>Ga0315282_10011865_pt1 | contig 13428 bp, 11 predicted proteins | sample YL17G07_20_MG_FD_203693 | JGI IMG/M metagenome (GOLD analysis project Ga0315282, IMG submission 203693) | Sediment microbial communities from Yellowstone Lake, YNP, Wyoming, USA - YL17G07_20 | ecosystem: Environmental > Aquatic > Freshwater > Lake > Sediment | place: USA: Wyoming | collected...
ATTTGTCTGGTTCACCGAGTGAATTAGTGTTTATCGGCATAATAAACTTTGCGAGCGCCTGCGACTTTTTCTGGTATGTTTTAAATTATTGTTGAAGTTAACGGGGTTAGTTTGGGAATACTGACTATTGTGCTTTGTGGTGTCTATAGCCCCTTTGTATATAGGTTGAATTTGTGTGTGGAATTGGTGTTTGACTGTTTGGGTGTTGCGGTTTCGCGGTTGTGAGGTGCCTACCTCCTCCCCTAAAAATACAGTATATTTTACGTTTAATCTTGCTTTTTGTGTTTTTGGATTTTTGGGGTTTTGGGTGTGTGTTGAGTGGTTTTTTTCTTTGGCATAGAAGAATAGGTGGAAGTTTTGGTTTTCGGATCTAAGCGGGGTATTGTATTATGTATGCTGTTTATTAGTAAATCGTGGTCTTATCTCAAAAAGAAAAAGAGGGTTTTTAGGGTATTGAATAGGTACAGTAAATGCTGTAATTGCGGGTGCCGTCACTACTGAAGGTAACAGAATTTGGATATGTTCCATATGTCCTCGGGTTGTATACTCCTGTACCGCCGCTGTTGCTGTAATACAAGTTTGCGCTACCATATGTACTTTCTGACCAAACAACCAGTGTATATGTAGTTCCTGCACTTAGACTTGGTTTTGTTCCGCTGAAAGCGAAAGTGACCCATCCTGTTGAAGCGCTAACTGTAACTTGGTTGGTACTTCCAACGAGGGTTCCAGTTGATGTGTAGATAGCAGCTCTCATGTCGTGGTCATTATTGGATACTGTAAGGTAAGCCGATATACTTTGTGCAGTTCCGCTTTGAGAACATACGAATTGTCCGCCTGTGATTCTATCTTCGATAGTCTGGTAATTTGAACCTTGGTTAGTGTTGCCAAAAGTTCCTCCCGCGTAAACAGTGACCGATGGGTCTGTTCCAGTGTTTGTTCCTGGCCCAAGAGTATAGCTCCAACCAGCGTCGCCAAAGTGTCCGTAGACGCTTGATGCGAATGTGTAAGTGCCCGCCGATGAAGGTACAGTAGCGCTGAAAACCACCTCCACATAGTCATTAGTGTCTTCAAGATCGTCAGAGAGACCGTTGGATATCAAAACTATGACGTTGCCATTTTTATGCCCTGACCAATGTAGAGTATAACCATCATGAGTCCTCGCTGTTACCGACATCACCGAGTTTAATGTGAACCCTGCAGGAACTGTTATGTTCACGTAGGATATGTCAACATCCGCACTGGTTTGCATCGTGACCCTGTACGTAAAGCTGACAGTGGTTCCCGCCGCAGCCGAATTCGGCGAGATAGTCGTGGAGTAACGAGGCTCAGATTGGCCGGTGATCGTGAACGTTGTCGTTGCTGATGTAAAGCCTGTAGCGGAAGCCGTTAAGGTCGGATGGCCAGCAGTATAATCCATATAGTAGAAGGTGGCAGAACTTTGACCATTCGAGATGGTTACGGATGGGATTTGGTCGCCGTATTGATTGTAGAACCCTCCGCCACTAGAATTAGAGGTCAAAGTGACCGTAGTGGTTCCATTCGTCATTGCCGTTCCGTTTGCAAACTGCCTCTGCACCGTAATCACCGTAGACATTTGCCCAACCGTTCTTGTCTGAGTATAACCACCAGTATAAACCAACTTGGGACTGGGCAGTACGAAGTTTGCTGTTATTGTGCCTGACCCGCTTATCGTAGCATCTGTAGTCGGATCATTTGCGTCGGCGAAGGTTATTGATCCTGAAGCGCTCCAAGACGAGAATGTATAGCTACCGGTGGGACTCGCAGATATTGCCAGCGGTCCTGCATTATACCAGTCAGTTCCCGAAGGACTCGTTGTTCCGCTTCCACCTGGACTCACCGCAAAGGTCACTTGGTATTGGTGCGTCCACGCAGCTGCCTCAGTAATCGGACCATTCATTGTGACAGCATTTGTAGCAGGATTATCAACGCCAGAGTAGCTTCCAGAACCAGTTCCTGTCCAACCGTTCCAGACGTAGCGTTCGCCTGGGACAGTCGAAGGAGCAGTAGCAGAAATCGTCACCTTAGCACCAACATCATACCAGTCGCTACTAGGACTTACAGTGCCAAAATTCGTAGCCATAGTCAAGTAGTACTGAGTTTTCCAGTTTGCAGTTGCAGTTTTCGGCGCGTTCATTATTATCGGATCTGAAGGCGAAGTTGCACCTGAAGCGTCACCACTCCACTGAGTAAACACATACTGCGTATCAGTGGGACCAGCTACCGTTAGCGGAGAAACCGTAGCGTAAGCAGTCGCATCTGAATCATACCAGCCTGCACCGCCAGGAGTGCCATAAGCAGAGTTAACCGCCAGATAATACTGACTCTTCCAGTTTGCGGTGGCAGTCTTAGGACCATCCATAGTAATGGCGTTGCTCTTAGCGTAGTTAGTTCCAGAAGCGTCAGTACCCCAACTGGTGAAAACGTATTGGATTCCAGTGCCGCCTGAAACGGTTCCAGTATCGAGAACAGCATAAGCCGTCGCGCCACTATCGTACCAGCCTTGACCGCTCGGCGTGCCATACGATGAAGACACCGTCAAGTAATACTGCGTCTTGTACACTAAAGTTATGGTTTTAGATGCGTCGATAGTTACGCTGTCGGAAGGATCATAATGATCGAAGATGTACTGTGTGCTTCCAATAGTGATTGGACTTTGCGGCTGGCTGACGGTCACGGTCGTAGAAATATCTGCCCAATCAGTCCATGTCGTAGTGTGCTGCTCGTCTGTGTATGTGGTTCCGCCTTGTGTGTACGTGACTCTGAAGGTTCCGCCTATTGCTCCGCTTGGACTAGCAGTAACAGTGATTTGCCATTGGTGCGTCCATGAAGCCGTTTCAGTGATTGGAGCGTTCATAGTAACAGCGTTTGTAGCTGGATTATTAGGGCCAGTGTAGCTTCCTGTGCCTGTTCCTGTCCAACCGTTCCAGACGTACCGCTCTTCTGCACCAGCAGAAGGCGCTGTAGCCGAAATCGTTACGGTAGCGCCAGCATTATACCACGTACTTCCCACAGCAGGTGTTGTTGTGCCAAAGTTCGTAACCATTGTCAACTGGTATTGATGTGTCCACGAGGCTGTCTCAGTGATCGCGCTGTTCATAGTAACTGAAGTCTGGTTGGTCATGCCAGTGTAGCTGATGGTTCCTGTTCCGGTCCAGCCGTTCCAAACGTACTGTTCACCAGCAACCACTGAAGGAGAGTACGCTTCAATGTTCACCACTGAACCAGCATCATGCCAGTCGCTGACAGGATTGGTGGTTCCAAAGTTAGCGCTCATAGTCAAGTAGAACTGAGTCTTGTAATTGCCTGTGACCGTTATTGAATAATCTGAAACAGTAATCGGCGAAGCTGGACCCGTAACTCCACTTAACACAAACTGCTTACCAGAACCGCCTGAAATAGTAGTTTCGTAGCCATAGGTAACAACATCGCCAGAATTCACAGGCAGAATGAATGACAAGTCATTGAAAGTCTTCGCCGAACCATTCACCGTAACCACAGTGCCAGTGGCAGTACTATCCAAGCCTGTGTGAGCGAAGGTGATCGTGTACTGACTGAAGGTAGCCGTTACAGTTTTTGGTCCGTTCATGGTGATTGTAGTGTTGCTTGTGCCTGATGCGGCTCCGCTCCAGCCTCGGAACGTCCAGCCAGTAGCATTAATCGCTTTGATGTCAACGACCGTGCCAGAAGGATACGTCTGGTTTCCAGGAATCACTGTCCCCTGACCCACAGTATACATCGTCAACGTATACTGGTCCTGAGCGAATGTCGCTGATATTGCATGGTTAGCCTGGACATTAGTGAAAGTGTAGCTGCTTATTGCTCCCTGCGACACACTATCAACCAACACATCAGCTACGTGATAGCCAGTATCAGGTTGGATATTGAAAGTTTGACTCGCACCATCACTGACAGTCACTTGACCAGAAGGAATGATCTGACCATTAGGGCCAGCAGAGGCGGTAATAGTGTGAGTGCCAGGAGCATCAGCCTCAAAAGTAACAGATAGCGTGTGATCGCTGACGACGTTAACAAACTCGTAAGACAACACTGCACCCACTGAACCAGCATCAACTGAGACATCAGCAACGTGGTAACCACTGTTAGCATAAAAATTGAAAGTTTGACTGGCACCATCATTTACAGTCACTGAAGGCCCAGGCGGACTAATCGAACCACTACCGGCCGCAACAGAAACGGTAATGGTATGCGTGACAGTTCCGGGACCACCACCTGTGCCAGTGCCGGTACCTGTGCCTATGATCTCCATGAACGTGCCCTCCGCTGTGACAACTTTGATTCTCAAGTAATCGCCAATATAATACACAAAATCAACGACAATAGTCACCGTCTTACCTTCGGCTATCGGTATGAGCGCGCCAGCTGGAACATCCTGGCCGTCAGCAGTCAAAATAGGATACAGCGTATCATTAACGTAAACACTGCCATCCTGCTTCAAATGCACCGTTCCCTGACCAACGTTCTGCACATAAATAATCAGATATGAACCTGTAACATTCTGCGCGTAGCTCTGAATCTGAATGGCATTTCCCGCTTTTGTTGATGTGCGGCCTATGTAACCCATCATCCACGCGTACGCAATAATCGCAGCAGCCACAGCAATCGCAATCATCAGCAAAACCGAAATTACCGGAGAAATTGCTTTAATAGAGCGTCGAATCTTAGTAATAGCTTTCATTTCTTTTTCTTCTCCCTTCTCTCAATTTTACGAAACGCTGAAATAGCGTCTTCTTCTCTAAAAACAAGTCCCACCAAAGAAGTATTTAAGAACCTATGGAAGATACTTCTATAGGAAAAATACAGTATCAGAATCCATTAAGTTAAAATCCCCTCCCAAAAGAATAGAATACGCATCACTTGCGGGTGACCGAACATGGAACCAACAAAAACACGCATAAAAGAACACATAGGCATGGTAACAAACGACACAAGCACAACCCACATCAGCTTCCTCGTCAGCCCCCTAAAAAACAAAACGAGCATGGAAAAAGCAGAATACGTAATCCTAGACCACCCAACCCAAGGAGACGCATGCCCAATAATCGCAGAAGTCACCGAAATCAAAGGCTACGAAGAAGTCGTAGGCTCAACCCTAGGCGACAAAAACGCAGGCAACCTAATAGCCACAGCCCAAATCCTAGGCTACACAAACCTCACAGAACAAAACAGGCCGATACGCAAACTGCTCACACCACCTATCCCCGGAAGCCGAGTATACCTGCCCTACGCCGAATTCCTCGAAGACACATTCACACGAGACACAAACGGCAAACCCTACACAACCCCAATCCAAATCGGAACCATGGAAGCAACCGCCACCACCACCAAAGAAAACAAGAAACCAGTAGACTATTACCTAAACGCCGAAGACATAACAACCAAGCACACCCTCATCACAGCCACGGACGGCGCAGGAAAAACCCACACCGCAACCATACTCATCGAAGAAACCGCAAACAAAACCCAACACGCAATAGTCGTAATAGACCCCTACGGCGAATACAGCACAATCAAAGAACACGCCAAAAAACCAGTCCAGACAATCACACCAAACCCAGACAAAACCGCAAAAGACCCCGCAAAAGCCATAAAACCCAACCAAATCACAACCCTAAACGCAGAAGGCTTAACACCAGAAGAAAAACAAAACCTTTACACTCATCACCTAAAGAACCTCTGGAAAGCGAGACTCGAAAAAACCATACCACCCCTCCTGCTGGTGATCGAAGACGCCGAAAACCTCAAAAGCGAAACTCTCGAAGCCATAGCCTACGAAGGAACAAAACACGGCATAGCCCTCATCCTAATCGCTAAGCACCCCACAGAACTAGGCGGAAAAATCCTCACACAAACGACCACGCAGATAATGGGAAGAACAACAGACAAAGACGACTTAGACTATCTTAAAAACATGGCAATGGAAAAAGCTGCGCTCCTGCCTCAACTCAAACAGGGCGAATGGATAATCAACAGCACCACCACAACACAACCAACACAGATACGCGTAAAACAACGCTAACAAGCCCAACCCGCACTAGAGCAAAAGTTTTCAAACCAAAACCCGCTCAGCAAGAGCGATGACTATGAGCTAGTCATATGGAGTAGAACTACAAGCTGCCATATTGCCGCGAGTAGTAAGAATCATGAAAGTAATTGGCACTCCAACATCAGGAACATAATGAATGGTATGTCCGTCCACTTTAAAGGAGAAATCGTCATCGCCAGGCAAAGTCGGTCCAACTAATTCTAATTCTGTTGTGTTTCCGGGGACAACCCAAATTTCTTGCCCTTTTTCAAGATCAGCATATTTGTGCACGTTGTCATAAATTATCCAAAGCCGAGACAGAACAACGCCCACTCCACCGTTGTTAGTCACGTTTAAGCGCATGTCTGGCTTTGTTTCGCTTACGTTCATGCTGACAACCTGAATGCTCACAGGCGAGTTCATTTTCCCCGAAAGCACACCATCCATCTCTCGGGTCGCACGGTCATGCCATAAGAACACGTTCGTAAAAAAGAACATCATAATCAGCAAAAACATAACCGAGCCTATGATTTCAGCCGTGCCCCTGCGACTGCACAGCAGCCTACGCAACGCTTTTTGCACATCGCACTTCACTGTCATAAGTATCTCCCCTCAAAAGCTGAACCCCTCGCCGTTACTATCTTTATGGTGCCCCTATTTGCGGAGCCTATCGTTATCATTCCGTGTTGCCCAAGGGCAATTTCAACACGGGAAGGTTCAAAACCAGCGTTTTGATCATTAACATAAACCGAAGTTATCGTGAAGTTTACTTTTCCCACGTTGTAAACCCAAACCTGCGTTTGAGTGGGGCTGAACGAGACATCCTCTATGACCATTGACTCTAGCACGGCGCTTCCGCTTCCAGTCTGAAAGTCTCGCGTGTAGTTGACGAAAAAGTCAAACAGCAAGCTCATGCCGATTATGACCACGAGAATCATAAGCACCGTCGACACAACGGGCGAAACCGCCCTCCTGCTCCTAAACAGCTTCCTCATGCTATCACGCCCAGTTCGGAGGAATCAAGATGAAAAACACGGCGTAGCCTATGATGCTCAGCACTATGGCATGCTTCAGCCCACCTAAAACACGCCGTTCACTAATCTTCCCAGCCACCAAACCCCCAGTCACCGCCGAAACCAACATGTTCCTGTAAAAGAAATCTTTGTACGCGTTAACACCCACTATCGAGAATTGACTAAGAATCTGCGGATAACCCTCAAGCGGAGTGAAAAATGACCGCACAAGGATAACAGCCGTGAACAAGAACACGAAAAACGCAACGTAGATTACGACAATATAAGGTCTCATCTGAGCGCTAGTATCCTCGTCAATCTCCTTCATCTCCTCCATAAAACCAGACGTGCCAGTGAACACTTTCTTGATTTGACCTCCTGAACGGCTGGCCTCCAAAACCAAAGCGCAGAACCTGTTCACGATTGGCGAGCCTATTCTGTCTTTGAGCATTGTCAAGGCGCCCTCAAAAGAAGTGCCCCAAGACATTTGAACCGTGAGTTTTCTAACCTCATCAGAGAGCGGCTTACCCACCATCTTATCCTCAACAACCTTCTCCAAAGCTTTAATAATAGTCACGCCAGTTTCCTGCGATTCGGACACTCCTCGAACCAACATGGGCATTTGCTTCTCAATGGCGCTCACCCACTTCTGGTTAAGATAGTCCAGAACCGCAGAAGGAACAACTGCTACCAAAATCGCAACTAGCAACAGCTCATTCGAGTAAAGCGCAACCGTTTCAATTGGCGACGTAAGGAGGGGCACAATGAAGACCAGCAACGCGCAAATTACCGAAACCAGCGCCATAAGTTGCCTAGTCTTTCTGTGTATTTTCCGCATTTTTTCACCTCGGAGGAGTCACCGAGTCCACTATCAGCAACAGTATACCAACGCTTGCTGGTGTAATCACGAACGTAAGGATAGTGAGAAGAACCTGCGGATCCACACCACCGATGAATGCTCCTCCGCCGACAAAGGACATTACCGAGAGCATGACAATTAGCGCCAGCGGCAAAGCAATCAGCAAGCTTATGTAGGCTTCCGCGATCGTTGACAAGTTTTCCAGAAAACCCTTCATTGTCTGCGCCCTCGCTTTCTTGTACTTATCAGCCTCATCTCGAAGGTAACTCGCTAGGTCTCCTCCCATATGGGAGGTCGTTACAACTCCATCAAGCATACCTGCGAACTTTTTTGAAGAAGACCTCAAAGACGCATTTCTTAAGGCCACCTTGAGGTCTAAACCCATAAGCTCTACGTCTGCAATTATTCTTCGCGCTTCCTCGCCAACGCTAAACTCGTCACCCACATTGGCCAAAGAGCGAACAATGCGTTCGGGAGGCATCCCCGAACTCGCCAAGACTGACATAAAGTTAGCGATTAGCGGCAGGTTTGCGTCTATCTTTCGCCCTCTCGACGAGATCCCAAACATTGGATACACGTAGCATGTTGCAGCCGATGCCAAACCTGCTAATATACCTACTATAACAGAGAAAACGAGCGCCTGGACTACTTGAAAACTAAAAGAGAGTATGAAAAGTGACAGCGAAAAGGCCGCAACTCCTGAAATCAGAGAAGCTAATACCATCAAGCCCGTGTATTCCGTGAAGCTCATTCGTATGCAGGCTTTGGCCAAATTTTTCTGTAGCCCAGCGAATTTTGAGAGGATGCGTGGCGGGATTAAGCCTGACAATCTTAACAGGAGGTGTAATACTCGGCTATTCGTTTTTCGCTGCCTCCTCAAGTATGGCTTCTGGATTCTCGTAGTAGCTTCTTATTACGTCTGAGACTTCCTTGTAGTTCCTTACGTCTCGCTTAGCCATCCATTCAATAACCTTGGCTCGACGTTGAATCTCTTCGTTAGCTTCTTCTATGCTTATACCTTTCTTCTCGGCGATTCTCTCCATGACGTAGCTTCTGCCCGTGAAATCGAAAGCGTCTTCAGCCGGGTTCCACTTGTACACTTCGTTGGTTAAGATTTCGCCTGATCTTGGATCCAGACCCACTATTTCGGATGTCGTAACCGTTTTTCTGACGGGTTTCCCATCATACTCAACTTTTTTCTGGACGAGAATTAAGTCCATTCCTGCGATTAGCGTTCGCGGAGTGTTCATGGGCTCTGATTCAAGCCTGTAGACAGCTGCTTCTACCGATTCGGCGTGTATGGTTGACATTCCCAAGTGACCAGTGCTAACGGCTTGAAAGAGCGTGTAAGCCTCTGCGCCCCTTATCTCGCCCACGATTATGTAGTCTGGTCGCTGCCTAAGCGAAGACTTCAGCAAATCAAACAGCGTTATGTCGGCTGCTTCTGTGACAGTGCTGAAATGAGCTCTGGTGACCGCTGGAATCCAGTTCTCGTGCGGAAGATTCAGCTCAGGCGTATCCTCGATTGAGACCACTTTGAGGTCTGGTTTAATAAACATGCTCAGGCAGTTGAGCATGGTTGTTTTCCCAGCAGCAATTCCTCCAGCCACGAGAATTGAAACTCTGTTTTCAACGGCGTACCAGAAGTAGGCGGCCATTTCCTTCGACATAGTGTTGAAGTTTACCATGTCAGTCATAGTGAAAGGGTCTAACTTGAACTTTCTAATGGTGAATGTGGAACCTCTACGTGTAATGTCGCTTCCGTAGGTTAGGTTAAGTCTGCTTCCATCAGGCAGGGAAGCATCCAGCATCGGCTGCGCGATTGAAACGTGACTGCCGCACAGATAAGCTAGCCTCAGCGTGTAAGCGTCAAGCTCATCTGTGGTTTCGAACCGAATGTTAGTGGGGATTGATTCATACTTCCTGTGATATACGTAGACGGTTACGTTGACTCCATCGCAAGAAACGTCCTCGATCAGCGGATCGTGCATGAACGGGTCTATTTTTCCGAGTCCAAGGTTGTCTCTGACGACATAGTAGAGCAGTTTATTCCTTGTTGACGGACTGAGTTTGAAGTTGTAGTGGTTTAGTATCTCGTCACATTTTCTAAGGAGATACTCTTCCGCTGCCTTCTTTGATCTAAGTTCCGTTATTTTTAATTCCAAAACTTCGTTCAGAAGTGCTGTTAAACGCTGCAGGTTGAGAATGTCGGTGTTGTCGAGTTTAGGTTCCTCAATAAGATAAGTTATGTTTCCCCGTGAAGCTTCTTTAACGATTTTTGCGTAAGCGTACGGCTCGTTCAACGGGTAAGTCTCAATTATTTTCATCTCTTTAGTTGAGAGTGTAACCATTAACTTCTCACTTGTCGGCTTAAGCCAGCCAGCACCAGTTTTGTACGTTTTAGGCATGGGAACTGTTGAAATAGTCTCAGCTTGCGCTAGCTTATTTCTGGAAAACAGATTTTTCAATTTTTCCCGGCTATTCATTTACCGTGATCCCTTCTTATAGTGAATGTTTCGGATGTAATTCAATGTTATTCTGAGTACTAAAAAAAAGAGGTGATAGATGCTTAGAGTGCTCTGTCGTTTTTATGGGAATGTTTTCGTGTATTCCGCGAACGTTCCGTCTGTTGTAACGACCTTGACTGTGACATTCTGGGCGGTGGTCCATACAAAGGTGCCGCTAGGAGTTATTTTTGCAGTATCTGAAGGCCCCAAGTCATATTTTGAAAAAGTTGCACCTGTGTCAAGTACGCCGTTGACATAGAAACTTGTTAGTGTAACTTTTGAGGTGCCAACATTTTGTACATAGGCGTCAGTCGTCGAAACGCTTTGTATCACTATTGCTTTGCCGACTTTGTTAGTTGTGAAACCCAAGTATCCCATGACCCATGCGTATGTTACTAGTGAAGCTGCTACTGCTACAGCAATCATCAAGAGCACTGATATGACTGGCGAGATAGCTTTGACATTCCTACGGAGTTTTCTAAAATTCATCATTTCTTTCCTCCCTTTTCATTCTCCTCTTTTTTAAGACACATAAGACTACGTCAAAAGCTTGTTTAAAAACACCTATGGAACAAAAATATATAATATTCTTCTAAAACAAACTTATCTAACTATATTAGCAAAGAGAAAATATGACAAAAAAAGGCCAATTTCTCCCAGAACAAGACTGCAATCCACCCAGCTTCAATGGCCATATCGATAATAGCTCTTCTCATCCTTGTAGCTGGGGTAGCCTATGTTTGGATGACAATGCAGAATAGAGCAGGCCACGCCATACAAATCCAAAGCGTTACGTTCCAACTATCCATAACAAAGATTCACCTCCAGAACATAGGCCAAGTAACAGTAAGCAGAGAATCACAGTTCAAATAAACAGCGACCGATACAAAATCAACCAAGCTAACTGCACTGTAGCATCCGAAAACACAGCCACAATTAAAGAAGGCTTCACCGCGGAAATCACCGTCAATCGCTCCCACATCAAGGTGGCCTGCAAAGAAGAAACACGCCACGAATCAGACTGAAAACCATAAGCCCGCATAAGCGTAAACTAAAAACATTATAACAACTACCCTTCATATTTATTAAACGAGGACTACGGGATGAGATTGCTGAAGACGGGCATCGCAGGCCTTGACGAGTTCCTACTGGGAGGCCTACCTCCGAGAGTGCTCTTACTCCTCGGAACACCAGGTTCAGGAAACGAAGTATTCGCCCGACAAAGCGCCTACGCAAGAGCAAAACAAGGCGGAGTCACCTACTTCACGGTGAACAGGGCCCCCGAATTCGTCAAGGACGACATGTCCGCTTACGGATGGGACGTCACACCACTAGAGAAAACTGGAGCCTGGAAATTCATCAACCTAACAAAAGCCAACCAGATAGTTGATACCGTTACCCGCGAAATCAAACACCACAGATCTGTCGTGGTAGATTCCCTTTCCGAACTACTCATAACCCACAAAATCGAAGAAGCAGTTAACCTACTTACAGCTATGACTACAGAAAACAGAGAAGGCGAAGAATGCCACTTCGTGCTCCTAACTGAAGGGATGCAAGACAAAAAAGTTGAGACCACGATGGAACACTTTGCAGAAGGCGTGATAATCTTCAACACCACATGGACAGCTGACTCAACAACCAGAAACATCATGATAAAAAAGATGAGAGGAACACTTATTCCCACACGAAGACTCCCATACAATATTGGCAAAAAAGGATTCATTATAGAAACCGCCACCAGAATAACCTAAACCACACCAAATTCACATGAAGCTGCAAGCTTACAGTCGGCCTTCATAACTATAAAACCCAAAAGAGTACTCAGCAAACGCACTTTATTGAACTACAATCATTAGCTGAAATTCATAAGTCACTTATTAACAAAAATAAGTGCATAAGTCACTTATTAACAAAAATCTACAAATCCAGCGATGACAAAATGAAAGCTATACACAACCGCTGGAGCGACCTGCTCAACGACTGCATCCAAATAGCACTAGTGTGCGGCACCATCGGCATATCCTTAAAATTCATAACCTTCTTCGACCAATGGGTTTATTTCCCAACCTTCCCAAACCTATTAGATTCAACCTTTCTAATCATTTCAGTGATATACTTCGCTTGGAAAGCAAGAAAACGCGCTCACAAAAAATAGAAATACTCAACAGGATAATGACTTCAAATTGCACTCTCGACGGGTGAGTTTAAGATGGTTGTGGCTGCTGTTGAGGGGAAGAGGTGTTTTCATTAAAAAAAGGGTGCCATCTTGGGCGAGAAGTGATAAATGGTTGATGTGTTCTCTTTTCAATGCGCTGTTGGTGCTTGTCCGCTGCGTTGGCATGTTGACTTGCTTTTTAGGTTAGATGTAATGTGCTGGAGCAAAGAGTATTTTTGTGTTTTCGATTTTTTCTTGGTTCCAGAAGTTTTTGTAATTATTAGCGCTTTTTGTGGTTTGTAGGTTTTTATGAAGCTTCGGAGGTTTCAAGGATGTCTGGGTCTTCGAAGTTTAGGAAGACTACGTTTTTTTCTTTTAGTTTTTCTTGGAGAATTTTTAGGATTGTTGTTTTTCCGGATTGCCTTGGTCCCTTGATGGCGTAGGCTTCTTTTCGGTCCAGCCACTTTGTTAGGCTGGGCAGGATGTCTCTTGGGAAAAATTCGCTGTTCATGGTTAACGCTAGTATTATTAAAAGTTTTTTAATTTTACTAATGTTAAAAGTGAATATGTTTTAGAAAAAATGGGTTACATGATTGGTAAAAGCTTCAGCTTTGGCTTTTTGAATCTTCTTAGCCTAGCAACTTGCGGCTGTTCCGAAAACGGTCAAAAATGGTATTTATTCCCCTTTCAGTCTTCGCATCTGTTCCTAATTTCCATTCCGAATTTAAGCTTCAAGGATTGGCCCAAACGCGAAAACAGAATTAAACCATTTCTAGCCAATTTAGGAACACGCAGCGCGCCAAAGTCTCCAAGTGAATAGGTTCAAA
>Ga0315282_10011866_pt1 | contig 13428 bp, 9 predicted proteins | sample YL17G07_20_MG_FD_203693 | JGI IMG/M metagenome (GOLD analysis project Ga0315282, IMG submission 203693) | Sediment microbial communities from Yellowstone Lake, YNP, Wyoming, USA - YL17G07_20 | ecosystem: Environmental > Aquatic > Freshwater > Lake > Sediment | place: USA: Wyoming | collected...
TTGTCTTTGGCCACAAACGCTTGGTGCAGGGTGAACACAGGACAGTCGTCGGGCTCGCCCGGGTCGTTCCGCCGCATGCGGCGTGTGTCCGTGATCATCGGCTCGATCTTTTGCCGGATGATCTCCGGCCTGTCCTTGAGATAAATCGCGTTGCCGAACGATTTGCTCATCTTGCGGCCGTCCGTGCCGGCGAGCCTCGGGACTTCGGTCAGGAGGATCTGGGGTTCGGGAAAAATCGGGCCGAAGATCCGGTTGAAGCGACGGGTGATCTCCCGGGCCAATTCGAGATGCGGAGCCTGGTCTTCTCCAACAGGCACGATGTCAGCTTTATAAATAATGATGTCCGCCGTTTGCAGCACGGGATATCCAAGGTAACCATACGTATTCAAGTCTTTACCCTGGAGCTCCTCCTGCATCTCCTTGAAGGTCGGGACGCGCTCGAGCCAGGGCAGCGGCGTGACCATGGATAAAAGGAGGTGAAGCTCGGCATGCTCTTTCACCTCGGACTGGATAAAAATCACGCATTTTTCTGGGTCCAGGCCGATGCTCAACCAGTCGATCGCGACTTCAAATGTGTTTTCTTTGATGGCTTTGGCGTCCATGTATTCCGAGCTCAAAGCGTGCCAAGTGACGATGGTGTAATAGCATTGGTAAAGGTCCTGGAGTTTCAACCAGTTCCTCAGCGCTCCGGCCAAATTGCCGAGATGACAAGGGCCGGTGGGGCGTAGCCCGCTCAGAACGACTTTTTTTTGTGTGTTCATCCGAGCAACAGGTCGATAAAAATTTGGACAGGAATTATAATCATGTTGAGAAATCCCAGATAAATGATTCCCAAGACAAGGATGAATCCGAAAGGCCGGAGTCGGTCATATTTCTGGGCGGCTTCATCGGGAAGCAGGCCCAATAAAATCCCGCTTCCGTCGAGCGGGGGGATGGGGATGAGATTGAAAATGGCCAGGTAGATATTGATCAGGACGGCGAAATAGAGGATCAAAGCCAGTCCTTGGAGGGGATAGAGGCCGTGCGGCAGCGCGGCGCGCAGGATTTCCGGATTTTTAAACAGGGTTCGGACGATGATTTTTAAAAACTGATCGACGCCGGGATTTAAAAATTTCAGCACGAGGAGGACGAGAATGGAGGCGGCGGCAACCAGGCAATTGGCGGCCGGGCCGGCGAACGAGATCCAGATGTTGTCCCGGCGGGGATTTCGCAGATTGAACGGATTTACGGGAACCGGCTTCGCCCAGCCGAAAGCGGGGAGGCGGACCAAGGCCAACATAACCGGCAGCAGCACGGTGCCGATGGGATCGATGTGGGCCAGCGGGTTGAGGCTGACCCGGCCGAGATTATAGGCCGTCGGGTCTCCCATTTTATTCGCCGCCCAGCCGTGCGCGGCCTCATGGACGGTGATGGCGAAGAGCAAGATGAAAAGCTGGATGACAATCGATAAAATGCTCATTTTAAACCAGGCGTATTTATAACATAAGAGGGGGGGGAGGGTAAAGTCGGCTCAGTTCGAACTTGGTCAATAGAAGCCTTGATTATCCGAAATAATCGGCGAAACATATCCCTCACAAAAAAATCCCCCTCCCTTCTCCATGATCAGAGAGAAGCGAAGGGGGATTTGTTGTTCTGAATCATTTTCTCATCACGGGGGTTATAGTCCGCGATGAACTGTACGTCGTTTATCCCTTCAGAATTTTCGCCACCTCGTCCTTGTCCACATCGAGCACATAGCTGATGCCGCTCAGGCTGGCCGCGTCCTTGGTCAAGGCGGCGATATCGTCTCTCCGGATGTAGCTCAGCGCGAACTTCCGATTGCCGGCCATGAGCTGGCGCAGGCCTTGGCTCAGCCGCTTGAAGTAACTGTAGACGCCGAGGGCGCCGGTCGGAAGCTCGCTGAACTTCTTCCCGTATTTTCTCTTGAGCTCGGGCGCGGTGACGAAAATTTCCTCGGTTGAGTTGCCGAACCGCTCGACATAGACCGGAATCTGGCCTTCTTCGATGCGTTTGCCGATCGTCTTGCCGACCATGGCCGAGGCCAGCGGACCTCTAGCCATACCCACGGCCTTGACGTATGGCGCGCCCAGGGCGAGGGCTTTGAAGATTTGGTCTTCGAAAGTGATGCCGCCAGCAAAGACGATGTCGGGTAGATATTCGCCGTTTTTGGCCAATTGATGGGCGTACTGATGGGTCAGCGACCAGATTTCGACGCTGGGGATGCCCCATTCGTTCATCATCCGCCAGGGGCTCATGCCTGTGCCGCCGCCGGCGCCATCGACTGTCAGCATGTCGATTTTAGCTTTCGAAGAATATTTGACGGCTCTGGCCAGGTCGGCAGGCCTGTAAGCGCCGGTTTTGAGGAAGACATGTTTCGCGCCGGCTTTCCGTAGTTCCTCGACCCGCTTCATGAAACTTTCTTCTTCGACCATGCCCAGCCGGGAATGGCGCTCGAATTCCTTAAAGCTGCCCTTTTCGAACGCCTGAATGACGCCGGGGTCCTCGGGATCGGGGAGGACGATGTAGCCGCGGCGTTTGAGCTCTTGGGCTTTTTTCAAGCTTTTAATTTTCACTTCCCCGCCGATGTCCTTGGCGCCCTGGCCCCATTTGAGCTCGACGGTATCGACGCCCAATTTTTCAATGGCGTATTCCTGGACGCCGAGCCGGGTGTCCTCGACGTTGGCCTGGACGACGACCGTACCGTAGCCGTCCTGCCAGTTCTTGAAAAGCTTAATCCGGGTTTCTAAATCTACGCTGCGAACGACGCGGCCGTTCTTAATCTCGGCTTCATCGTCCATAGCGCAGACGTTCTCGCCCACAGTCAGGATCGTTCCCGAGATAGCCGCGCCGATGGCCAATCCCGGCCAGTTCTGTTTGGCAACATTGGTCGAGCCCATGCCGCCGAGGACAAAAGGAACTTTCAGCTTGATGCCTTTGTCCCGGCCGACCTTCGTTTCGACCGTGACTTTCTCGAATGTCGCCTTATCGCTGTCGGCCTCTACGCCGTAGGCGCCGACAGCGGTTCCCATGATGCTGAAATGGGAAAGGTCCACGGGATATTCTTTTTCCGAGGCCGCGGTGATGATTCCAAAGGGCTGGGGATAGAGGACCTCCGCTCCGCGGTAGGCGGACTTTCCGATTTCACACATTCCGATGCAGCCGTCGACGCAGGTCACGCACATCCCGCTAAAGGGGCTGATCGATCCTTCCGTTCTGTTCTTGGTTAAAGTCGCTGCGCTTCGATTGAGTCTCGTATAAGCCATGATGATTACCTCCTTATTATCATCCGTTCTAATTTTTGATGAAGCGATTTATGACGAATGGTCATTATTTACTGCCGTTTCTCCCGGACACATGTTCCGCATCGGCCCGCGTCATACATCCAGCACTGCAACTCATCGTAATGATCGAGGCAGGTCGGGTCCATGGTCAGGCAGGCATTGCACAAAGCGGTCTCGGCCTGCGGACCCTGACAACGGAGCTGACAAGCAGGGCAGATGTAGATGCATCCGCCGCACAGCCGGCATTCCTCGGATCGCAGGTCGAAAGGTGTCGAGATTTTTTTCTTATAGCCGCGGTTCTGGAAGCCGATGGCCTTGCCGTCCATCTGCTCCCGGCACATGCGGACGCAGAGGCCGCAATAGACGCACTCTTCGTTGCGGAGTTTGAACCGGACCTGCGTGACGTTGAATTTCGAGGCCAGGTCCTGGATCTTTTTGGAGTAGGGCGCGATCGAGACCATGAGCTCGATCATCATCCTCCTGGCCTCGACGACCCGCTTGGTGTCGGTCCGGACAACGAGTCCCGGCTCGGCGGGATAGGTGCATGATGAGACAAGCTTGGTTTTCGGGCCTTCGCCAATCTCGACAAGGCACAGCCGGCACCCGCCGAAGACGCTCAATCCTTCGTGATAGCAGAGGGTTGGAATCTCTAGCCCGTAGAAACGGGTGGTTTCGAGAAGGGTCCACCCTTCTTCCGCCTTCACGTCCAATCCGTTCATTGTGAGTTCGATCATTTTTTAGCTCCCACGGCGTTTTTGCCGTCCTCGGTTTCAAGTTCACACCGCAGACAACGCCTGGCTTCCCGGCAGGCGAATCTCTCGCTCAGACCCAGCTCGACTTCCTTGAAGTTCTTCCGGCGCTGGGCCATCGTCAAACGCGGCATTTTCGGCCGCTTAGCTTTGGCGGCTTCCTCCTCGGAGATTTCGACGGGCTTGACGTAGATTGAAGGCCGCGTGAGCCGGTGCTCTCTTGCGAGCGGCTGGCCACAGATGTATTTCTCGATCGTTTCCGCGGCGGTTTTTCCGGCCGCCATGGCGTTTACCACCGTGTTCGGCCCAGTCGCGACATCGCCGCCCGCGAACACTCCGTCGCGCGTCGTCTTGAAGGTCTCCCCATCAACGACAATGTTCTCCTTGGACAGGCTGATGTTGTCGGAGGGCGCAATATACGATGTTTCCGGGCGCTCGCCAATAGCCAGGATGAGTGTGTCCAGCTTGACTATGAAATTCGAGCCCTTAATCGGAATGGGCTTACGCCGGCCGCTGGCGTCCTTTTGGCCGAGCTTCATCCGAATGCATTCGACTCCGGTGACCTTGCCGTTCTTGGTCAGGCCCTTGACCGGGGCGACGAGGAATTGAATATCCACGCCCTCGTCGATAGCTGCATCCACTTCTTCTGGGAACGCCGGCATTTCGGCCCTAGTTCGGCGGTAGAGGATCGTCACCTTCTCGCAGTTCTCATCCCGGAACGCGACCCGCGCCGCGTCGACGGCCGAGTTCCCCCCGCCGACAACACAGACGCGCTTCCCGATGGGAGCTTTTTGGCCCAGGTTCACGGTCTTGAGGTATTCGAGCGATTGGATCACGCCTTCGGCCTCTTCGCCCGGAATGCCCATCTTCATCGATTTCCAGGCGCCGGTGGCGATAAACACGGCTTTAAAGCCGTCATTGAGCAGGTCGTCGAGGGAAAAGTCTTGGCCGAGCTTGGTGTTGGTCTTGATCTCGACTCCGACCTTCTTGATGTTGTCAATTTCTCTGTTCAAGACCTTTTTGGGAAGCCGGTGCTCGGGGATTCCCGCGGCCAGCATGCCGCCCGCGACCGGAAGTGACTCGAAGATCGTGGGCCGGAATCCTTTAAGAGCGAGATGGTAGCCCGCGCTCAGGCCCGCCGGCCCCGAGCCAATAACGGCGACCTTTTCCCGGTCCAACGTCCTGCGCTTAGCGACGTAGCGGACGCCTTTCTTGTCCGCCCAGTCCATGACAAAGCGCTTCAGGCCGCGGATCGAGATCGGATCGCCCGCTTCCCTGGCACGGCAGACTTTTTCGCAGGGGTGATGGCAGACCCGGCCGCAGACCGAAGGCAGAGGATTGTCCTTCATGATGATATCGAAGGCTTCCTTGTATTCGCCCTGGGCGATGTAGGCAATGTATGTCGACGCCTCTTGGCCTATGGGGCAGATATAATGGCAGGGCGAAGAGATGATTTCCCGGCAGACCAGCGCCGGGCATTTTTTCTGCTTAATATGGTATTCATATTCGTTCCGGAAATAACGGAGCGTGGAGAGAACAGGATTGGCGGCCGTCTGGCCCAAGCCGCACATTGAGGCATCCTTCACCGCGTGGGCCAGCTCTTCGAGGAGTTGGAGGTCGCCCTCTTTGCCTTTCCCCTCGGTGATGTTTTTGACAATCTCCCACATCCTCTGCGTTCCCTCTCGGCAGGACAAGCATTTGCCGCAAGACTCGTCGCGGAGGAAGTTGAGAAAGTACTTGGCAATATCCACCATGCACGTATTTTCGTCCATGATGATCATGCCGCCCGAGCCCATGATCGAGCCTGCCTTAGCTAGACTTTCATAGTCTATGGGCAAATCTATAAGTTCTTTGGGGATGCATCCTCCGGAAGGTCCCCCAGTCTGGACCGCTTTGAATTCTTTCCCTTCCGGAATTCCCCCTCCGATATCAAAGATGATTTCTCTCAAGGTCATGCCCATCGGAACTTCCACTAAGCCCGTATTATTAATTTTTCCAACCAGAGAAAATATCTTAGTCCCCTTGCTTCCATTGGTGCCGATTTTAGAATACCAGGAAGCGCCTTTATTGATAATAAAAGGCACATTTGCCCACGTCTCAACATTGTTTATGTTCGTGGGTTTTTGCCATAGTCCTCTTTGGGCAGGAAAGGGCGGCCTTTGCTTGGGCACTCCGATTTTACCTTCAATACTGGCCAAAAGGGCTGTTTCCTCTCCTGAAACAAAGGCACCCGCCCCTTTAGAAATAAAAATGTTAAAGCTGTAATCGGTTCCGAGGATGTTTTCTCCAAGGAGCTTGTATTCTCTTGCTTGCTCAATAGCAATGGTAATATTGTCCACAGCAATAGGATATTCATCCCGGACATAAACATATCCCTCTTTGGCTCCTATGGCATAAGCTCCAATAAGCATGCCTTCGATGACGCTATGAGGATTTCCTTCTAATAAACTTCTGTCCATATAGGCTCCGGGATCACCTTCGTCACAGTTGCAGACAATATACTTGATATCGCCTGGAGACTTAGCTGTAATTTCCCACTTTAATCCTGTACGGAATCCCGCACCTCCGCGTCCTCTCAATCCCGAATTTTTTATTTCTTCAATAACTTCTTGAGGGGTCATGTTGCCCAAAACCTTGGATAAGGCTGAATAGCCTTTGACGGCTATGTAATCTTTTATTTCCGTTGGGTCTATAAGGCCATTATTGCCAAAAATAATGCGTTTTTGCTTTTTATAGAAGGGGACGTCCTTTTCGTAGATAACTTTTTCCTTAGTCTCTGGATCAACATATAAAAGTCTTTCAATAATTTTTTTCTTTTTTATTGTTTCTGAAATGACCTCTTTGACATCCTTAAGTTGAATCCTTTGGTAGAAGATTCCATCAGGCTGAATCACAACAATGGGTCCTCTTTCACAAAAGCCGTGACAACCGGTCGTTCTGACGTCGACAGAATCTTGAAGATTTCGTTTTTTGATTTCCCTTTCAAAGGCTTGAGCGACCTTGATACAACCATAAGCATGGCACCCCGTTCCTCCGCAAACAGTGATGCAAGTCTTTTGTTTTTTTCGAGCGTTAGAAATTTCAATTCTGATCTCTTTTAATTTTTCTATATTAACTTTTTTTGTCATTATTGAGATTAACTCCTTCTATGAGAACCGAATTTTTTGATAAGCTTATCAACGGTTCTTATCTTCATCTGCCCGAAGTAATTTCCATCGATCACGGTAATCGGACCTAAGGCACAGGCACCCAGACAATTTACAATTTCTAAAGTAAATAAATTATTTTTCGTCGTTTCCCCCGCTGTTATGTTTAATTTTTTTTCAAATTCGTCGAGAATTTTTGGTCCTCCTCTCACATGACAGGCTGTTCCCAAACAAACAGTGATAACATGCTTGCCTCGAGGTTTTAGGCTGAAGGCCCGGTAAAAAGTAGCGACGCCGACCACATCAATCAGAGGAAGACACAATGTTTGGGAAACAATTCTTAAAGCGTCTTGAGGAAGGTAATTGTATTCTGCCTGAATATCCTGCAGGATCGCGATTAGGGCCTTTTTCTGATTATTATGTTTTGAAATGAAAGACTGGACTTTCTGAGTTTCAGCTTGCACGGAATTCCCTCCAGATCAAATTAGATTTTTTATGATATTCACCCCTAAAAAGGGATATTTCGACGGCGGGATGGATGAAACGATTTGGCGTGAAAGAAGAAACGAAGTTGGGGCGATGAATGAATGACTCCTCTTCTTAACCTAAAAAAACTTTTAAAATATTAAAGAGAAAATCTTATAGCAGATAAAAATTGTCCTTGTCAAGCAATTTGCAGATTTGCAAACAAACAATTTGCTGACATCAATTTGGCAGAGGCGGGCTCGACGAAAGGGCCATTCCGCCTTTCAGTCCGCGCGAGATTATAGAAAAGGCAGATAGCGCTGGATCTCGTACTCGCTCACCTGCTTGTCGAATTCGGAACTGACGTTTTTCTCGTACTCCCGGATTTCCTCGTGTTTGTTGGCGATGAATTTGGCGAAGAGATGCTTGCCCAGCGTTTCTTCAACGACCTCGCTTTTTTCCATGATTTTCACGGCCTCTTCGAGATCACGGGGGAGCGTCTGGATCCTGAATTTTTTCTGCCGGGCATTGCTCATTCGATAAATGTTTTCTTCCACGGTCGGCGGCAGCGGATATTTCTTTTGGACGCCCTTGAGTCCGGCCGCAAGCATGACGGCGAAGGCGAGATAGAGGTTGCAGCCGGGATCGGGCGAGCGGAGCTCGATACGCGTCGCGTTTTCTTTGCCGGGCTGGTAGCGGGGAACGCGAATATACGCCGAACGGTTCCTTTGGCCCCAAGCGATATAAACGGGCGCTTCATAACCTTCGATCAAGCGTTTATAGGAATTGATCCACTGGCTGAGGACGGCGGAAATTTCCCGGGCGTGAATAATCAGTCCCGCGATATACGACCGGGCCGTATCGGAAAGGTGATAAGAACCGTCGATATCAAAAAAGGCGTTCTTCTTTTCTGTCCAGAGCGATTGGTGGACGTGCATGCCGCTTCCGTTCTGGCCGTTGATCGGCTTGGGCATGAACGTGGCATACAGGCCGTGCATGCGGCAGACTTTTTTCACCATGTACCGGAACAGCATGCCGATATCGGCCATCTCCAGGGCGTTGGCGTATTGGAGGTCGATTTCATGCTGGCCGTGGGCAACTTCGTGGTGGTCGTATTCGGAGGCGATCCCCATTTGTTTCAGAAGGAGCTGGATTTCCTTGCGGATCTCGCCGTGCCAGCCGGAAAAGAAATATCCGCCTTCATCCAGCGGCCTGGCGTCCCGATTGTTGGGGAAGATGAAGAATTCAAGCTCCGGCCCCACCTTGAAATCGTCAAACCCGAATTCATCTTTCGCCCGTGTGAGCGTCTGTTTGAGAATGAAGCGGGCATCGCCTTCATAGTGCTTTTTTTCCGGCGTCAGGATTTCTCCGAACATGACGCCTTCGCGCCAGGTCGTTTCCTCGGCGAAGCCTTTATATTCCCAGGGCAGGACGCGGAACGTTGTCGGGTCTGGCTTGATGTTAAGGTCGCTTTCCTCGATTCGGACAAAGCCCTCCACCGACGATCCGTCAAAGCCTTTGCCGTCGCGAAAAGCGTTTTCCAGCTCTGCGCTGGGAAACGAGAAATCCATCGGCCGTCCCAAAATATCGGGAAAGATCACCCGGACAAACTCGATTTTCCGGGCGGGATCCAGGACGGCTTCCAAAACCTCTTCTTGGTTCTTAAATCCAAAATTTTTGAGGTGGTTTTTCTTTATGCTTTCCACCGTTGACCTCCTGTTTTCATCAAAAAACTATTATACATTTGGTAACATATTTATAATAAAATATAATAAATGTCAAGATTAAATTATTATTTAATGACATTTGTTATTTATTATGATATAAATAATAACAATAGGAGAATCCGATGATCGATGAGCTCGACCAAAAAATCATCCGGGCGATGAACCAGAATGCGCGCAAGAGTTATCGCGAAATCGCCAAAGAGCTGGGGACCTCGACGACGGCCGTTATCCATGCCGTGAAAAAGCTGGAGAGCGCCGGCGCCATCAAGGGATACATCCCCGTCATCGACCCGGAATACTTCGGCTTTTCTCTTCTGGCCATCATCGCCCTCCGTATTTCCCAGGGCAAGCTACTCGAAACGCAAAAAAAAATTGCCCGGGACCCTCAGGTCACGGCGGTCTATGATATCACGGGAGAGTGGGACTCGCTCGTCATCGCCTATTTTAAAGGCCGAGACGAGCTGAATAAGTTCCTGAAAGATCTCAATGCGATGCGCTTCATCGACCGAACCGTGACTCATCTCGTCCTCAACACGGTCAAAGAGGAACATCGCCTTTTTGTCTGAAATTGTTTCTTGACAGAGCCTCCAGTTGTGCCATAATTACTTTTTCGTTGGAGGGACGAAGAATGCCCAAGAAAATCCATGATCCTATCGGCCATCATTATATCGTCGAAGCGTCCGGCTGCAATCCGAAAATCATCGGCAGCGTGCAGAAAGTCCAGGAAATCCTAGTCAAAGCCGCCGAAATCGCAGGCGCCAAGGTCTGGGCGATCTCTTTCAGCAAGTTTCCTCCGAGCGGGGTGAGCGGTGTCGTAGTGATTTCCGAATCGCACATTTCGACGCATACCTGGCCGGAAATGCGCTACTGCGCGCTCGACATTTACACCTGCGGCAGCTCTGTCGATCCCGAAAAAGCCGCAATTTACGCGCTCGAGGCGTTCGGCGCTTCCACGTCGCACATCACCGAAATCACGCGGGGTATAGATGAGGGCGACTGGAAATTCTTCCACAGCTTCGTCACTTGGGAAGAAGATTTTAAGAAACACATCAGCGGCAAGAGCCAGGACAAGAAATAGAGCCCGATCTGCCAAAAGTTTTGTAAATTTAGTTTACAGATTCGTAAATATCTTTTTCCGTTTCTCCCCTGATCTTTTCTTTGCCATGACGTCTTCCGCCTTTTCGCCAACGAGCCTTTTTGGCACAAAAGATGCTTAAAGAAGGCCAGCAGGGTGCGAAAATGAAGTTATCGTCCCCAGGGCGTTTTTGTTATAATAATAAGATGAAAAGGAGCGTTTGGGGGATCCGCCTTGAAGCCCTGCTGATTCTCGCCGTCTGGGCGCTGACGATTCAGGCCGCTGGCCAAACGACCGATGATTTTTTCGTTCAGCTCCAAAAATCGTTCGAAGCTAAAGACATTGCGGCCTATCTCGAAGGCTTTGCCCCGGCCATCCGCGAGTCCGAGCGAATCATGGTCTCTTCCTTTCTGGATTCGCGGAAGATGGAAAAAGTGCTTTTTCACACAGCCGGCCGGATCATGGAAAAGGACGGCAATTCCAGGTTATTTCTTCAAGTCCTCTATCAAAATTCGTTTTCTGCTTTGCTCGAAACCTGGCACGTGCTCCTTCAATACACCGACGGTCGCTGGAAGATCCTAAACAAGGAAGTCACGGAGAGGATCACCTATCTTTACAAGATCCATCTGCCCAGCGACCGGATCGAGCGGGCGAGCTTAGTCGAAATTCAGCATGAGGATATCCGGATCACGTTCCATGACTCCTGGATTTTTTATGATAATATCCCGGGCCAGGAGACGGCGCTGATCATTATCGGGAAAGGACAAATGCGTTTTTCGCCTTCGAGCGATATCGAGCGGCATCAGCTCGAACTTCGGTACAATAAAAGTTATCTCCAAGACAAGCTGGAATATGCTTTTCTTCGTTTCAGTAACAGTTTTTTTGAAAACAACATCAAAATCACAAAAGCCGACGAGAAAGCCGGACCTCCGCTCTCGAAGTACAATTTGAGCCGGGCATATTCGGTTTTCTCCAAATATTACCCGACTTCCTTCACGATTGAAAATTCCCTGACGGGCGAGCTCTTATCCTTCCTGCCCCAAGGCGAGCAGGTCGTCTTTGAGCTTAAGGGCGAAGACGCGGGCGAGCTCGCTTATATTTATTCACCGTTTTCCGAGGAGGAAGTACAGCTCGTCTCGCGCCGGCCGGATAAGATCATCAATCTCTACTCGCCGGAAAAAGAGGGCGAGACCGGGAAGCGTTTTTTTATCTCCTTCGGCCAGAGATTCAACATCGAGCATTATGATCTTGATATGGATTTTCAGCCGGAGAAATTCTATCTCTCGGTCCGAGCCAGAATCACCGTTCGCGCCCAGCTCGGCGATTTGGACAGCTTGAATTTCAACTTCAACCCGGACCTCGATATTCTGCGCATCTGCGACCAGGACAGCCGGGAATTGTTTTATACCCAGGATAAATTGCGCAGACTCCTGTATATTTATTTTCTCAAGCCCTTGGAAAAAGACAGCACGGCGTCTATTGAAATCCTCTATCGGGGCGCGCTCAAGCCTCCGGACCAATCCGCGGATGTCGTCTCCGGCGGACAGTATAATGAGACCTTGATGATCATACCTCCGCATTATGAAACCTATCTCTACAGCCAATCGTCCTTGTGGTATCCCGCGCCGCCGGGAGAAGATTATTTTAAGGCCAAGCTGCGGTTCAGCGTTCCGCCGGACTACATGTGCGTGGCCAATGGCGAACTCGTCGAACAGGGCAAATTGGACAGCGTCCGCGGCGTCGCAGCCCTGGATAAATTGGGGAATTCAATCTTCCGATTTGAGACGAAGTTTCCCGTGAAATATCTATCTTTCATTGTCGGAAAATTCAAGAAACTTCCGAATGGCGGCAGCCGCAAATCGTTCCCGGTGGAGGCCTTCATTTCCTCAGACATCCAAATCCAGCGCAAAGGGCTTCTCGATGAAGCCCAGGCCATCCTTCAGAACTATGAAGATTGGTTCGGACCTTATCCCTATGAAAGGCTGAGTGTCGTCCAGCGATTATGGTCGACGAGCGGCGGCCACAGCCCGGCTTCTTTTGTCGTGCTTAACGAGCTGCCGCGGACGCCAGACAGCACCATGGTCATCAATCCCAACAGCCCCGTCGAAATAGCCCGCTTTAAAGAATATTACATCGCCCATGAAATCGCCCATCAGTGGTGGGGGCAGGGCATCACTTGGGCCAGCTATCACGACCAATGGTTCAGCGAGGGACTGGCGCAGTTCGCCGCCGTTTATTACTTGAAGGCGAAGCTGGGCGACCAGGTGTTCGCGAATCTTATGAAAAAGTTTTCCCGGTGGACAGAGAGAAAATCCGACTGCGGGCCGATCACTCTGGGCTCCCGCCTCAGCTATCTCGATTTTGACGCCTACCAGGCGATCCTCTACGACAAATCGGCGATCGTTTTAATGATGCTGCATGATTTGATCGGAGACGATGCATTTTTTAAGGGCCTCCGGGAATTTTTCGCGGTCCATAAATATCGGTCGGCGCGGACGTCGAGTTTCATCCGGATCATGGAACGAGCCTCAAACCGCGACCTGAAAAATTTTTTCAAGGGCTGGTTTGATTCACACAGCCTTCCCGAGGTTTATGTCAAGACCACCGAGCATCGTCAGGGAAATGAATTTATCCTGAAGTTCAGGGTCAGCCAGACCAAGGGCGTTTTCACCTTTCCGTTATGGGTCGAGTGGAAGGAGAACGGCAAAGCCGTCCGGAAGATGCTGGACGTGGACGGACCATCCAAGGAATTCGAATTCCGGACGAGCATTAAGCCCGCGAAAATCAAGGTCAATCCGGATAAATTCGTCCCCGGCAAGTTTTATTAAAATTCGCTGGCGTCGATCTTGAGACGCTTGATCATTTCATTGAGCGTCGTCGGCTTCACGCCCAATATTTTGGCTGCGCTCTTCTGAACACCCTTGGCTTTTTTCAGGGTCGCCTCGATGTGCCTTTTTTGATAAGCGAGCGTCAGCTCACGGAGAT
>Ga0315282_10011867_pt1 | contig 13427 bp, 11 predicted proteins | sample YL17G07_20_MG_FD_203693 | JGI IMG/M metagenome (GOLD analysis project Ga0315282, IMG submission 203693) | Sediment microbial communities from Yellowstone Lake, YNP, Wyoming, USA - YL17G07_20 | ecosystem: Environmental > Aquatic > Freshwater > Lake > Sediment | place: USA: Wyoming | collected...
CAGAGTGATAATCGCTTAGATTTCTATCATTGCGAAAAATTTTCTCGCCCCGCCGTGCCCCGGAGGGGCCCTGAGGCGGGGAGCCCTCCAAAATATTTGTGACGCCTTGTATTCTCGTATCATGCGTCGTCGAGACACCGTGCCGATAACATCTGGGTGTAGCAATTTCATGTAATCAAATGTGAGAATTAATCGTTCAATTCAACCCACACTCTTTGTCGAAGAGCCGAATTTATTGATTATATTCCCCGTCTTACGGGATGACGAGACACCATATTTATCAGCCCGTCCCGGCACCACAAAATAAAAAGCTTATCTTGAAAGCAGATCCACTACTTGTCAGGTGGTCTTGTGCAGGTCTCCATGAAACTCGAAATGAAGGATTCGCCGGGACAGCTTGTCGCTGCCCTCAAACCCATCTCCGATGTCGGGGGAAATATCATTGCGGTCATACACCAGCGCGATCCCGATTCGACTCAGCACACGCTGAATGTTCAGATTGTGCTCGAACTTCCTGAAGGACGCATGGACAAACTCGTCCTGTTGTTAAAAGAACAGGGAGTTCACATACAGCGAATAGGAAAAGAGCGCCTCCTGTACAAGCGGACAGTGATCCTGATCGGGCACCTGATGCACACTGACCTTTCGGACACGGTCGACCAGATCGATTCCACCGGATTTGCAGAAGTCTGCGAGCTCGCGATGAGCATGCCGGCAATAAATGAACGTTCGACATCACGGGTCACCATAAAAGCAGTGAACCGGAATGACATGGAAGCCGCGCTTGCCATCCTGCGAAGGGTGGCGCACCAGAAATCCCTGCTCCTCATCGAACCGCTCGCGGAGGAGATCTCATGAAAGTTGCACTGATCGGGCTTGGCTCTGTCGGGCGGGGCGTTCTTGAGATGATCGCAAAAAAGGATCTCGGGCTCACGGTCACCGGCATCGCAGATTCAAAAAGCGGGTGCATGGACGCGTCCGGGATTGACATTGTGCAGGTGCTTGCAGAGAAACGCAAGAACGGTATCTGCGGAGACCGGACAATCTCTGCCCAAGATATCATCAAGAATGCGGATTATGATGCACTCATCGAGGTGACGCCGACAAACGCGCTCTCGGGCGAGCCCGCGATCGGGTATATCCGGGCAGCTATTGCGAGAAAAAAACACGTGGTGACGTCAAATAAAGGTCCGGTCGCTCTCGCGTACAAAGAACTGTCAACAATGGCGGCAAAAAAAGGCGTAATGCTCAGGTACGAGGCGACAGTCGGGGGAGCGATCCCGATCATGCACACGCTCGAACACGGTCTGTGCGGCAACCAGATCCTGGCAGTGTACGGGGTGCTCAACGGTACGTGCAATTATATCCTCACCCGTATGGCGGCAGAGGGCCTGACGTACGAGCAGGCGCTCATGGAGGCGCGTGAAATGGGATATGCCGAAGCCGACCCCACCTATGACGTGAAGGGGATCGACGCAGCGATCAAGCTTGTCATTCTCGCGAATACTATCTGGGGCAATGGCGTTAAACTGGGCGATGTTGATCTTACGGGTATCGATCTGCTCACTCCCGATGCGCTGCGACTTGCAGAAGACGAGGGCTGCACTATCCGGCTGATTGCTGAGGCAATTCCCGAAAAGCACCTGCTCCGGGTTTCCCCGAAGATCATAGACAAGAATCATCCGCTTGTGGTTGAGGGCACGTTGAATGCCCTTACGCTTGAGACTGACATGGCAAAAGAGATCACGCTGATCGGCAAGGGTGCCGGATCGGTTGAGACTGCAAGTGCCATTATAGGTGACCTTCTCTATATCCGCGATCGCTATGGCAAGTGTGCTTGAACACCGCCGGAAATACCTGCGCCTGATGCGCCAGTTCACGCTGGATGCCGGTTTTTTCACGGTAACCGATATCCAGTCAGCAGCGACAATTCCCCGCAGCACCGCACAGGACTGGGTGAACCGGCTTGTACAGGAAGGGTGCGTCTTTTTACGGGAGGAAAAGCGCGGGAGGAGTGCAGCACGGTACGCGGCGATCAGTGCGATGCCATCCAGTACCTGCCGGCGGATCTTCACGACCGTTGATGGCGAACACGTCGAGATTTTCCATGACTGTATGAGCGGGGCATGTGCTGCCTTCTGCGGGTACCATCATACGCTTGCCCGTGGTGCGCTGGTACGTGTTGAACGTGACGGGACGCTCTTGCGGGAATGCGGGAAGACGGGAAGCCATGCAATTTCCATCGGGCTTTCCCCACTCCCGGCAGTTGGTGTCGCAGGTATTGAGCGGGAGGGGGATTATGTGGTCCAGCATATCCAGTGTATCGGGGGCCCGGCATATTCCCTTACTGACATGATGGCACGCGCTGAAGGGGTAGTCCGCGTTGAACCTGTTCATACAGGAGACCTTGTCAAAGGAAAAGTCTGGACACGGGCACTCACCCATATGACAATCGGACTCGATGATACTGATTCAAAGGAAGGCGGGGCTACGTTCGCGCTTGCCCTCGCACTGCTGACTCATGTCACACGCATTAAGGGAGTGCTCCCTATCAGCCACCATGTCGTCATGCTCAATCCCAACATCTTTTCAAAGACTGCCGGGAACTCTGCGAGTTATATTGAGGTTGCGGCTCCTCCTGCCCTTTTCGCTGAACTCATGGAAAAGACCCGCCGGTTTGTAGCAGATGAAGCACTCTCGCCGGAATGGGGGATTGCAATCCGGACCGGTATCCGCATTCCGCCGGGGTTGCGGGAGTACGGCAGGCTGGTGCGGGAAGAGGTGACCAGCCGTGCGGTGGCTGAAGCAACCGCAGAACGTTTTGGCATCGCACTCTATGGAGGCAATGGCGTTATCGGTGCCCTCGGGGCGGTTGCACTTGGACGGTTGCCACACGAGGTGTTGCTGGATCCGGGACGGGGGATACAGAGATAATCCGAGTCAGTCTCTTCTGGTTCTCCTCTTTGAAAAGCAGTATGGGAAGGTGACCGGCTTTTCTTTCAGGGCATTTTTGGCAATCAGGATTTGATCGGACAATCGGTATTTGCTTTTTTATTATTGTTCGGTCACCCGCAATCAAAAATTTTGTGCCAAATTTTATTTACTAATATGTCTAAATTTGGCACATACATTGTCATGCCCGTTAAAGGCATTAAACAGGTGTTTGAAACTATGACGTATACAAAAAAGAATGAAGAGGCAGTATCACCGGTCATCGGTGTCATCCTCATGGTCGCCGTCACGGTGATCCTCGCAGCTGTCATCGCTGCGTTCGTGTTTGGAATGGCGGGGAATCTTCAGAAGAGCAAGGTCGTTGCTGCAACGGCATACAAGAGTGGCACTACAACGATTAATGTCGTATACCAGGGTGGACAGGACAATTCAGATGTTACAACAATTACCGGATTGGTTAATGGTGTAACCGGAGGAACGTTAACTAAGGGCCAGGTTGGTGGGCAAATTCACTTAACGGGAACCTTAGGGTCAAAAAAGGATCACGTAGTTGCTACTGCATTATTCTCTGATGGAACAACTCAGGTCATTCTTGATACCTACGTATAATAAATTTTAATATTTTTTTATCCTTTTCCTGTATTCTGTCGACGTATAGTTATTATATTTGCGATCCAATTTCTCTTATTCGGAATGAAGAAAATTGACTATGAGGCAAAAAACCGGTATTAATTACTGATATGCACGTAAAAATACATGAAGTGGGTTCTTGTATTTTTGGATTGACATCTGCTTTGTCACATGGTGTTTTTCTTATGAGCTATCATAGAACCTGTTCTGGTAATAATGTAAAAATATTACAAATAACACGAGTATAACGAGCCCAAATGGCAGAGAAATTCCTGCAGGACCGGAGAATAACAGCCCGTATTGGGCAACACAGGAAGCCAGGTACAGAATACCCGCACCCATAATGCACATCGTCATGAACCGGAGATAATGACGCGGTAACCTGTTCCAGCAGCCAAGAGACAGAATAGTGGTAAGCACGAGTACGACTGTCCCAAGTGTCCAGAGAGTAACGGAAATGGCGGTTTTCCCGGAATAGGTGCCACTCGCAACATACGACAGGTCTTTTGTAAGGGTAATGACTGAATTTCCGACGTTGGTTACCTGATAGCGAAACATTGCCCCCTGGATGCCTATGCCATAATTATCTCCGATAACATAACACTGGAGAGGAACAACAAAACAAAACGCACACAGACAGAGGGCAATAATCCAGGTACGCACACCCATATGTTGTGTGGCACGGGTAATAAATATCGTTTTTATTCTGACGGGGTATGTACAAATTATTTATCTGATTCGAAAGGAAACACTGTTTCACCAGATTATGGATGACTTTTTTTTTAAAACTGAATCTTTGGTGAAACAATACCGGGCACATATCCTCGTCTTCTTGCTCACATTTTTTATTGCGATAACGTTTGCCCATCCCCTCATTTTGGTCACCGATGAATGGGTGACGACGAACCAGCTTGCCCAGCTCCATGAAGGTCACCAGGTATTAGTGAATGAGGGGAAATACGGGAGCTATGTAAACGGGACTATCGGTGAATATTTTATTATAAAAAATAACTATCTGGCGTATTCCCTGTTTCTCCCCGTGATCTCCCTTGCATCCTATTCGCTCGTCTCTTTGTTTGGAGAGAATTTTGTTTTTGCGATCCTCTGCCTGTGGACGTTTGTACTCATTGCTATTGCTTTGTTACTGAACGCGTATTTCCCTGAACATTGCTTTATAGGGAAATGGCGCTGGACAACATGCCTGATCATTGCGGCGTTCATTTTATTTTTTATCAGTCTCTGGTATTATTTGCCATTCTCAGTTACCGGAAAAGATGGATATCCTGAAATTATCGCCATTGTTTTTACCAATATCCTGCTGTTTGCCATCCTTGCCGTGATGCTGTATGAGATCAATCGTACCATCTTTGAAAACATGCGGTACTCTTTTTTTGCGACGGTTGTGTGCATATCCTGCTCATCCTATCTTTTCTGGACGACTGCCTGTAAAGACCATATTCTTGTCGCATGTATTTTCATCGCAACAATGCTCCTCGCAGTAAAATACCAGAAGACAGGGCGATATGGGTACCTGCCGGCAGCGTTCGTTCTATCCGGTCTGCTTGCATGGGCTCGTCCGGAGCTCGCATTGTTTGTCTGCATTGCCCTGTGTGTCTTTGTCGTGTATCTTCTCATTTTCTCGGATATGAACAAAGCGATGGCAAAAGAGAAGACGATCCTGTTCTTCTCACCGGTTTTTACGCTTGTGGGTGCAATGCCCTTTTTTATCAATAATTATCTTTTCACCAAAAATATTCTGACACCCGCATGGATATTATGGAATACCGAAGCAACTCCGGGCAGTGTAGCGGGGAACACATCGGCAAACCTTCCGGTTGGTTCCCTGGATTCCCTTCAGGCACTCATTCACACCATACTGGCGGGAACAAACTTCCAGCCATCCACATTCCTCTCTGATCTCTATGGGATTTTATTCAATCCTCAATCCGGCAGCATGGGAGTATTCCCCCTTACTCCGCTCTTTTTTGTCGCACTGTTATTGGTCCCGGTCACCCTTCTCTTAAAACAAATATCGTTTTCCTCAAAGGAGAAGCAATATATCGGTTTATTGCTGTTGTTATCCGGCAGTGTATTTTTTGCGTATATCCGGGGTATTTCCGGGATGAATACCAGTCAGGGAGTGCTTCCGGATATCAGGTATCTTTCCCCCATATATGCACCCTTGAGTATAATCGGTCTGATTGTTATACAGAAAATTGCTGTTATTGCAGAACGACCCCTCGATATCCTGAAATGGATGATGGTGTGCTGGATTATTGGACTGCCTCTGTCTTTGATTGCAATAGCACACTATTATCCGGTCCCTGAAGAATGGTACGCGGTCTTCCCCCTGTTAGATGCAGTTGTGTCCATTGGAATGTATTTTTTCATTGCACTCTTCCTCATTTGTATCATCAGCAGATCGTTTGTTAAAATTCCCGAAACGATTCTCCTCATCCTAGTCGCCATGCTGTGTGCTATTCCACTGATATGGCAGATTGACGCAACTTTTGTGGTACGTCAGTTTGCTTCCGGGCTCGGAGGGTACTCCTTCTGGATTCCGGCGGTGAGAGCGATTTATGCAGGAATCTTCCTGGGATAATGTCGTCCCGAAAAATGATGCCTGCCGGGGCTTACTATCGCATCACCATCGTGAGTTGCAACGATTCGGTTTACCCTCATGAAATCGTCAAAATTATTTCCTGATCTCCAACCTCACTCCCGAACCGCACGCTCTGCTCCCATATATTACTGCATCGGGCACACCAAATCTGTGATACATCCCAATCACAATTGCGTACAGAATTATTCCCCGTACAAAAACCCGCATCGTATTGAGCAGTCCCCGCAAAGTCAACGGTACGGTTCCTTCAGCACACAGGGTATCCATAACGGGTTACAGGTCTCGCGGAAAAGATGCTTAAATGCGATATACCCGCGGATCCGGTGTACCCGCTGTTCATACAGCCATATCATAACCTCGAAAATGCGACAGAGATGAGGATATCGGGAGAAGAGTACATAGTCGTCAGGTAATCCGGACCGGCAATAAACGGCCAATCGATTCTGTTTTTTTTTCGGGAATTCACCGGGAGTGCAGATGAAAGTGTGCAAGCCAATCACCATATGCATTCTATAAATTAATGGGGATGTAATCCCATTCCACAAAAACCGAATATGAGGGAAGGGATTCGAACCCTCGAACTCCTGCGACATTAGGTCTTCAAAACAGCGGCAGATAAAATATGTAATTTTATAAATTATGATATTATTTCAAACGATTTAATCATGTGATCAAAGATATCTGATGAAGCCTTCACTTGATTATTGGGCGTGTACAGAACAATTGCATATGCCTTTCCTCCCATTCCATAGTCCCATACAGGTCCATCCACCTTCACACCAACCTCGTAATGTCCCGGTGCAGTAAAGTTATATCCTTGAATATTGCCGACATGCATGAGATAATAAGCAGACCACCATCCTGATTTATCCCTGGCATCCGGGGCGAATACCAATTTACGGGCTTTAACATTTCCTGATAGCGTAACAGCGTCATTGCTGATCAATCTCCGGTAATAATAGTCGCTACCACTTGCACTTGGTTTACAGGTCATTGGATTTCCTGCGCCGTCATGACAATAACTTCCCGTCATACCAGTGACTATATTTTCTGTCCATACCCCTTCGCTATTCTGTGTGGGTGTATCCAGCGGATACATATAAATTCCCGATGCAGCATTTTCGTCAATGCGAACATCCTGCGGATACAAATAGATTCTACCCGACGACCCACCCACCCCTGCATTATCGTCAATGTAAACATTTACATTTGATTTCCCGTCGGGGCTGGAAAAAATGTAACACGCACCCCAGGTATTAGTAGGCTCACTTTTATATGACCAGTCTGAGGGGTAATCCATTTTGAATCCATACGTTTGTTGGGTGTTAGGTAAAACCAAATCTGCAGTTTTGTAAGCCTGTGAGAGGGTAGATACAGCAGTTGTTTGTGGGGTTATTGTGACAATGGGTGTAAGTATCTGTGAAATTGTCTGGGCAGGTGTGACAGCGGTATTTTTATTTCCACCAACACACCCGGCAGTTATCAGAACTGCCACCAGCAAAAGGGCAAAAAGGAGATATTTCATATTTCCTCCTTTTAGTTGGGTGACGATATATCTTTTCATCAGGTGATGGCTCGTGTGGGTTGTTGGCTACCCGGCATTGATGGTTGAGCCCCGCTATTGCGCTGTACGGGCGGCTCTCACGACTCGATGAGTGGAAATATGTGGCAAAAAGAGAAATGCGTGGAGCAGGATTCGAACCTGCGAACGCCTGCGCGACGGGACCCTAAATCCCGCTCCTTTGACCGGTCTCGGAAATCCACGCTCAATAATTTTCTGCGAGGGCAGTACCTGTTCTCGTTGTGAGATCCTAAATCCAGCGCCTTTGACCTGGCTCGGCAACCCTCGCGTGTCCGGTATATTTGTGCGGGTGCATTAAGAGCATATCGGACTCATTTTTATCCGTAAAAAAGAAGAAGATTGTATTACATCTCAACCCGGGTCACCACACCGTGGATCTTGTCTGCCGGCAGCCGGTAGAACTGCACGACTGATGGCGTCAGGTGTTTTATCGCGCCGAATATCCTCCAGAGGATGTGGTTTGTGACGATATCCTCCATACCATAGAAGATCGTCTTTTCATCGATATCGGCTTCTTTTAAGATCGTTGAGATGTCCACGATCTCCATGTACCCAAGATAGATCTCAAAGATGGAAAGCCCCGGTGTGAGCTCCCGGGTCATTCCCCATGTCACGCCAAAGGGCTGTTCAGTACGGATGATCGAGATGATGATATTCTCTTCATACACGATATTGTTTGTAAACATCGTACGGGGAATATACTGGGGGAGCCGGCGGAAGTCCCGGGCGAAATAGAGCGCGGAACCGGATATCCGGTTGACTGAATTATACACATCATTAAACTTTACAAGAAACTCGTCAAGGGGGACCGGGGAGAGGGCACTCCCAAGACGCTTCTGACCATTCACGTAGATGAGGATGATGGCGAGAGGGATGGCAGCAATAATGAGCGACCAGTACCCGCCATAAGGAATCTTGTGGAAGTTCGCTAAAAGGAATACAAAGTTCACGATGATCACCCCAAACGCGATCAGTGCTTTTAAGATATCCCCGCGGAGCACCAGTATCCAGATGATCATGATACTTGTAATTGCCATCGTCCCGCTGACAGCGAGACCGTATGCATGGGTGAGATTTGTCGACGTCCTGAATAAGAGGATCACGAGAATGACCGAGAAGAGCAGCATCCAGTTCACCACATCGATATAAATCTGGGACCGCAGTTTTGTTGACGTATATTCAATCCGGAGAAGGGGCAGGATACGGGTGGTGATACCCTGGTAGACGATAGAGAATATGCCGGAGATCATCGCCTGCGAAGCGATGACTGTTGCGACAATGGAAAGGATCAAAAACGGGATGTACAGGATCTTTGCCTCGGAAAAGATCATTTCAAAGAGGATGTTATGAGCGCCTGGATTCGCGAGAAGAAACGCACCCTGCCCGAGATAGTTGATTGTAAGGGCGATAAAGACGAGATACCATGCACGGAGGATCGGTTCCCTGCCGAGATGTCCCATGTCAGCATAGAGCGCTTCTCCCCCGGTAGCGCACAGGATGACCGATGAGAGGATTAAAAATCCTTCAAGCCCGTGACTGGTCAGGTAATGATAACCGTACATCGGGTTGATCGCAAGGAGCACCTGCGGGGCATACAAAAGAGCGATAAGTCCGGATACGGCAAGTGTGCCAAACCAGATAACCATCACCGGACCAAACGCCCATGCAACACGTTCCGATCCCTTCGCCTGGAATGCAAAGAGCCCGATCGCGATGATGCTGGCAATCAGCATCAGGATTCCCTGCGCAGTATTCTCAAGGCCCGGAACGAGGAGGATACCCTCAACTGCCGAGAGGATACTGACAGCCGGCGTGATAACACCGTCGCCAATAAAAAGCGAGATGCCGATGATGGCAAGGAGTGAAACGAATGCGACATGGTTGCCGGACTTCAACATCGGCAGCAGGATCTCCTTCAACACGATCGTCCCGCCCTCTCCCTTTTTACCGAGGTGCATGGCGAGGTATGAGTACTGGACAGTGACAAGGATGGTGAGCGTCCAGATTATCAGGGAGAGGATTCCCATAATATTTTCGACTGTCGGGGGAATCAGGAGAAATATGGCGGTGAACGTGTAGATTGGACTCGTCCCGATATCGCCAAATACCAGCCCCATCGATTTGACGATCCCGGGCATGGCAAAATAGTTCCCGAACATTCTTGTTTAGGCGTAGTAGGATATAGGGTATATTGTTTTCCTTTTCAGGCGCAGAGCCAGCGATTTATTCTACAGGTCCGTGATCCGGCTATTCCCTTTTGTCCGGATCAGGTTCCTCCTTTTGATCCGGAGCAGCTTTGTCGTTCCGTCATCCATATCCGGTAACTGGTCATAAGAAGGACAATGATGAGGGGTCCCAGAACAAAACCGGCAAGTCCCATCGTCAGGAGACCGCCGACAATCCCGATGAACATGATCAACGGGTGGATTTTGACCCGGCGCCCGACAAGCACCGGGCGGACGTATATCTCAGGAACAAGCGAGACGATGAGATACCCAAAGAGAAAGACGATGAACACTCCCCGGAGATCCCCAAGCGCAAGCGCATATGCCCCGATGATGACGAAGGCGACCGAGGATCCCAGAACCGGAATAAGCTCGCAGAATGCTGCAAGGAAAGAATAGAACAGGATACTACCGTACCCGAGAAAGTAAAAGACCGGAATCGCAATAAAGAACGTCAGGACTGCGATCGCAATCTGCACGATGTATATCGCATACAAGGTATCGACAGTTACCGGATCAAGCTGTACCATATACTTCCTGACAGGTACCGGTAAACGGCATATGATCCTCTCTTTTAATTCCTCACCTTTCATGAGCAGGACACAAAACGAGAAGAAAAAGACAAACATCTTGAACACGATAACCGAAAGATTAGAGAGAATCGTCTGCCAGTAATTGAGAAAGAGTGCATTCCCTTCTGCGAGCATGGCAGAGAGGCTTGCCTTGTTGAACGGAATACCGTAGACTGCCGGGTTAGTGGCGGGATTGCCGAGCCAGGTTCCGATTGTATTGAACACGTCATTCAAGGTACCGGTATTTGCTTCAAGAATTATGACAGTACCATACACAAACCCGACGAGCAGCAGAAAAACAGCACCGGTGATTATTATGGCACTGAACAGTCCTTTGGTGTGCCGCAGGATGCGGTGATGGAGTGGCATCAGGACAACCGCAAGGGATGCACCGAGTATAACCATATCCATAATAGACCAGAATATGACAATAGCCGCAAGCGTAATGACAGAAATGATGATGAACGGGAGGAGGTCGGGCTGGATACGGGGCATCGATGGATAGCTGTTGTGCCTCAATGAAATTAATTGATATGCCTGTCTTAGAAGATACAACTAGGTAAACGCAACTCATAACACTATTTAACGCATTGTATATCCTGATGAAGCGGCTCGACCATCTCGCGATGATCATACACGACGTGGGAGTAATCTTTCAGTTCCTTGGATTCGCATCGCTCGTGCCCTTTGTTGTGCTCGCGATCTTTAGCGAATGGATTCTCATTCTCCCGATGGCTTCAGCCCCGCTCGTCTTCATCTGCGTAGGAAATCTCATATCGCTCGTGCCCCGGCGTGATGCCGAGCCTCCCATCTCTGTAGCGCTGGTTGCCGTTGCAATATCCTGGTTTGCGATTGCCCTTGTCGGGGCGCTTCCTTTTGTTTTTGGGCTGCATATGTCCTATATCGATGCGCTGTTCGAAGCGATGTCAGGCTGGTCTGGTACGGGTTTTACAATGATCGCTTCGCTTGATACCACACCAAAAACGCTCCTGTTCTGGCGTTCATTCATGCAATGGATCGGGGGAATCGGGATTATTGCATTCGGGCTCTCGGTGCGCCGCAGGACACGCATCTCCCTCTTCCAGCTCTTCAGGGCGGAGGGGAGACCGGAAGAGATGAGTCCCCATGTTAAATCCACGAGCCGGAGAATGTGGAGGATCTACCTGTTCCTGACATTCGCTTTCACCGGTCTTGTCATGCTCTCCGGTATACCCTTGTGGGATGCGGCAAACCTTGTCATGGTGGCAATTGCCACTGGCGGGTTTACCCTGCATACTACCGGCCTCGCATATTACAACAACCCGCTCCTTGAAGTCCTGCTCATTCCGGTTATGCTTGCCGGGGCAATTCCCTTCAAGGTGTTTTTCCTCATGTATCATGGGAAGATCGCCGCCATGTTCCGCGATAAGACAGTACAGATCCTCTTCTCTATCGCACTTGTGGGATCGCTCTTTGTGTCGCTGGATCTCTACATCTTCAGCAGTCTGCCGGTCGGTACCGCGTTCCGGCAAGGTATGTTTATTGCAATCTCCGGGTTATGCACCTGCGGACTCCAGAATGCAGACCTGAACTACTGGGCGGCGATCCCCATCGCCATTGTGACGATGATGATGTTTATCGGCGGTGCGATAGGGAGTGCAGCGGGAGGGATCAAGGTGAACCGGGTGGCTCTTGCTTATACCGGGGTAAAATGGTGGTTCCGGCGTTTCTTTGTAAGCGGCAGGGTCATTGTGCCATTCCGGTATGAAGGACGCACACTCTCCAAAGAACTCTCGGAACTGGAGATCTCAAAGAACATGCTGATCATCATGCTCTACGTAATCACGATTTTCGTCTCGACCATCGCCTGCCTGCACCTGTATATCACCTCATTTCGCCTTGACGAAGTGGTTTTTGAGATAGTCTCCGCGTTGAGCAACGTGGGACTGGGTTTCGGCTTCATCAGCGCGGCGAGCCCGCTCTCAATCAAATGGATCTTTATCGTTCTGATGTGGCTCGGAAGGCTGGAAATTGTACCGGTGATCATCCTTGCGATGGGAATATACAAGGGCGTACAGACAGAACTCGCAAAAGAGATCCCCCGGCAGTCACATTGATCAGAGAGAACATGGATGAGTGAGAATTGTACTTTCCATGGTTTTTTCGCACTGGAGAGATCAATGTGAAAACTTGCCCGGTCTTTAGATCAAGCGGGTAAAACCGGTTCCTGGTAAAAAAACCGCATGAAGTCAACAACTTCCCCGAAGTAATGAAAATTTTTTATTTTACAATCGATTTCGGTTGTGCAAGTTATCATCTGTGAATTTCAAAATTTAATATAAAAAAATTTAGCGAGGCTCCCCCGCCTCAGGGCCTCTCCGAGGCACGGCGGGGCGAACGATTTTTTCATGATGAAAAAATAGCCGGTTCTGAAACGAGATCTGCATCACACGATAGTGCATCAAACAAATATTCCGAGTTTTCGATCAAAACTTCCTGCCAAGGTGTGACCCTGCGAGTATTCATGATCCGTTGGGCCACAGGAAACCATGGATAAGAAGGGTGCATCCATAGCAGGCGTCGCGCCGGCCCCATGAGGGAGTGGTAACCTCACTGTGTCGGGAACGGGTTAAGTTATTCCATCCTGATCTTTCATTCACAAAAAACTGATAGGGGTAAAAATTTTCAATCGGATAACGATTGACTATGCCATTCACGCTATCTTAATATACGAATCACGTATCCTTCCTGAAATACGCGGGGAAAAGTTCCTTTTTCCCGGGGATATACAGCGCTGCGGAATACTCCTCCATAAAATCAGTATCGACCAGCAAATCGATATAGACCATTTTTTCTGCTACTTC
>Ga0315282_10011868_pt1 | contig 13427 bp, 12 predicted proteins | sample YL17G07_20_MG_FD_203693 | JGI IMG/M metagenome (GOLD analysis project Ga0315282, IMG submission 203693) | Sediment microbial communities from Yellowstone Lake, YNP, Wyoming, USA - YL17G07_20 | ecosystem: Environmental > Aquatic > Freshwater > Lake > Sediment | place: USA: Wyoming | collected...
TGTTCTTTTTACCGGGCCGCTGGAGAAATGCGGTGATTTCAGCGGTGGCCTCGTTCATCCGCGGTCTAACCATGACCCGCAGGCCTTTCGGAATACTTATGGTGGCGTTTTGGGCCGTGGCCCTGTGGCTCATCTCGTGGCTGACCGTGTACATTCAAATGAGGGCTTGCTCCATTCCCGCGACCGGTACGGGATCCTTTTTTGTTTTGATGGCCATGTGCCTGGCTGTCGCCATTCCGGCATCGCCGGGTTATATCGGCACTTACCAATTTCTGGCTTCTGAGGCCATGAAACTCGTAGCGCCTGTAACGCCCGAACAAGCTCTTTCTTGCGCCTTCGTGATCTGGTTCTGCAACGTCATCCCTCAAACCCTCCCCGGCCTTCTTGCCTTTGCCAGAGAAGGGATCAGCGTCAAGGAATTGGAAACCGCGAAACATGAACAAGAGGCGGCGAGCGGGGAGCAACCTATCTAAACTATATTAAGTTCCGAAGACATTTTTAATTCTATTCTCAAGAGCCGCCACATCCTCCGGGCAAAGCTGGCGAATCCGGTTATATTTCTTCGCTGCTTCAAAAGCGAGAGTTTTACGGCCTTCATATAGCTCTTCAATAAGTCCGCGCTCTTTTATAAAGGGCAGATAATAGACCTCTTTGGGATTGACTTCATTTCGCACTTCTTGCCATATCCATTCCGTCGGCAAATCGTGCCCTGCCAATACCCAAACTTCAACTTCCTGCCAGGCATTCTCAGCAAAAAATAATTTGCCTGGAGGAAGTATTTTCGAGGCATAAGTTTCCAAAGCATTTAATCCCGATTTTCGTTCGCTAATTCCGTCTCGGTCAATAATCAAAAGAAACAAATCCACCATTCCCTGATACCGAAAAATAATTTCCTTGATTCGCTTCCGGTTGCGGGCTTGGTCAATTCCACCCAACAACGGATCTTGGCACACTTTTATACGAGTATTTCTTTTTTCCAAATGCTTAAACATGGCCTCGATTATCGGCTTTAAAATATATTGGTCCTTACGAAAGTCCTCGGGAATGATCAGCACTTTCATTCTAATGTTTTATCCTCATCCAAAAAAGCTACGGCATCTTCCAACCACCCTGAAGCATGCAACCGAGTTATATCCTGTTCTTGTAGAATTTTTGCGGCTTCAGGAATATCCATCAACCGTTTAATTTGCGCATTTGGTTTGCCTGGGAGCCTATAAGTAAACGATACATATTCCAAAGATTTCTGGCTCAATTGGCCGAGCAAGTGAGGGGAATGCGTAGTCGCAACAATTTGAATATTTCCCTCAGAAACTTTTTTCTCGATAAGTTGAAGAAGCAAATGCGATCGAGTGGGATGAATCCCGTTTTCTAACTCTTCAAAAAAATAAAATTTGGCTGGATCGGGACCGAGAAGAAGCGCAATCATCGCCAAAAAGCGTAATGTCCCGTCAGATGCGCTATAGGCCGAAGTTTTCTGTCCGTTTTCCTCAACCAAGGAAAGTAGGATTTTTCCAGTTTGATCCGCAGGAAATTCAAAGTCCTTTGCATCCATTGGCGTTAATTCCTGCAGCCAATTGATTAAAGCTTTCTTTCGAGCAGGATCATTGCAAATGGCCTGTAATACAGATGAAAGGTATTCTCCCTTATCTCCTAAACTTGTTTGGCCCGGCAATGATGGATTTCGCATAGCATCAGGGCTTAAAAAATCAAGAAACCTCATGGATATAAAAGCTTTATAAGCAGCCTGAAGATAATTCCTTGGTTGGTCTATTTGAAGCAAAACGGGCTTATCATTAGAATAAGATTTCACTTGGTAACCAACATCGTTCCCATCATGATCGTATTCAGGCACTGCAATTCCAATTCTATTCGATGAATATGGGTCTAACGGGAAACGATATGGGTGTGAATGAAATACTGTATGCTTTTTATCCGGAAACGAAAGCCATTCTCCAACCACCCTCGGTGGTTGACTATTTTCTCCAACATCTACCTCTATATGGTACTTTCCATCTCCATATTCTTGAGTTTGAAAAACCGCATCTAATGAAAATGTTTTAGCTTGGTTAAATGTCGCTTCCCGCGTTCCTCCGCGGATGCCGCGCCATTGAAGAACACCCTCAATCCATTTTTCACCTATAATCTCCGCTAGTGTGTAACCACGGGATATGCCGTGAAGAAATCGAAAAGCATCCCGCAGATTACTTTTACCTGAGGCATTTGTGCCGACAAGAAGGGTCAGCGGTCCGAGGTTAAGTTCGGCTTTTTCAAAGCCTTTGAATCTTTCAAGCGTGAGACGTTTCAGCATGCTCGCCTCCTGTGCGGCATTTCCAAATTACTAGAGTATTTATTTTATCGCAAACAAATCCTACCCTATATTTATTTTATAAAGAAAATCCATTGAATAAATATTATGCTCTTTTGTCTCAGTAAAAAAATGCTCGCCATATAAAGGGGTTGTTGAACAAACCAAAAATTTTCTTAGAAAATATAGATGGTCTTAAATCTTGATTCCAAAATAAAAGATATCCTTACTTTTAGGGCGAATTGTGGTTATTATTCGAGTAAATAAAACGAGGAAAAACGCATGAAGAGGCACTGGATCGCTCCGTGGCTATGGGTTGTTTTTGTTCTGTGTATGATGCCGATAATTTTCTTTGCAAACCCGAAGATCGGTAATGCAGCCGATACCGCGGGGCAATCCGCTGATAACGATTCGCAGCAAGAAGAGTTCATTCTAAAGGATACTGAGCAAAAACCCTTGATCGACGATCAATTGTACGTCGGTGCAGGGCGCTCCAATATCTCTCCTACTCGATCTCTGATCATGGGCGGGTACGGAATCTACGTGGGCTCGCTCAAAAAATGTCGTTGGTCTAAGGGCGTTCACGATCCGTTATACGCAACCGCGATCATATTCAAGAAAGGCTCGGATGCATTGGTGATGATCGAACTGGATCTCGTGGGATTCGTATCTTCCGATGTAAAAGATGTGCGGAGAGCTATAGCAAAAAGACTGACGATCGATTTCGATCACATTATCGTGGCGTCAACCCACACCCATCACAGTCCCGACACTTACGGTTTGTGGGGCACGCTCATCCCACCCAATTCGGGCCGCGACGAAGGCTATATGAAATATGTGAAAAGCAAAGCACTAGAGGCGGCGATCATAGCCAATGAATCGCTCAGGCCGGCTAAATTATTCTATGCCGTCGGGGAAGAGCGAGAGCTTCATTACAACATCTATGAATCAAAAATCGCCGATGCTCCCATCGATCATACTTTGACATTTATTAAAGCGACGGACCCGTCCGGCAAAACCATCGCCACCATAACCAACTGGAGCTGCCACGGCACAACCGAGGACGAAAAAAATCTCCTGATCTCCGCGGATTGGGTCGGATACTTTTATCAAGCGATGGAGTCCGAATCCGAAGGCGTTCATATGTACATCAACGGTTCAATCGGGGCTTCCATTCAGCCTTCGGTTCCTTGGCGCGACAAGCACCTGGGCAATGAAGGCCAGGGGTTTGTATGGGCCAAAGCCTTGGGAACTCTGATCGCAGAGAAAGCCTGTGCGCTTGGATCGCACGCCGCAGAAATGCCGGTCGATCGCATTGAAGCGCACTCCAAGCCCGTTACTGTGAATATGACCAATCTGGCGTTTCAAATCGCCCGAACACTCAATGTGATACATATGGAACTGCCGTCATTGTGGAACCCTTATACGACTTCGGTCACTGCGGCAAAAATGGGCCGGATCCTAATCGGCTCCATGCCTGGTGAAATGTCGCCACAAATGGGGATGTTGATTCGGCAGACGCTGGATGGAAAAGCGCAGATTCTGGTCGGGTTGGGTCAGGATAGTTTAGGATATATGATCGATGAGAACCAATATGGCAACAGCATCTATGCATACGAAAAATTATTGTGCACAAACCCGTTGCTGGCGAAACGCGTGGTTGATGTGCACCGGTCGATGGGCTTGAACAAAACGAAGCAATGAACGCCTCATCAGCGCCGCTCGCGCATTTCAACACGATTCGGATTTACTTGCTTTGAGTCGCCGGCTTTTCTTTCGACTTTCCAAAACGGTTGAATAGCACTTTTACGATCGGCGCCTGTGCCGGATCAACCGTGTAAAAAACGATCACATCCGAAAGGCCGTCGCCATCCAAATCCACCAAATCGGAATTGATGGACGCCGGAACCTTGGCGGTGACAAGCGGCGAAGAAGAGAATGTCTGCCCCTGGCCGCCCTTTTTCCCCTCGAATACGGCCACGGTTTCTGAATCGATTCCCATAAAGAGATCAGTAATTCCATCTCCCGTGAAATCCTTGTCCAAGCGAGGAATAATGCCGACAATGGAAATTCCCGATCCGTAATCGATGTCAAATGTTATATTGCGCGAAAAGCTGACCTTTTCCGTCGAATAAAATCCTGACGACACCGGCGGATATACGGTGAATTTGACTGAGCCTCTTTTTGTCAATAGGACGCGGGCTATCGTCGTGATCCCCATTTCAATGTATGGAAGAACAAAGTCGCACCGGGGCGGCGAACTTAAAGGAAGAAAACTCTGCGAAGTAATGGGGGCAAAACCTTTTTCGCGCATTTCAAAAGAAGGTTGCGCGACAAACCCTTTTCCGGTCCCTTCGTAAATCCATATTTGGCTGTTGATGTCGGTGAAGTTGCCGCCGTACTTGTTGATCACCAGATCAGCGATGTTATCGCCGTCAAGATCCTGAACAAGCACTGTAATGCCGGTATTCTCGCGTCTTTTTTCGTCCTCAGTTCTCACATTAAAAAATTTGGAGAAAGCCGGTTTTTTAGAGAAACGGTCGTTCTCCAAAACATGCAAGACCACTTGCTCGTCTCTGACAAGAAACAAGTCGGCTTTGCCGTCCGCGTTTGCATCAGCCAGCACCGGAAAGGGAACCGTGACAGAGCCGCTGACCAGATAACCCGGCGAATGACTTGAAATCTGCGTCAGGGTGGATGTGTAATATTTCATAGAGCACGGTATTTTTTCCGCCGCCTCATATTCGCCGTTTTCATTCGGAACATAAAAATTCAGAAACCCCACTTCAGGCAAAAGCAATGTGGGCTTTCCATCGCTGTGCCAATCGCGCACCAACTCAAGCTGAGGCAATTTTTCTTCAGCAGGGAACAACACGCCGGAACCTTTGTTAAGCCGGAGCACCGGTTCGGCGAAACCTTCGCGGTTCGCTTCAATTGTCATTACCGAATTTGACGTGAAAAACCACAGTGCGCGTCTGCCTTCCGGAGTCGGCCCCGCTTGGTATACACAAGATCCTTTGGGCGGCAAAAAATCCACGTCAGGCGTAGAAGGATATACGCCTGCGGACCTCTGAAAAAAAATAGCTATTCTGGGCTTGGCCGAGGGTGGGACGCCGGCTGTATATGAGACGACAAGATCAAGAAGCCCATCGCCATCCAGATCCGCCGGGGTTACGGTGCACACCCTTCCATCCACTTTGAGCGTCAATGGGATAAAACCGGCCGCCTGAGTGAAAACCGGAATCGATAATGCCGTTAATAAACATATGCCTACAATGTAACGTTCAAATATTCGCAATCGGCACCTCGCTCAACAGCGCACAGATATGCGTCCTCACATTATTCCTCGCACCACTGCGATCCGGGGCTTGCCAGATAACGGATTGTCATCCACCAATACGTGCACGCCGAAAGTATTTCCGATCGTTTTTTCCGTAAGCACTTCTTTGGGTGATCCCAATGCCGCAACTTTGCCTTCTTTTAGAATCAAAACCAAATCTGCATATTCCGAGGCCAAATTCAAGTCGTGGCAAACCGCCAAAGACGCTACTCCCCGCTCGGTCTTTAGTTTCTCCAGCAGATCGAACATGCGTCTTTGATGTTTCAGATCAAGATGGCTCGTGGGTTCATCCAAAATCAGCAAGGACGGTTTCTGCGCCAATGCGCGCGCCATCATCACAAGTTGTCGTTCTCCCGAACTGAGCTTATCCATGGATCTTGTCGCCAAGTGTTCCACACCGACCAGACTAAGCGCCTCATATGCGATTTCCAAATCATACGGCTGCTCGAATCCTAATAGAGACAAATAAGGCGTGCGGCCCATCAACGTCATTTCAAGGACGGTGAAACCGGCCCAAGGATTCTGCTCGGCCCCGGCGGAAGAAACCTTGCGCGCGAATTCTTTGCGATCCCATTCTTGCAATGCTTTGCCGAATACCTCCACCTTCCCCGATTGCAGCTTCATAAGACCGGCGAGAATCGAGAGCAAAGTCGTTTTTCCGGAACCGTTCGGCCCCACCACCAACATCAAAATTCCTTCGGGAAGCTCAAACGATATGTCAAAAAGCACAGCCTTTTCGTTATAGCTGAAGTTCAGCCCTTCTACGGACAGAATGGCTTGTCCTGTGAAAAGTCGAAGGGTTTGATTCGTCACATCTGAAGACAATTTAAAATCTCGCTTGCCGTTTCTTGCGGCGTTTTGTTCGTCGTATCTATGATCATGGATGCAATGCGGCGATAAATCGGATCGCGCTCCGCAAACATTTTCTCCATTTCGGCCATAGGGTCGGAGATATCCGTCAGCGCCGGTCTGCCTTTCATATCTCCGATACGACGCGTAAGTTCTTTCAGATCCGCGGTCAAATAAATTACGATCGACCCTAAAATCAGCTTGAGGCAGGTTTTTTCTTCAACGACCGCTCCACCGCCGGCATCCACAACACAGGAATCCTTGCCTGAAGTTTCTTCAATGACTTTGCGCTCCGCGGCTCTGAATCCCTCCCACCCGAAACGGTTCACAATCTCTTCGATGACGTTGCCCACCCGACTCTCGATCATGCTGTCCAGATGCAGACATTCATAGCCAAGACGCTCAGCCAACAGATCCGACACCGTGGTTTTTCCGCTGCCGCGCAGACCGACTAATACAATTCGCATGACTTGTCCTGAGTAAAGCCGATTGATCGGCTCCTATCCTACTCGCAATGCCAAAATATTATCAACAACCGCAACCGCTTTTGCCGCCGCTATCGTCATCATCGCCTGTCGGCGTTTGATCATCGTCATCGTTTGCAGAGTCGTCATCGTAAGCGGCTGAATCGTCATCCGCCATATCATCATCGACCGCGCCTGAATCATCATCGACCGCATCGTCATCCTCTGCATCCTGATAACTCAGCGATGCCGTATACGAGTACGAATCACCTTCGCCAAAAGCCGCCGCCGATAAGACCAATGCGTTCGACTCCTCCTGAAGATCGATCTGTTGCGAGTCGGAAAGCTCGTAAACCGGCGCCGGTTCAGTTCCTAGAAAGACAGCATGCAAAATGACGGAATCCATATCGCCTAAAAGCTCGATTTCTACCGTCGAATGGCCCCCTTCGAGCATGACTTTCCTGTATTCCACTCCGCCGCCTGTCATGACGCCTGTAATTTCCAGCGGTAAAGGGTCTTCATAGGTTTGTTTGATTTTCATGTCCGGCACATCGATCAGATCATATCCGTACGGTCCGTCCGGATTATCCGGTTCATCCAGATAATTCGCCACAGACCAGTCTCCCATGAATTGCGGAAACGATGTGAAATCGGAATTTCCGACAAGGGCTTCTTCGACGGATGGCGTTCCGACAGTCGTAGCATGCACCAAATCCCAACATCCTTGCGGCCCCGCCTGCTCGTAAAAATACGCGCCGAAAAGAAAGCATGCGCCGTAATTCACCGAATGCGTATTTCCATAAAGCGAAACGCCCGGGTTGTTGGCGTACGCATTCATCCATGCCGTGTCCGTAAAATAACCGCATGTCACCATAGCGGCTTCCGCAAGAGACTCCTGAATCCATAAATCGTTATCCGGATGAATCATCATATGAATCATATGGTTGAATTCATGGGCAGCCACACCGAGCATGTAAGGATTCGAGGGATGATAATTCTTGGTGTTCAGGTGCAGCAACTCCGTCTGGTTCGAATGCTCACCGGGGTATTCATCTTGAATGCGGAAGAAACCGTCGAAACTTGAAGAGCCATACTCTCCGAATTCGTAATAGAGCAAATAAATCGGCGGATCGCCGTCCACATCAGGGGCGGGGCCAAAAATTTGCGTTTCGATATCATATATCCCTTTAGACGAATCGTAGCTGCCGGAAGGCGTCTGCTGATCCCATGCCAGAAGCACGGCATCGACATCGGTTTGAGTCACATCGGTTCCCCATCGCCCATCTTCCACAAATATATATGCATGCGATCCTATTCCTTTGCAAATTGCCGTAATCTGAGTGTCAGTCGGCGGCATGACCGAAAGATCCCATATCCAGAATTGGCGCGATTCTTCCAAAACGGGCGGAGACTTGGGCTCTATGGCGCCTTTTGTCGGAGGTTCATTGAACGGCAACAGATTTAATGTGCCCGATCCTCCGGCAAAAGCGATCGCAGAAAATAAAAGCGAAATGATAAGTAAAAACGAAATTCTACGCATGGATTAATCTCCTAAAGCTATCTGCATCGGCGTAGCAGGATAACAAAAACATGACGACGATGAAAGGCGATTCCCTGCAATTCGGTACCCAAAATTACGGGGAAAATGTCGAATGCGACATTCATTCAGCTCATTCATCGAACCATTTTTTTCTAAGAACAAACGATCTGGGTTTTTCATCTAAACGATAAATTCCGGCATCCGCCGCGGCCTGTATAGCCTCCTGTATTTCCTGGCCTGTGGGGCGGCGCTTGGCTTTGGGATGTCTGTAGGCCATGTGGCAAGGCCTGTATTGATCCATGATATTGACATAAGTGTCGCGGCTGATTTTTTCCGCCAAAAAGCTCATCACCTCGGAAGTTCCGGCCAATCCTTCGGGCATCACAAGGTGTCGAACGAGAAGACCGGAAACCGCCAAACCTCGATCATCAGTCACCAGATCGCCTACCTGTCGGTGCATTTCCGCAAATGCTTCTTTGGCCCTTTCAGGATAATCGGAGGCTTGGCAAAATTCTTCTGCAACGGCCGTATCGGCAAATTTGAAATCCGGCATATAAATGTCCACTACTCCATCCAATAATGTAAGAGTTTTAACCGATTCATACCCGCCGCAATTGTAAACGAGCGGTAGGTCGAATCCTTTTTTACATGCCGTATCCAAGGCCTCCAACCACATCGGAACAACATGGGTCGGCGTCACCAAATTCAGATTGGAGCAGCCCCGGCGCTGAATGAAAAGAAAGATTTCGGCCAAGCCCGCCGAATCGACCGGCATTCCTTCGAGGCCGTGGCTTATATCCGCATTTTGACAAAAGCTGCACAGCAGGTTGCATCCGGCAAAAAATACTGTACCCGATCCGCCGCTGCCCACCAAAACGGATTCTTCTCCGAAATGAGGGCCGTAAGAGCTGACTACAGCCCGATCACCGATCCTGCATACTCCAAATTGGCCGGAGGCGCGATCCGCACCGCAATGTCGCGGGCAAAGATCGCAATGCGCCAGGTGCGCCGCAGCCTCTTTCGCCCTCCGAGCCAATTCGCCTTGTTTGTGCATTTCGCTGTAAGCGTGACTACCGCTCACTTTGCGCCTCAAATGGTTCGGTTTCGCTCACCGCTGGTCCTTCGGTCATTTTCCAAAAAAAATTCATATTCGTTTGCCAAGCCATTCCAGGGCCTCGGGCATTTGCTCTGACACAAACTGCCAGGAGTGATAACCCGGGCGAATATTGTTTTCTGGTGCGATTATCGCGCCGGCCTTCTTCGCCAGCGGAATAAAAACAGGAAGATGGCTCTGTACATTGTAATTGTCGTGATCTCCCGATACGAGATAAAAAACCCGATCCGATAGATCATATTGTTTTTCTCTCAGCCAATCACTGGGGTTTGATTCGCGCAGCCTTTCAAATACCGGCAGATCGCGATCCCATACGGTTCCGCGAATTTTGTCCGAGTCGAAAATCGGATTAATGATGACGGATTCGCGCAAAGTGACGATATGGGCGCCGATTAAAAACGGGCGCTTTGGATCATCTTTGTCGATCGGCCTGTAACAACCCGGATCAAACTTTTTCAGTTTGCTGCCCCCGCATGAATAGCGAAAATCCACGACCGGAGCGAATCCGATGGCAATGAGCGCCGTTTCCGGATGTCTGATCACAGTGGCCACCGATGCATATCCGCCCATCGAGAAGCCCATGAAAACCGTTTTTTGAGGAGACGGATCAACTTGAAAATTTTTCCGGATATAAGGAACGATTTCTTTAATAATGAAATCCTCGTATCTGCCATGATTGCTGTTGATCATCCATGTGCCGATCCTCTCGTCAATGTCGGGAGTCCCCGGGTCGTCGAGTCCGTTCCCGCCGATAGAGATATCCGGAAACACCACCACGCTCGGCTTGAGAATCTTTCCGGATACGGCATATTGATAACTCGGTAAAAAAGTAGCCAGCATATGCTGGGGACAATCCATGTATCCGTGAAACGCCATGATCAAAGGATATAGAACGCCTTGTTTTGGATAATCCGGAGGAAGATAGACGATCATCTCCCGATTTCCTCGAACAAATTCGCTTTTAAAAGGCGGCTTTATAACTACACCTGAGCCGGAAGGCATGCGTTCTGGATGGCCTGTAAAAACAATGAGCTTGCCAGGCCCGTCGAAAGTGATGTGCGGAGGGTTCAGAAAAAAGAAATGCTCAGGTAAAACTTTTTCAGCAGGCAGAGGGCCGATAAATTTAATATAGGCCGCCAACCCAACCACAGCGATTAAAAATAACCCCACCGCCGTTGATAAAAATATTAAAATTTTTCGTCCGATGCCCTTCATCGCATGAAATAAAATGCTATCACAGATTTTTGAAAAATATATGGCATGGTTCGAGGAAATAAATAAAAATGTTTAAAATGATTTTCTTTATGGAATGGAGGGCTTAATGAAATCGCGTAAAAAACTACTTCTGTTATTGGGAACGCTGCTCATTTTTAGTATTGCATTAAATGCTGCAACTGCGGTGCGAGCCATGGATTGCACTACTACCTATGAAAACTTCGGCAAGGCTTTTATGGAAAAATATTGCCTGCGCTGCCACGATTCCGCAAAAAAGGGAATAGCGCGAAACGGCGCTCCGGGCGGCGTCAATTTCAATGATCCGAAATCCATCAGCGGTGAAAAAGCGGGGATCATTAAATATGCAGCCAATAAAAAATCAATGCCTCCATCCGACCCCAAACCGTCAGATGACGAGAGAGCCAAATTGAAGGAATGGCTTGATTGCGAGTACAAATAACGGACGGCATTGAAAAACCGCTGAACTTAAAACTTGGTAGGCCGCTTACAGCCTGATTATTTTCCATTTATGCCCATGAAATACTCATGTTGCTTTTCGATCGTTTTGGGAGCTTGCGCTGGAACGCCATGATGGTATATACCCCGCAAATAGATTTTGGCCGTTCGAACGCCCTGCGTGATGGGGCATTATGCAAAAGGAGATGACATGGAGTTTCCAAAAGGATTGCATTACACCAAAGATCATGAGTGGGTGAGGATTGAAGGCGATATTGCCGTTGTGGGGATAACCGATTACGCTCAGGATTCATTGGGCGATATCGTTTTCGTAGAGCTGCCGCAACTCGGCACCGAGATCAATATCCACGATATTCTCGGGACAGTCGAAAGCGTTAAAGCGGTATCCGAAATTTATAGCCCGATATCCGGCGCAGTGGATCAGATCAACGAAACATTGAACACGGAGCCTGCGATCATCAATAAGGATCCATACGGTGAAGGCTGGATCGCAAAGCTCACTCTGAAGGATGTCTCCGAACTCAATCAGTTGATGAATGCCGACCAATACGAAGCGTTTGTAAAAGAAGAAGCCTGAAAACTTCTATTAAAAGGAACTATTTATGAGATATATCCCACACACTCGGCTTGATATTGCGGCCATGCTTCAAGAGATCGGCGTCAAATCCATTGATGATCTGTTCGAGCCGATTGATTCGAAATTTCGTTTAGTGAAACCTCTTAATCTTCCCCCGGCAATGCCCGAACTCGAACTCCTGGATCATTTAAAGAAGTTGGCCGGCCAAAATCGTTCGCCGGATGCCGTATTTATCGGCGGCGGATCATATCGTCATCATGTTCCTACCGCCGTAGACGCATTGATTTCGCGAGCGGAATTCTATACCTCTTATACACCGTATCAGCCGGAAATAGCGCAAGGCACGCTTCAGGCCATTTTCGAGTTTCAATCCCTAGTCTGCCGTTTGCTTTCGATGGACGTCTCCAATGCAGGCATGTACGACGGAGCCTCCGGTTTTGCGGAAGCGGTCCTCATGGCTCACAGGATTCAAAAGCGTCCTAAAATTCTGCTGCCTGCGCCCTTGAATCACCAATACGAAGAATGCGCCCGAACGATCCTGAACAATCTGGATGTCGCTTTTGATCATCTCCCCATAATGCCTGACGGCCGCACTGATTTTTCCGCTGCTCAAATGCATGGAAAGGATGTGGCGGCAGTGGTGGTGCAGCAACCCAATTCACTCGGCGTCATCGAGGACATTAACCATGCGCGGGAAGCGGCCAATGCTGTCGGCGGCTTATTAATCGTCACATTCGCCGAGCCGCTGGCTTTCGGGCTCATTCTCCCGCCGGGACATGCCGGAGCGGACATCGCCGTAGGCGAAGGCGGAAGTTTCGGCTGTCAGATCAGCTTCGGGGGCCCCACCTTCGGCATGTTCGCTTGCCGAAAAGATTTCATACGATCCATGCCGGGAAGACTAGTAGGGGAAACAACGGATGCTCACGGCCGTCGGGGATATGTGCTGACCTTGGCAACGCGCGAACAGCATATTCGCCGCGAAAAGGCCACTTCGAACATCTGCACCAATCAGGCTCTTTGCTCGACCTCTGCGGCCATTCACATGTCGCTATTGGGCAAAAACGGCTTATTCAAACTCGCTTCTCTCAATTACGAGAGAGCCGAACACCTAAAAAAGCATATCTTATGCGCGGATGTTAAACTGCCGTTCGCCGCACATACATTCAACGAATTCGTCTTTGAAACCGGATTCCCGGCAATAGATGTCCTTGCCGCTATGGCCAAACGAGGATATCTGGCGGGCTTGCCTCTTCCGGAAAAATTCAATCCCGACGGCAATCGCATCCTGGCCGCCGTTACGGAGATGAATTCTCCTCAACAGATCGAAGGCTATGCGGTCGCCTTGACCGAAGTACTAGGAGAATTGCGATGAGCGCTCCAAATTTAAAGGGAGTTGTGCAGCCCGAACCTCTTATTTTTGAAATTTCACGCGAAGGCCGAATCGGTTATTCGTTGCCCGACCCGGGACTTTATAAAACCGCTCCTCTTCCACCCGAACTATCGAGGAAAGAAAAAGCGGATTGGCCTGAACTTTCGGAGGTGGATG
>Ga0315282_10011869_pt1 | contig 13427 bp, 14 predicted proteins | sample YL17G07_20_MG_FD_203693 | JGI IMG/M metagenome (GOLD analysis project Ga0315282, IMG submission 203693) | Sediment microbial communities from Yellowstone Lake, YNP, Wyoming, USA - YL17G07_20 | ecosystem: Environmental > Aquatic > Freshwater > Lake > Sediment | place: USA: Wyoming | collected...
TGTAGGAAAAGTTTAGCTCCTGGAGACGGATGCTGTTGAGCATTCCTGAAAAACGCTCTCCGCCTTTTTGCTCCTCTTCCTGCAGCAGCAGCTCGCGCAGCCGCTGCGCAGCCGACTCAATGCCCTGGAGATTCATATATCCCCCGGAAATCGAGAGAATCTCGTTGCGGATGTAGATGAAAGCCGCGGGCACAAGCAGGGCCTGGCCGATTTGCATGCGGCCCTTCACTACCTCATAAGCAATCCAGGCCAGGAATCCGACCAGGATGGCCACGCCAATCAGTTCCTGCAGGGTCTGCTGGATGGCGCTGATGACGGAGGACTGGCGTGTGGTTTTGGCGATATCGCGGGAGAGGTCCTGGAGCCGGGTGGCAAAGTATTCGAGAAGCCCGAGGCAGCGGACCACCCGGATGCCGCCCAGGCTCTCGTTTATCCGGCCGTACATGCGGGAGATGTTCTGGAAGGACAGCTGGGTTTTGGCTTTGATGCGCCGGGTGAAAAAAGAAACGCCGAGAAAGAACAGAGGAAGCGTGGCGAGGGATACCAGGGCGATTTTGGGGGAATTATACAGGAGCACGGCAATCACGAAGATGATGGAAATGGGAGCGCGCACAAAGGAGCGGAGAATCAGGGAAATAATTCCGGAGACCATGGGCACCTCGGTCATCAGAGCTGCGGTGATGCGGCCGTGAGACTTTACCTCAAGATAATGAAAGGGCAGCCTGGACAAATGCGCGAAAAAGGTGACCTCCAGGTTGCGCCGGATGTTGGTGGCGGCAAAGGCTCCGAGCGTGGAAGTGATCAGCCGCAACGCGGACATGGCAATCAAGATGGCAAAAACAATCAGGCCGATGCGGCCGAGGCGATGGGGGTCGAAGCCGCGGCCTATTTCGTTGATGAAGCGGCTGGCGTAGAGCAGGGTCAGGGAGGACAGCCCGGAAAAAGACGAGGCGGCGAGCATTCCCAGGACCAGCCATTTGACCTCGGATTTCGAATGCTGCCAGACCCAATCGGTCAGGTCGCGGAGGTTGAAATCAATCCCATCCGCAGGAGTGGTTTCCCGGAAAAGCGGGATCCTCATCAGTTTTGCTTCAGGCTTCATTTGAATCAGCTATTACAGCTTAAAATTATAGCAAATTTACAGGTGCCTGGCTAACGAACGAAATTATTCTAAGGCCGCGGCCAGAAGCCGCGGGCCGGAGATGTTGGAGCAACTTAGCTCTCAAAGTCCTGGCGCGGGTGATAATGGAGCGCGGAAATGCGGCGGAAAAGGTCGTCCCTCTCCTCGGGCTTGAGCTTCAGGTACCGGCCCCGATGCATGGTAATAACAGCAAAGGAATAGCGGGGAAGCATGCAATCGCGGCAAAGCGGAATCCGGTTGCGCCTGCCCAGGAGGTGGAGCCTCCGGAAGCGCCTTGCCTCGGGCGAGTTCAGGATCACATCCAAAGGAGCGCGGTGGATGTCGCCGATGATATATTCGCCATCATAATCGAAGCTGCAAGGAGTCACGGAACCGTCCCACAAAATATTAAGGGCGTTGAACAATTGCCGGCAGAGCGCGCGGCGGTCCTCGGTCATATGCTTGGTGAGGAAATCCGCGTCCTTGCGCCTGGGCCAGGGAAAAGGAGTAGTAAGCTGGATGGACTTGACCGCGTTATGGCTGAACCAGTGGTCCAGGAAACTCATGGTCTCGTCTTTAGTCTCGCCGTCGTAAATACTCCGGAGTGAAAGCCGGGTCTTAAGCTTGCTGTTCCGCGCCTTCTCCTGCTCGAACACGGAAATAATCAGCTTCAATTTTTCCACGGCCTGGTCGTAAAGTCCCTCGGCCTTGTATTTGTCAAAGCAGCGCCGGCTGACCAGGTCCATGGAGGCGGAGAGCGTGGCCGGCTCGGCTCTGAAAATCTCGCGCAGCTTTTCCTCGGTCAAAATCAAACCATTGGTATAGAGGACCACCTTCATTTTATGCTCGCCGGCGGCGCGGACCATTTTCACGAGTTCGGGATTGAGGAAGGGCTCGCCGTGGAGGTAAAGGGCCATTTCTCGAATGTGGGATTTGGTGCCCTCGAGCACCTTGGCAAAGGTTTCCAGGCTCATCATTCCCTTTTTGCGGTTTAGCGGAGGAATCAAGCCGGCCTTGGCCGCGCCATGCGGGCAGATGGGACAGGCCAGATTGCAGACATTGGTGGGTTCGACATTTACGCTGAAGGGCGGATTCTTCTGCCGGCCTCTTCGAATAATGCCTTTGACGATGCGCGTTTCCAGCCGCTGGAGATAAAAGTTAGCCATGGGTCGAAAGCTTGCCCTCCATATTCTTGTGCGCCAGGCATGCGCCCTGGCATAAGCGGCGCTCAAACAAAAAACAATCCGGGCAGTGGTCAAATAAGGGGGCATCCAAAAGCGGCATAACCCGCTCGCGGCAATATCCGGCAAGGTCGTCCCAGTTTTGGAACGAGGACCAGGGCCGCATATGGTCAAGCAAAGCAAGGCAGGGCGAAATATTTTCCGAAGGAGTTAGACAGGCGTTGAAAGTGCAGTTGTCCTCAAAAATGGAGCAAGCGGGAGGGAAGCTGGGTTCCTTGACCATTGTCGCCCTATCCGCTTCCGGGAACAGGCAGAGGGGAATCGGCTTGGAAAAAATGAGCTTGATGCTTTCGCGTTCGCAATCGCGCTTGAGCTGAAGCACCTCCGGAATCATCTTCCGGAACTCGGACAGGGGGACGAAGATATTAGCTCGGCTCGAGTTCGGAAAGGTGAGCGCGAGCTGGAATTCTTTGAAGCCTGTGGTTTGGGAGACGAAAAAAACATGGTCAAAGCTGCAGTCAGGCTTGTAGATGTTGATGCGCAGGCCAGCTGGCACGCCTTGGGCGCGCACCTGCTTGAGGTTTTTAAGCAGTCGCTTCCACTGCCCGCCTTGATAAGTGTCGCGCGGGGCCACATGCACGATGAGGCTGTCAACTATGTCCGGCAAGAGAGCGCTGATTACCTTGGCCGGTCCCAGGAGGTTGGTGGCGAAATAGGTCCTTAATTTTCGTTCACCCAGCGATTTCAGGACCTCGGGGAAATAGGGGTAGAGCGTAGGCTCTCCTCCGCAAAAGGTTATCTCCTTTGCGCCCTCGGCCTGGACCCAGTCAAGCACGCTCAAGACCCGCTCCAACGGAAGAACCGTCTGCTCCTTGTCCTTGGCGAAGCAATACGGGCACTGGAGATTGCACTGATAGGAGAAGAAAATCATGAACTGCCGCCTCTTCATGCCCTGGCGCGCGGCCTGAACCATGGTTGAATAGAATCGGGCATCGTCCGGAGACCAAAGTTCCTCGATAAGCTTTTGCGCCTCCGGCGTGATTCCGAGCCAGGGCGAGATGCGGCGGAGGAAATCCTGGCGCCGGGACCCCTCCAATTCCGTCATAAATTCGCGGAGGGTGTTTATAAAGAATTCCATTTCTTTCCGGGTTTCGTCAAAGTACGAATACCGGTTTTTGCCCAGATTGCGCGGGGGGCCAAACGGATTGCGGAGAAAAGGAAACCTGCACCGGAAATCGTTGAGCACCAGGTCTATATCCTTCTGCGCTCCGAGGGAAATGAACTCCAATGCCAGCCGGGTGGTTTCAGGCAGGTTGAGCAGAAGCTGCTGGAGGCCGACGCTTTTAAACTCCGGCTCCGGCGCGAGCATCAATTGCCGAATCTGGCTATGGGACAATGAATTGCTCATCGCTTCGGTTCTCTAAATTCAAGCCCTTGAGCAGTGTCCGACAAAATCATAATCCAGTTCTTACTACTCGGAGCGCTTAATAAATGACATTTTCCCGCAACCTGGATTCCCGCGTTCGCGGGAATGACCATTGAAGCCGCACGCTTTGGTCATGCCTGCCCCCATTTTCATGTCCTATGATTAGCGAGCTCCTCCGTAAGCGCAAACTATTTAGCGCTCCGAGTAATGTTTATTATAATCGATTTTTTGGGGATTTCTCATCCCGGGCCTTGCATGCGTCATTGCAATTGAGCGGCTATGGAGCTAATAGAGCTTTCACTGCTTCCACATCGAGCCGGTCAAGCTCCCCCACCTTCCAAACAAAGCCGGGCACGGTGTTGGCAATGGTTGTGGCAGTGAGAAACCAGTCCGCAGGGTCCCAGTAATAGCGGAGGTCATTGCTTTGGTTGAAGAGCCAGTTGAACACGGTTGTTGGAGCGCTGGGGACGAGCTGGAAATTTCCTCCAGGCTCGCGCCTGATGGCGGCCACGGCCCCAAGCTCGGCCTTCGGGCAAACCATGAGCTGTTCCCAGTCGCTTTGAGACCAGCGCACAGTCCTTTGGTCCTGGCCAATCTTGACCTTTGGATTGAGAAAAAAGCCGTATGAGAGCAGGCGGCCTTCCTTCCTGGCAATTATCATAAGGTCGTCGCCCATGAACTCCAGGCCGGCCCGGGCCAGGGCCAAAGCCATGGTGGTCTTGCCGGCCCCGGAACCTCCGAGCAAAAGCAGGGAGTGTCCCTTCCAGGCAACTGCCGCGGCATGAATGATGTAAATTGGGAAGTAGGAGAGAACGATATGGAGAAAAGGCAAAAGATATGCGCTCGGCTCCGGCCGGACCGAGCTGTCCTTTTCCGCCGGAATTTCAGAGGCCAGAATGAGGGACCTCTTCAACCCAACATCAATAAAAATTTTCACCTCCCGGCCGATGGCCAGGAAAGCGGTGCGCGGTCCTGTAAGATAAAATTGCACAGGCGTGCCGTCAGGAAGCGCAACGGTGAATTGGCGGGCCCCCGCGGCAGGAAGGGGGCAGGAAGGTCCTTCAGATGCGCCATCCCTCCTGTCCAGAATAATGACCTCATGCTCGTTTTCCGCGTCTGTTTCCGCGGGCACAATATGGTGGGGGAAAATCTTTTTCAGGGAGTTGCTGGTCCAGGAAGAAGAAAAGCGGAACCTGAACCTGGTTCCGCCAATCAAGAGGAATGATTCTAATTTCGGGAGGACAAGATTTTCGGCCCTAGACCAAACCTCTCCCTTCAACTCCGGCATGGATGCAATATGTCATCCTCCAGGGCGGAAAAAGCACCAATCAGTAGTAATAGTAAAGACTGGTATAATAAAGGCTTACATAGTAGAGACTGGTGTAGTAGAGACTGGTGTAATACAATGCGCACTCTGAACTTGACGCCGCGGTACCGAGTTTGACGTTTTTCAACGGGGCATACTTCTTCGTTTCGGGTTTAAGATAACCTGTTTTGCCCTTCGCCATTTTTCCGTCCTCCCCTTTCACAATTTATTTGGAATCAATAATAGCACAAATCCCAAAGCTTGTCAAGCAAAATCTTTTGCAAACAAATCAAGCACTTACAAAGCAGCAATCAGTAGTAAGTAAAGACTGGTATAGTAGAGAGCGCATTCGGAAGGGGTGCACTCGGCGCCGCTGCTTGGCCTTTGACGATTTTTAACGGAGCATACTTCTTGGTCTCGGGTTTGAGATAAGCCTCTTTGCCGTGGGTTATTTTTTTCATTACCAAGCCTCCCTCCCCTGATTGCAATCACCATATCCCAATCAAATAAATCGTCAAGCAAAATGCTTTCGTTAAATCAGTCAGGCGCAACGATCAGTTTTTCTTCCAGCCAGTTTTTCAGGCAGGATTCCAGGTCGGGTTGAACCTCGGCCTCGGAGACATCGTATTTCTCGCCAACGGCCTTGCTGACTTCCTGCTCGGAATTGCCGGCTGCGATTTGCTTCCAGATTTCGGAAGCGGTTTTGTTCAAGGAATAATAAGCCCCGGATTCGGTGTTGACCACGATGATAAGTCCGTCCATTTCCTTCCAACTCACCTTGGAGGCCACTTTATACTTTTTCATTTTCATCTCCCAGACCGACATTTTGCGCTCCGTGCAGCACGCGGGCCATACATCCGCCCCGGCAGGCGCTTTCGGTTATTTTCATAAATGTGCATTTAAAACATTGGGAAGTTGAGCCAAGCGGCCGATAGGGCATAAGCACGGCCTCAAACCAGCCCTTGGCCTCGGGGTAGCTCTGAAACTTGGTGAAATGCGGAGACCGGAAGGTGGCAAGGGGCAGACAATAGATCACCCTGCCATCCGGGGTCACATCCAGCACCGAGTTGCAGGAGGAGAAGAAGGTTGAGTTCAAATGCCAAAGCTCTCCCATCTGCTCCGGGGTGAAGGCGCACCAGGGCACCCCGCATTCGTAGGTCAGCTTGATGTCAAAGCTTTCGCACCGGCGCGCAAAATCCACCACCCGATGCGCCACTTTGGGATAATCTTTCTTCTCGAGATGCTCGTTTTTGTGGGACAGGGTCGGGAGCACGAACCCGACCTTGATGTCCCGGGCCAGGTTGTGCTCGCAGATCAGGTCAATCAGCCACTCCTGGGCAACGGGTTCAGGCACCATGTTGAAGGTCAGAGTGGCCTTGAGACCAAGGACCTGCAAACACTTTTTCAGATTTGAGTCCTGGTCCTTGGTGCGCGACTCGGGCGGGTTCACATTCACCACCCAGCGAATGGGCGCGTCCTTAAGCTCTTCGGCATACTCGGGCGCATGCTTGCTGGCGAGGTTGGAGAAAACCTTAAGCTCGCACTTGCGCTCCAGCGCGTGTTTCGCCATCCACACAAAATCCTCGTGCAGGGTGGGTTCCCCGCCCATGAGATGAACCATGATGCCGTTGGAACTGTCGCGCAAGGTCCAGTCAATCAACTGCACAAAGGTCTCGCGGGTCATGTCCAGGGGCGAGACCGCAGGAGGCATCTGGTCCTGGCCAAAGCAATAGGAGCAGTTGAAGTTGCAGCGATTGGTCAGCATGAGATTGGGCATGAGGGGTCTCCTTGGGAAACGGAAGAACCGATTTTGGGCTTCACTTCGCTTAAAGCCTGTTCGGGCACAATCAGCCCCAGGCATCCCCCGCTGCACTGGCCGCGCTTGCGATACCTGCATTCCCGGCAGCGCGTAAAGATGCCTGGACCGTATTTTTCCCGGAGCTGGTCAGCCATGGATTGAAGCGCCTGCCTGGCCTCTTCCAGGCTCTTGTATTTCCGCAGCGAAACCCGGGGCATCCGGGACAGGGGGAAGCAGTGCCAGACTTCCAGTTCCGGACCGATGTCCATGGCCGGCCCGCATACGAACTGCATTTTCATCCCCTTATGCATAAGCCATCCGATTTCGGAAATCTCAAACATGCAGGCCACGAACCCGCAATCGCAGCCGATGCTCACATTGTCTGCCGCGGCTTTTTTGGCCAATTCCAGGAACCGGAGACCTGCGTCCCGGTATCTCTCCCGGCGGATATACTCATTTTCCGCGAGACCGGCAATGGGCAGGGCCACGCCCATGCGGATATAGCGCATCAGGCCGTAATCACGGATGTAGTCGAGCAGAAAGGAGAGGTCACGCTCCGGGTCGACGATGGTGCAGGACAGGCTGACCATGGGGCCGAAAGTTCGAAGGAACCGTTCGAGATTTTTCCGCCGTTCCGGTGTGTAGCTGTCTATGGAATCGATATTGACGATGAAGTTGAACGGCCCCTGTTCCTTAAGCTTCTCCAGACCGTCAGCCAGGGCGCAGGAACCGCTGGTAAAAATCTTGGCAAAAATGCGTTTTTCCCGCATGAGATTCACGGCTTCAATCAATTGCGGATAGCTTAAGGGCTCGCCGCCCACCACGCCCATGACCTGTTTTGGCTGTGAACTCTTGACTTCCAGAATCTCCTGAAGCTCGGCAAAGGTCAACGCCCGCCGCGGGTAGGATTCGCTCCAGGGACCGACCTTGGCGAAGCAGAACTTGCAGCCGCGGTCGCATTGGTCGGTAATGAAAATATTAGGCATGAACTTCCTTCTGATTCAAAATTTCCTCGCCCGGCACCAAGACCCAGTATTGGAAAATGCCGTCAGCGCCGACCTGTTCCATCCGGTTCCACCTCTCCATGGGTTTGCCCAGGAACTTGTGATAGTTCTTGCCTGCCACATTGACCCAGACATGACCTTTAGGCTCCCGCCGATGAACCACATCCAGCAGGATGTTGATAGTGCTCTGGGCCTGCAACTCGGGCGGAAGAGAATTATAGAAGAATATGCTCCGCCAGTAGCAGGGCTGTTCCCGGAATTCTTTGACCAAAGGCTGAAACAGCGAAAACGAAAGCCAGAGCAGACGGTAATATACCCGGCGAAACCATCTGCCGCTCCCGGATAAGTGCTTCTTCATACCCTCCATTGTCGCCTTTCTGTGCAGGAACTCTTAAGCCTTAATCGAAAATTTAGCACATGGGTATGGAGCTGTCAAACTTTTGACCGTCGTGAGCAGGAATCATTACCAGGAGTCATCGATCACCCGGCTGATCCGGACCTTGCCTTCAGACCCTTGCTCCGCCCGCTTCCAGCGGTCGTGCATCCACAGCCATTGTTCAGGATGCTCCCGAATCACTGCTTCAAGCTCCTGGTTCATGGCCTCGGCCATCCTCACCAGGTCGCCGACCTTGTCTTCAGTGCGGAGCGCGGGCAGCGCCGGACGAATCACCATCTTGCCTTTCCCCAGTCCGGTCCTGACCGCGAAAATCGGTAGGAAAGGTATGTCATGCTTGAGCGCAAGATAAAACGGCACCAGGTGCGTGTAAGCCGGATGGCCCATAAAATTTATCGGCTTGCCCAGGTGCGGCAGCGCAGCCTGGTCAAGATAAAAACCGACCACCCGGCCCTGCTTCACCGCCGCGAGTATGGCATTGCCCGTGCCCCGGTCCGCGATTCGCACATTTCCCAGTTCAGCCGCCATGCGGTCCACCAGCGCATCGACATACGGGTTCATCAGCCTTTTGACGATGATGCCTCCAGGCTTCATCAGCAGGGGAATGGTCCAGAGCATGCCCCAGTTGCCAAAATGAGCCGAGCCTATAAAAAAACCCCTGCCCGACTTGAGCAACTCGGCCACATGCTCAAAACCTTCCACCTGCTTGAATCGCTCCGGAGCGTGCCGCAGCTTGCGGTGGCCGAGAAACTCCGGGATGAACAAAACCGCGTTTTGGAGCGACTTGCGCGCAACCGAAAGCCTCCGCGACTCGCTCCACTCCGGAAAACTTTTTGCCAGGTTCTCAAGCGCAATCTGCCTCCGCCGGCGCGGGGCCAGATGCCAGGCGACCCGGCCCAAAAACGAAAACAGCGGCAGAGACAGCTTCACCGGCATCAAAGCGATAATTGCCATGACCGCGCGCAAGCCGAGGTATTCCAGATAATACCGGACCCGCTTCAGGAGAGGGATGAGCGCTGAACTCTGCTCCGCAATTGCTCTTTCCACCAGGCCGGATGTTTCTTCCTCTTGAGCCATTGCGCTCCAGCTTATCCTATGCTTATTATGACCGCAAGCCAGCGGCATCCGTTCCGCAGCTCGCGGGGCTCGGTCCTCCCGACCGTCTCCCGGCCCGGCTTTTGCAGCCAGTTCAGCCCCAAGCCAGCTATGCGCTTGACGCCGCGATTACAGTCATCACGCATCAGGGAATCACGGGCAAAACCAGACGGGAGGGATACTCTGAATTGTGCAAGATGGTTTGATGCGCAACCCTGCGGCATTCCCCCCACCCTTCCCCCGCACAGTTGGTGTTGCGGTCAAACTGCGGGAAGTTGCTGGATGAAATTTCCAGGCCGAGGCGATGACCGGCCAGGAACACATTGCTGGTGGCCCACATTTCGATTTCGTATTTATATGTTCTGCCGGGAACCAGCGCGCTTGGCCGGCCAGACCCGGAGCATACATCAGTTTCGGAGGCGCGGATGAAAAAGACCTCCGGAGCATTGAGTCTTACTGGTCAGAGCGGCTGAAAGTCATAAATGAACTTCTGATGACAGGGGAAAAGCAGGAAGTTGAAAAAGAATAATCATTTTCCGAGAATCCCGGCGCGTCCGGGCTTGACCGGAATTATTGGCAACTTTGGACCAGCCGCTTTTCAATGGTCTCGGAATCAAGCGCCTGGCTGAAAACCGGGTAGGATGACACCCGGGGGTCGTCGCTGCTCACAAAGTAATACCCTCCTCTTTTCCGATGCGCGAGTACGATGCGGATATTCACAGGCGCCGCGGCCAGGCTGGGGTCAACGGCCACGGCTACGGCAATGACGCCGTGAAGCGGCATTCCCGGCATGGCCGCAAAGAGTTTTTCCACCGGGGTGATGGGGAAGGTCTCGTCCGCAACCCATTTGGCCAGGGGCGTGCCGGCATTTTGGAGCTGGCCGCGGTGTTTCATAGTGAGGAACGCGTCATCCATAAGCTCATTATCGTAAACAACCATATTACGACCGGCATGTTCCAGCACATATTGCACGGCCTTGACATCGACATTGATGTTCAGGTCCTGGTACCCGGTGGCTCGGGCGAATTTAGCTCCGTCCGACATTTCTCCCAGCGTCCCCCAGAACTCTCCGGTGGCCATGTGCAGCATTTTCCAGTTTTGGGGAAGGCGAGGCTCGAGCATGATGGCGGTTGCGATGTTGGTCAGGGGCGCGGTTGAAATTATTTCGACTTGTCCCGGATTGTTCATAACCGTGTCAATGATGAAGCTGGACGCCGCGGTGGGCTTTGCCAAATCCGACGGCGACTCCGCGCCCTTGAGCAGAGGAACATCGGTCCGGCCGGTCAGTTCCAGGATTTTTTTGACCGAGGCCATGCACACGCGGGTGCTCGAGCAGCCCATCGCGCAGGTTATGCCCAGCACTTTGATTGACGGCTCGCGCAGCGCATAAATCATTTCCAGGCCGCCGTCCGGGTCGGTAAATTTGAACCAGGGAGTTTGATAGATGCCGTCCTTCCAAACCTCCCTCTTAAGCATGCCCGCGTCATCATCAATGATGAACAAGCGCACGGGCGTGTCATCAGACATGCTCCTGGCTGCAGTCTGGGCCGAGAGAAGCCCTGGTCCTGGTCCTGCGAAAATCAAAATCAGGCTGGCTGCCGCGACTGCAAGCGCATGACTATTTTTTCCCGCCATCTTCCCCCGGGCAGAAATACCCGATAAATAATCATAGCAAAAATATTTGACCATTGCACTTGCCGCCGGTGAAAAGTCATTCCTCCAAAGCTGACTCTGCGTGAGCGATGCCGGCATTGGTATTTGACGCCAAAGATTATTCTCTTTACAATCCTATGACTTGGGATGACGCAGAAGAGCGCAAAGCTTTTGAGGATAGCGCGGCTCAAGCGGCTGGTTGTTCTTGCCATCATCATAGTGGTTCCGTTTATCTCTTTCGGGGGCAGGACCGGGGACAGCTCTTTCAATCCCAGCCTGTTTGTCACGCCTGCGCTCAAGTATTCCCTCATCGGCAAGGGCCTGGGCCTGGCCTACGAGCCGCAGCTTTACTCCATGGCCACGCGCATCCACCAGGAAATGAAATCCAACCGCTTCGAGCTTCTGGATGTGAACCGCTCGCCCATGGCCAGCATCGGTTTTTTCGCCAATCCCTCGGAGACCACGCCCACGATCAGGTTCCTGGGAGTGACCGCGCGGGTGAACATCAAGCTGAACTATTTCCCGGACACAGACGGCGGCAGGCTCTCGGATGCGATGGACGCTTTCGGCAAGGACCTGCTCGTGATTCTGGGCGACACCCTGGCCACGGTTCAGGACATCGGCGTGCGCGGGGCGGTGCTCATCCTGATCTATTCCAAGGCTGACCTGTCTGACCCCAACTATTACAACGACGCCGAGGCCGTGGCGGTTTTCATTCCCAAGGATACGCTGCAGCAGTTCAACTCCTACAAGATTCGGTTCAACCAGCTTTTCGATATGAGCGAGATGTTTGTGTTCAAGGGCAGCGACCAGATTCAAACCCTGTTTAGCGAGTTCATGCAGGGGTGATACATGGCAGGATGCGAACAAAGTGATGAATTGATTTCAGCTTGCGCGGGGTATATAATCGGCGCATCCGCGGGAGTTGGCGGGATGATATGAAACGCAATTCTAAAATAGCAGTTTTAACCATCATCTGGATTTTGTTGCTCATGGCCGTTCTGGCTTTCCAGGTCAATCTTATTTTCATCAAGGAGCATAAAAAAGCAGAAGCTGCTTTCAAGAAAGGGCAGAAGCTGCCGGATTTCACGCTCCTGGGTCTTGACGGGAAGAGCTATCATTTGGAGGAGTTGGCCCGGTCCAAGGAGGTTTTGCTGGTCTTCTTTTCCGCCACCAGCGGTCCCTGCCGGATTCAAATCGGCGAGATTGCAGATTACCTAAGCAAGCAAAAGGAGCCGCTCTTCCAGGTGCTGTTGATTTCTGACGACAGCCGGAATGAGCTTACCGCCGTGCAAAAGGATATGAAGCTTGACCTGGCCATCCTGCCCGATTCCGAAGGCAAGGTTATGGCCCGGTATAAAATAAGCACAGTGCCCACGAGTTATCTCGTGGACAAGAACGGGAATCTCATCTATTCCCAGGTCGGGAGCGAGGGCTTCAGCGTTTATCAAATTCAGGCCCGGCTCGCATACGGGGGCGGCAAGCTGGAAATCCAGGAGCGGCCGCGCAATCCGAAGGAAGAGGACAAATAGCATGGCAGGTCCAATCATAGTCGCGGCCGAGCTGGTGAAATATTACAAGGAGTACGGATTTTCCCGGCATCGCAGGCTCGCGCTTAACCGGCTGAACCTGGAGATTAACCAGGGAGAGACCGTTGCCCTGCTCGGCCCGAACGGCGCGGGCAAAACCACTTTCCTGCGCATAATCTTCGGCCTGGTCCTTCCCACCAGCGGCGAGGTCAAGGTGTTTGACGCTCCCTGCGATGAAGTTTCCTGGAAAAACCGCGCCGGATATGTGCCGGAACTTTTCAGCCCCCCTCGGTTCCTCAAGGGCCGCGAGCTCCTGGAACTCGGGGCCAAGACCCACGGCATGTCGCAAAAGCAATTCGAGGACCGGGTGGCGTGGATTGACCAGGCCATCGGCTTGAAAGAGCTCCTGCCCATGCCGATTCGCAGCCTGTCGCGGGGAATGCTCCAGCAGCTCGCGCTCGCCCAGGCAATGATTCACGACCCGGAACTTCTGGTCCTGGATGAGCCAACCGCCAACCTTGACGCCATCAGCAGGAAAAAATTGAAAAACCTGCTGCTTGCGATGTCGTCCAAGGGCAAGACCATTTTAATCAGCTCGCACATTCTTTCCGAGGTTGAGGAGTTGTGCGGCCGGGTCATTTTCCTGGACAAGGGCCGGCTGGTTCAGCAGGGAAAAACCAAGGACCTGGTGGGAACTGACGGCGGATATCTTATCCGCTTCAAGACTCCGGTCACCATGCCGGAACAGCTCAAAAATCTGGGCGCGCTGGTCCCTGACCCGGAGCCTGGAATCACCGGCCTGGAGACCAGAACCGAGATGGAAAAAGACATGGCGGTCAAGGTCCTGATTGAAAAAAATATCTCCATCGATTCTCTGGAGCAGAAGCAGAAAACCCTGGAACAACTTTTCCTGGAGCTGCT
>Ga0315282_10011872_pt1 | contig 13426 bp, 10 predicted proteins | sample YL17G07_20_MG_FD_203693 | JGI IMG/M metagenome (GOLD analysis project Ga0315282, IMG submission 203693) | Sediment microbial communities from Yellowstone Lake, YNP, Wyoming, USA - YL17G07_20 | ecosystem: Environmental > Aquatic > Freshwater > Lake > Sediment | place: USA: Wyoming | collected...
AAGGAGGGCTCTACGTTAAAGAACTGGTTACTGGGGATGAGGGAAGAACTGTGCCCAGCGTTTCAGAACTTCTCAAAAACAAAGCGAAGCCTATGGAACTTGACGTTCTGAACATAGTTATGGAAGACTAGGAGAAGTGTGAGAATGAGAGGGTCGAAGGGTTATCGCTCACGTGCACGTCGCCTCTTGACAAAAGGAACTAGAGAGCATGGAAAACTGAGGCTGAGCAAGCTGCTCCATGAGTATCAGCCTGGTACCAGCGTTGTTATCATGATAGATTCGAGTGTCCACAAGGGGATGCCTCACAGGCGCTACCACGGCAAAGTCGGAACTGTACTCAACAAGCGGGGACGAAGTTATGTGGTAAGTGTTTCACAGGGAGACGCGTTGAGGGAGATCATCGTCAGACCTGAACACTTGGAACCTTGGAAGAGTGATTAGAATGTCAGAAAAAGGCATGACAGAGAAGAAACTGAGCCTCCCGCAGGTCAAGAACCTGCTGGAGTCTATAGGTGAAGAAAACCTTGATCAGTTACAGCGTCGTACGTTCGATTACGTGTCAAAGTTTTCTAAGACCGACGCTGAGTCCGCCGAAAAAATAGTTGGAAAACTCGTGGCAGACTATGGGCTAGATGAGATAGAGGCAGTGCAAATAGTAAACTGCATGCCGAAAAGCATTGAAGAGTTGAGAGTTTTTCTGGCGGGTGGACGCAAAATCATCGAAACATCAAAGCTAGAAGCCATAGTGAACCTGTTAGATGAACATCGAAAATTGAAATAGGCTGGTCGATACTAACTATTTTAAGTAATAACAGACTAAATAGAGGAAATTATGACAATGATGGAGAAGCGATACGAAGAGTACGCTCGTATCCTGGACTTTCTGCAGCACGGCCGTCCTGGGGTGCACGTTTCAGGACGAGCTGGCTATCGAGCGGGAGCTTTGGTTCAGTTGGTAGGTGAAGGGTTCTTCACTCTCCTAGAGGCGTTGGTTAAAGAAGGCGTAATACTCAAGCCTCATGATCGTGTTTTCGTTGGAAAGGAGGCTCGTGAGGAGATAACGTACATCATCGGTCGAATAGGCTACGATGAGCTAACTGCAGCCGCAAAGACAGAGCTTCCAACAGTGATTAGCGAGATTGTACTGAACCGTGAAAAGTGGTTCGTTGAATTCTTCAACACCGCGAGGGCCGTTACACCGAGGATGCACGGGTTGGAGCTGGTTCCCGGAATAGGCAAAAAATACATGTGGCAGGTCATAAATGAACGAGAGAAGAAACCCTTTGAGAGTTTTGAAGACTTGCAGAAGCGCACGGAATTACCTAACCCAGTTAAGTTGATAACGAAGAGGGTCATGGAAGAGTTGAGCGGCGACAGCAAGTATCGATTGTTTACGAGGGTACAATAGCCCAATAAATCGTTTAACGGGGTAGAATGAGTCTCCTGGAAGAAACGAAGTCTCTGCTTCGAAGACATCGAATTAAGCCGAAGAAGACTCTAGGCCAAAACTTCATGGTTGAATCACAAGTCTTTCAAAAAATGGTTGACTACGCCTCACTCGACTGTGATGATACAGTGCTTGAGATAGGTGCTGGACTGGGTTTCTTGACTCGTTTCTTAAGCGAAAAATGCAAGGCAGTTCTTGCAGTTGAAGTTGACACTAGGCTTGCTATCATTTTGCGTGAACAACTGAAGGATGCGCCCAACGTGAGGATAATTGAAGGTGATGTGCTTAAGACGAGTGTTCCCTCATTCAACAAAGTCGTTTCGATTCCACCGTATCATGTTTCCTCGCGCCTGCTTCTTTGGCTTTTTGGCACGGATTTTGATCGTGCAGTCCTAATTTTCCAGAAAGAGTTCGCAAACCGTCTCGTTGCCTCTGTTGGAAGCGAGGACTATGGATGGCTTACAGTTCTCACCGACTACCACGTAGAAGTCGAGCCCCTAGATCACGTTCCGAAATGGACGTTTTACCCGCAGCCAAAAATAGATTCGGTTATAGTACGTTTGGAACCGAAGAATCCAAGACCGTATTCATTGCGAAATAAAGAACTGTTCAAGCAACTCTTGCGATCGTGTTTCGCGAAGCGCAACAGGAAAGTCAAGAATGCTGTTCAGGCATATGTGAAGGGTTTCTGCAACATGTCTGAGGAAAAATCAATCAGGATTGTCGAAGCTCTTCCATTTCGCGAAAAGCGGGTGAGACAGTTGGCACCCGAAGATTTCGGAGTCATAGCTGATGCACTCATCCAGTAAAAAAGTATTCTTCGCAAACCATGTTTTTTGTGTGAATGACAACGTCTACGAACCGGCTGAAGATTCATTCTTGTTCGCTGAGAATCTGACAGTCAATCACGAAGACAGAGTTGTAGACGTAGGAACGGGTTGCGGCATACTGGGAATACTTGCGGCGGAAAAGGCAGCTGAAGTCTTCGCGATTGACATAAACCCGTTCGCCGTCCAATGTGCGAAAGAGAATGCAAAGCTGAGTCACGTTGCGAAAAGGATGCTCTTCATACAGGGAGACCTGCTCGCGCCGATAAAAATAGGAAAAGAATTCGATCTGATCCTTTTCAACGCTCCATATGTGCCATCAGAGGAGAGCGAAGGAAGGTCCTGGCTTGAGCGAGCTTGGGCAGGGGGCCTTTCTGGCAGAAAGACGATTGATAACTTTATTCATGAGGCTCCAAGACATCTGAGACCGCATGGCGAAATCCTATTGATGCAATCAACCCTGTCTGATGTAGAAGAAACACTCCGAAGCTTCGAGGAAAGAGGTTTGAGCGTAGATGTTGTTGCGAGGCAGAACCTACCACTCTTCGAGACAATATCCCTCATCAAAGCAAGACTAGAAAACAAAAAATGATGTTGGGCTATAGCTAGGCAATCTAATGAATTCCCAACAGTCCTAGGAGGTTGTATTTGATGATTAGTATCGCGAACAGCGAAGCAATAAGCGACATTACTGTAATCATCGTGTTGAGTGAGGGTCCTGCGGTGTCCTTGAACGGGTCTCCGACCGTGTCTCCTACGACGGCCGCCTTGTGTGCGTCCGAGCCTTTTCCGCCGTATTTCCCTGACTCGATGAGTTTCTTGGCATTGTCCCATAATCCGCCAGCGTTTGACATTAGGAGTGCAAGCAGTAAGCTTGAGAATATGGCGCCGGCTAAGAAGCCTCCTAACGCCTTTATTCCGCCTAAGAAGCCTATCAACAGAGTTGAGACGATTGCTACGATGCTTGCTGGCATAAGCTCGCGTAGCGCTCCGACTGTTGCAATGTCGACGCATCGTGCGTAGTCAGGTTTGACTCCTGGTTTTCCTTCTCTGAGGCCGGGTATCTCCTTGAATTGTCTCCTGATCTCCGCGATCATTCTGGTAGCGTTTCTGCCGACGCCAAGCATGACCATTGCTGAGAACACTGCAGGTATCGCTATGCCTATAAGTGCGCCTAGCAAGACCAGCGGGTCCAAGACATCGAAGATAACAGGCTGACCCGCTTCTGCAGCAATTTTCTGGAATGCGGCCAAAAGTGCGATTACAGTAAGTCCGGCTGCACCTATGGCAAATCCTTTGGTTATGGCTTTTGCCGTGTTTCCTGCCGAATCAAGCTCGTCCGTTATTGCTATGACTTCTTCGCTTAGTCCTGATTGCTCAGCTATTCCTTTGGCATTATCCACAATTGGACCATAGGCGTCGTTTGACACAGTCAATCCCACAATAGAGAGCATGCCGAGAGCAGCAAGCGCTATCCCATACACTGCGTACCCTGCACCTAGAGGCTCACATATTTTGTACGCGACAGCGGCAGCAACTGCTATTCCGATCAGGGGGAAGATAATGCTGCGCAGACCATACGAGAAACCAGTCAAAATGTTCAATGCGGCTCCGGTCTCAGATGCTTCGGCCGTTTTCAAGACTGGTGCTTTGTCTTCCGATGTAAAGTAATCGCTTGTAATGCCGATTATTATTCCAGCTGCCAGACCTACGACTGCTGCTCCCCAAAGCTGCCATTGATATCCTAGATACCAGGTTGCAAAGCCAGTCAGAATCCCGAAGATCACGCAAGTCACGTAAGTGCCGGCGTTCAAAGCTGCTCCTGGATTGCCTTTCTTGCCAACTCTGACCGTCAACGCACCTATGATAGCGGCTAAAATGCCTGATCCTGCAAACACTAGGGGGACTTGGACATAAGTGTTAGATATACCAAGTCCTTCGCCGAGTATCATTACCGCAACCACGCTCGCCACGTATGAATCAAAGAGATCTGCTCCCATACCTGCGACATCGCCTACGTTGTCTCCAACGTTGTCGGCTATGACTGCTGGGTTGCGCGGGTCGTCTTCAGGGATTCCCAGTTCCACTTTGCCGACCAAGTCTGCGCTGATGTCCGCGGTTTTGGTGAATATGCCTCCGCCCGCTTTGGCGAAAAGTGAAAGAGAGCTTGCTCCAAAGCTGTATGCCAAGACTGCAGGAATTGTTCCCACCATCCCAGTCAAGGAGTAGACTATGCTGATCCCGAGCAGGCCAACGCCGACCACTGATAATCCCATCACAGCGCCGCCACGGAAACCGATTGGGAATGCTTTGTTCAATCCGCCCTGCGCGGCGTTTGCGACTTTTGCGTTTGCCTTTGTGGCAACGTTCAGTCCTAAGTAGCCTGCAAGAGCGGAGCAGAATGAGCCAAACATGTAAGCTACTGGCAGCTGGAGGTTCAGCGCCAAGTTGCTGGATTCCCACAGTGGTTGCGGCAGAAATACACCGATCAACACTGCCACAACTGTCACAAATATCGCAAGCGTTGTATATTCTCTTCTTATGAAGGCCGCAGCTCCTACTTTGATCGCAGTAGAAATCTCTTTCATTCTTTCGGTACCACTATCCTGCCTATTCACGTATCTGTAGAAGTAGAGTCCAACCAGCATTGAGATTAGTGCGGATATTGGTGCCAATAACCATGCTTCAAATATCATCTCTTTCTCTTCCCCTGTTCTCTCCCTTTTTTTAGAAGCACTAGTGTGCTTTGCTAGGGCATATAAACCTATTTGCAGAATTTCAATTCTTACAGGAAAAGAATATATCTCGTTGCACCAACAAGGGGAGGCTCTGATTCAGCAGGAGAAGGGTGGAGTTGGCGGCAAAACCATCGTATGCAATGAGTCCCGAAGAAGCTTTGAAGGCAGTGAACTCTGCTGCAACTGGTCTGAGCCAAGAAGAAGCCCAAAAGCGCTTAGCTGAATATGGCCTAAATGAATTGCAAAAGGAGAAGCGTGCTTCTTCGATAAAGATGTTCCTTGAACAATTCACAGACATACTCATTGTCATATTGTTGATTGCGACAGCCCTTTCGTTGGCTATCGGCGAAATCATCGACGCCATAGTTATAATCGCCATAGTTTTGGCCACTGCAATATTGGGATTTGTGGAAGAGTTCCGTTCCGAGAAAGCTGTGGAAGCTTTGAAGAAAATGACTGCGCCTACTGCTGTGGTGTTGCGTGATGGGAGAGAAATGAAGATTGCCACGAGCGAAATTGTACCTGGAGACATAATACTCTTATTCACTGGAGATAAGGTGCCCGCTGACGCGAGGCTCATAGAATCCGTTAACCTCAAGATAGATGAAGCTTCGTTAACCGGTGAGTCTTCTCCTGTAAACAAGAATGTTGATGTGTGTGGGGAGGAAACCTCGCTTAACGACCGTCGAAACATGGCTTTTACTGGAACTGTTGTCGTTTACGGCAGAGGCAAGGCAGTAGCCACATCAACGGGCATGAGTACAGAATTCGGGAAAATCGCTAAAATGGTGCAGATGACTGAGGAAGAGGAAACGCCGCTTGAGAAGAGAACCCAGTCCATTGGTAAGTGGATAGGAATATTGTCTGTAGCGATCTGTCTTGGAGTGGGTGTCATAGGTATTGTTGAAGGTCGCAACCCCATCGATATGATCTTATGGGGAATCAGTTTAGCGGTAGCGGCCGTTCCTGAGGCGTTGCCAGCAATTGTAACAGGTGCGCTTGCAGTGGGCATGTACCGAATGGCTAGAGTCAACACGATAGTGAAGAAGCTGCCAGCCGTTGAAACACTTGGTTGCACGAGTGTCATTTGCTCTGACAAGACTGGAACGATGACGAGAGGCGAGATGACAGTTCAAAGACTCTACATGGATGATCAAATCGTTAAAGTCTCAGGAGTAGGTTACGAGCCGGAAGGTGAATTCCTTGTAGAGAACCAAAAGATAGATTCGAAAAATGAGGAACTCAGTACACTTTTGACGTCTGCGGTCCTTTGCAATGACGCCAAATTGGAAAAGGACACTGCTACGGAGAGATGGGTCATCAAAGGAGACCCCACAGAGGGAGCACTCGTCGTCGCTGCGGCAAAAGCAGGGTTGTGGAAGGAAGATCTAGAACAACAGCAGCCTCGCATAGGTGAGATTCCGTTTTCTTCAGAAACAAAACGCATGACAACTATGCACATAGTTATTGGCAAGAAGAAAATGGCCTACATGAAAGGCGCGCCTGAAATAGTTCTAGATAAATGTTCAAAGACTTTAATGGATGGCAAGGTTTCCAGGCTCACTGAAAGTGATCGGACAAGGATACTTGCAGTGAACGCGGCAATGGCAAGACAGGCCCTGAGAAACTTGGGCTTTGCCTACAGAGAGTTGCCTGAAACTGTGAGTGCTTGCGATGAGAAAATCGAGAAGGATTTTGTCTTTGTCGGTATAATGGGCATGATTGATCCGCCCCGTGAAGAAGTCAAAGACGCGATAAACACTTGCAAGAAAGCCGGAATAAACGTTGTCATGGTGACGGGTGATCACAAGCTTACGGCAGTTGCAGTGGCTAAAGAGCTCAACTTGCTGGGCGAAAATGAAGAAGAGGGAAAGGTGCTGACAGGCCCAGAGCTGGAAAAACTGAATGATGAACAGTTGGCCGAAATGGTTCAAGGAGTTGTGATCTATGCACGTGTTTCGCCTGAACACAAGATGAGAATAGTCAAGGCTTGGAAAGCCAAAGGTCAAATCGTTGCCATGACCGGTGATGGTGTTAATGATGCTCCAGCGCTGAAGATGTCCGACATAGGCATTTCCATGGGCATAACGGGCACTGAGGTGACCAAGGAAGCCTCAGACATGGTCTTGACAGATGACAACTTTGCTTCCATAGTGAAGGCGGCAAGGGAAGGGCGCGAGATTTATGACAACATCAAGAAATACCTCACCTACCTTATGCGTTGCAACATTATGGAAATCTTGGTTATGTTTGTAGCAGTAGTATCTGTTCCATATCTAGCAAGAGTCTATTCGCCAGGCTCGCCCACCGAAATTATCGGTAGCGCAACAATAGCATTAACTGCAGCACAACTGCTATGGGTGAACCTGACCACAGACGGTCTCCCTGCAATAGCCTTAGGCATTGATCCCGGTGATCCTGACATAATGGAGAGAAAACCACGCGATCCAAGCGAAAGCGTCTTCACACGAGACGTCAAACTTTACCTATCCCTAACACCAATCTTAATGACAGCTTTGCTCTTGTTTGGGTACTTCTTTTACCACCCATGGGAAAGCGCGAGTCAATTGACAGAAGCACGTACCCAACTACTCACTTCCATGATTGTCATGGAACTGGCTAACGCCATATCTGCACGTTCACTGAAATTCCCAGTGTGGAAAGTGGGTCTGTTCAAGAACAGATTCCTATGGTACGCTGTGCTGTCATCGTTCTTCCTTCAGCTTGTCGTACTCTACACACCAGGTCTCAATGCTTCATTCAATGTGAACGCACCTGAACTACTCGATTGGGCGTTTGCTATACTGTTCACAGCAATAACCTTTGGTTCACTGGAGACTGGAAAGTGGATAGCAAGCAGAAAACGCAGCAAGCAGGGTTAGAAAGACTTAAATTTGAAGCAATGTGAAAAAAGCTTCTAACAATAGAAATTGAAGAGTTGAAAAGGAATGAGCGAAAAACTGGCAAATCCAGCACCACTCGGACTGTTAGCTTTCGGACTAACAACCGTTCTGTTGAATCTGAGCAACGCGGGCATTTATGCAAACGGCCTTAGCATGATATTGGCAATGGGCATAGCCTACGGTGGATTGGCTCAAATCATAGCGGGCGCCATGGAGTTTAAGAAGGGAAATACCTTTGGCACAGTTGCATTCTCTTCTTATGGCTTTTTCTGGTGGTCTCTTGTCCTCCTTCTGTTACTTCCAAAGGTTTCGGGTCTTGGGTTTCAAGCACCCGAAGCAAACGCAATGGCAGCATATTTCATCATGTGGGGCCTGTTCACGTTCGTGATGTTCTTTGGCACATTGAAGGCGAACCGGGCAATCCAATTTGTTTTCATGAGCCTGGCAATTCTGTTCTTCCTTCTAACTGCGCACGAATTGACCAATAACTCAACGCTGGGCACGATAACTGGCTACGAAGGAGTCATTTGCGGACTGAGTGCAGTCTACTTGGGCTTGGCTGAAGTACTGAACGAGGCCCATGGAAAAGCTTTCCTGCCCATCGGCCCTATGAGCAAATAGAAGCGTTCATCCTCTTTATTTTCAACCGAAAACGTTTATATTTCTGAAAGGGCGTTTCTCCACAAACTCACGGAAGGCTGGAAGATGTCGGAAGCCAGTTTGCCATTCAATGACAAGGTGTATCCAGAAAGCAAATTGAAAGAAGAATGGGAAAAATCAATAAAGAGCCCGCAAGAGTTTTGGGCTGAAAAAGCAAAAGCCATCGACTGGTTCAGAACATGGGACAAAGTTCTGGACGATTCGAACCGACCCTTCTACAAATGGTTCTCGGGTGGCATTCTGAACATATGCTACAACGCGCTCGACAGACACTTGGAAACACCTAGGAAGAATATGCTAGCCTACATCTGGGAAGGGGAAGATGGAGGGGTCAGGACCTACACGTTCTATCAACTTTATCGCGAGGTTAACAAACTCGCAAAAATCTTCAAGGACCTAGGGCTCAACAAGGGCGACAGAGTGGCCGTCTATCTGCCGATGATTCCAGAGCTTCCGATCACACTTCTTGCATGTGCTCGAATAGGCGCGGTTCACACAGTAGTCTTTTCAGGCTTCAGCGCAGAGGCTCTTGCAGACAGGATAAACGATTCAGGAGCGAAGTTGCTTGTGACCGCTGACGGCGCCTACCGACGTGGAAAAACAGTGACACTAAAAGACACCGCTGACCGTGCGCTGCAGAGCACACCGAATGTTGAGAAAATGATCGTAGTCAAGAGAACTGGACAGGACGTTCCGATGAAGGAAGGACGGGATGTCTGGTACAACGAAGCAATGGACAAAGTGGAACCAAACGCATATGTCGCACCTGAACCGATGGAATCCACGGAACCCTTGTTCATACTTTACACTTCTGGAACCACAGGTAAACCCAAAGGGATTCAGCATGGGACGGGCGGCTACCTAGTGTGGGCGTACTGGACACTCAAATGGGGTTTCAACCCGAACGAGAAAGACATATGGTGGTGCACAGCCGACATAGGCTGGATCACCGGTCACACATACAATGTTTATTCTCCATTAGCTTTGGGAGTAACTTCGCTGATTTTCGAGGGAACACCAGACTATCCTGCTCAGGACAGATGGTGGGAGATAATCGAAAAGCACGGAGTGACAATACTCTACACTACTCCAACAGCGATTAGGATGTTCATGAAGTTCGGCGAACAATGGGCAATCAAACACGACATCAGCTCCCTCAGGCTCTTGGGAACAGTCGGAGAACCGATAAACCCCGAAGCGTGGAAATGGTACTACCGCATCATAGGAAAAGAAAAACTGCCGGTCATAGACACTTGGTGGCAGACCGAGACGGGCGGTTTCATGATAGCCCCGCTTCCAGGCCTAGAACTCGTGCCCTTGAAACCAGGGTCAGCGACAAACCCGTTGCCCAGCGTCTACGCAGAGGTTTTTGATGAGAAGGGACAACCAACGCCGACAGGTACAAAGGGGTTCCTAGTGATTAGAACCCCCTGGCCTGGGATGCTTGAAACGATATGGAAAGACCCTGAAAGGTACAAGCAAACCTACTTCGGAAGATGGCCGAACATCTACTACTCAGGCGATTACGCAGTGAAGGATCCAGAGGGTTACTTCTGGCTGCTCGGGAGAGCTGATGAAGTGTTGAAGGTGGCCGGGCACAGAATAGGCACTGTCGAACTTGAAAGCGCGCTCGTATCACACCCTGCTGTTTCGGAGGCAGCGGTTATGGGCAAAGAAGACGCACTCAAAGGCGAAGTTCCAGTAGCGTTCGTCACGTTGAGAAGCGGCTTCCAACCGTCGGACGAGCTGCGGGCCGACCTTGTGAAACACATAAGAAACACCATAGGCCCAATCGCTACACCAGACGCAATCGTAATCGTTAGTAGACTTCCCAAGACGCGGAGTGGGAAAATCATGAGAAGGCTCCTGAAGGCAGTGCTAGCCGGCGCAGCCTTAGGCGACGTCTCAACCTTGGAAGACGAAGGTTCAGTTGATGAGATCAAAGCAACATACGATGAACTGAAAAGGCAACTCGAAAAGAAGTAGCATTGACCTCATCTTTTTTTCCATTCCAGACTGTGCCAGTGCAATCTCAAGAGTCCATGGAGAAGTGAGTTTACCAGGCGCACCCACGGTGCGTTTTTATGGGTAGAATCTTCTGATGGTCCTTGGGAAGGGTATAGCGTCTATTATGTTGTCCAGGTCAAGCATCCATGTGATCAGTCTTTCCAGGCCCATTCCAAAGCCGACATGTGGAACAGTTCCATAGCGTCGCAGGTCAATGTACCAGTCATAGTCCTCTTCTTTCAGTCCGAGTTCTTTAAGTCTTGCAACGAGTTTTTCCTTGTCGTCTTCTCTCGCGCCGCCGGTGGATATTTCCCCTATTCTCGGGACAAGCATGTCGGTTGACATGGCCAGCTCCGGTTTGTCTTTGTGGATCTTGCAGTAGAAGGCTTTGATCTGTTTAGGATAATCATATATGAAGAAGGGTTTGCCGAAGTCATCTGCGAGGGCCTTCTCTTCTTCGTATCCGAGATCATCCCCCCATTTTGTCTTGAAATTCTTTGCGTTCAGCTTTTCGATTGCTTCCGTGTAGGTTATTTTCGGGAAGGGCGTCTTGACCGAAGCGAGTTTTGCAAGGTCTGCGCCCAATTCTTGAATCTCTGGTTTGCAGGTTTCAACGGTTCGCCGGCAAATGTAGGCCAAGAGCTCCTCTTCCAACTGAATCAAGTCGTCCATGTCTGCAAAGGCTTGTTCGGCTTCGATGTGCCAGTACTCGGTCAGGTGTCTGATGGTTCGGCTTTTTTCTGCTCTGAAGGACGGAGCAATGCAATAGACTTTTTCCAACGAGTAGATCAGAATTTCAAGGTATAACTGGGCGCTTTGGGTCAGGTACATGTTCTGGTCAAAATACTTCAGGCTAAAAAGCGTTGAGCCTCCTTCGACAGCGCTCGTTACGAACATTGGTGGAGAGACTTCGGTGAATTTTTGGTTCTCAAAGAATTCATGCGTGAACCTTTGTACCTGGCTTCGCACTTTCATTACTAGGCTCATCTTGCGGCTTCGAAGCCAGAGGTGACGCACATCGCGCAAGAACTCTTCGCTCTTATCTTTCGTTATTGGGAAGAGGTCGGCCAAGCCTATTATCGTTATTTTTTCTGTGACAACTTCATACCCTCCCGGAGCGCGTGTATCTTTCCTCACAGCTCCTTCCAGCGTCAGTGAAGATTCGATCGTGATCTTCTCAGCATCTTCCCAAGCTTGGCTTTCTTTCTTGACTGGGCATTGGATGATTCCAGTTGAGTCACGTATCAGTAGGAATACTGTCTGTTTTCCCTCTCTCTTGCGGTAGATCCACCCTCTAATCGCGATTTTCTGGTCTTCAAATCCCCCAGATAGAACCTGTTGAATCGGTACGAAGCGCACACGCGTCAACCTTCTCTTCCAATACTGTTTGCAGACCTAAAAATCTATCCTGAATTTTGGGCTTCTCTAGCGTTGCGCGTGCACTGTTCGCATGGAACTGGGTTAACCCGCAACAGAGGTTGACGAACGTGTTTGTTCTTCATAGAAGAAAAGGGAGGAAGGAGGGCCTAGCTGAGGCTGATCTCCTTGAGGAGGGACAGGTCGGCTAGGCTGTTTAGTTCTATCTTTCCTTGTGAAACCGTGTAGAGTACGTCGCCAATGTACAGTGCCCTGTTCACGTACAGCGTGCTCGGGGGCATTCCTGCTGTCTCTGCGTGAGTGATGTTGCCCTTCAGTACGAGTCCGTCGGTCAGTGTAATGTTGTAGACGTACACTCCTTGCCATACCTGCGTACCATAAGCGTTGTCTGGTACTCCGTTGGGATACTGGCTTTGGTCCACTTCTGCGACTGTAACAGGGATCACGAGCAGGTCCATTTGTTTGTCGAACAGGAGCGCTTTGTGGTCGTTGAGGACGGGTGAGTCTGAGCCTCTGTCGCCGATTGTGCCCTTTGATATCTGCACTGGGTTGCTGACGTTTGAGACGTCGAATATGGAGATTTTGATGCCTTGGTACCATGAAAAGTATCCGTTTTCTGCCTCCACCGTCTCTTTGCCGACGCCGATAAGGTGGTTCTCGTCGTAGGGTTGCAGATAGTCCGAGTAGCCTGATACAGTCAGGTTGCCAAGAATCTTGGGCGAAGTCGGGTCTGCGAGGTTGACTACGAACAGCGGATCAGTTTTCTGGAATGTCACGAGATAGCACCTGTCTCCCGTGAACCTTGCTGAGTGGAAGTTCTCCCCGACGGAGACATTCTCGAGCCTTCCCACGATGCTAAGGTTCATGTTCAACACGTACACGTTGGTGCTTTGCACGTTGAAGATTATTGGTGTGCTTCGTGGCGTGGTGATGCTGATGCTTTGTGCTTCTGCGGTCCATGAGGTTGTTGCTATTCTGAAGTAGTCGCCGTATTCATCCATTGAAAACTGGTTCAGCACTTGTCCGGGCACTTCTCCCTGCGCCATGGCTGTTAGGTTGTTGTTCTGCATGTGGACGCGGTATATCGTTGTTTCTTCAGCTGCGTCGGGGAAGGTCATGTATATGTTGTTAAGTGAGACGTACATGTTGCTGGCTTGGCCCATCATGATCGACATTGTTGTGGGTTCTTCTGAAGCGTCTTGAATGTTCATGGCAACGAACGTCGTGTATGACAAGTAATCGTCGGAGACGTTCGAGTAGTAGATTTCCGTGGCGGGGATATCCTTGACGCCCTCGCTTGAGTAGATCATCGGAAGGATGGCCGTGTCGTTCAGGAGATAGGACGGCATACTTGTCACAAAGTAGACGTATTTCCCTATCATCCGCGAGTCCAAGTAATTACCTGTCATCGTGAAATTCCTCAAAAGGCTAGGATTCGCTCTGTCTGACACGTCGTACAGCCTCACG
>Ga0315282_10011873_pt1 | contig 13423 bp, 14 predicted proteins | sample YL17G07_20_MG_FD_203693 | JGI IMG/M metagenome (GOLD analysis project Ga0315282, IMG submission 203693) | Sediment microbial communities from Yellowstone Lake, YNP, Wyoming, USA - YL17G07_20 | ecosystem: Environmental > Aquatic > Freshwater > Lake > Sediment | place: USA: Wyoming | collected...
AATTTTTGCATCATTGCTCATATTGATCATGGCAAGTCAACCTTGGCCGACCGTTTTTTGGAATTAACCGGAACAGTGGAAAAAAGAAAAATGCGGGAGCAGTTTTTAGATACGATGGATTTGGAAAGGGAGCGGGGGATTACGATAAAAATGCAGCCCGTCCGCATGATTTATAAAGAATATATTCTGAATTTGATTGATACTCCCGGTCATATTGATTTCTCTTATGAGGTTTCCCGCGCCCTGAGGGCCGTGGAGGGAGCTGTTTTGCTGGTTGATGCCACCCAGGGTGTTCAGGCTCAAACCATTACTAACGTGGAAATGGCAAAATCTTCGGGACTGACAATTATTCCAGTAATCAACAAAATAGATTTATCTTCAGCTATGATTAAAGAAACGCGGGAGGAAATTAAAAAATTATTGGGAGGAGTAGATATTTTGGAAATTTCTGCGAAAACCGGCCAAGGAGTGGAAAAACTTTTAAAAGAAATTATTTATAAAATTCCTCCGCCCGCTTATGAATTTTTAGATAAACCGCGGGCGCTGGTTTTTGATTTTGAATATTCTCCCCATCAGGGAATTATTGTTTATGTCAGAATGACTGACGGAATTATTAAAAAAGGCGACGAACTTATTCTTTCCCAAATTAAAGAAAGATTTGTTGTCGCCGAGATCGGCATTTTTTCTCCGGAGCGGAAATCGGTTGATACTCTTTCGGCCGGAGAAATCGGTTATATTGTCACTAATATTAAAAAGCCGAGCATTGGTCTGGTTGGAGATTCGGTCGTTGATGTTAAAAACCCTCTTCCTGTTCTCCCCGGTTATTTTCAGCCGAAACCTGTTGTCTGGGCAAGTATTTATCCCGAATCACAGGATGATTTCGATCTGTTAAGGCAATCTCTGGAGCGCCTCCGTCTTTCTGACAGTTCACTTTCATACGAAGAAGAAAACAGCGGCATTCTGGGCCGGGGATTCAGGTGCGGTTTTCTGGGTATGCTTCATCTGGAGATTATCATCGAGCGCCTGAAAAGAGAATTTAATCTTAAATTAATAGTCGCCGCGCCAACCGTAACTTATAAAATTCAGTTTAATGATGGTACGGAAAAAGAAATTTATTCGCCAACTTTTTTTCCCGATGAGCATTTGATTAAGAAAATTTTTGAGCCCTGGGTTGATATACAGGTTATCGTTCCGGCTGAAAAAATAGGTTCTGTTATTCAGATTTTACATGAACATGAGGCGGAAATCGGGGCGACCGAACAATTTGGCGATTCCGCCAACCGCTCACTCTTAAAAGTGGCCATGCCTCTTCGCGAACTGATGAGAAATTTTTTTGACGAGTTAAAAAGCGCCACGGCCGGCTACGGCTCGTTGAATTACAAAATTTCCGGATTGCGGGAAATTAGAAACGGTGCGATTAACCGGCTTGATATCTTGGTGGCAGAGGAAGTTGTGCCGGCTTTTTCGCGTATTGTCAGCCGTTTAAAAATTGAGAGAGAGGCAAAAGAAATGGTGGAAAAATTAGCTAAAATTATTCCCCGGGCGCTTTTTGTGATAAAAATTCAGGCCAAAGGACTGGGGCGAATTCTGGCTTCCCATTCAATTTCTGCTCTGAAAAAAGATGTTACAGGTTATTTGTACGGCGGAGACAGAACCAGAAAGATGAAGCTTTGGCAAAAACAAAAAAGGGGCAAGAAAAAGTTAAAAGAAAGAGGGAAAGTGAATATCCCCCATGAGGTTTTTATAAAAATGATGCGGCCTTAGCGAATAAGGGGAATAAGAAGAAAAAGGACCATGGCAACGGTGGCAACGAGAGTGACGATAGTCCAAATTATTTGAAATCTTCTTTTTTGGCGTTGGGTTTTCATAAAATACGAATAACGAATTAATACGAATGTACGAATGGATTTAACTTTCTTATATTATATAATATAATTCGTATATTAGTAAAGATTCGTATTTCGTAGTATGAAGGAGTTTCAAGAAAAACGGAAAATAAGAAGGTTTCTTTATTCAAAAAAAATGGTTATTTTACTTTTATTGGTTACGGCGCTTTTGTGTTTTTCTACAATAAAAGTCTATTTAAAGAGCAAAAATGCCATTTCTAAAAGCGAGGAAGTAAAAAAAGAATTGACTGATTTGGAAAAAAGAAAGGCCGGGCTGGAAAAAGATGTCAATCGGTTTAATACCGAATCGGGGCTGGAAGAAGAAATACGCAAAAATCTCAATGTTCAAAAGCCGGGTGAAAAAGTCTTGGTAATCGTGGATAAAAGCGCGGAAAATGGTAAAATAGAATCAGGAAACGTCTTAAGCGATTTCTTTTCCAAAATCTGGGGGTGGGTAAAAGGAAAATTTTAACGCGGATATGGTTTAACGGTAGAATGCGACCGACTGCAACCCCGTTAGAAATTAATGCGCGGTCATAGTTTAGTGGCAGAATGATTGCTTCCCAAGCAATAGGCGGGAGTTCAATTCTCCCTGACCGCATGGTAAAATTTCTAACGGGGCAAGGGTTGAGACACGAGTTCGATTCTCGTATCCCGCATATGTTGATTATTAAAGAACAAAAAATTGATGAATTTCTGGAAAAACTCAAGGAGAAATTTGAGGTTTTTGATGTCAGAGAAGATAAATTACTCTTTAAACAATATTTCTTTCCGGCTGAAGAGAGAATTTTTCCCGTTTCAAAACCGCCTAAAAAATTTGTTGTTTTCGGATTAGACCCTCTTGATTTGGAAGCCCTGACCCAACTTGACGAAATAATGAGCAAGCCCAAAGAGGATTTTTACTATTGGCAAAGAAGAAAACAAGCGCTTGTCATCGGTATTGAAAAAGATATGAAAAAACTGGCGAAAGATTACGGAGAATTTTTAGAAGAGGGAAATCTTACGGAAACTAAAGTTTCCGACTGGACTAATTCCATGCGTCAATTGCTTTTAGATTCAGAATTGCTGGCTAATGCCGTGGAGTGGTCGCGAGAGCATAAAATTTGGGAAGAGCTGGCGGAAAAATGTCTGGGTTGCGGAATTTGCACTTATGTCTGCCCTCTTTGTTATTGTTTTTCAACAGAAGATAGTGTTGGTCTCGATAATAAATGCGCCAGATGCAGAAAATGGGATGCTTGCACTTTGCCGGGATTTGCCAAAATCGCAGGCGGCCATGATTTTCGGCCAACTTTAAAAGAAAGATATTATAACTGGTTTTATCATAAATTTGTCCGCGCTTATAAAGAATATGGAAAGTCGCAGTGCGTTGGCTGCGAAAGATGCAGAAACCAATGCCCGGCTAAAATTGATATTTTGGAGGTGTTAAAAATTGTTTTAGACGATTATGGAAAATATTTATCTAGCCAAAAAAGTTAAAATAATAAAAATTGAAGAACAGTCGCCGACTGTAAAGTTATTTCGTCTTGCCCGTCCGCCAGCCGGCGGATTTTCTTTTAATCCCGGCCAATTCTTTTTGCTCGGCAAAGTCGGTTACGGCGAGGCGCCTTTCGGCGCCCTTTCTTCTCCTTATGAAAAAGATTTTATTGAATTTGCGGTGCGGGCAACTGGAACTGTCACAAATTTTTTACATACTTTAAAAGAGGGAGACGAGGTTGAAATCCGTGGTCCATTCGGCAATGGCTTCCCATTGGATTTTATAGAGAACAAAGATATTGTTATGGTCAGCGGTGGTTCTGGTATTCCTCCGATCGCGGCGCTTACGGAATATATCGTCAAAAATCGCGAAAAATTCAAGAACGTTTATTTGCTTTATGGCGCAAAAACAGAAGAAGAAATTTTATTTAAAGACAGATTTGAAAAATGGAAGAAGGGCGGAATAAAAGTTATGACAACTGCGGGCTTTGTCACGGATTTGATAAAAGATATTGATGTTGATGAACAAAATGCTGTTTGTTTAATGTGCGGACCCGGTCCAATGATAGATGCTATAGAAAAAGTGATAAGGCCTTTGGGAATTTCCGACCGAAGAATTTTTGTCAGTCTGGAGAGAAGAATGCAGTGCGGGGTGGGCAAGTGCCAGCACTGCACTACCGGCAATAAATATGTTTGCTTAGACGGCCCGGTTTTTTATTATGACCAGATAGATAAAAATTATGATTAAACCAAAAATTGCCATTTATGATTTTACGGATTGCGAGGGGTGTGAAGTGAAATTAATCTCGCTTCGCGAGAAACTTCTTTTGCTTGAGAAAAAAGTTGAGATTGTGAATTGGCGTTTGGGACAGGAACGTTTTGAAGCAGGACCCTATGACATTGTTATTATTGAAGGAAATCCTCTCATTCAACAGGAAGTCGATCTTTTGAAAGAATTGAGAAATAACACCCCGATTCTTATTAGCCTTGGCGCTTGCGCTGGTTTGGGCGGAATCCCGGCTATTATGCCGGAAAAAGACAGAAAAATGTGGTATGAAAAAATTTACACCAGCCAATATCATCCCCGGGGAATTGATGCCGTACCCCTCTCAAATTACGTTAAAATCGACTTTACTATTCATGGCTGTCCTATTGACGAAGAAGAGGTTATACGCGTCATAGAGGAGCTTCTAAGCGGTAAAAAACCCTCTTATCGCGGCTATTCTGTTTGTTTTGAGTGCAAACTGGCCGGAAACTCCTGCCTTTTACTGGAAAACAAGCCCTGTTTAGGTCCTATTACCCAGGGAGGTTGCAAAGCAATTTGCATCAGCGGCGGTTCGCCTTGTTACGGATGTTTTGGTCTGAGAGAAGAAGCAAATATCCCGGCTCTTAAAAAAATTTTTGATATTAAAAAATTATTTTCAATGTTTCATAGTAGGACAAAAATATGATCACTAACGAATTTATTGCGAAAATTGAGGGACACGGAAGTTTAAGGGTTAACTGGGAAAATAACACAATTAAACTTCATGTTCACGAAGGGGAGAGACTTTTTGAGGGGATTTTGGTGGGAAAAACAGCTGAAGAGGCTCACTGGATTACTCCGCGCATCTGCGGAATTTGTCCTATTGCTCATAATCTTGCTTCTTTGGCTAGCCTTGAAAATGCTTTGGGAATTAAAATAAACGAGACCGCAAAACTTCTTAGAGGTTTGATGAAAGCCGGCCAAATGATTCAAAGCCATGTTCTCCATCTATTTTTTCTCAGCCTACCCGATTATATCGGTCTTGACAAGGGAACAGAATTAGTTAAAAAAGATCCAAAATCTTTTGCCAAAGCTCTTTCTCTTAAAGAACTGGCCGATGAGATTGCTTTTGTGATTGCCGGCAGAAATGTTCATCCCACCACCACCGCCATTGGCGGCTTTCACAAAATTCCTTCAAAAAAAGAACTCGAAAAATTACTGGAAAAAATTAAAAAAACAGAAAAAGAAGTGGAATGGGCGGTAAAATTCTTTTCTGAGCTTAAATATCCGGAATTAAAAGTTGATTTGGAGTTGGTCAGCCAGAAAGACGGGAAAATTGTTTCCAATAAAACATCGGATGTTGACCGAAAAACATCCGATGTTGATATAAAAGATTATAAACAAAATTTGGAAGAGGAATTGCGCGATTATTCCACAGCCAAGTTTGGGAAATTTCAGGGCCGGGAAATAATGGTCGGCGCTTTAGCCCGTTTGGCAAATGTTAGACACTCGGTGTCTAACATTTTAGACTTCAATAATCCATTTCACAATAATATTGCTCAAGCCGTTGAAATTTTTGAGTTCTCTAAAGAGGCGGAAGAAATTATTGAAAAATTATTAACCAGAGAAATGGATTCAATAATCGCCAAGCCATCAGAAAATGCAACCTTAAAGGGGATTGGCGCCGTTGAAGCGCCGCGAGGGGGGTTATATCACGAAATTCATTTGGATGAAAAAGGAATTATAACTTACGCTAATATTATTACTCCCACTGTTCAAAACCTTACTTCCATTGAAAAAAGCGCCAATGCCCTGATGGAACAATTTAAAGACAGACCGACAAAAGAAAAAGAAAAGTTGCTAAATATGCTTGTCCGTGCCTACGACCCTTGCATCACCTGTTCGGTGCACTAATTAAATAATTTTATTTGCTAAATCCAAGTGGTAGTTGGTCCAGTAAATCAAGTTTTGTTTTTGGCGGGGAGTTAATTTGTCGCAGATAAAATTCCAATGGAGAGAAACTTCGTCATTTTCTTTTAGAGAGGCGTCAATTAAGTAGAAATTTTTTAAAAATTTTTTTCCGAGTTGCAATTTGCCAAAATCGTTAAATTCCAGAGGATTGTATTCTACCAGGGCATTGCCGAGGGCCATTTCCCGGGGTTCATTTTTAAAACTGATATTTTTAATTTTTCCCCAGCCAATCCGGCAATTATCCATTGTCTCTATAATTTTATCTCTGCCGCCGGACTTTAATAAGCCAATCTGCCTGTAAATATCAAAAACATGAAAGCCATGAAACGGTTTGGCTCCTTTTATGGGCTGAAGTTCAAGCCAGTGCCACTCTTTAATCTTAATTCTTTTTTTGAACCTTTCTTCAATAAGTCTGTGAAGTTTGCTTATCTCTACGTTTTTCAGCAATTCGTTTCCCAGCCAATAAGCCTCCACCACTTTCCAGTCAAAAATATCTTTAATTTTGTTGGCCTGGCTGATTAATCTAAGATAAGGAACAGCGCCCTCAAAATGGAGAGCGAGATTTTTTAGTTCCTTAAAGTGGCTCTTTTCGGTTAATAATTCAAAAAGTGTTTTGGTTTCTTGGGGTCCGCAGTATTGGAGCCGGTTAGGAGGAAAGGCGTATTTGCAAAACAGAACAAGTCCGTTCATAAATGCGGATTATTAATATTATTCCCAAAACAATAATTAGGCCGGAAATAAGTATTGCTGGTTTTAGATAATGGGTTACAAAAATAGAATCTAAAAGAGCGGTAAGAGGAGCGGCTATTACCAATATGGCGGTAGCCACGGTTGCCGGCAGGGATTTTAACGCAGTATACCAGGTTATAACATAGCCGAACAAAATAACACCGCTTAAAATCAGCCAGCCAATCCCGCTAAGGGGGACAAAAATTTGGCTTAGCCCGCCGGAAAAAAATAAATAAATTAACAAGAATATTGAACCAAAAAACATTCTTCCCCAAGCAACCAATAAAGGCGCAATATTTTTAAGAGCGATTTTTGCAATCATATTTTCAATCGCCCAAAATAAAGTGGCCAAAAGAATAAGAAATTCCCCATAACCAAGGTGAAGTTTTATTGGACCTGAAATAAGATAAGTTCCGAAAACAAGAAAACCCAAGGCAAGAATCTGCAGTTTTGATAATTTTTCTTTCAAAAAAATAATCGCCAGCAGGGCCACCCAAATAAACAGGGTCTTATGAATAAAAGCGGCATTAGTTGCCGAAGCCATTGTTAATCCCTTAAAAAACAAAAGAAAGGGGACTGAGCCGCCGATAAAACCAATAACAGCCAATTGAAGCCAGGCCTTTTTTGATAAGTCTTTAATTTCCGGAAATTTTTTAAGAAAAACAATTAGGCAGGTTAACAGTATTGCCACAACTAAATTTTTGGCGGTTGTGAAAACAGAAGAATTAAACCAGAAACCAACGGCGAATTTATTTAAAAATACAGCCAAACCGCTGATAAGGGCAGTAGCGAGGGCAAAATAAACACCTTTTTTATTCATGACATTTTTTTATTAATTTTAATATTTTTTCCGCCTCTTTTTTGGGCAGTTTATTGATGGCCATGTCGCCGTGAGCCAAGACATAATCGCCGACTTTTGGTTTTTTTATTAAACTTAAATCTATTTCGTGATGATGATTATTTGAACCAACAACGGCTTTATTGTCTTTTTTAATTTTCATGATTTTCATCGGTGTTGCCAGGCACATAAAAATATGATAACATATCTTTAATTATGAAGAAAGTAATTATTTATTCTGCGCCAACCTGTATTTATTGCCGTTTGGCAAAAGAATGGCTGGAGAAAAACAACATTCCCTTTGTTGACTATGATTTGTCGGTTGATGTTGAAAAGCGAGATGAAATAATAGAAAAAACGGGTCAAATGGGGGTGCCGATTATTGAAATAGATAATGAATTTATTATCGGATTTGATAAAAAAAAATTATCAGAGCTTTTGGAAATATAATTTAGCCCCTGTAGTTCAATGGACAGAACGAAAGACTCCTAAGCTTTAGATAGAGGTCCGATTCCTCTCAGGGGCATGGTCGATATTAAAAATAAACAAAAAAATAAAATTTATGATGAGTAATTGGCAAAATTTTACGCCCTTTGGGGCAGGAGGATTTGGAATTGGCGGCACTGCATTTTTACTTATTGTTGCCTGGTCGCTTATTTGGAAAGGATTGGCGCTTTGGAAATCAGCCCAAAGAAGAGAAAAATGGTGGTTTGTGGCCCTGCTTATTATTAATACCGTTGGCATTCTTGAAATTCTATACCTCTACGTTTTCAGTAAAGAAAAGAAAATAATTGAAGGGCCTGTAGTATAGCGGTAACACGGCTCCATGGCATGGAGCAGTCCGGGGTCCGACTCCCCGCAGGTCCATTTTTATTTGACATCTTCTCTTAATTTATTAATATAAAAAGGAGTCGCGAAAATGCACCCAATAGTCAAGCCCAAAAGGCGCCGAATGTTTTGTCACGTGACAAGACAGGAGGCGCCTTCAATTTAATGCCAAACGAGGAATTAAAAAGTTTATTGGAAAAGAATCTTGAGACATCTCAGGAGAGTTTGAAAATTTTAAAAAAGATAAACCGGGCGAGAGTTGTTGGTAATTTATTCAGTTTTTTAAAATGGCTGATTATTATAGGAGTTGCGTTTGGCGTTTATTACTATCTTCAGCCTTATATAAATAAAATACCAGGTTTACTGAATCAGATTCAAAATATCCAAAAATTAATGCCGCGGTAGCTCAGGTAGTTAGAGCATCGCTCTGAAAAAGCGGGGGTGGCCAGTGCAAGTCTGGCCCGCGGCACAACGCTTAGCGTCCTATTCGCTTTTTATTTTGACTTTTTGGACTCTTTCTTTGTCCAGTTTGGGAAGTTTGATTGTGAGAAGACCGTTTTTTAGAGTGGCCTCTGCCTCATCCGGGTCAACTTCCTGGGGAAGCAGGATTGACCTCGCAAAAGAACCCCAGTAAAGTTCCTGATAAAAGAAACTTTCTCTTTCTATTCTTCGGCTGTCTTCTCTTTTTCCTTTGAGCGTTACCATTTCTTGGGTTATGGAGATATCCAGGTCTTCTGGTTTTACCCCGGCCACAATGGCCTGAATGACAATTTCAGTGGGGTTTTGATAAACATCAACGGTAAGTTGGCCCTCCTCGTTTTCCTGCTCCACTTCCTCCATAAAGGTCTTGCTCGCAACACCCTGTTCTTCTTCCTCTTCTTCATTGGTTCCTGTTAATTTTTCAAAAAATGATCTTTTGTCCTTGGACATATTTTTAAGTTTCTTTTTTAATTCTTTTGACCTTTTCGCAAATAAAAATTATGATAATTATTCCCAGCCAAAGGGGCAGGAAAATTTTAAGAATATTTTCACCACCGCTTTTTATTATAAAGTAATTAAAAGCAAAGTGCAAAACTGTGGCCAAGACAATTCCTCCAATTACATTATACTTCATTTTTTCCTTATGGAAAAAGCAAAAGGCAATACTGGCCCCGACAATTGCCGAGCAGGCGGTGTGAAGAAGGGTGGCTCCGACGAAGCGGAGATTGCTGGTGATAAATCCGAAAATTAGGCCGGTGCCGGAAAACGACTTGAGGCTAAATAAAATATTTTCCAGGCTGGCAAAACCAAGAGCAGCTGTTATTAAGTAGACCAAAGCATCAATGGGTTCATCAAACGACGGCTTTGTCAGGGCGATTTTCCAGGCGGCAAAGTATTTCAAAAATTCTTCGCTAAAAGCCCAGAACAAAAGCATTATTGCTCCGCTGAAATATAGGGAGATTAAATATTCGGCCATTAGGGCGCCCCCCACAACTATCATGCCGCCGAAAAAAGTGGCCATAAGGACCCGGCGCGGTTCGGGATGAGGATCTTCTTTCAGCCAGAACCAGAGCCAAAAAAGGACCGGGAGAACTCCTCCGGCAATGGCCAGGAAAAAAACTGTGGCTGTTAAATTTTGGGCCATTTTTCAATAATTAATAAACTTTTACTTTTTCTCGGCAACATACCCCAAATTTCCTCGGTGATAAAAGGCATAAAAGGATGAAGAAGGATTAAACATTCTGAAAAAATTTTGAATAAAACAATTTTTGAAACATTATTTTTTTTGCTTTCCTCTATTATTTTATCGCAAAAAACATGCCAAAAATAATGATATAATTTTTCTGCGGCGATATAAAATTTGAAACTATCCATATTTTTGGCAATTTCCTTTTTTAATTTTTTAAAATCACCGAGATATTTTTTGTCATTTTTTAATAATTTATTATTTTTGTTCTGTGTTAACACAAAACGGCTTGCGTTCCAGATTTTATTGGCAAAATTTCTGTAACCCTTAATTTTTTCTTCATAAATAATCGGGTCGTTGCCCGGCGCATTGCCGATTGTCAGGGCCATTCTTAGGGCATCGGCGCCATATAAGTCAATTACCCCAAGGGGATCAATTACATTTCCCTTTGATTTCGACATTTTCTGCCGGTCCTTGTCGCGGACCAGACCGTGAAGATAAACTGTTTCAAAGGGGATTTTGCCCGTGACATAAATCCCCATCATTATCATTCTTGCCACCCAGAAAAATAAAATATCCCAGGCAGTTTCCATTACATCGGTGGGATAAAATTTTTTGAAATCATCTTTTCTGGTTGTCATTAGGGTGGCAAACGGCCACTGCCCCGAGGAAAACCACGTGTCAAAAACGTCATCAGTTGATTCGTCTGGAATTTTAATTCCCCACGGAATCTGGCGGGAGATATTCCAGTCCCTTAAATTTTTCATCCAGTGGAAAAATATTTTTTCAAACCTCTTGGGAATAAATTTAACCTTACCCTGCTTGACGGCGTTAACAGCCAAATCGCGCAAAGAATATTTTCCCGATTTTGGCCTGTCGGTCATTTTAATAAACCATTGATTATCTAAAATCATCGGTTCGATTATTGTTCCGCATTTATAACAAATGGCAACATTATGTTTGTAGTTGTGGTCAGTTTTTGAAGGGTCAAGAAGGCCCTTTTTAGCCATATCTTCGGCAATTTTTTCTCTGGCTTCTTTTACTCTCAGTCCTTTATAGGGCCCGGTCAGTTCATTCATTCGGCCAAATTTATCAATTACCTGGCGCGGTTCGGGGATTTCTGATTTATGTCTTTGCCAGATTTCAAAATCAACTGGATCATGGGCGGGAGTTACTTTAACAACACCAGTACCAAAATCTCTATCAACTGCTTCATCGCCAATAATTTTGATTTTAGCCGGCCCAAAAGCTGTTTCAATATCAATTTCTTTACCGATATATTTTTGATAACGTTTGTCTTTGGGATTGACAGCTACGGCCGTATCGCCGAATTTTGTCTCCAGTCTGACTGTGGCCAACTCCAAAGGGCCATACTTAATATAATAAAGAGGGTCAGTTTGTTCTTTATATTTTATTTCTAAATCGGAAAGGGAGGTTTGATGTTTGGTGCACCAATTAACAATTCTTTGGCCCCGGTAAATCAATCCGTCTTTTTTTAATTTTTCAAAAGTTTGATAGACAATTTTTATAATATCTTTATCAAGAGTAAATTTTTCGCGCGACCAGTCGCAGGAGGCACCGAGTTTTTTAAGCTGATTCTCCATTATATCTTTGTTTTTCAGGGTAAAATCAAGCATTTCCCGGTAAAGTTCTTCCCGGGGGATAGTGAAGCGGTTTCGGCCCTCTTTTTCCATCTTTTTATCAAAAACAACCTGAGTTTCAAAACCGGCATGGTCAGCGCCTGGGAGCCAAAGGGTTTTTTTACCTTTCATTCTTTGATAACGAATCATTATGTCTTCAAGGGTTACAAAAATCGCATGGCCAATATGCAAAGAGCCGTTGGCATTGGGAGGAGGCATGATGATAGTAAACGGCTTGGCGCTTTTTTTAACGGGCAGCTTATCGGGATTAAAAAAACCTGATTTTTCCCAGATTTTGTAAATTTTTCCTTCGGTTTCTTTCGGGTCGTAGGGTTTTAACAGCTTATTATGCATTTAATTAAATATTATCAGATTTTTATTCACTTGGAAAGAGAAATTGACAAATAGGCCTATATTGATATAATATTGGGCAAGTAGTATATGAATAGAAAGAAATTTTTTTCCGTCAGTTTAAGCGCAATTTTAATTCTGGGTGGTTTTTTTGTCGCCAATAATACTTTGGCAGCAGTTATTACAGCAATATCTTTTTCCACCCCTGCTACTGACGGATATATTTTTACCACAACAACCCCAACATTTACCGGCACAGCAACTCCGCATTCGGGTAAAACAATAACATCAATAACTTCTACAGTAGATGGTATTTCTAATAATGCGGCAACTTGGACCACAAGTTGGTCGTTAACAACGACTTCATTGGGACAAGGAGCGCATTCAATTGTTGTGACGGTAACCGATAGTGGTCATAACACCGCATCTGCAACAAGAACTTTCACTATTGACTCGATTGCGCCAACGGGAACGATAGAGATAAACGGTGGAGCGGCATATGCGAGCAGTACCAATGTTACTTTGACAATTTCCGCGACCGATCCCTCGGGTGTGGTTCAAATGAAGTTCAATAATGGCACGGGTATTTACAGCGATCCGGAGCCATATGCCACAACTAAATCTTGGACATTATCGGATTCAGGCGATGGACTTAAAACAGTAAGAGTAAAATTTATTGACGGAGTTGGAAATGAAACTGCGACGGGAATTCCCGCAACTATTACTTTAGACACTACCCCTCCAGCTATTACTTTACTTGGCTTTGACCCAGTTAATCTTACTGTCGGCGATCCGGCTTATGTTGATGACGGAGCCACAGCATTAGACAACGGAGAAGTCGATCTCACTGGAAGTATCGTTACCACATTTACCCCCGGTCCAATTGATACATCCGTTCCAGGTCTTTTCACGGCTCATTACAATGTTTCTGATGCAGCCGGTAATCCGGCAGCAGAAGTGACCAGAATAGTCAATGTAATTCCGGTTGTGACCCACACTCTAACCTATATTGCCGGCCTTAACGGCTCTATTGACGGCATTTTATCCCAGACTGTAAATGACGGTGCAGACGGTTCGGCTGTCACCGCCGTGCCAGATATCGATTATCATTTCACAAACTGGAGCGACGGCTCAACAGATAATCCAAGAACAGACATCAATGTAACAGAAGATATTTCTGTCATGGCGAACTTTGAGGCCAATCCGGTGGTTCCTAGCCAGTACTTCCTTATGACCTCGGCCTCAACAGGCGGCATGATTGACCCGCCCGGCGGCCTCTATGATGAGGGTGCTGAA
>Ga0315282_10011875_pt1 | contig 13422 bp, 6 predicted proteins | sample YL17G07_20_MG_FD_203693 | JGI IMG/M metagenome (GOLD analysis project Ga0315282, IMG submission 203693) | Sediment microbial communities from Yellowstone Lake, YNP, Wyoming, USA - YL17G07_20 | ecosystem: Environmental > Aquatic > Freshwater > Lake > Sediment | place: USA: Wyoming | collected...
TCTACCCTATGCATTCACTGAGCATGGGGCGATCATGGCAGCCAATGTACTGAAAAGCCCCCAGGCGGTAAGGATGAGCGTTTTTGTTGTTCGGGCCTTTGTAAAACTTCGTGAAATGCTGGCAGCGCATAAGGATCTGGCTCACAAACTTGCAGAGTTGGAGCGAAAACTACAAAACCATGATGAATCGATACAATCCTTGGTGATTGCTATCAGGCAACTCATGAGACCACCAGAACCCGAACCGCCAAAGAAACGAATAGGGTTTCTGGTGGAAGAACCGCATGTGCACTACGAATCCTCAAAAGGATATAAAAAGCAGAAAAGGCGATGAGCCTTTATCGGGAACCGTATCAGGGGTGTTTTTGCTTTGGAGTTTCACCTTGCGATTGAGAGTTAACCCTATGCACCATGCTTTTTCACGATTCACGAGAAACGAGTCACGATTCACGTTTTTGTTTTAGGTTTTATGATTAGGAATGGGCTTTTGTTTTTCGCCCCTCACGCCTCACGCTTTACGCCTGACGGTTTCTGAAGATGGCGCAGGATAGGTTGGAAAAATATCTGTAAATTGTGGCTGGGGGAGAGGAGTCCGGACCCATTAAAAGGGGGGGGTGGGAGAGGTTTCTGAAACGAAAAAATAAGTAGGAAAATTGAACTAAGACACTTGGGCTTAAGTTGTTTTAGAACCTACGTTCCCTTTGTCACTATACAAGAGGGTGGAGTTTCCTGCTCCAGGCCATAACAACAGCAACCTTCCCTGTTCCTCATTGTCACTCCCCTCCCCGCGTCTGGAAATTGCTATAAAATTAAATTTTTGGTATAAATAGGTCAACTTTCGGGGGCGATTTACATTTTCTTTATACGGGAGAAATTAGCATGTCAGAAATTCCGATAAGACTTCCTCTCGGACAACAGGTATCCATGCCGGGACACTTTGATGTCCCTGTGGTCATAGAAGCGGTTCGTAGCTTAGGCTCGGGTTACGAGTGCAGAGTGCGCCTTCCTGATGGGAGCCTCGACGAAGTGGTAATTTCCGCTGAAGAAGCCGAGTCATTGGCTGCGTTTGGCGGTGCTCCTCAAACGATTCGTTTGGTCAACCCTCATGATTTGGCACTCCTGATTGAATCGGCTCGGATCCGCCTTGCCTATGCCCATGACCGCCAGTTTGCAGTAAGTCTCTCAGGCATCCGAACGCTCCCACACCAGATTGAGGCAGTATATCAGAAAATGCTTCCCCAACCTTGCCTGCGATTCCTGCTTGCCGACGATCCGGGGGCCGGTAAAACAATTATGGCTGGACTGCTCATCAAAGAGTTAAAACTCCGGGAAGCGATTGACCGAGTGCTGATCCTTTGCCCTGCACCGCTAACCATCCAATGGCAGGATGAGATGCAGCGATGGTTTGGTGAAACATTCGATATCATCTTTGCCGCTGTCGACCAGCAGCAGCTCTCCAATCCGTGGCAGCGATCTAATCAGGTGATCGCCTCACTTGACTATGCCAAGCAGGACGACGTACGGGAGCGTATTTGGCAGCAGCGCTGGGACTTGCTCATCATTGATGAGGCCCATAAGTGCTCAGCTCGGACTGGATCGGCCAGTGCAGGAAGGGTCCCCAGTGTCATAACAACAAAACGATACGAGTTGGCATCGAAGTTGACAGGTCAGTCAGAACATGTGCTTCTCATGACCGCCACTCCTCATCATGGAGATGAGGACAAGTTTGCTCATTTTCTTCGCTTGCTGGACCCGGACCTGTTCCCCGAGCCGCACCGCTTGGGAAAGCAGGCATCCGAAATCCGCAACGACCTGTTTCGCTTGGGAGAAGATTGTCCATGGGCACTGCGCCGCCTTAAAGAAGACCTTAAGGATATGGATGGGGCGAGGCTATTCCCGGACCGCCATGCCGTCACTGTTCCGTTCACCCTAAACGCGGAAGAGTTTGCTCTTTACAAGGAAGTTACGGCCTATATCAACGAGTTTATACCTCAGCAGTCTGGCCAACGCAGCACATCGGCGGCCCTTGCAAGGACAGTGTTCCAGCGCCGTCTGGCCAGTTCAGCTTGTGCAATTCACGAATCCCTTAAGCGCCGCATGCAAAAACAATCGGAGCTACTCGAAGAGCTTGAATCTCTTTCGCCCTCTCAGCGCAGCAAGCGTCTTGCAATGCTGCAAGGTCGGCTTGCCGATGCCGAACAAGAAGAAGATGATCTGGACGAGACCGACCGCGATGTGTTGGTCGACCAGTTTACGGCAGCCCAGGAACTCGACCAACTCCGCGCCGAGATTGCTGCCCTAAAAGATTTGGTTGAGCAGGCAAGGAGGGTGCGCGAGGCGGCGACCGATTCAAAGCTTCAAGCTCTCAGACAATGTTTAGATCGATCACAATTCGTGGAACTGAAGGATGGCCGCGGAAAGCTTCTGGTGTTCACAGAGCATCGGGACACGCTCAACTACATCAAGAGCCACCTGGGACGCTGGGGCTATACTACTTGCGAAATCCATGGAGGAATGAATCCCCACGAGCGTAAACGAGCCCAGGAAACATTCCGCACGGGTTGTCAAATCTGTGTGGCGACCGAGGCTGCTGGGGAAGGTATCAACCTTCAGTTTTGTCACTTGATAATCAACTATGATATGCCTTGGAATCCTACACGGTTGGAGCAGCGCCTCGGACGAATCCACCGCATTGGCCAGCGTGACGACTGCTACGCATTTAATTTCGTTGCTACTAATTCTGAGGCAGGCGATAGCATCGTGGAAGGAAGAATCCTTCAACGCCTGCTTGAAAAACTGGAGATCATGAAGCGGTCTCTGGAAGGTCGGGTTTTCGATGTTATTGGCGAAATTCTTTCTCTCAACGACATCAACCTGCCGGAGATGCTGCGAGATGCCGCCGTTGATCCCAGGCGTCTGGATGACTACCTCGATCAAATAGACCGTATCGATCCCGAGAAACTCAATGAATACGAACGTGCCACTGGCATTGCTCTCGCCCGCGGGCATATCGATTTCTCTGGTTTTCAGCGGCGCAACCTTGAAATCGAAGAACGCCGGCTGATGCCCCGCTACGTCGAGGAACAATTTATCGCAGCAGCCAAGCACATTGGCCTTCGTGTATTACCCCGGGCTGATGGTTTGTGGCGGATTGAGCATGTGCTGGCGGACCTTCGTTCTGAGCGACTGGCCGCTGTGCGGAGGTTCGGCAAAGCAGAGGTGGAGTATCGCAAGATTACGTTTCATAAAGAAGTCCTGGACCAGGACACACATCTGGACGCCGTGCTGCTCGGCCCGGGCCATCCACTCTATGCGGCTGTCGATGAAAAACTAAACGAGCAACTTTCATCGGTTGTTGGTGGGACAGCCCTATTTCTGGATCCTCTGGCCAGTGGTCCATACCGCCTCCACTTCTTCGAGATTACTGTGCGAGGCAAAGACAGTCGAGGCACTGAGATTCCGCTGTATGCCGAAATCATCGCCGTCCGTGATGAGGACGGGCGTTTTGAAGTTCTTCCAGCCGATGTGCTAATTGACCTGCCGGTTCACCCGCAGCCACCTTCTCAAATCGACCCGATTGACCCACAGCCAGCGGCAGACTTTGTTAAGAGCACCTACCAGCTCGAATGCCGACAACGATGCCAGCAAGAGCGTCAGCAATTCGCCGCAATCGTACGCGATTATCTGGAACGTTCATTTACGGCTCGGATCAAGAAGGCCCAGGAACGCTATATGAACCTTATGGGAGAGGTTGGTACCCATCCGGAATACCGGCTCGCTGCTGATGAAGCCAAAAGGTATCTCGATGATCTGGAGCGAACTAAGCGAGAACGTCTATCTGGTCTGGATCGCCTTCAAATCGCGCGGACTGGCCCAGTCAGGTACCTTGCTACGGCATTGGTTCTCACGCCCGAAGTCGACGTAGCCGTACAACTCGGCACCCTTGGGCGTGAGCCAGACGCAGACCTTCGTCGCCAAAAAGAACGACGCGCCGAAGAGATTGTGATTGAAACCTTAATAGCTGAAGGATTTCCGCGTGACCGCATCGAACGCATCGGGTCGCAGAAGCTTGGTTTCGACATTCGTGCCCATCGTATTATTGACCCCACTACCGGGCAGATTGATGTCCGACGCATTGAGGTCAAGGGATACTCACGGGACACTGACATTCAATTAACGGTAAATGAGTGGTATAAAGCTCAGCAGCTTGGGCCGACCTATTGGTTGTATGTGGTTTGGGACCCACTTACAGACAACCATGAGGTGGTGCGTGTGCACAATCCTGCTGAGAAACTCGATCACGCGAAGAAAGAGATTGTCGTCGCGCGGATATTTGCCATCCCAGCCGAATCAATAAATAAACACAGGGTGAAATTATGAGTAGCGACCTCCGTCTTATCGAAGATTATCTCCCCATCGAGGCGATCAGCGCCGAGGCCTCAAGGGAGAAATCCGTCAGAAGGGGGCATATCTCAACTCTCCACCTATGGTGGGCACGGCGTCCTTTGGTTGCTTGCCGGGCTGCGGTGTTTGGTGCGCTGGTCTCGGCCGACTGGCCGGAGCGGAACGCCAAGCTGAAGGAGCAACTCGACACGGAACTGAAAGAAGAGATCGAAGCTGCGAAGAAGAGGCACGGTGGAAGGGTTCCGAATAGAGCTACCTCAGCGGCCTTCTTGAAACATCTCTGTAAGTATCCCGGTAGTCTTCGTACTATTCAGACAGCACAAAGACTCATTCTAACCGCCCATGCAGAACGACTGACGGCCGAGTTAGCTGAGGCTCACCAAAGCGGAAAGATTCCGATTTGGGTGAAAGAGTTCAAGTTCACTGGTGATCGTGTCACAATGCAGGATATCACTGAAGGTCGTGCTCCACGCCCGCGTGTGTTAGATATGTTTGCGGGAGGCGGGGCCATCCCACTCGAAGCTTTGCGGATGGGTTGTGAGACCTACGCCTTGGACCTCAATCCTGTCGCGCATATTATCGAGCTTTGTACTCTTGTCTATCCACAGAAGTATGGGAAGCCTGATCCAACATCTCGCGGTATGACCGGGCCAAAGAATGCAAATGGCGAAACTACTTGGGGTGGGCTGGCTGAGGAAGTCCAATATTGGGGAAACTGGGTATTGGAGAAAACAAAAAACGAGATCGGCGATCTGTATCCGCTTATTCCAGACCCAGCCTACAAGGGAAAGCTGGATAGTAAGACTGGGCAACAGGCGGAGATTTGGAAGGCGGGCAAAGAAGTCTCGCTTGGATACCTGAGCCCTATAGCCTACCTCTGGACTCGAACCGTTCGCTGCAAGAACCCCTCTTGTGGGGCTACTATACCGCTAGTGAGGCAGACCTGGCTATGCAAGAAGGCAGGGCGATATGCGGCTTTGAAAATGATCGCCCCAGAAGGGAAAAAGAAGGTGAGCTTCAAGGTCGTGGAGTCTACAACTGAGGCTGGGCTGGGTTTCGATCCGGCTGGCTTCTCTAAACGTGGAAATACAACTTGTTCTTACTGTGGGGCAGTAGTTGATAGCCACTACGTGAAGGCTGAGAGTTTTTCTGGACGTTTGGGCTGTCAGTTAATGAGTATTGTTTGCAGCAGATTAGGGGAGAAAGGAAAGGTGTATTTGTCTGAGAATGACTTTTCCAAGAGTCTTGTCCCTGATGATGTTATTCTCAAAAAATTGATTGAGAATATATGCATTGAAACAAAACTAACTGTGCCTTCTGAATCCCTCGAAGGTAAAATGACTGATCAACTACCCGCATATGGAATGAAAACTTTCCAAGATGCTTTTACACCGCGGCAAATGCTTTCACTTTTAACTTTTACGAAAGGAGTGCTTGCTGCACAAAATAAAATGATTGAGGCTGGTCTTGACTTAATAAAAGCCAAAGCCCTACTAGCGTATTTAGGCTTACTTGTAAGTAGGATGGCTAATTTTAACTCCTCATTATGTTTATGGAATTACACTGGTGGGAGAGGTGTAGTTCATACTTTCGGCAGGCAGGCCCTTGCAATGACTTGGGATTTCCCTGAATCTAATCCATTTAATCATCAAGGGGCAAATTGGGAAGGAGGTATTGAGTCCTCTATTGCCGTTATCGAAAACCTTATTTTATATGGCTCTTCATTAAATGCTGCATATGCAACTAGAGGTTCAGCCACTCGAACGTCACTCGAAACTGGAATAGTCGACTCGATTATCACGGATCCGCCTTATTACGATAACATCTGTTATGCAGACCTGTCCGACTTTTTCTATGTTTGGTTAAGGCGTTGTATAGGTGAATTATATAGAGAACATTTTGCTACGGAGCTAACCCCAAAGAAAGAAGAAGCTATTTCTTCACAATATAGATTTAAAAATAAGCAGATAGCACGTAATTTTTATGAGAACCAGATGGGGGAAGCTCTTGCCGAGTCACATCGACTTTTGAAACCGGCTGGTTTCCTCGTTTGCGTCTATGCCCACAAAACCACCGCTGGCTGGGCAACAATTGTAGAGGCATTGAGGAGAACGGGTTTCATCGTAACTGAAGCATGGCCTTTGGATACAGAGAGGGATGCGGGTTTTAGAATTGAAAAGGCAATGCTTTCTTCAAGCATCTTCCTTGTTGCCCGGAAACGCCCAGAAGATGCAGGTGTAGGTCAATATGAGGATGTTGTGCAGGCCGAACTAATAAGGATTGTTCGCGAACGCGTGGATACTCTATGGGATATGGGTATAACGGGGGCAGATCTCGTCATCGCTGCCGTTGGTGCTGGCCTTCGAGCTTTTACTAAATATGAGAGAGTTGAGTTTGCAAACGGAGAAGAAGTGCCTGCCGAGAAGTTTCTTGCCGAAGTAGAAGGTGTTGTACTGGACACGATGATGGCCAAGCTTTTCGGCATCACGGGGGGGAATGTGAGTGCCGTAGACCCAGCAAGCCGGTTCTACGTACTTTGGCGTTTCGTTTATAAGACAACGGAAATTGATGCTGGTGAGGCAATTGTCTTCACCTATAGTCAACATGTAGAGCTCGATGGCCCACAAGGACTGGCGACGGGCAATAACGCACTTGTCGAGAAGAAGAAAGGCAAGTACCAGATCCGTGATTTCAAGGAGCGGGGTCAGCATGACAAGTTGGGTTTACCAAGTAACGATGGTCAACCAGCCCCAATAATTGATGTCCTTCACCGAATACTATGGCTGATAGAGAATAGTCCACGGAAACTGGCTGAGTTCTTAGATGAAGCCCGACCGGATAGGGAACGGCTGCGCGTCGTAGCTCAGACTTTGTCAGGTGCGGCTTTGTCAGGTAAAAGTGAGGAGGAAACAGAACGGTTGGTGTCTACGACCCCTGCCGAGCAGGCTGCACTCGGTAAACTGCTGGCCAACTGGCGCAATTTGATTGAAAGTCAATTAGTAGCAGCAGAAGAAGGTCTCTTTGGAAAGAAGGGAAGATAAGAGGTCCCACAACTTAAACCTTATCCTTCAGGAAAGGAACAATCATGAGTATACACACACTCAAACCTTGGACAGAACTGGTGAAGCTACATCCGGATGTGGAGTCTGGCTCACTCGCGGAGGCGGTTTTTGCGATTGACTTGGGAGGCGTTGCGACAAGAGACCCAACGGCGCCAATGGTATACCGTGACCCAGACGCCTTCTTTGGTGCGACGTATTTAACAAAAGACCTGCAGCGCATGCTGGAAGAAGTATTGGCCAGCCTTGCAGGACAGGGTAACTACAATCGTGTCCTAAAGTTACGGACCCCTTTTGGCGGTGGCAAATCGCACACACTGGCCGCACTGCTACATGCTGCCCGGTCGCGGAAATCGTTGAATCAAATCGCAGAATGTCGCGATCTGGCTGACCCCGGACCGGTGGATGTGGCGGTTTTCGATGGAGAAAAATTTACCACGATCGGCGGTAAAGAAGTGGGACAGAATCGAACTGTCAATACGATATGGGGTTGGCTGGCTTGGCAAATTGGTGAAGCAGCTTTCAAGGTTTTTGAGAAACATGACCAGGATCGTGTTGCACCGGCAGGTGATGAGATCAAAAAGATGCTTAATGCCAATGGTAAGCCCGTCCTGCTTCTGTTAGATGAGGTATTGAAGTATATCGAAGGGACGGCGGCAGTGGCGGTGCAAGAATCAACGCTGCAACGTCAGGTGAAAAAGTTCCTTCAAGACCTGACTGTTGAGATTGCCAATACCACATACGCTGTAATGGTCTATTCACTTCAATGGAGCGCACGTGAAGCTTTAGGGAATGTGGCACTATTGGAGGAACTGGATAAATTAACCAGTCGTAAGGACCAGGTGCGAGAACCAGTAGCCGGTGATGAGGTGCTTGCAGTGGTGAAGCGCCGTTTGCTCGCAGATGAACCGGAGTTCGATGCAGCAAAGGAGGTAGCAAAGGAGTATTCCAATGTTGTCGGTGGAATGCTTCGTTCCTATGCAGAGACGCCATCGGCCCAACAGGATGCCCAGGAACAATCCGTCCAGCTTCGCAATAGGATGCAGGCGGCCTATCCATTCCATCCAGCGCTTATAGATGTGATGAACAGCAGATGGACAAGCGTAGATGGTTTCCAGCGGACACGCGGTGCACTTCGGTTCCTGGCAGCATGCCTGCATTCACTCAAATCCAAGGGAGGTGCACGGCCCCTTCTGGGACCAGCCGAGATCCCTCTGAACGACACGGAAGTCGCGCGGGCCATGCTCAAAGACCTCGATCCACGGCAAGATTACTCTCCTGTCCTCAATCACGATCTTATAGGCCCCAATGCCCGAACCAAGCGCATTGATGACCGTATGGCCAAAGAAACACCAGCACTTGCAAATGTGCGGCCGGCGCTGCGATTGGCCACAGGAATCCTAGCCTATTCCTTTGGTGGCTTAAGACGCGAGGGCGTGGAAGGAAGCGAATCACTGCCGCCAGGAGTGACAGAGAGTGAGCTATTAGCCGCATGTATCGGACCGGACTTGGACAGCATCACGGCATCAGCGGTTTTATCAGAGTTACGTAATACATGTCTGTATTTGCATTATGATGGGGTACGGTACTGCTTCAAGAAGGACCCGAATGTAACAAAGCTGATTGAGGATGCTGAACAGGAGGTATCTCGCGACCCGGAAGCAGTGCGCGACCAGATCAAGGAGATGCTGAATCAGCGGTTGGCAGGGAGAAAGGATACTATCGTCTGGCCGAAAATCTCACAGGATTTGCCCGACCGCGAGCCGCTTTTTCTGATGGGATACCTGCCGCTGGAGTTTGCAGGCAAGACGTTATCTCAACAGGAAGATGCAGCTAATACAATGCTGGCCAAGTACGGTGATGTACCGCGCCGGTACAAGAATGGCATTGGGCTGGCAATCCCCGACAAGAAGCCCATTGAATCATTGCGGCGTGCAGTGCGTTACCTTATGGCCGTTGAGCGTGTGGACACGAAGAAGAAACAGCATCGCCTGACAAATGACCAGATCGACCAGCTGAAGGAACGGAGGCGGACTGAAGAGGCGGCAGCTGAAACCGCATTTCGCGTGTTATATCCATCGGTCTGGTTACCACGAGTAGGTCAGGGCGGAAGCTTAGAGATTGAGAAGGTCGAGGTTGGAGGACGGCCTCTGCAAGCAACTGGTGTGTACGAGCGAATTATGGAGCTGCTAACCGCGGTAGGCACACCTAAGATCCACGGATCACTGAATCCACGAAAGATCGTAGAGCGATTGAAACTCGGTGAACCTTTGGCAGCGGGGGAACCACCCCGGTTAGGAGTATCGACCAGCGCTGTCCAAGATGCTTTCTTTGAATTTCTTGAACCTCCTCGCATTAGCACTGCAGATGTGCTTCGCAAGGCAATCGTACGAGGAGTCGGTGAAGGTATGTTCGCCTATACAACTGGCAATCCGATGCTTGGGTCGGACAATAAGTATGAGGTCAGTCTTTCGAAGGTATCTCTGGGTCGGACAATGAGCGAAGACGAGGTTGACTTGGATTCGGGTTTCCTAATGGTTCCTGCGGCTGTGCCATCGCCAAAACCAGTGACGTGTCCGAAGTGTGGGAAATCACCGTGCGAATGTGCGGTAATATCGCCGGTGTGCCCGAAGTGCGGCAAGTCTCCGTGTGTGTGCTTACAACCACCCGTGTTATGTCCAAAATGCGGAAAATATCCATGCATCTGTAAGGGAGGGAGATCTGCGATTCGGTTGAGTTTCCGTGCCTCGCGCGATCAGGTTTTCAAATCATTCCCTCCAATCGCTAATCTGGCTGACAAGTCGGAGGGTGGAAAGATAACGATCCGCATCGAAGGTGCTGCGGAAGGCCAATACGATCCGAATTGGCTTAGGAACGCGGTCGAAGAACCCCTCGACGAGGCAGATGTTGACGATCTGAAGATTGAATAGTCACCTTTTTTAGTCCTTAAATGGCCCGAGGCGATGCTGACAGGAAAGGTCTATAAAACCAATCTCAACCTATCACCAGCGGACTCTCGCGTCGCCCATCCTTCAAAAGAGGGATCTTAATGACAGAGCGGTCACTTAAAGATTTGTTTCATTTGGTTAAGCAGGTCCTTCCTGAGACACAAGAACTTGTAACTTTTTCTTCCGAGATGCCTGTGGCTGAGGCACTCGAAGTGATGCGTAAAAAAAATATAAGTCAAGTGCCTGTTAAAGAAGGTGATGAAGTATTAGGCGTATTTTCATACAGATCCTTAGCACAAGGGATGCGTAAGTTACCTACAAATCATAAAGATATTCTATCCTTACATGTGGAAGAATTTATTGAAGATCTTAAATTTGCACAAATTACAGACGAACTTACGGCATTACTTAACGAATTTGATTTGAAAGATGCTGTGCTCGTTGGCTCAGAAAAACGTATTCAAGGGATTGTAACAGTGGCAGATGCACTTCGATATTTCTATCAAGTAGCGAGTGCCTATGTCATGCTACAAGAGATTGAGCTAGCAATAAGAGAATTAATTAGATCTTCGATTGAAAAAGATGAGCTTCAACAATGCGTCAATAAGAGTTTGAAAGAGCACTATGAGAAGTCTGGGCAATCGGTACCTACATGCCTGGAAGAGATGACATTCAATGACTATCTAAGTCTCTTGAGGTATAAGGGCACTTGGGAGAAGTTTGCAACCGCATTTGGGGAGAGCTCAATTCTTGTGTGCGCAAAGCTCAAACCACTTCCAGAATTGCGAAATGTTGTTTTCCACTTTAGAAGAGAAATAACCATAAAGGAGTATGATCTCCTGAGGGATGTCAGAGAATGGTTATTGAAAAGAATTAAGAAGCTTGAGGCACATAGGAAGAGTGACTAGAATGGAAAAGAAATTAAACTATGAATATTTCCGTGCCAAAGGTTTACTTCCGTTTCAAGCAGAATTTACCCTAGGTTTTCTTGGAAGTAAAGACAAACCCTACTGGCAACTTGCATCCCCAGTCGGCACTGGTAAAACACGCATAGCTGGAGCCATTATTGCCTCCGAACTTGAAGGAGCATTTGATAAGAGGATTTTGGTTATTGCCCCAGCTTTACTATTGGATCAATGGCAATCCACATTATCTGAGACCCTTTCACTTTCTGGTGTCAACTGCACTCCAATGATCGTCGATCGGAAGGGATATCTCGAGCTTGAATCACGCGTTCCAGTTGGTGAAAGTCCATTTCCTCTTCCAGCTGTTATTCTCATGAGTTTAGATCTTGCCAAGCGGGAAGATATGGCATTAAAACTCGAAGAGACACCCTGGGATCTTGTAATCTTTGATGAAAGCCACCTGCTTACTGGAAGGCGACGATCGTTATTCGACGTATTGAAGAAATCAGGTGCAGCTCGTCGCGTTCTTTTACTAACAGCAATGGAAAGGCAAATTTATGCTGATGTGGTCACAAAGAGTATAAGAGTTGAGGACATTAAAGATTGGGATGGAAAACCACTCTTTAGACCAATGGAAAAAAATTGGTTAAATATTTATTATGAAAGGACAGAGGAAGAGATTAGATTTCTGGATGCGTTATACGAATTCTCAAAAGAGCTTATTGAAATCTACTCGGATAGATGGCCATTGGTGACGAACATTCTCAGGGCTGCTTCATCAAGCACATATGCGACAGAGTCGATGTTAAGGCGGCTTCTCGAAAACTGGAAATTCATACGGAATAAGATAGCGCATGGCATTACTTTGACAGACGAGGATTTGGAAACAGCCCAACAGGAACTTGTCAGGGAAATTGATGAGGTAGAAGTATTGGAAGCAATCCCCGAGGGTATAACAGTTCAAGCCGAGAAATTCATAAGCTTATATCAAAAACTGGAAGAATTGATTAATAGACTAGAGGAAATACAAACCGATTCCAAGTTAAATTGTTTACTTTCCTATATAAAAGACTCCGTCCAAGATAAGAAAAAGCAATATCTTTGTATTTGGACATCATTTCGGAATACGGCTGATTACATAATGTCCTCTCTCGAGGATTTAAACATAGCGGTGCACGTTTTAACCGGGTCATTGAACATCGATGAGAGATGCAGAAGATTGGATTTATTTAAAATTGGTGGTGGAATACTCATTTCGACAGATGCTATGCTTGAAGGTGTAGCACTACAATTTGTCGATGAGGCACTAAATTACGATCTACCTATCAGCCCGATCAAATTAGAGCAAAGGTGGGGTCGTTTCCTCAGGATTGGAAGAAAAAGCGAATTTAGAATGGTTTTTATGAGAGATAAATCTGGGGCTTTCCCATGGGAGGAAAATCTTCTGCGTAAACTGGAACGGCTAATCAAATCCGAGGAAGCCGGGAAAGATAGTGATTAGTTTAATTATTCGAATAAATTCGGTAGGTAAAAGTTAAAGAGAAACACAATAATTTACCGGCATTGGTTAAACAATAGGTTAGCGTAATTATGCTAATAGATATCATAACCAAGTCAAGAAAAATCTTTTTCTATTTTGTAGAGATCTGTAATCAGGAATATCGGTTCGAGCATGATCTTGAATTTTATAAAGAAATAATTGCTGTGCATAGAAACGTTCAAGACATTGTGAAGCTAATAAAAAACGATGATTTTTGCAGAAAGTTATACAACACTTTAGAAGCCTGGGACATGAACAAGAGGGGAGCGAAGTTGAATGATTTTGAGATTGTAAGAGAATCTATTCAGCAACATGAGCCTTATTTAATTGATTTGTATAAGAATAAATTAGATTCCATAAATTCTCTTGAGGACAAAAATGCTCAAAAAATAATCCGAGATCTGGAATTTGTCTTTTGCCATCTGGAAATAATGAAATCCAAAAGAAGAATCGTTGGTGTATCTAATAAGGGCTATGGTGTCAGGTCTACGTGCAGCCCTTAAAGCTGCATATCTTGCAGGTGAAAGTCCTGCTCCAGGACTTGCCTATTTACCTGGGTAGTGATA
>Ga0315282_10011876_pt1 | contig 13422 bp, 8 predicted proteins | sample YL17G07_20_MG_FD_203693 | JGI IMG/M metagenome (GOLD analysis project Ga0315282, IMG submission 203693) | Sediment microbial communities from Yellowstone Lake, YNP, Wyoming, USA - YL17G07_20 | ecosystem: Environmental > Aquatic > Freshwater > Lake > Sediment | place: USA: Wyoming | collected...
AGATACACCGGAACCTGCGCTAAGCACCAGAGAAAATTGGCACGAACAATAAAAAAATCACGCATCGCGGGACTGCTGCCTTTTATCGCAAAATAATTTTATCCGTTTGAATTATAAAATCTACCGAGACGCATCGGTAGATTTTTTTATTATTTCTTTTCCCTGATGATTCTGTGAATTTCGGCGGCAATCTGTTTGGCGATTTTCGGATTTTCTTTCAGGAACTCTTTTGCTTTTTCGAACCCTGCACCAAGTTTCTCCTTATCGAAAAAGTAAGATGCAGCAGATTTCTTAATGATACCATATTTCAACCCATTATTGAGTACCTCTCCCTCGTAAGATATACCCTCATTAAACATGATATCGAATTCTGCCGACTGGAACGGTGCAGCAACCTTATTTTTGACCACCTTCGCTTTCACGCGGTTGCCTATGGATTCTTCGCCTTTCTTGATTTGTGCGATTCTTTTGAGCTCAATTCTTACTGAGGAATAAAATTTAAGCGCTTTGCCGCCCGGAGTCGTTTCGGGATTACCGAACATTATTCCAATTTTCATTCTAATTTGATTAATGAAAACAACGATACAGTTGGACTTGGCGATCTGCGAATTAAGCTTTCTCAGTGCTTGAGACATTAAACGCGCCTGAAGCCCGATAAACTGGTCTCCGATTTCGCCTTCGATTTCCGCACGCGGAGTGAGCGCGGCAACAGAATCAACAACAACCACATCGATTGTGCCCGACCTGACCAAGGATTCGACAATCTGTAATGCCTGTTCACCACTATCGGGCTGGGAAATCAATAAATCATTGATTTTCACACCGATTCTTTTGGCGTATTCCGGGTCTAAGGCGTGTTCCACATCAACATAAGCCGCAACACCGCCTTTTTTCTGAGCTTCGGCAGTAATATGTAAAGCCAGAGTGGTTTTACCGGAACTTTCTGCGCCGAAAATTTCCACAATTCTTCCTCTAGGCATACCGCCGACACCCAGTGCCAAATCTAAAGAGAAAGAACCAGTGGGGATAACATCCACATCCACTTTTTTGACTTCGCCCAATTTCATAATCGAACTCTCACCAAAACGCTCTTTAAGCTCAGAAACAGTATCTTCCAGGACTTTAGCCCTATCAATCGGTTTCCCCCTTGTTTGTTTTTGCTTTGCCATATGTTTAAATTTTACTGATTATAAATTATTCTCCTAATTATCGTGTTGGTTTTCCCAAAACGATTTTTTGCCTCTATTTGTAAGGTATTTAGCCCCCCTTCCAGGGATATTTCTTTTTCGAATTTTCCCTCTTTATCGATATACAGTTCTTCGCCATTTATTGTCACGAGTGCGAATGGATTTGTCTTCCCGATTATTTTGAACGTATCCTGACTTACGGTAATGTCGGTCATTGGCTGGGAAATTTCTAAGAACGGAGGTTCTATCAAAAATCCGATTTCTTTCCAAAAATACAAAACCACCAAAAATAAAAATAAAACGAATAAAGAAAAAATAATCTTCTTTGGGGTAATCATCAATGATTTTCCTTTCATCAATGGTTCAAGCGGCTTATCTTTCAGTTCCAATTTTATTTTCTGCATATTTTAAAAATCTATTGCCTCCTCTTCGTCTTTATTCTCTTCTTCGGGCTTCTCCTCTGTTTCTTCGTCTTCGTCATTGTTTTCTTCAATGCTTTCTTCTTCGTCGTCCTCTTTCTCGCTTTCTTCCTCCTCTTCGTCTGATTCATCTTCGGCATCTTCTTCGGTTTCTTCTTCCTTTCTGTCTTCTGTTTCTTCTTCGTCGTCTGTTTTCTTTTTTTGCGGAATAGGAATATCTTCGATTTCGGAATTTTCTTTAACCGCATCGTCAAGCTCTCCCAAACTTTCGTCTATTGGTAATTCTCGGCTTTTTGTTCTGTTTAAAACTTCTCTCGGCTTCGAACCGTCAGCCGGTCCGATAATATCCATTTGCTCCAGTATATCCAATAAGCTTGCAGCTCGGGCATAACCGATTCTGAACCTCCTTTGTAAAAATGAAGCCGATGCTTTTCCTGTTTTGATGATTAATTGCTTCGCCTCTTCCAGTAAGGGGTCGTCCAGCGCCAGGCTTTGGCCGCCAAAACTCGTTTGCTCTTCGGGTTCAGGGATAATTTCTTCGTATTCGATTTCTCCGGCCTGTTTCCTGATAAATTTAACTACGCCCGAAACCTCTTTGTCCGAGGTGAATACCCCTTGGATTCTTCTCGGCTTGCCGACATCTCCAGCCAAAAAGAGCATATCACCGTTGCCCAACAATCTTTCCGCGCCAGCCATATCCAAAATTGTTCGGGAATCAACTTGTGAAGCGACTTGCAGGGCAATCCTTGAAGTGATATTTGCTTTAATCAAACCAGTAATCACTTCTACGGACGGCCTCTGTGTGGAAACAACCAAATGAATGCCGATTGCCCTGGACATCTGCGCCAAACGCACAACTGCCCATTCGACTTCCTTTCCGTAAGCGGCCATAATATCCGCCAATTCGTCCACCACAATAATAATGTAAGGCATCATTTCCTGCGGATTATTTTTGGCCACCTTTTCGTTATAAGAAGCCAAATCTTTTGCTCCGACATCAGCCAGTTTCTTGTATCTTTCCTCCATTTCTTTTATCGCCCACTTGAAAGCATTTAAAACCTTATTCAAATCAACGATTACCGGAGTTAAAAGGTGTGGGATACCGTTATAAAAAGGCAGTTCTACTCTTTTTGGATCAATAAGAATAAACTTCATTTCCCAGGGAGATTTTTGGTAAAGTAAACTGGTTATCAGGCTGTGAATGCAGATGCTTTTCCCACTGCCCGTTGCTCCAGCAATCAAAAGGTGGGGCATTTTTACCAGATTTGCCCAAACCGGATTTCCGGCAACATCTCTTCCTAAGACCATATTCAGATTGTGGCCGTCTTTTTTGTGTTCGTAGGTTGCCAATAAATCACGCAAACGAACAAGAGTTTTAGTTTTATTGGGAATTTCAATGCCAACCAAAGAACGGCCCGGAATAGGCGCTTCGATTCTAATCGGATGCGCAGCTAAGGCCATGGATAAATCACGGTGCAGAGAAGTGATTTTTGAAAGTTTTACTCCGCTTGCCGGACGCAAAGTATACTGGGTTACGGTCGGTCCAACATTGACCTCCCCCATTTCCACGGGGATGTTGAAATTTTCGAGTGTTTTTTCGATAATTACGAGATTGGTTTTGATGTCGCCGCTCGACGGCTGACCCTTATCCGCTTCCAATAATTCTATAGGCGGAAAAGTATAATCCTTGAGATTAGTCCCGGAAGTGGGAATGAATTCTTCTTCTTCTTTTTTCTTTTTGGATTTACCAGATTCCTTTTCTTCTTTTTCCTCTTCGGACATATCTTTCATTTCTATTTTGGGCTTGGAAAAGATTCCCTTCACGAAATTGGCGACCTTCTTTTCCGGAGACGCAAAACCGACACCTTTGATTTCTTTGGACATTTTTTCTCCCAGCCCTTCTTCTTCCTCTTCTTTTTTCGGTTTCTTTAAAGGAATATTGAATGCGACCAAAAGAGATATAATCAGCACTGCCGCAAAAACAACCAAACTTGCCCAAAAACCGATAACTTTCAAAAACGGCCAACTGATGATGAATCCCAGCCATCCGGCCCTGTGCTGACCTCCATCGGGAAATAAAATTTGAATAATCGCCAAAACACTCAGGATAAAAAGAAAAACTCCCAAAAGAGTCGAAAGATAAACATTTTTATGAATGTCACGCAGAATAATAATCGCTGCGGCAATAAACGCCAAAGGAACCAACCAAAGGCAATTCCCGAAAACGAATTTCGCGCCCGTCAAAAGCCAATGACCCAGAACCCCGCCCGCATTCTGGAAGCTGAGGATAAAAATAACCGCCAGGGCGAACAGAATAACCACGATTACGCCACGCTTAGTTTCCGGATGGATATTAAGCTTCGGTTTTCTTTTCTCGTCCGGATCTTCCTTTTTTATTTTTTTATTCGCTTTGTTGTTTTTCTTTTTTGACATAATCCGTAGAATTAAACTCCCAGCAATTCTTGTGCCGATATACATTGATTTTATCATAAAAAAAACAAAACGAAAAGCGGGGCAAAACCCCGCTTTCGGATAAATAAAATTACGATTATCTCTTTTCGTCTTCTGTAACTTCTTCCTCGTCAGCTGCTTTTCCTCCTTTGTTTTTGAATCCCGTACCCGCGGGAATCAATTTCCCTAGAATAACATTCTCTTTCAGCCCCCTCAATTTATCGATTCTCCCCTCGCTCGCAGCTTTGATTAAAATTCTTACTGTTTCCTGAAAAGAGGCCGCGGACAAGAAGCTTTCCGTACTTAAAGCGACTTTGGTGATTCCCATAATCATCGACTGGCCAGTAGCCGGTTTTTTGCCCGTTTTTTTAGCTTTGTTATTTTCTTCCAAAAAGATGTCTTTTTCCATAATCGCACCCGATAAAAGATTGGTTTCACCGCCGTCTTTCACCCTGACTCTCGAAAACATCTGACGGATAATCACTTCGATGTGTTTGTCGCTCAATCCGCCTCCTTGGGTGCTGTAAATTTTTTGTACTTCTTTGATAATATAGCGCTGCACCGCTTCCTGTCCCGCAAGCTTGAACATTTCCTTTAAATCAACCGGGCCTTCGCAAATCTGCTGACCCCTTTCTACTGTGTCCCCTTTTTGCACCCAAATTCCGGTCTGCGGAGGAATAATATACTCTTTTGCAGCTTTTCTTCTGCCGCTTTTCTTTTCCTTGCTTTCTATCCAGCCTTCGATTCTCACTATTTTCTGGCCGGTTTTTTCTTTTATGCTTATTACTTCTCCTTTCAATTCCGAAATTACGGCTTTTCCCCTGGGAATACGCGCTTCGAAAATTTCCTCAACACGAGGCAAACCCTGAGTAATATCGGCACCGCCCGCAATACCGCCAGTATGAAAAGTTCTCAAAGTCAATTGCGTTCCAGGTTCGCCGATTGCCTGTGCGGCAACCACGCCCACGGTTTCACCTATTTCAATCAGTTTGTTCTTTCCTAGGTCGTAACCATAGCACTTTCTGCATACGCCGAATCTTGTTTTACAGGTAATCGGAGATCTAACCAGGATTTTTTCCAATCCCAGCGCCTGAATTTCTTCAGCTTTCGGTTTATCGATCAATTCGTTTTTCTTGAGTATTACTTTTTTGGTTTTCGGATGAATAACGGCCTCCAAGCTGACACGGCCCGTGATTCTTTCCGCATAAGAAATTCCTATATCTTCAAGGTCGCGTTTGTAAACAAACATTCCTTCTTTATCCCGGCAGTCATCTTCTTTAACCATCAGGTCTTGCGACACATCCACCAAGCGCCTGGTTAAATATCCTGCGCTGGCAGTTTTTAACGCGGTATCGGCCAAACCCTTTCTTCCACCGTGAGTGGAAATAAAATATTCCAAAACATTGAATCCTTCCTTAAAACTGGAGATAACCGGCAATTCAATGACTTCCGAAGCAGGATTGATAACCAACCCTTTCATTCCCACCAATTGCGCTGCCTGACTCCATGAACCTCTTGCGCCAGAAGAGTAAATCATATTTACCGGACCGTTAAACGCCAATGCCGAGGGAACCAATTCGGAAATTTTGTTTTTTGCTTTTGACCAGATATCAATTGATTTCGCCCTTCTTTCTATTTTCGTCAAAAGTCCTTCCTGGTATTGCTTTCTTACTCCATCCACTTCCTTTGCCGCTTCTTCGACGATTTTCGCCTTGCCTACGGGAATATGCAAATCGTCCATGCCCCAGCTGATACCCGACTTGGTGGCATAATCAAAACCGAGTTTTTTTATCTTATCCAAATACTCCATGGCTTTTTCCGTGCCAGCTTTCCTGATTATTTCTTCGGTTAAAATTCTTAATTGCTTATTGTTAAGCTCTTTATTGACGAATGCGATTCCTTCGGGAAGCACGGAATTAAAGATTACCCGTCCTGCCGATGTTTCTATTAAACCGTTGTCTTTAGAAAGCTTCACTTTCGCCTGCAAATCGATAATTCTTGATTGGTATGCCAAAATCATTTCATCGGCATTGCCGAAAATTTTTCCTTCTCCTTTAAGGCCGTCCAAAACACGGGTCATAAAATAGCACCCCAACACAATATCCTGCGTAGGGATGATTATCGCCTCTCCGGTTGCGGGTTTATATAAATTAATAGAAGAAAGCATGATTTCCCTGCTTTCTTTTTGCGCTCTTTCCGACAGCGGCAAATGAACCGCCATCTGATCGCCATCAAAGTCAGCATTAAATGCCTTACAAACCATCGGATGAATCCTAATCGCCATTCCCTCGACAAGAATCGGCTTGAATGCCTGAACGCCCAAACGATGCAATGTAGGCGCTCTGTTCAATAAAACATTGTATTTTTCCGTGACTTCTTCAAGTATTGCCCAGACTTCATCCACGCCTTCTTCAATTAGTCTTCTTGCTCCGCGAATATTGTATACGAGCTCTCTTTCAATAAGTTTATTAATAACAAAAGGTTTGAACAGTTCGAGTGCCATGGTTTTCGGTATGCCACATTGATTAAGCTTCAATTCCGGCCCGACAACAATCACCGAGCGTCCAGAATAATCCACTCTTTTACCTAAAAGGTTCTGGCGGAATCTTCCTTGTTTTCCTCTCAACATATCTGCCAAAGATTTCAACTGCCTGCGCTGGCCGGTTGTCGCCATTACCGCTTTCTGGCCTCTGCGTGCGGTATTGTCGATTAAGGCATCGACCGCCTCCTGAAGCATTCTTTTTTCATTCCTGCAAATAACTTCCGGAGCATTCAATTCTAATAATCTTTTCAAACGATTGTTTCTGTTGATTACCCTTCGGTAAAGATCATTAACGTCGGAAGTTGCGTATCGACCCCCGTCGAGCTGTACCATAGGCCTTAAATCCGGAGGCATTACCGGCAAGTTAACCAAAAGCATCCATTCCGGCCTGATTCCCGCTTTTTTCAGTCCTTTAACTAAACGGATGCGCACCAAAACTTTCTTCCTTTGCCCGATCGGGGTATGCTTCAATTCCTCGTCCAGTTGCACAATCAGTTTATCCAAATTAATCTCTTTAAGAATATCCCGAACTGCTTCGGCTCCGATTCCCGCAGAAAATACATCGCTGTATTTCTGTGAAAGGCTTTGAAAGGTGGCTTCGGAAATGATTTCCATTCTTTTTATCCTACTCAGTTCTTCCTTGGCCCTGTCCCTTGCACCTTTGAGTTCTTTTTTCACATCTTTGCCCTTGGTTGTTTTCAGCTTCATTCTGTATTCTTTTTCTATTTCGTTAAAAGCCCTGTCTTTGGCTGCCTGGTCAATGTGCGTCACGACATAGGCGGCGAAATAAACCACTTTCTCGAGTTTTTGTACGGAAATATTCAGCATTAATCCGATTCTCGAAGGAACTCCGCGCAAAAACCAGATATGCGAAACAGGAACAGCCAGTTTAATGTGTCCCATTCTTTCGCGTCTGACAATGGAGCGCGTTACTTCGACGCCGCAGCGATCGCAAACAACTCCTTTATAGCGAATACGACGGTATTTGCCGCAATAACATTCCCAGTCTTTTTCCGGCCCGAAAATCGCTTCCGAGAACAATCCGTCCTTTTCCGCGCGCTGTGTCCTATAGTTGATCGTTTCCGGCTTCGTCACCTCTCCGTGCGACCAAGACAAAATTTCATCGGGGCTGGCGATTTTCAACTGCAATGCGTCGAATTCTTCCGGTTTTTTTAATTCGTCAAACATGGTTTATTTTTTGTTTTCTTTTTTATTTTTTGGTTTTTCCGTTCTTTCCGTTGCCCTTGGTTTTTCCTCACTTCTTTTTTCTTCTATTTTTTCTTCCACAACTTTTTCTCCACTTGAATTCATGGGGTTAACGGCAAAACCCAAAGATTTTATTTCGCTGACTAAAACATTAAAAGACGAAGGAATATTGGGGTTATGAATCGGCCTGCCCTTAATAATCGAATCATAGGCATTGGCACGGCCAACCACGTCATCGGATTTTATGGTCAACATTTCCTGTAAAGTATAAGCAGCGCCATAGCCTTCGAGCGCCCACACTTCCATTTCACCGAAACGCTGTCCGCCGAATTGCGCTTTTCCTCCCAAGGGCTGCTGTGTAATCAAAGAATAAGGACCGATTGAGCGCATATGGATTTTATCTTCGACTAAGTGATTAAGTTTCATCATATATATGTATCCCACGGTAACCGGCTGGATAAACGACTCGCCAGTTCTGCCGTCAAAAAGTTTCACTTTTCCGCTTTCAGGCAAGCCTGCTTTTTTTAATTCTTCTTTGATTTCGTCTTCGGTCACGCCAGAAAACGGCGGGCTGTAGGTTCGATAACCAAGCTTGTGTGCGGCCCAACCCAAATGTGTTTCGAGAATCTGGCCGATATTCATACGTGAAGCAACACCCAACGGGTTAAGAATAATATCCACTGGTGTGCCGTCTTCAAGATAAGGCATATCTTCCTGGGGTAAAACTTTGGAAATAACTCCTTTGTTCCCGTGACGACCAGCCAGTTTATCTCCAACCGCAACTTTTCGGAATTGCGCAACTTCCACCTGAATCGCCTTAATCACTCCCGCGTTAAGCTTGTCGCCTTTTTCCCTAGAAAAAATCTTTACCCCGACCACTCTTCCGCGCTTGCCGTGGGGCAATCTCAAAGAAGTATCTTTGATATCTCTCGCTTTATCACCGAAAATCGCCCGCAGTAATCTTTCTTCGGAAGTTAAATCGGTCTCTCCTTTCGGAGAAATTTTACCCACCAAAATATCGTCCTGCCCGAGTTCCGCGCCGATGCGCACAATACCTTCCTCATCGAGGTCTTTCAAGCGGTTTTCGCCGACATTGGGAATATCGGCGGTTGTCGTCTCCGGACCCAATTTGGTATCGCGCACTTCGCAAATGGATTCTTCGATGTGAATCGAAGAAAAATAGTCGTTGTTCACCAAGCGTTCCGAAATAATTATCGCGTCTTCAAAGTTCGAACCGGACCAGGACATAAACGCAACCAAAATATTCTGGCCCAGTGCCAGTTCTCCGTTATCCGTGGAAGAACTATCTCCCAATACATCGCCTTTTTTGATTTTTTGTCCTCTGGAAACTATCGGTCTCTGCGTAATGCAGGTGTAGTCGTTGGACCTGAGAAAATTATGCAAAAGTATATTTTGGGTTTTGCCTCCTGAAGACAAAACAATATGTGAAGCATCGACTTCCCGCACATGGCCGTCACAAGGAGAAACAATTACCTGTCCGGAATCTTTTGCCGCGCGCGCTTCGATGCCGGTTCCGACCAAAGGCGCCTCGGGCATTACCAAGGGCACTGCTTGCCGCTGCATGTTCGAACCCATCAAAGCTCTGTTTGAATCGTCGTGCTCGACAAATGGAATCAGCGCCGTGGCAATACTGATACACTGATAAGGAGAAACATCCATAAAATCAACTTTGTCCCTGTCCGCGATTCCCGGCTCTCCGTGGATTCGCGCTTCCACTCTTCTTTCTTTGATTCTTCTTTGCCCGTCGAGTGTTACTCCGGCATGGGCAATAATATATTTTTCTTCTTCAAAAGCATCCAGATAAAGGATTTCGTTCGTAACCACGCTGTGTTTGACCTTACGGTACGGAGTTTCGATAAATCCATAAGGATTGATTCTGGCGTAAGATGCCAAATGTCCGACCAGACCGATGTTCGGTCCTTCGGGCGTTTCAATCGGACAAATTCTTCCATAATGGCTGGGATGCACATCGCGAACTTCAAAGCCCGCACGTTCCTTGGTTAATCCTCCCGGACCCATGGCTGACAATCTTCTCTTGTGTTCCAGCTCGGATAAAGGATTAATCTGGTTCATGAATTGCGAAAGTTGCGATGAGGTGAAAAATTCCTTGACCGTTGCCATGAGCGGACGCGAGTTTATCAATTGCGCGGGCATGAGACTATAAATATCCAAAGTACTCATCCTGTCGCGGGCAATTCTTTCCAAACGCGCCAAGCCCACGCGAATCTTGTTTTCCAAAAGTTCGCCCAGTGCCCGAACTCTCCTGTTTCCCAAATGGTCAATATCGTCTCCCGGAGTTTCCAAGTCGTTATTCAGTTTGATGATTTCTTTGAGAATTAAAACCAAATCCTCTTTTCTTAAAATTCTGTGTTCCTTGTCCAGCGGGGTTTTGATGCCGACACGCTGGTTAAGTTTGTATCTTCCTACTTCCGACAAATCATATCTTTCGAAATTCTTGAACATATTCTCCAAGAGCTGTTTGGCATTATCCACTGCTGCCAGATCTCCGGGCCTAACTCTTTTGTAAATTTCTATCCAGGCGTCTTCCTGAGTTTTTGACGGGTCTCTATCAATGGTTTCCTTAATGAACTGGACTTCTCCGTTGTCGGCGCCTTTGAATTCTTTCAGAATATCTTCGTTTTTCGCCAAATCGAAAATTCGAAGTAGTGCGGTTGCGGGAATTTTCCTCTTGCGGTCGATACGCACCACAATGGTGCCGTTGTATTCGGTTTCAAACTCAAGCCACGCACCTCGGTTGGGAATAATTTTTGCGCCGTGGAGTTTTTTGCCGCGCAGATATGAAGTAGTAAAAAAAACTCCCGCTGATCTTATCAGCTGGGATATAACTACACGCTCCACGCCGTTTAAAATAAAAGTACCGCGCGGAGTAATCAAAGGCATGTCGGTTAAAAAAACCTCCTGTTCCTTTGTTTCATTTGTTTTTTTGTTAACGAGTTTCAGCTTCACCCTCAACGGGGCCTCATACGAGAGCCCGTTTTTCTTCGCCTTCAATTCGTCGTATTTCGGTTCGTCGAGATAATAATCTCCGAAATACAAAGCCAAATCCTTTCCTCCGTAATCACGGATCGGAGAAACTTCGTCAAATAGCTCGCGTAAACCTTTTTTAAAAAATTGATTGTAGCTATTGAGCTGGATTTCGACTAAATTGGGAAGAGGAAGAAGATTCTTGGGGTAGTTTGAAAAATATTTAATCCTGGGCATTGGATGAAAAAATGTTTATTAAATAGATTTTGATTAATTTTCCTCAAAAGATACGGAAATACACCCTAAAACAGGCTTTTTTAGAGCTTTTTATATTCACATTGTTATTCAGCTTTTCAAGTCAAAAGATGCCACTAGAGATTAAGGCGAAGGGCTTGAGAAATCGCTAAGACGATTCTCTTTGACGTAAGCCCTGCCCCATTTGCAATCTCCACGTCTATATCCTTTAAGGATTCTATTTTCATTTTACTCTTTTTTAAAAGCGTGTCAAGTTTTTCCAGTAATTCATCCGTATTTTCGGTAGTTGTTTTAAAAATTTCTTTCTTGTTTTTCAAAACAACCTCAATCGGCGACCTGCCGTGTTCTTTGGCTTTTTGAATTTTAAAAATCAGTTGCATATTCTTTATTTACTTCTCACCGCAATACTTTGCACAATTCCGATGGTTACAAAACTGACCAGAAGATTGCTTCCGCCGGTGCTGATAAAAGGCAAGGAAATCCCCGCAATCGGCAAAAGCCCCAAATTCATTCCCACGTTGACGACAATATGAAAAAGAAAAACGATTGCAGTACCCACGCAAAAAAGACGTGCGAAATTATTCGATGCAGCCATGCTGATTTTTATAATCCGGAAAAACATCAGAAAATAAAAAATAAAAATCAAAAGTACCCCCACAAAACCCATTTCCTCGGCAATCGAAGCGAAAATAAAATCGGTATAGCGGTCAGGTAAAAATTTCAATTGGCTCTGCGAACCCTGACCCAATCCTTTGCCCCAGATTTTCCCCGAACCAATGGCGATTATTGATTGAATTCTATGATAGCCCGAACCCAGAGGATCGAAATAAGGATTAATAAATGAAGTTATCCTTTCTTTCTGGTAGGGTTTCAGCACCGCAAGCCAGGCGCCGGCAAAAATTATCGTGCCGATTAAAAACAAAACCACAAGCTGCCGCAATTTGATGCCCGCGACAATCATCACTCCCAGCCAGAGAAAAATCAAAACCGCTGCCGAACCCAAATCGGGCTGTAAAAAAACCAGGGCAACCGGAACCAACATATAAATACCGGAAATCACGATATGACGGATACGGTAAAGCTCGATGTGGCGCAAAGAAAAATATTCCGCCAGAATGAAAATTATTATCGGCTTGGCAAGTTCAACCGGTTCGAAGCTGATGATTCCGAAATGGAACCAACTGGTTGCGCCCCTCACTTGCTTGCCCAAGAATAAAACGACAATCAAAAGCAAAATACTGACGATATAAAGAAATAATAAAAAGAAAGGGTGATTGCGGAAAACCCGGTAATCCAGAAAAGCGAAAACCAGCATTAAAAAAAAGCCGCCGATAACGAATATCAGCTGCTTGTAAAACACACTCGCCTCATTGCCATATACTGTCGGATAAACCGATAAAAGTCCGATAAAACAAAGTGCCATAACGCTGATGATCAACGCCCAGTCAAGTTTTTTGAGAAAATATAGAAACATAATCAGTTTTTAGGAACTCCTCCGGGAACAGTTATAAAAGCATCATCGGCAAAAACATTCACATAGGCCCTGATGTCGTAAGTGAAAACCTGACTGCTTATCGCATACGGCCAGTCGATTTCGAAATACCTGTCTTCCCCGATCATCAAAGTTGTCATTTCTGTTTTTCCTGCGGCGGTTATTTCGTTATTTGCGCCGAAAACAACACCGGTCAATTCCACTTTATTCAAATTGTAATTGGTATCATTCTCAATAACTCCGTAAATGCGGTTTGCCGCATCTAATCCTGTTTGAATATTTTTTTCCTTGATTTTCAGCGTCATATCGCGAAAACCAGTCAGTCTTTGCCATAAAACATTTCCGATTTTCAACTCAACTGTCTTGGGTGTTACATCCGAATAAATTTTCGGCTCGACAATATATTTGGTTTCCTGGGGCAGAATGTAAATGCTCCCCTGTTTCGAGGCGATATTTTCTCCACTGCCGTCATAAAGATAAAATGTATAATTTATTGCTTTCGCCCCCCAAACACTGTTGGGATTTTTTATTTCCGCAACCAAATCGAAATTGTTTTCGATTGTAGGAATAAAATTTTGGTAAAGAATTTCTATCGGATCTCTTGTTTCCTCGCAAAAATTTCCGCAGGGCGTTCCGCAATCTATACCCGACTCTCCCTGGTTTTGAATCCCGTCAGTGCAACTGGCGGTATTTTTTTTATGGGTCAGAAAATATACTCCCGTACCGAGCACGGAAACAATCAGTAAAAAAACAGCCAGAATGACAATTTGTTTTTTCAGATATCGGTTCATGCCCTCTATTTTAACAGATTTTTCAAGAATTTAAAATGCCCCACTAAAGAGACATTCAAATACGCGAAAACAT
>Ga0315282_10011877_pt1 | contig 13421 bp, 13 predicted proteins | sample YL17G07_20_MG_FD_203693 | JGI IMG/M metagenome (GOLD analysis project Ga0315282, IMG submission 203693) | Sediment microbial communities from Yellowstone Lake, YNP, Wyoming, USA - YL17G07_20 | ecosystem: Environmental > Aquatic > Freshwater > Lake > Sediment | place: USA: Wyoming | collected...
GCTTGCAGGCCGAGCGCGAACTGTGGGCGTGCGGCATAAGCACGTGGCGGGACGCCCTCTCGGCCGAGCGGCTGCCGCTTGAGCCGGCCAAGGCCCAACTGCTGCTGAGGGAGTTGGATAAGTCGGTCCATCACCTCTTGGCCGGTCGGCTGGAGTACTTCCAGAGGCGGCTTGCGCAGCGTCATCACTGGCGGCTGTTCCCGCACTTCGGCCAGTCGGTGGCGTACTTCGACATCGAGACGACGGGCCTGGGGCGGGGCGACGACCACATCACCACGATCGTCCTCTACGACGGGCTGACTTTGCGGCATTACGTCCACGGGCTGAACCTGGCGGACTTCGCCCGCGACGTGGCCGACTACCGCCTGCTGGTGACGTTCAACGGCAAGAGCTTCGACGTGCCTTACGTCCGGGACGAGCTCGGCTGCCCGCTGGGCCAGGCGCACATCGACCTTCGCTTCGTGCTGGCGAGCCTGGGCTTCAAGGGCGGGCTCAAGGGCTGCGAAGTCCAGCTCGGCCTGGACCGCGAGGGCCTCAGCGACCTGGACGGGTACTTCGCGGTGCTTCTCTGGCAGGAATACCTCAAGGGCAACAAACGGGCCCTTGACACGCTGCTGGCCTACAACGCCCTGGACGTGGTGAACCTTGCCACGCTGATGCCGCTGGCCTACAACCTCAAGCTGAAAGAGACCCCCTTCGCCGAATCCCACGCCCTGCCCGTGCCGACGCCGCCGGAAGTTCCCTTCAAGCCCCACTATCCCACGCTGGACGCCCTCCGCAGACGATACATGCCCGGCGGCCGGCGCCTAAGGCCGTGAAGGCGCCCCGGCCGGCGGTCAGGGAACCTCCGAACTCCCATTGCCGACGCCCCGTCCGCCGGCTATCGCCTCCAACTTGGCCCAGTCGAGCACTTCGCACATGAAAGACCATTTCGCCTTGATGGCTCGCAGCCATGCCACATCCCGGATCATGGCCCCGACGAGCATGCCGAATGCCCAGACACAAAAGACTCTCAAGCCGGCATCGCCGCCCAGTACCGCCAACGCAAGAAGGCCGATGCACGCCAGAATCCGGAGCACGTACCGCCCCCTGGCCGCGCGGAGATGGGACCAAATCGAGTACCCGTCCCGACGACATTCGAGCAGGACTCTTGCGGTCTTTTGGTCAGTTTCCATGGAATCTATCTCCTTTCTCTCATGTTGGCGCTTTATCGCCAGAAGGCTTCCGAAAGCGTATGACAAGTCATAGGGCCCAAGCACAGCGACACACCGCGCTCAGTTCACATCGCTGCGGATGTTGTCCTTCCGGTACTTCTTCTGCAAGTCGGGGGCGGTCTTGTATGCGGGCTCCCACCCGAACTTGCCGTCCGGCCCGGCCGAGACAATCACCGGCTTGCCGCCGACGCCGCCATCCTTCAAATACAGCATCGCGTTGCCGTAAGCATCGCTGGTGAGGCCCTCGGCGGTGTCGCCGAGAAAAGGCCTTGTCGCCTTGTACACCGGGTCGTCGGGGCCGGCGCCTCGCAGCTTGGCCAGCAGCAGGGCGATCTGCCGTGCCGGCTCACGCTTGTTAGGATCGCTGCTTTCCGGATCGTACGGGACATCGGGAACCGCGCCGGTTACCTTGCGGTAGGCGTCGATGGCGGCGATCAGCCGCATCTGTGCGGCGGCAGTCTCCTGCTTTCGCCCCTGCGAAGGCGGGATTTCGATGGTGAGTGCAACGTAAAGAGCCACTGCGCAGATCAATCCGACCGGCACGAGGCATCCCCAATTGCGGCCCCCCCAACCCTTCCGCGGAGTCACTGGCTGGGGGACATTGTCGGGGCTCATCAGCGTTCGTCCTTGTCTGCCTGAGACTTCTCTTCTCCGCGTTCTCCGCGACCTCTGCGCGAGGTCCTCTTCTTCTCTTGTTGTTTCTTCTAAACCTCTGCGTCTCTGCGTCTCTGCGGTAATCTTCTTCTTCCGCCGGCGCTACTTCGTGTCCGTTTCCTTCTCCCCGGGCGGGATCTCGCGGACGTAGATGTTGCGGAACCACAGCGTCGAGCCGTGGTCCTGGAGCTCGATCTGGCCGGTGGGGTAGATGGGCTTGTCGAGCTCCCAGTAGTTCTCCATGACGGTGTTGTCGACCACCTTCACGCCGTTTAGCCACACCCACACGCGGTCGCCGATCATCTTGATGCGGAAGCGGTTCCACTGCATCGGCGGTTTGTCGGCTTTCGCAAGCGGCTCGGAGGGGTTTTGCTTGTTGTTGTAGAGCCCGCCGGAGCCCACGGCGTTGTCCCAAATCTGCACCTGCGGCGAGCCGCGAAGGTAAATCCCGCTGTCGCCGCCCGGGCCGATCTTCCAGTCAACGTACATCTCGAAGTCGCCGTAGTCCTTCGCCGTGCAGAGGGCCTTGCCCTTGCCGTCGAAAACCAGCGTGGCGTCGACGACCTTCCAGTGCTGGTTCATCGACTCGTCGGCCTTCTTCTGCTCGGCCGCAAGTTGCTCGGCCGTCATCTTCGCCCGCTCCTTGGGGTTCTTGACCAGCCCCTTCCAGCCGGTCAGGTCCTTGCCGTTGAACAGGGCCGTGAAGCCCTCCGGGGCCACGTTGTTGGTGTTGGTGCTGGTGTCGGTGCTGGGCCCGGCCTCGGAAGGCGGCAGGGGCTTGACGCGGAGGTTGCGGAAGTCCACGCGGTCGCCGTGGCCGAGGAACCCGATGTGCCCGGCCGGGCGGTTTATGCCCGGGTGTTTCTTGAGGATAGCGGGCTCGGCGGTCTTGCGGACCTCGTCGAGGTCGGCATCGACGATGGTCACGCCGTTGAGCACGACGGTGATCTTCGGGCCGACGGCGCGGATCTCCTCGGTGTTCCACTCGCCGACGGGCTTGAGGTGGCCCTTCTTGGCCGCCACGAGGTTGTATATGCTGCCGTTGGCCTGCCACGGCTGGAGCTTGGCGTACTTCGGCGCGGTATCGTCCAGGACCTGTATCTCCATGCCGGCGTAGGCGGCGTCGCCCGTCAGCGGGGCCCGGATGCCGATGCCGTTGTTGGTCCCGGGCTGGAGCAAGAACTCGAAGCGGAAGATGAAGTCGCCGAATTCGTGCGCCGTGTAGAGATTTCGGCCTTTGCCTGGCATGCAGCGGATGGCGCCGTCCACGGCGGCGTAGCCTTTGGTGTCGCCGACCCAGCCGGTGAGGTCCTTGCCGTTAAAGAGGCTGATGAATCCCTCGGCGTCGGGGGCCGCCAGCGGCGGCAGATCGGCGGGGGGTTGGGCGGCGGGCTGCGGGGCCTGCTTGGCCTTGGGGGCCTTGGCGGGCTTTGTCGCGGCTTGGTCCTGGGCCATGCCCGCTGCGGCCAGGCACGACAACGTCAGCAATGCGGCAACTATCTTGACTGAGTCTTTCACTTGCGTTCTCCTGTTTCCCAACGATTGCCATCCCGCGCGCGTTCAACAACCTTATCGGAAGCACCGTTCACGGTGCTTTGCCCCCGCGATAGCGGGGGTTTAGACCAGGCCTTTCAGGCCTGGGCAGGCGGCAAGGCGTTAATCATTCTTGTTGTGTCATTCTCGTGAGCCCGCTTCAGCGGGCTTACCCGTTCTTGAGAGCCTTTAGGCTAGAGCCGCTTCTCTCAAGCACGCTCCAAGCGTGCTAAGCTGTTAACGAACAGCAATAATAGAATACCCCGATGGTACCCAGGCCTCAAAGGCCTGGTCTATACCCGCCTTCGCTGACGCTTCGGCGGTCGAAGCCCCGTAAACGGGGCTGAAGCCAAATCGCTAATCGGGTATGCCATTCGGCTCCGGCTTACTTTCCCTTGCTCATGGTTGCGAGATACTTCTTCGCCTGCTCGACGACGGCGGCGTTCTTGCTTACTGCAACGACTTTCTCAAGCGCCGCCCGCACGCCCGGACCTGTCAGGCCCTTCTGGCCGCGGCGGGCGGGGATGGCGATCTTTACGGCCGCGGCCGCGGCTACCTCGTGCACGTCGGCGTCGTCGAGATACTTAGCCACCAGTTCCAGAGCCCCGGTGCTGCGAATGCCACCCAGCGCCCCCAGGACAAGGCTCTTTTCAGCCGGCTTCTTTGCCGCGGCAAGGGCCCGGCTGTAGAAAACGACGGCCTTGTCGGCCGGGATGTTCGTGTCGCGACCGACAAGCCGCACGATGCCGCGCAGGGCCAGCACGCGATGGACCTCGCTGTCCGTCTGGCCGGCGAACTTCACCAGCGACCCGAGCGCCTCATTTCCCTGCCAGTCGGCCAGGGCACGGGTGGCGGCGTCCTTGGTTGCGGCGTCGGGCGAGGACATTTCCTTCATCACGGCACTCAGCGCATCGGCGCCGCCGATGCGGGCGAGTGTCGCCAGAAGCAGCGGCTTCTGTTTGGCGTCGGCCTTGGCCAGGACGTCCAGCACGCACTTGGCGCTATTGCCTTTGCGGCAGAGCGAGACCAAGGCGGCCTGGATTGTGCCTCGACGGCCCTCGTCACTCGCGGCGAGCATCAGTGCCAGGACTCGGCCGCAGTCGGCCGGGGCCGCAACGCCCGCCAGCGCCTTTGCGGCCGCGTCGCCGACGGCGGGGTCGCTGTCGCCCAAGGCATCGAATACGACCTTGGACTGCCCCGTGGCGCCGCGGGCGGCCAGGAGTTCAAGCAGGGCCACCTTGCCCGGCGAGGACGCCTCGCTCATCGCGGCGGCCAGGGCCGCGTCGAGGCCCTCCGCCTTCAGCCCCGCCAGCAGGGTCTTGGCGGTGGCGATCACGGGCGCGTCGGCGGACTTCATCCGCACCGTCAGGAGCTTGAGTATCTCGCCGGGTGCCAGTTGAGCGGCCGCCTTCATCGCCGCGGCCGAGACCGCCGCGTCCTTGTCGTCCATTGCCGCCACCACCGTCGCCGCGGCCAGCTTGTCGCCTCGCAGGCCCAGCAGGCTGATCAAGGCCGCCTTGGCTGCGCCGGTCGCACCGCCGGCCTTCTCGATGAGTTTCCGGGTGACGGCCTCGCCCTTTACGCCCTGAAGAAGCGTCATAGCCGCCTCGTGGACGTAGACGTTCTTGCCGTCCAGCGCCGCCAGCAGATCGTCGGCTGCCGCGTCGCCGATGGCCTTATGGAGGACGTACAGCGCAGCGCACCGGACGTTTCCCTCGGCGGGGTCCGTGCGGGTCAGGAGCAGGTCGCGGCAGATTTTCGCAGCCGCGTCCTTGTCGCCGTCCTCGGCCAGCCGGCTCGCCAGGAGCAGGTAGTATTTCGTGCCGATGGCGCGCTCGTACCTGTCGGTGCTCCCGGCCGCGGCGGTCCTGAGGACCGGGGCGGCCGAGGCGTCGCCGATGTTTGCCAAGGCAAACCACGCCGTGCGGCGGAGGGTCTGGTCCTTGTCGGCGGCGTACGGCAGGATCGCCTTTGCGGAGGGCTTGTCCGCCATCACGCCGAGGGCCTGGATGACGGTCACGAGGCAGATTCCCTTGGCCTTTGGCAGCTCGGCGCGGATGGCGTCGACGCACTTGGGCGTGCCAATGCGGGTCAGCGCCTTGGCGGCGGGGTCGCAAAGGCGGTCGCTGTCCAGCAGGGGCGCGATGGCGTCGGCGCAGGCGTCGGCGCCGCAGAGCTGCAACTGCTCGATGAAGAATACCTTCAGGTCCGGATCCTTTGCCGCGGCCAGGGCGTCCAGCAGGGCCTTTTCCACCATGACCCGGCTGGCTTCGGCGCCCGGGCGCTTGCTGTAAAGCACCAGCCCGTGCACGGCGTAGCGAGCCTTGGCGTTGCCCGTGTCTTGCGGCGGGGTAACCAGCGAGCAGAGCTCCTTGAGGGCGTCGGGCCCGAGCTTGAGGATCTCCTCCAGCATCGGCTGGCCCGTGGCGGCGTCATAGGCGGGCATCTTGGCGACGATGTCGGCCACCGATCCTGAAGCGATGCTGACAATTGCCAGCGCCAGCGCCCCCAGGACCAATGCGGGAAGAGCCCGCGCAATACCCACCGATCTTCCCATGCTTTCACCTGACCTGCTCTTTAAGATTCTCATGTTCATGTCTCTGTCTCGCGGGCTTCGCGCCCATGCTCGCTGAAGCGAGCAAGCCTCAACAGCTTTCTACAGGGTTCCAGGTTACGTCTCTTGCCTCTCCGGGTTCCAAGTTCCGGGTTCCGCTTTTTGCTTTTCCCGGGTTCCAGGTTCCGGGTTCCAGGTTCCGTCTGTTGCCTTTCCCGGCTACCGGCTACGGGCTACCGACTACCAACTTCAGGCAAGGTGCCACGGCGCCCGCATTGGTTGGTCGGCCAGGCGGTTGGCGCCTTCGTCGTCGATGAAACGCTGGCTGACGGGGTCGAACTTCAGCTTTCGGCCGGTGCGTATGGCGCAGTTCGCCAGGTGGACAAGCATGTTGCTTCGGTTTCCGTTGACCTCGTTGAGGGCGAACTTTTTTCTCGTGCGGACCGATTCGAGGAAGTTGGTGATCATCGGCTCGGGGTCGGGCATCTGGCTGACCATGTCCGCCAGTTCCGGCGGGTCGGTCCGGAAGCCCCTGTAAAGGCTGCCCTTTGGGCCTTCGATGTAGGGCTTGTCCCTGGTGTCGGTCTTTCCCCACTCGCCGGATTCCAGGATGATTTTGCATCCGTCGGCGTACGTGAGGCTGACCTGTCCCCACGGCCCGCAGGCGTCGGGGTGTGTCGGCCAGGGGGCGTAGGCCTCGATCTCGACGGGCGAGGTGTCGTCCTTGCCGAGGATGTACTGCACTGGGTCGAGGTAGTGCTGGCCCATGTCGGACAGGCCGCCGCCGTCGTAGTCCCAGTAGCCGCGGAAACTGTTGTGCGTGCGGTGGCGGAAGTACGGCTTGTAGGGGGCTGGGCCAAGCCAGCGGTCGTAGTCGAAGCCGGCCGGAACCTTCTCCGGCGCGACGTTGGTCTTGCCCGACCACATGTTGACCTTCCAGTCAAAGCCCGTGAACGGGCTGACGCGGACCGTCAGCGGCCAGCCAAGCAGGCCGGACGAAACGAGCTTCTTGATGGGCTTTGCCGGCGAGCCGAAGCCGTACAGGCTGTCCTGGAAGCGGAACCACGTGTTGAGCCGGAAGACCCGAGCGTTGCGCTGGACGGCGTCGATGACCTTCTGGCCCTCGGCGATGGTGCGGGTCATCGGCTTCTCGCACCAGATGTCGATTCCCGCCTCGGCCGCCGCGATGGAAATCAGCGCGTGCCAGTGCGGCGGGGTCGGCACGTGGGCCACGTCGATGTCGCCGCGGTCCAGCACGTCGCGGAAGTCCGCGTAGCCCTTGCAGTCCTGGCCGGCCCGGCTTGCCATCTGGAGCCCCTTGGCCAGGTGGGCGGCGTCGACGTCGCAGACGGCCAGCAGGCGGCTTTCCTTGTCGCCCAGGACCATGTTGACGTGCCCGCTTCCCATCCCGCCGACGCCGATCACCGCGTGGGTAATGATGTCGCTGGGCGGCGTGAAGCCGGTCCCGCCCAGCACGTGCCGCGGCACGATGGTGAACCCCGCGGCCGCGACGGCGGCGCGCCTCAGGAACGACCGGCGTGTAATGGTCTGCTTGGCTCTCGGCATCTCGGTTGCCCTTTCATGCTGCCGGCTTGTCTGCGAAAACGGGTACAGGCGCGGCCGAACAGCGGCGGAGCCAATCCCTGTTTTCGACACGGACATTCAGGACGCCGCCCGCAACAGGAGCCGGCGGCGTCGACTATAGTAGAACAGCAGGATAGCGTCGCGGGTGTCGAAGCGGAAGGGCCGTCGCCTCAGCCATTGCGCGTTGCCGCCGCTGGCCGGTGGTGTCGCGGACGGTTGCTTGACACCGGGTGCGCGGATAGAGTTATCCGCAACGCCCCGAGCGGGACGGAAGTCTTGTGCGAGCGGGACCTGGCAACATGGACATCGAATCGCTGCGTTCATTCGGCGAGGCGGCTTTGAGCATCTTCGCCATCGTCAACCCCATCGGCGGGCTGCCGACGTTCATCGGCCTCACCGAGGACGCCACCGCCCAGGAGCGGCGGCGCGTCTTCCGCCTGGCCGGCCTGACGGCCTTTGTTATGATCTGCGTGATGGCGCTTTTCGGCCGGTTCCTGCTCCAGTACGTCTTCCAGATCAATATCGACCAGTTTGCCTTCGCCGGCGGGCTGCTGCTGGTGGTCATCGGCATCCGCGGCGTCCTGTCTGCCCCCGAGCATCGAAAGCACCTTCCCGCCGACGAAAACGAGCGGCAAATGGACCAGATCCGCCTTGCCGTAACGCCGATCGCCTCGCCCCTGCTCGTGGGGCCTGGCAGCATCGTCAACGTCATGCTCATCGACAGCCAGCGGGGCCAACTGTTCGCGCTGGCCGCGTGCATGGCGGCATTCGTGGGCGTGATCCTCATCCTCAACTACGCCCCCGTCCTCTACCGCCTCATGGGCCGCATCGGCAGCCTGGCCGTCAGCCGAGTGATGCAGATCTTCATCGTCGCCATAGGCGTAAAGTTCTGCTTCGTAGCCCTGGCCAAGGTCTTCCCGGCGCTGGTGAAAGCAGCCCAATGATTATTGCTGCGGGCGCTCCGGGGCCGGGCGGTTGGCGCGGCGGGCTTCCATAGCCTTGCGGGCCGCGGCGCGCTCTTCCTCGTCGAGCTTGCCGTCGTGGTTCGTGTCGAACTCCTTGAGCATCCGCTCGCGTCGATACAGGTATACCCCCTCATTGGACTTCTTCGATCACGGCCGACTCTTTGAGCTTGTCGACGAAGGCGTCGACCGCCTGGCCTTGGCGCTGGCGGCGAAGCTCGGTTGTCAGGTGGTCGCGGACCCGCTCGAAGGGGATAGGCTGGCTTTCGCGGCGTTCCAGGACCTTGGCGATGTGGTAGCCGAACTGCGTCAGGAAGATGTCGCTGACCTCGCCGGGGCGCATGTTGAAGACGACGTCCTCGAACTCCTCGACCATCTGCCCGCGCGGAAACCAGCCCAGGTCGCCGCCCTGGCCCGGGCAGTCGGAAGCGCGGCCGGCGAGCTCCTCGAACGACGCGCCGCCGGCGAGCTCCATCTGGATGCTCAGGATCGCCTCGTATGCGGTCTTCTTGTCGGTCCGCCCGTCAACGTGCTTGACGATGTGGCTGGCGTGAACCTGCTCGGGGGACATGAACTGATCGGCGTCTTGCTCGTAGGCCGCGCGAAGGTCCTCTTCCGTCGGCTCGGGCACGTCGTGCACCCCCTGGGACATCAGGCGGTCGATCCTCATCTGGAGTTCGATGTCGGCCCTGACCTGCTCGGCCGGCGTTTCGCCAGCCTGTTCGCGGGCCCGCTGGTAGACCTCGTCGACCTCCTCGGCTGGAATCTGGACGTCCATCGCCCGGGCCGCCTGCTGGACGATCGCCCGCTCGACGAGGTTCTCCCTGGCCCACTGTTCCAGTTGGCCCGGTTCGCCCTGGCCCTGGACGTACTGCTCGTAGTGCGGCCGAAGGGCCTCGACTTCCGCGTCGATCTCCGCCTGCTCGATCCGCTGCCCGTTGACGACAATAGCCATTAGCTTCTCCTGGTAACTCTGAGGATCGTCCGCACGATTGTACATAATACGAGTTTAACCCCCGGCAAGCCAAACGGTCCTCATCAGGCTATAGGCTCTATGGGACCCGCAAAACCTTGTAATTTCCCCCGCTGAGCGGGGCGCAGCCATTATGTCTCCGCCAGCGAGCAGAGTATTTCCAGCCCCCGCGCGAGCTTCTCGTCGCTGGTGGCGTAGGAGAGGCGGAAGTGGGTGTCCCGAGACGAGAACACCTCGCCCGGGATGATGAGCACGTTGTTGGCGATGGCCTTTTCGACGAAGGCCGTCGCGTCGCCGCCGGGCGCCGGCACGAAGGCGTAAAAGGCCCCGCCGGGCTTGACGAGGCCGAACTTCTCGCCGAGGGCGGCGTGGACCATGTCCCGCTTGCGGGCGTAAGCGGCGACGTGGGCGGACATGTCCGCGTCGAAGGCGGCCACACACGCCGCCTGCGCCATCGACGGCGCGCAGACGAAGCTGTACTGCTGGAGCATCGTCATCTTCTCGATGATCTTCCCGGGGCCCGTGCACCAGCCCATCCGCCAGCCGGGCATGCCGTAGCTCTTGGAGAAGCCCCGCATCAGCAGCGTGTTCTCGTAGAGCGGGGCGATCGACGAGAACAGCCCGTCATAGCAGAAGAAGTTGTATATCTCGTCGCTGAGCACCAGCAGTTCGCGCCTGGCCGCCAGGTCGGCGATGTCCTTGAGCTCCTGCCGGGTGTAGACCACGCCGGTAGGATTGGCCGGCGAGTTGATCATGAGCAGGCGGGTGCGGTCCGTGACGGCCTCGGCCAGGCGGTTGATGTCCGGGCGGAAGTCCGGGTAGGTGTCCACGGGAACGCACACGCCGCCGCAGAGGTTCGTCAGGTGGGCGTACATCACGAAGTAGGGATCGGCGAAGATCACCTCGTCGCCGGGGTTGACGGTTGTCAGCAGGGCCAGCATCAGCGCCCCGCTGACCCCGGAGGTGATGAGGTAAGGCCGATCGTCGGCCCAGCCGAATTCCCGGCCGCACGCCGCGGCCACGGCCCGGCGAAGTTCAGCCAGACCCTGGGTCTGCGTGTATTGGTTCATGCCAGCGCGAATGGCCTCGACGGCCTTGTCCTTGACGGAATCGGGCACGTCGAAGTCGGGCTGGCCGATCGAAAGGTTGATCGGATCAGGCATCTTCGCCGCCAGGTCGAAGACCTTGCGGATTCCGGATGCGTCCAGCAGCCGCATCCTGTCTGCGATGGCGAAACAATCCCTGGGCATTTCAGCGAGATCAGCCCTTGCCCTTGGCCTTGGCCTTGGCGGCGCCCTTGTCGGCTGCGCCCTTGTCGGCGCCCTTGGCTGCGCCCTTGTCGGCGGCCTTGGCGGCGGCGCCCTTGTCGGCGGCGCCCTTGGCGCCCGCGGCTGGGGCGGCGGCGCCCGCGGCCGGCGCGGCTTCGGCGGCTTCGGCGCCCTCGGCGGGCTTCTCTTCCTTCTTGACCTTATGCCCGGCCTTGGAGTGCTTGACGGCTACCTTGGGCAGTCCCATCGGGCAGTCGGCGGCCGGGTCGAACTTGCCTTCTTCGGTGAGCTTCGCGATTCGCTCGGCACGGGTCAAAACGCTTCTATGCCGCGACATCGCGCCACCAATCCTCAACGACCTGTCCAACGTCATCTCTCTGCGCTCCGTAAAACAATGCCCCCCGACCTGGGGGGCGTCCTGTTTGAACCTTTCACCGCCGCCGGACTGCGAGGCCCTTGGGCAACTCGGTGGCCCAGCGCCATTTCACTTCTTGGCCGGCTGCGCCCGACATATCTCGAACCACGGTTCGAATTTGCCGTCTCTTCGCTGACGGAAATCGTATCTCTTATACTGCGTATTGTACAGCTTGCCAAGTGTTTCTATGTGCTTGCCGAACTCCTGGGCCTCCGGGCTGCTGGAGGAATTGAAAGGCCGCAACGACCAGACAATGCACAGTTCCTTGCCAGTCCTGGACAACCTGTACGTTGCCACGGTCGCCGGCTCGCCGTGCTGGGCACACCACGTTCTTATCTGCTCGGCCTCGACCTGGTCGGCCTTGGTGGCGCCTACCATCGACTGGATCACCAGGTAGTACTTGCCCGGCACCCGCGACGACGCCGCGGCCGGCCCAGGCGCCACTGCCGGGGCGCTCGGCTTGGCGGCGTTATTGCCCGTCACCACGTGCGGGCCCGGCGGCACCTTTTCCGCCAGCGTCACGCCTGCCGCCGGCTTGGGGGCCGGACGGGACCCGGCGCCAAGCTGGTATGCGGCCCAGACCGACACTATAGCCACCAGCGCCAACACCACCGCCGCAACCAGGCAATGCGTATAAGTAAGTTTGAGAGTAAGCTGCCCGCCCGCGCCGGAGGAAAGCCTCGACCATGCCGTGGACGCCGCGCCCGGCGCCGCCGGCTGGGCCGTCGGCAACGGAGGCTCCTGCGCGCCGGCCGTACCCTTGGCGCCCATCCACGGCGGCACGGTCAGGTTAGCATCGCTGCGCCGGTTCTTGATAACCTCAAAAAGCGCAATCGAGTCCTTTCGCTTGGCCACTTGCTTGCTCCCTATCCGACGGGCGGTAATGCCGCCGACGCATTGTGATCCCATGAATGCTACCCCCTGGCCGCCTCAAAGTCAAGCACGGATCGTGGGATGAATCGTTGAATGTTTGACCGCCTTTGGAGTCCCTGGTTATTGGCTCGAAATCGGCGCGGTCTCTATGCGCGGACCTGCCGGCGTGGCCGAGCCGGCGGCGGCGGGTTGCGGCGGGGTTATTTCGGTTGCGGGTGCAGGGCCTCGCGGCGGATCTTAATGGCTCGGCGGCGCTGGCGGTTACGTTCCTCGCGGCGCTTCTCGCCCTTGGTCTGATAGAACTTCCGCGTGCGTTTGTGGCGGATGCCTTCTTCGGCCAGGGCCTTCTTGAGGCGCTTCAAGGCTCGCTCTATGTGCTCGTCCTGTCGAGGCGTAATCTTCACACCCATGCAACAATTCTCCTGACTGGAAAGTCGGCCATAATATCAATTTTCGGCCGGCACTTCCAGAAATCTGAATCAATTTCTACTTTTTTCCGCGTCGCGGGCATACGCGCCCCTGGCCTCCTCCGGCCGGGATGGCCGGCGGGGCGCGCAGACCCCCCGCCGCTCTTGCGACAACATGAGTATTCTACCCGCAATCCGCCAGACTGCAATATCCCTTTCCGGAATTCATCTGAACTGGATGAGCGCGTGGACGTCCTGGCCGGCGAGTTTGTCCCGGCCGGAAAGGAAGCACAACTCGATGACGAAGGCGATGCCGACGACCTGCCCGCCGAGCCTGGCAACGAGCGCAGCCGCCGCGGCCATGGTGCCGCCGGTAGCCAGGAGATCGTCAACTAGCAGGACCTTCTCCCGCGGGCCGACGGCGTCGGCGTGGATCTCGATCGTGTCGGTGCCGTATTCGAGTTGGTAGCTCTGGCTGACGGTCTCAGCCGGGAGCTTGCCAGGCTTTCGGATGGGCACGAAGCCCGCCCCCAGCCGCTGGGCGACCGGCGCGCCGAAGATGAAGCCGCGGCTCTCGATTCCGACGACCTTGGTTACGCCCTTGTCGGCGAACGGCTTGGCCAGGCGGTCGCAGGCCTCCTTGAACGCCGCAGGGCTCGCCAGAAGCGGTGTGATGTCCTTGAAGAGGATGCCCGGCTTGGGAAAGTCCGGCACGTCGCGGATGAATCTTTCGAGGTCAAGCATATCCTTGGTCCGTTCCTGTTTCCGAAAAGAAGGTAGTTGTCAGTAGCCGGTAGCCGGTAGCCAGTAGCCGGTAGCCAGTAGCCGGTAGCCGGTAGCCAGTAGCCGGTAGCCGGTAGCCAGTAGCCGGTAGCCGGTAGCCGGTAGCCGGTAGCCAGTAGCCGGTAGCCGGTAGCCAGTAGCCGGTAGCCGGTAGCCAGTAGCCGGTAGCCGGTAGCCGGTAGCCGGAAGCCGGAAGCCGGT
>Ga0315282_10011878_pt1 | contig 13418 bp, 11 predicted proteins | sample YL17G07_20_MG_FD_203693 | JGI IMG/M metagenome (GOLD analysis project Ga0315282, IMG submission 203693) | Sediment microbial communities from Yellowstone Lake, YNP, Wyoming, USA - YL17G07_20 | ecosystem: Environmental > Aquatic > Freshwater > Lake > Sediment | place: USA: Wyoming | collected...
TTGGGCCTTGACGGAATGAGGCTTGAGAGTCTGGAATATGGGGCGCTCCTTCACGATATCGGAAAGATCGGTATCAAAGATGAGGTCCTTCTGAAACGGAGTTCTCTGAGCCCTGAGGAATATCAAAATATTCAGGAGCATCCATTGATTGGCGTTAAGATTGTGGAAGGAATCGATTTCTTTAAAGATAAAAAGACCATGATACGTCACCACCATGAAAACTTTGACGGAAGTGGCTATCCAGACGGATTAGTTGGAGAGGCCATTCCCCTTGAGGCAAGAATTATTGCTATTGCAGATGCATTCGATGCCATGACCAGTGGAAGACCCCATCGTGAGGCAATACCCATTATGGATGTTATTGTGGAAATGGAAAAAGATAAAGGGAAAAAATTTGATCCTCATATCTTAGAAATTTTCTTAAACGAAAAGATGTATTCAAGTTTTTCGTAATGAGTATTTAGACATGAAATCACCACAACGTCATCGAGTGAAAGAGGTACTGCAGACCGAGCCACAAAGATTTCAAATCCTATCCGACCATGCTCCGTTCGGAATGGTGCTGATTGATAGAGACGGGACTTTCAGATACATCAATCCTAAATTCAAAGAATGGTTCGGTTACGACTTAAGTGATATTCCTGATGGAAAAACATGGTTTAGGAAAGCATATCCTGATCCTACCTATAGACATCATGCTATCTCAGCTTGGGTCGATGACTTAAAGAGTTCAAAGCCAGGAGAAAGAAGACCAAGGGTTTTTACTGTCATCTGCAAGGATGGAACAAAAAAGATCATCAATTTTATACTGGTTCAATTAGAAACGGGTGAAAATTTGATGACCTGCGAAGACATCACGGATCGTAGGCCTGCGGAGGATGAACTCCTAAGAAGTGAGGAGGAGGCGAAACGGTTGGCCCAAGAGAATGCGATCATGGCGGAGATCGGCCGAATTATCAGCTCAACTTTGGACATCGAAGAAATATACGAACGTTTTGCTGAAGAAGTAAATAAACTTATCCCCTTCGACCGGATCGCAATCAACATCATTAATCCCAAGGACCAAACAGTCACCATCGCCTATGTCGCGGGGCTTGCAATTGAAGGCCGACGAACAGGGATCATTATCCCTCTGTCTGGCACAATGACTGAAGAGGTCCTGCGGACACGGTCAACCCTCCTCATCCAGACGAATAGCAGACAAGACCTGGCAAAGCGCTTCCCTCTCCTTTTCCCTTCCGCTCGGGCTAACTTTAAATCGTTCTTATCAGTCCCTTTGTTCTCGAAAGATCAGGTAATTGGCGTCCTTCACATTCGATCGACCAAGTCAAATGCCTATTCAGAAGAGGATCTGAGACTTGCTGAAAGAGTCGGTAATCAGATCGCCGGTGCAATCGCCAATGCTCAGCTTTATGCTGAGCGCAAGCAAGCAGAGGAAAAGTACAGAACCATTCTCCGCACTACGATGGATGGTTTTTGGATGGTGGATATGCAAGGACGTTTTTTGGAGGTAAATGATGCCTACTGCTCTATGATAGGTTACAGCCGAGATGAACTGCTGACCATGAGAATATCAGATGTCGAAGGAGTGGAGAGACCGGAAGAGACGGCTCGGCGTATCCAGAGGATAATGGAGCTTGGTGGAGACCGGTTTGAAACCCGCCACAAGTATAAGGATGGGAGAATGATTGATATCGAGGTCAGTGTCAATTATATGGAGGTTGGCGGCGCACGGATGTTTGTATTTCTTCGTGACATCACTGAGCGCAAGCGGGCAGAGGAGACTTTGCGAGAGAGCGAGAGAAAATTCAGGGATCTTTATGACAATGCACCATTAGGTTACCACGAATACGATGGAGAAGGGCGCATCACCAATGTCAATCGCACAGATCTGGAGATGCTGGGGTATACGCGCGGGGAATTGATAGGGCAGCTCATTTGGAAGCTTAACGTCAACGAGGAGGCAGTGCGCGAACAGGTCATGGCTAAATTGGCAGGCACCCTGCCCCCTGGCAAGGAACTTGAGCGTACCTACAAAAGAAAGGATGGGACAATATTTCCAGTCCTCATTGAGGATAGACTTATCTTAGATGAGAAGGGCCGGATCAAGGGTATTCGTTGTACGATCCAGGACATCACTGAGCGCAAGCGGACAGAGGAGGCGCTGCAAACCGAAAAGCAAAGATCTCAAATACTATCCGAAAACGCTCCGTTCGGCATGGTGATGATCGATAGAGATGGGACTTTCAGATACATCAATCCTAAGTTTAAAGAATTGTTCGGTTACGACTTAAAGGACATTCCTGATGGGAAAACGTGGCTTAGGAAAGCATTTCCTGATCCTACCTATAGACATAATGTCATCTCGGCTTGGATTAATGATTTGAAAATTTTCCCCCCTGGAGAGAGAAGGCCAAGAGTCTTTACCGCCACCTGTAAGGATGGAACAGAAAAGATTGTTAACCTGATATCCGTCCAGCTGGAGACAGGTGAAAATTTGGTAACCTGTGAAGACATCACTGAACACATGCATTTCGATGAGGCGCTGCGGGAAAGCGAAGAGAGGTACCGCACCCTTTTTGAGGGGTCCAGAGACGCGGTCTATATCACCACCTTGGAAGGCAGGTTCATCAATTTCAACCAAGCCTTTTTGGATCTCTTTGGTTATAGCAAAGAACAGCTGATGGTGCTACAAGCACAAGACTCCTATGTTTTTCCTTCTGATCGATATCGATTTCAAAAAGAGATAGAGAGAAATGGATTCGTCAGAGACTATGAAGTGAGGCTCCGCAAGCAGAATGGGAAAGAAATGGACTGCCTGCTCACTGCGAGTGTGCGGCGAGGCGATGACGGAACGATTCTGGGATATCAGGGCATCATCCGTGACATCACCGAGCGGAGGCTCATTGAAGAGGCCCTTCGTGACTCAGAAACCCGATACCGAGCAATTTTTGAAAATACTGGAACCGCAATGTTAATCATTGAAGAAGATACCGCCGTATCTATCGCCAATGCCGAAACTGAAAAAATACTGGGTTATCCAATCGATGAGATAAAGGGCAAAAGTTGGGCAGAATTCATCGCCAAAGAGGATTTGGAGAGAATGATGGAATATCATCATTTGAGGAGGATCGATCCAACGGTTGCTCCAAAGGGCTATGAGTCTCGATTAATAAATAATAAAGGGGAGATGAAAGACATTTTCATTACAGTCTCTGTGATTCCAAGAACGAATAAGACGGTTGCCTCCCTTTTGGACATCACCGATCGTAAGCGGGCCGAGAGAGAAATGAAAGCTCTTGAGGAACAACTTCGCCAATCTCAGAAGATGGAAGCCATCGGTCGACTGGCTGGAGGGATCGCCCATGATTTCAATAATATTCTCACCATTATTCAAGGCTATTGCCAACTCTCTCTCTACGAACTCAAAGGAGACCATCCCTTGAGGGAGAACATTGAAGGGATCAAAAAATCTACGGATCGGGCAGCCGGTTTGATACGTAAAATTCTTGCCTTCAGTCGGCGTCAGGTGATGGAAATGAGAGTCCTTGACCTCAACACCGTTCTGATGGACCTGGACAAGCTGTTACGTCGGATCATCGGCGAGGATATAGACCTGGTGACTGTTTTGACTGAAGATCTGGGGAGGGTTAAAGTCGATCCCGGGCAGATCGAACAGGTGATTCTCAATCTGGCAGTCAATGCTAAGGATGCGATGCCGAATGGAGGAAAACTCACCATTGAAACGGCCAATGCAGAATTGGATGACGTCTATGCTCGTAGCCATGTTTCCGTTGCTCCCGGCCATCATGTGATGCTGTCAGTCAGTGATACGGGTGTGGGGATGAGTCCCGAGGTCAAAGAACGGATCTTTGAACCTTTTTATACGACCAAGGAGAAAGGTAAGGGGACGGGGTTGGGTTTGTCGACGGTTTATGGGATTGTAAAACAAAGTGGTGGGAACATCTGGGTTTATAGTGAACTGGGTCAAGGAACTACCTTCAAGATCTACCTTCCCAGGGCAGAGGCGACTCCGGAGGAGATCACGGAGAAGGTGGCGAAAGAGGAGCCTCCTCGCGGGAGTGAGACAATTTTGGTGGTGGAGGATGAGGAAGAGCTTCGTAAGTTGGCCGTGCAGTTCTTACAGAAACAAGGATATAGAGTTTTGGAGGCTACACAAGGGGAGGAGGCATTATTGATCTGTGAACAGCATAAGGAGCCCATCCATCTGTTGGTAACCGATGTGGTGATGCCTGGTATGAGCGGCCGTGAGCTTTCGGAACGCCTGACCTCCCTTCGTCCGGAGATCAAAATCCTCTATATGTCAGGCCACACAAACAGCGCCATTTTTCACCATGGTGTATTGGAGCCAGGCGTGATTTTACTTCAGAAACCTTTCACTTTAGGGGGCTTGGCTCGAAAGGTGCGAGAGGTGCTGGATAAGTGAGTGGTAGAAAGAGATAGGGAGATAAGGAAATGGGGAGAAAGAACAAAAGAACAATGGATATGAAATTAGTTCGGAGTTCGGTAGGGAACGGTTTGAAACCGTTCCTTACAGGAGTTCGAAGTAAGGATTGAATATCAAAAAAATAATATCCGGTTTAATGAAAGACGAAAAAAATGATGGAAGGAAATTATTTTTTATATAAATTAACTTAATAATAGGAGTAACCCTTATGAAAGAGATCTTGACACCCCGTGAGGCAGCCGAATATCTAAGCGTCCATGTACGAACGATTTATCGCCTGGTTAAAAATAGAGATATTCCTGGCCGCAAGATAGGTGGGAGTTGGAGATTTAAGAAGGACGCTTTGGATGAATGGCTTTCATTAAGAGAAAATCCCTCCACTAAAGGGAAGATATGATATATGGAAGAGAGGATCTTAGTCGTTGATGATGAAAAAGCAATCAGGGATTTCCTCTACCAAGCCCTAACCCGATTGGGTGGTTTTGTTGTAGAACTGGCTGAAAACGGAGAAGAGGCTTTGAAAAAAATTGAGAAAGAGGATTTCGACCTTGTGTTGACGGACATGAAGATGCCGAGGATGGATGGCCTTCAATTAATTTCTGAAATCGCAAAGTTTAAACCCGAAACGCTCATGGTTCTCTTGACCGGTCATGGAACCATTGAATCCGCCTTGGAAGCGATGAAACGAGGAGCAAGCGACTATCTTCCAAAACCAATCAATCTTGATGAAATGCTGATGAGGCTTCGCAAGGTATTGGAAGAAAGGCAACGCTTTATCAGCCTGAAGGACTATGCTGCCGAATTGGAGAGGGCAAATCAAGAATTGAAGAAGATCGATGAAATGAAATCCGAATTCGTATCAGTGGCCTCCCATGAATTAAGAACTCCGCTCGCTGCCATCAAGAATGCCGTCCAGTTGATGCTGCAAGGGAAGACGGGGGAGATCAATGAGAATCAAACAAAATTTCTCTCAATGGCGGAGAGAAACATCAATCGCCTCACGAATATCCTCAATAGCCTTTTGGACCTTTCCAGGATTGAGTCTGGAAAGATCGAACTGAAATTTGAGGAAATGGATCTTAGGGGTTCCATTGAATTTATCCTTTCCTCGCTCAAACCTCAGACAGATGGAAAGTCCATCCAGTTCAAAATGGAGATCCAAGAGGAACTTTTCCCCGTTTATGGAGATCGGGAGAAGCTCGAACAGATCCTGACGAACCTTGTAGGAAACGCAATAAAGTTTACCCCGGAAGGGGGAGAAATCTCTGTCTCCGCCAAACCCTTTGAGGAAGAAGGCATGGTGGCTATCTCGGTGAGAGATTCAGGCATTGGGATTCCGGAGGATGAGCTGGAAAAAATCTTTGAAAAATTTCATCAGGTGGAAGACTCCCTCCGCCGGTCTACTACCGGAACAGGATTGGGTCTGGCCATTACAAAAGGATTAGTGGAAGCCCAACATGGAAAGATATGGGCGGAGAGTGAAGTTGGAAAAGGGAGCATCTTCACATTCACATTGCCTATGTCACAAGGAGAGAAGAGGGACGTCCATTTCCGATTCATTCTGAACAAGGAGTTCCGACGCGCCCAAAAGAACAACTCTCCTCTCACACTTTTTCTGATTGAGGTAATGGATGAGAGAGATGGAGTGAAAGATGCCCTATTAGACCCATTGGAGGAAAAGGTGAGGCAATGCCTTTGGAGAAACTCGGATATTACGCTGAGACGGCAGCATGAAAAACGATTGGCTGCGATATGTGAAGTAGACCTAAAAGGTGCTCAGGTCATCCAAAAGAGGATTGAGGAGAGAGTTCTAAAAGATCTTACGAAGGATTTCGATCCTCCACCGGTCATCAAAATGGGGGCAGCCACTTACCCTGAAGAGGCTCTTTCTGAAAAAGAACTTTTTACGACGGCGCAAGAACGTTTAAGGGGGTAAAAAATGGGCCAAAAGAAGATCTTAGTCGTAGATGATGAGGCCGATTTAGTGGAAACCATCCGTTTCCCATTGGAGATGGAGGGGTTCAATGTCCTGGTCAGTTACAATGGGGAGGATGCCTTAAGTCAGGCTCGAAAGGAGAAACCTGATCTGATTCTCCTGGATCTCATGTTGCCGAAATTGGATGGGTATAAAGTATGTCGCCTCCTAAAATTTGATGAAAGATACAAACATATTCCCATCCTGATGCTCACTGCTAAGACTCAGGAAAAGGATAAAATCCTTGGAAAGGAAACAGGGGCGGATGAGTATATCACCAAACCTTTTGACATCGATGAGTTAATGAAAAAGGTGAAAACGTATCTGAACAAATAGTCATGAGTCATAATCCCCCCTTCCCCCCTTTAGTAAAGGGGGGTGAGAGGGGATTTGGAAGGATTAATCCGTGGCCACCTTCAAATATAGGGTGAGAGACAAAACGGGTAGAGCGATAGCTGGAACGATCGATGCCCCTGATATGCAGATGGCAGGGAATCAACTCTACAATCTCGGATATTTCCCAATTTCGATTGAAGAGCAAGGACAAGCCATCTCCTTCGACCTCTCGGCCCTGTTGATGCGATTTCAAAAGGTGAAATTGGAGGAACTCATCATATTCAGCCAGCAACTTTCCACACTCTATAAGGCAGGTTTGCCTCTCCTCGCAGGATTGGACAGCATTACGCAACAGGTGAAGAACAAAAAATTTAGAATGATCCTTGAACAGGTTCGCAAACAGATCGAAGGTGGAAGCACCCTTACTGGGGCTATGTCAAAATATCCTGAAGTTTTTTCAACAGTCTATATCAATATGGTTCGAGCAGGTGAGACCTCTGGTATGTTGGGTGAATCACTGGATCGTTTCATCAACTTTTCAGACAAGGAAATAGCAACCCGACAGAGGGTGAAGGAGGCGACCCGCTATCCCAAGATCGTTACTCTTTCATTGGCTGTAGCATTTCTTGTTATAGTCGCTTTTATCATTCCAAGGTTTGCCCAGATCTTTGCCCAATTTAAGACTCCCCTGCCCTTACCGACCCGGATAATGATCGGGATCAATGATATCTTTCAATCTTATTGGTATCTTGTTCTGGGAGCGATTTTTGGAATTCCGATCTTTCTTAAGCGCTATCTCCGGACAGAAAGGGGGAGATACTTTTGGGATAGACTAAAAATGAGAATCCCTGTTTTTGGTTCCCTTTTCTTAAAGATTGGACTCTCCCGGTTTGCCTATACCTTCGCCATGTTGAACCGAAGTGGAATTCCGATTCTTCAGACCCTTGAAATCACTTCCGCCACAATCAACAATATTAGGCTTTCCCAAGCCGTCGAAGAAATCAGTCGGAATATAAGAGAAGGAGGAAATCTGGCAGATTCCATGAAGGAGACCGAAATGTTCACTTCTCTCATCATTCAGATGGTTTCAGTGGGGGAATCTTCGGGTACCTTAGATTCGATGTTGATGAGAATAACGGAATATTACGACATCGAAGTGGACAATACGATCAAAAAAATATCTGCTTATATTGAGCCATTTTTGACACTCTTTCTGGGAGTTGTGGTTCTGTTCCTGGCATTGGCTGTTTTCCTCCCCTGGTGGAATATGGCCAAGCTTTTTAGAGGATGAGCGGAGACATTGATTAATGTTAAGGGAATGCAGAATGCAGAAAGCAGAATGCAGAATAAAAATTCCGAAATCTCTTTTAGGTAGGGTGAAGAATCCACATTCCGCATTCCGCAATCCGCAATCGAAGGGATTCACCTTGATTGAGGTGATCCTTACCATGGTGATCATCGGAATTCTATCTGCTACTGTAGTATCCAGAATCAATTTCACACTCCCCACCACTGCTTCGGTGGATGGAGCGGCCTATATCATAGCTTCGGATATTCGATATGTTCAGGAATGTGCAATGGCCAACCGGGTCTCCAAAAGCATAAGTTTCACGTCCGGCAATTCCTCTTACACATTTCCCGCTACGACTCCCTCCACCAGTATGCTCGATCCTTCGGGCCGACTTTCAACAGGAGCGGTAGTAGGCACCACCATAACGTTTAAGTTTAATTCTCTTGGGGAGCCAATAGTGAGTGGAGGCAATAGCGTTATTGTGAGGGATGCCGGAAGCACTGAGCAAAGGACGATACAGGTTCAGAATTATACAGGAAAGGTCAATATTTCGAATCCTTGAACTCGTCCGAGTAATGGGGATGAACAAAAAAGGTTTCACACTCATTGAGATTATCATCTTGATTGTCATGGCGGGCATTCTTTTACCTGCTATCATCATCCCTTTTGCAACAGGTATTAGAGGGAGCGGAAAGCCGGAGATAGTAACCACAGCGATGTACCTGGCCCATCTGAAGATGGAGGAGTTGATGAAATTTAATTATAAAAAGACACCAGAGCTAAGCCCCGGTACATATAATTCGCCAGCACCACCTATCTCCGGCTACACGTGGCAATGGGTGATTTCCTATGTGGACAATACTTTTGCTCCTTCGGGGTCAAATGTTGGCTACAAAAAGATACAGGTTACTGTAACGGACCCGGATGGCGTTACCTATAACGTTTACTCGGTAGTCACAAATTTTCCATAATAGTTCGGTAGGGAACGGTTTGAAACCGTTCCCTACAGGAGTTCGGGAAAAATGATAAAAGCATTATTTAACAGACGGCCGGAAAACTCAGAGCAGACCCAGTATGTCATACTGAACTCGTTTCAGCATCTCGTAAAATTATTGAGTTATGAGACCCTGAACCAAGTTCAGGGTGACAAAGACGCATTTTCCCATCAGCCTACTAAATCTTTAAAATGTAATTATGAGAAACTCCGAACTCCCTGCCTGTCCGGTAGACAGGCGAACTCCGAACTTCAAAGGGGTTTTACATTAATTGAAACAATCGTTGTAATTGTCATCTTATCCATTGTCTCGGCTATCGCTATTAAGTTCTTGGCCGATAGTCTGAGAGTCTATACAATGACAGTCAATCAAAAGACACTTTTCGACGAAGGGAAATTGACGTTGGAGAGGATGTGTAGAGACATTCGGGATGGGCAAAACATCACAGTGCCTGCAGCAGGAGCTTCGAATACTTATATTACCTTTACGAGGACCAATGCAACGGCACAGGATGTTGCGAGCGAGGCTATCACCTTCCGACTATTCGGCACGACCCTCTATGAAATAAAAGCAACACCTGCTGCAAACACTCCCCTGGCAGCAAATGTTTCCACATTTACAGCCACACAAGGGACAGCGGCAGCAAATACTTTAAATGAAATTACATTGGCACTTAACCTCTCTCTAACAGGTGGGGGAAATGTGACCTTACAAACAAAGGTTTATCCGAAAAACCTTCCAAGGGACGCAATGGGCACAACCTATAAGAACTTTTGCCAGAACTGGATGGAGTATATAAGTCCATGAAAAACAGGTGTTCAAACGCAGTAGGGGCGGCCCTCTGCGACAGCCCATTAACAAAAGGGGCCCCCAATTCGGGAGCCCCTGCCTACCGGACAGGCAGGCACAGAGGGGCTCCTCTACATGGCTTTTTCAAGAACCAAGCCTGGATTCCCGTTTTCACGGGAATGACAACTTGGCTTAGACAGCAAAAGAATCTTTTTAAAGGGCTAAAAGGTCTGTCATTCCTGCGGAAGCAGAGCCTGCCCCGCACTGGATGCGGGGAATCTAGGTCTTGTTCCCTCGTTTTGAAGGATCCAAAAGGAATCTCGGTTATTTTCCTGGTCATTGCCATGTTACTAATGATCACAATCGGGTATGTCTTCTCTTATTTGATCCCTACAAAACAGCAATCCGTGGTCTTCCCTATTCAGTCTACCCAAGCATTCTTCATTGCTCAATCCGGAGTGGAATTCGCTGTACGATACGCTCAGGACAATGGTTGGACAACAACGGCAGCGCTTAATAATCTTAATAATGCTGCCAACAACGCAAGAACTCTTGGCAGTGGAAGATTCACCCTCACTTATGGTGGTAGCAATAATACACTTACCTCGGTTGGATACGTCCCCAGCGGCACTGAAAGAAGGAGGATTGTTGTCTCCAATTTTACCAGGTTCTTGATGTCAATTTCTTATTTTGCATCAGCCTCTACTCCTGTTGTCGATAATGGTACAAATACCGCCAATCCAACTCCAGTAACTCCTCCCGGGGGTTTGCTGGCAGGCGATCTTGTCCTGATGATGGCTGCATCTCGCACGCCCAGCACCTTTTCCGAAACGCTCGCCATATCTAACGACGGAGCCCAAAACTGGACATCGGAGGCCCAGCAAAACCAGAACAACACAAAGATAAGGCTATTCTGGTGCAGGTTCAATGGCGCATGGGATGCCAATCCAAGCGTTTCCTTCGGTGGAGCCAACGTTCCCCATACAGTCGTCATGCACGTCTTCCGGCCCTCCAACCCCAGCAGTGTGTGGCAAGTAGACGTAGCACAGGCTGCCGGTAACTATGCCGCTCCCGGTGGGGCCCACACCGTCACCATCACCCCGGGGATCACCACGATCACGGACGGAGCCCTCGTCTTTGCAGGGTGGGCCTCTTCGGATAACAATCAATGGGGAGCTCCGGCACCTGCTGTGTGGACTAATGCGGGTGCGAATCAATACCGGAACTCATCGGGCAACCAACAATCTCAAACCCATGCGTACAGGGTCATGGTGACCGCAGGGGCTACCGGGAACGTCAGTAAAAACCAGACGACTGTTGGAGGAGATGCCGGTGCTTATTTAATTATTGCCCTTAAGGCAGTAATAGTATGCCCTTAGAGTTTAGGAGTTCAATATGCCAGAAATGATCGGTTTAGATATTGGTTCTCATTCGATTAAATTAGTAGGCCTAAGGACGACCTCCAAAGGGGCCTTCCTCACCCATCTGGGGATTAAGGAGATCCCCCCAGGAGGTAACAAGGAGGATGCGACCTATATTTCCGAAATCCTTAAGACCCTTGTCAGCGAGGTTGGTCTTAAGACTAAGAAGGTGAGTCTCACCGTCTCTGGTTCCGGAGTCAATATTCAACGAATCCGCATTCCCTTCATGCCTAAGGCCGAATTGAAAGAAGCTGTTCGATGGGAAATTAAAGAGCACCTTCCCTTCCCTGTAGAGACGGCTCAAATCGATTTCTATATTCTCGGCGAAATTATTGAAGAGAACGTCAAGAAACTGGATTTGATGGTTGTCGCCTGCCCAAAACACGCCATTGACCAAACGCTTTCCATTGTTCGAGAGGCAGGGCTTCAGCCCATTCATCTCGATGTGGGGCCCTTTGCCCTCTGGAATGCTTTTCTGGCATGGGCTCAAGCGAAAGAAGCAGAGGAAGTTGCCTTGATTGACCTCGGTGCGGATAAAACAGGTATTCACTTTTTCAAGGGGGAAAATTTGCAATTCTACCGGGAGGTCACCCCTGCTGGAGCCGACATCACCCGAGCCATTATGGATGGACTTGGCTCTGGGGAAGAGCCTAAAGTCCTCTATGAAAAGGCTGAAAACATCAAAGAGATGTTAGGAATTTCATTGGAGGGTTCACAGGAAAAAATACCTGATGCCCTTCCACCCTTCGATAAACTCAGGGTTCAGGATGAATCAATCAACGTTTCAAAAATAATTTTTTATATGAGACCTATTCTGGAGAGAATGGCAGCAGAGATAGGTCGTTCCTTGGATTACTATAAGAACGAATTCAATGTGGATCGAATTGATAGGGTTCTTTTGACCGGTGGAGGCGCTCATTTAAAGAATTTTTCCTCCTACTTACAAAAAGAACTTCGATTGCCCGTTGAACAATTTAACCCTTTGAGAGAGATTCTTTTTGACTCAAAGAAGATCGATGCTGAAACCCTTGACCAGATGGGTTCACGATTCACCGTCGCTGCAGGGCTTGCTCTTTCTCAACCCAGACGGATCGAACTTCTCCCTGCCATAGAACCCATTATAACCAAGGCTCATATTGTCAAAGCCATTCCTATCCTGGCTCCTCTGATCGCCCTCCTTGTCTTTTTAGTGATCATCTGGAGCATGAGCGCACAGGTGGCCTCAATCAAACGAGAACGGGATGCAAAGGTGGGGAAGGTGGCGAATATTGAAACGCTTCAGGCAAAACTTGACGTTTTAAAGGAGGAAGAGAAAAAGCTTAAAGAGGAGCTTTCTCTATTCCCATCGTCGGCAGTGGCCTCAGTGCCATACGGAGAAATATTGAAAGAAATCACCCATATTGTGCCAGACAACGCTACATTGAAACGGCTTTCAGTCCAAGCTAAGGGAAAATCTTTGAAAAAGGAAGTTCAAGCCTCAAAATCCCAAGAGGGAGAATCTCAACAGGATCAAGCGATGGAGTTTCATATCACAGGCATTGCTTTCGGCAGTGATATCCAGTTTCTCACATCGTTGGCTCATATCATCGGAGGTCTTGATAAATCTCCATTATTTAAGAATGCAAAGCTGATGTCAGCAGATGAAAACAAGTTATATAATCGGCCAGGAGCAGAGTTTGAGATTGTCTGCGACGTTTCGATAAAAGGAGGAGAAGGAGGGAACTACTAACTAAAACCTAAAATGAGCGATCTTTTATGACAATTGGATTTTCAAGGCTGTGGATTCCTGCTTCCGCAGGAATGACAAGAAACCCGTTAGCTTAAAATGTCATTCCCGCGTAGGCGGGAATCCAGGAGGTCTTATTAATAAAACCGCTCAAAATAAGTAAAAGGAAGTTGGGAGACTAAAAGAGAAAGGGACCCTAACCTATGGTATTAAAAAGTAGAGAGAAGATATTACTTATCTTTGTGTTCATCGCTATTGCGATTTGGGCCTTCGATCAATTCTATTATACCCCCCAGAGTCGCAAAATCTTAGTGTTCAAAGAGGAAATCAAGGCAGCCGATCTAAAAATGGATCAATTCCTGATGTTGACGAAGGGTGTAGAAACAGTGGAGGCTGAGGTCAGCCGTCTTAAGAAGG
>Ga0315282_10011879_pt1 | contig 13418 bp, 8 predicted proteins | sample YL17G07_20_MG_FD_203693 | JGI IMG/M metagenome (GOLD analysis project Ga0315282, IMG submission 203693) | Sediment microbial communities from Yellowstone Lake, YNP, Wyoming, USA - YL17G07_20 | ecosystem: Environmental > Aquatic > Freshwater > Lake > Sediment | place: USA: Wyoming | collected...
AGCTCTACTACTTCGCTGACGATACAAAACCCGGTGATACAAACGGGCAGGGATTCAACAACCTGTGGTACGTCGCAAACGTCTCCGGTATCGTCCCGGTCGTTACAACGCCCCCTCCGACAACCATGCCTACAACTCAGCCTACCATCGATTATGGATCCTACAGCGGCGGTGGCGGCGGTTACTAGCTGGACAACATAGTCCAACATAGTCAATTTTTCACTCTTTTTTCAGCACATAACTGTCGTTATGCCAACAGGCATATACTGGAGTACTATACGATATGAATAAAAATGCTGCTTTATCCATATTCGCTTACTTTTGTACCGGATATCCCGCAATCTTTTACGCAGTAATTACACCATAATCTTTATTCCCGGATTTGACGGGAGCAGGAACTGTTGAGTTAAGTTATCGGGGGGTTTTCCCGGTAACGACAGGATTATCCTTATACGAGGACCATTCGGTAAACCCGCCTTCGTACAGGAACACGTCCGGATAACCAAGATACCACCTGAAGAGGATGAATTCATTGGTCGCCTCCCGTCCGGTACCACATGAGCATATGATTCTTTTATCCGGCGACGCGCCGGCAGCCTTGACGAGGGCCAGAATCTGGTCATCCGGCTTCAGGAGTTTTTTATTTTTATCGTCCATCAGGCTCTTCCATGGCAGGCTGACCGCCCCGGGAATATGTCCGGGCATTATCCACGGACCCTGCCCTTCGTAAAACGGAGTTGGGCGGGCATCAAGCAGTAGTACATCCGGCTTGTCTTTGACCCTGATCAATTCATCATAATCCATGAGAAAATCCTTCCGCAGCTGAACGGTAAAAGAGGATGTCTTTGCCATGCCGAATTCACGGGTCAGTGGCCTTTTTTCCTCCTTCCATTTCTCAAACCCGCCATCAAGCACATACACCTTACAGTGCCCGTAACGGGCAAGTGTATACGCAAGCATCGTTTGTTCAAGACCGTCACCGATAAAGCTCGTACATGTTGTGAGCGGTCCACTGCCTGAGTATACCACGACCGGCATATCCTGTGGAAGACCCATAGTCCTGAACAGAATCTGTACGGCTTCCGCAGGAATCCATCGGGTTGGGATTTTTCCGTCATGAATGCGGAAAAGTCCTTCCGGTACATACAAGGCACCGGGAATGTGGTCCTGAATATATTCGTGAATGTTTGGCTGGCAATCCAGAATGACCATCTTTTTTTCAGCAAGGTGATCTTCGAGCCATTCTGTTGAAACCCATTGCACAATTCCATCGCCTTTTCCATACGGATACTGCTTACCCATACACCAGTCATCTCCAAATCGCTATAATGCCCAGTTCTGTGGACAGGGATAATCGATTTATCCCATATGACATGTTATAGGTTGCTACAGTGACCATCCACACACTGCTGATACATTCATGCCCAAGTTTTAGTCGGATGTTGAACGGTTACCGGTATGAATCTGCCACATTGCGATCTCTTTTCACGAACACAAAATCCGTTCTGTATGGTTGCAATTATTGCAGATATCGAAATGTTGAAGCTTGTGTCACTCACTAGCACCAGCCCGGATAGTTGTCTTGCATAAAAAATCTGGCCTGGTATCTTTTGGAGTGGTTGAAATCCGGTTCGATCAGGACAGCCCTGATGATGTCGCAACCATTCACGCAGGCAAGAAGTATGGTTGCAGCAACAACCCGAAAACGAGAGATTAACAGGTGTGATTTAGACAATAAGACTTCAGGTCATTTAACGAATTTGTATACCGCATTCAGTTTCCCGGTAAGGGAGAATTACAATACCCTGTTCATGGATCATGACAGCTCTTACCGCACTCCGGCTCTTCCATCTGTATCTGTCATCTGATCGAAATGCTCCTTCTCCTCAAAACATATAATCATTAAATTCAATGAATTGACTATAGCAGGGATATTCATATGTTAAAACCAGTGCAGGAAAAGAATACCGCGCCGGACAAACAGTTCCATATACTTCCAGAAAAAGAGCTTCTTGCAGAACTCGATGCCACGACAAAGGGTCTGACATCAGAGCAGGCAAATGCCCGCGTAGAACTATACGGGCATAATGACATCTCATCCGTCCAAAAACGCCCGGTGATCCTCCAGTTCCTGCTGCATTTCACGAACCTGCTGGTTATTATCCTCCTCCTTGCCGCTGCAATTTCCCTCTTTGTTGGTGAGGTCATCGATGCAGTAATTATCATCATTATTGTTATCGCGAGCGTCGCTTTGGATTTCTTCCAGGAATACAAGGCCGGAAATGCAGCAGAGATGCTCAGGCAGAAAATCATTTCAAAATCATCAGTCCTCCGGGACGGGAACAGGATTGAACTGCCCATTACCGGGCTGGTCCCGGGTGATGTAATCTTCCTTGCTGCCGGTGACATTGTGCCGGCCGACGCCCGGCTGCTGGACGCCCGGGATTTATATGTCAACCAGTCAGCCCTGACCGGCGAACCATTCCCGGTTGTCAAGAGTGCCGGCCAGGCAGATCCCCGGACGCCGCTGACAGAAGCTGCCAACTACATCTTCCTGGGTACATCGGTTGTCAGCGGCACGGCCACTGCAGTAATCACGAGGACAGGTATGTCCACCGAGTTTGGAAAGGTGGCAAAATCCCTGGTCGAACGACCTCCTGAGACCGAATTCGAACGCGGGCTCAGGCAATTCAGTTACCTGATGTCGAAATTCATCTTCTTCCTCGTTATCTTCGTGTTTTTCATCAATGCCCTGTTCCGGCACGGCATCCTCGAATCGCTCCTCTTCTCGGTAGCACTCGCTGTCGGCATGACCCCCGAACTGCTCCCGATGATCCTCTCCTTAAACCTGTCCAAAGGTTCGATCGCGATGTCAGAGAAAGGCGCGATCGTCAAACACCCGGAATCGATCCAGAATTTCGGAAGCATGGATGTGCTCTGTACCGATAAGACCGGTACTCTAACCGAGAACCAGATTTCTGTCGTGCGACACCTTGACACCGAAGGAAACGATAGCGAGAATGTTTTACTCTACTCATTCATCAACAGCCATTTTCATACGGGCCTCAAAAGCCCTCTCGATGATGCCATTGTCAGGTTCCGTCATATTGACATCGATGAGTACCGGAAAATCGATGAAATCCCGTTTGATTTCATACGCCGGCGCGTTTCCATTATCGTTGCAAGTCGATCCGGAAGTATCCTCGTATCAAAAGGTGCGCCGGAAGAGATATTCCGCATCTGTTCTTTTGTGGAACGACATGGTACTGTCGAAACCCTGACCGACGCCATGCGGGAGCAGGTTGACAACATCTACCGGGCCCAGAGTGCAGAAGGGTTCAGGACGCTTGCAGTCTGCTACCGGGCTGTACCGGGAGTCGGGAGACAGTTTACGATAAGTGACGAGAAGGAAATGATCCTTGTCGGCCTCATCACGTTTATCGATCCCCCCAAGGAGAGTGCCAGCGAATCTGTCCGACTGTTGGCCCGGTCCGGTATAGAACTCAAGATCCTTACCGGCGATAACGAGCTGGTCACAAAAAAGACCTGCGAACTGATCGGGCTCGAGGTCAAAGGGGTGCTCACCGGTGCACAAATAGTACATCTCGACGGGGAGACCCTGTCGCGGGTGGTCGAGGACGTGACTATCTTTTCCCGCATGAACCCCTCGCAGAAAAACAAGGTTATGAATGCCCTGAAACATAATGGCCATGTGGTCGGTTTCATGGGTGACGGTATCAATGACGCCCCCTCTATCAGGCAGGCAGACGTCGGCATCTCGGTGGAAAACGCTGTGGACATAGCAAAGGAATCCGCAGATATCATCCTGTTGAAAAACGACCTGCGGATACTCAACGATGGCGTGCTGGAGGGCAGGAGGACATTCGGAAACACCATGAAATATATCCTGATGGGGACGAGCTCCAATTTCGGGAACATGTTCTCCGTGGCCGGTGCATCGCTCTTCCTCCGGTTCCTGCCCATGCTCCCCATCCAGATCCTCTTAAACAACCTCCTCTATGACGTATCCGAGTCCACGATCCCGACTGATAATGTGGATGCCGCCTATATCAGCACACCGAAAAAGTGGGATATTGAATTTATCAAAAAATTTATCATGATATTTGGCCCAATCAGCTCGGTCTTTGATTTCATCACGTTTTTCATCCTGTTGTTTATAATCTCGGCCGATGCAGCGCTCTTCCAGACCGCGTGGTTCATCGAGTCGATCTGTACCCAGACGCTTGTGATATTCGTGATCAGGACCCGGGTCGTCCCGTTCTACCGGAGCAGACCAAGCAGGCTCCTCATGGCAAGCACACTCCTTATCGTGATCATTGCCTGTGTCCTGCCATTCACGATCCTTGGTACCGTATTCGGGTTTGTCCAGCCGCCGATCTTGTTCTTTGCAGTACTGGCAGGGCTTTTGATTGGATACCTTCTCATTGTCGAACTGGTAAAATGGTGGTTCTACCGAAAATATTCCTCCTTTATCGAGCGGAAGACAGCAAAGCCGACAAGCCCGTAAGGGAACCTGACGGACAGGTTTATTAAAAGGATCAGGGAATGTGCAGCCGGAATACCCGGTGGACGTACCAAGCCACCAGAATCATGCGATTGATACCAATATGAGTAAAAAATGGAGGGGATTTTTCGTGCGGAACTGGGTGCACAACTGCCCCCTCCATTTCCGACTACCTGATGTGCACCATTAGCATTTCAGCAATTATGTGCAGGTATACAAGGATTTCCTGCAAAGGACACAAGGGGCTTTGGTGGCAGATCAATGCCCAGTGCCTCTTTCAAGACCTCTTCGATATGCTCGACCATAACAAAGGCGAGCTCGCTGCGAACGTCTTCAGGTACCTCTTTTAGATCCCGTGCGTTCTCTTTTGGCAGTATTATCTTTGTTATTCCTGCCCGGTGTGCTGCGAGTACCTTTTCCTTGATGCCGCCCACCGGTAAGACGGTACCGCTTAACGTGATCTCCCCCGTCATGGCAAGTTTCGGGTCAACTGTTCTCCCGGTAATTAAGGATGCGAGCGCCGTAAAGAGGGTCACACCTGCGGACGGGCCGTCCTTTGGGGTTGCACCTGAAGGCACATGGATATGGACATCGCTTGTCATGAAGTCGAAACTGTGTGCTGCAAAAGCAAGCCGTGACCGGATCAGGGAGAGCGATATGTTTGCTGACTCCTTCATCACGTCCCCCAGTTGGCCGGTCAGCGTGAGCTTTCCTTTGCCGGGCATGAACGTGCCTTCGATGAAGAGAATATCCCCGCCGACCGGTGTCCACGCGAGGCCGGTGACGACACCCGGTACCGGCTCCTTTCGTGCCACATCCTGCCTGCTCACCTCCCTTCCGAGGATCTCATCAAGCATATCCGCCTTCACGACGAACGGGAGGTCAGCCTTCCCGGATACGATCTTCTCTGAGACAAACCGTGCCGTCTTTGCCAGCTGTTTTTGCAGCCACCGGACTCCTGCTTCCCGGGTATAGTTTTCGATGATAAGCTTCATGGCTTCATCCTGAATTTTGAGTTTTTCTGTATCAAGACCGTGTTCTTCGAGGGTCTTTGGCAGCAGGTGATCCTTTGCAATGGCAAATTTCTCATTTTTTGTATAGCCGGAGATCTCGATCATTTCCATCCGGTCGAGGAGTGGTGCGGGAATCGTAGCGAGGGAATTGGCTGTTGCAATGAAGAACACCTCGGACAGGTCGTAAGGGACCTCCAGGTAGTGGTCCGAGAACGTGTTGTTCTGTTCAGGGTCAAGGACTTCTAAGAGGGCACTTGCCGGATCTCCTGCATAGGAAACGGCAAGCTTGTCGATCTCGTCAAGGATGAAGACGGGATTTTTTGTGCCGGCCCGCTTTACGCCCTGGATAATTCTTCCGGGCAAGGCACCGACATATGTCCTCCGGTGACCGCGGATCTCGGCTTCATCCCGGCTCCCGCCAAGGCTGATCCGGACATACTTCCGGCCAAGGGCATCTGCAATACTTTTGCCCAGGCTCGTTTTACCGGTGCCCGGCGGTCCTGCAAGAAGGAGAATGGATCCCTGCTTCTCGTGTTTCAGTTTCATGACCGCGAGGTGCTGGATGATCCTTTCCTTGACTTTTTCAAGACCGTTATGATTGCTGTCAAGCACACGACGTGCCTCTGTAATATCGATGCTCTTTTTCTCTTCGGTTATCCAGGGAAGTTCGAGCAGGAGGTCCAGGTAATTCCTGATGATCGGGGCCTCATGATTCTGGCTGCCTCCTGCTTCCAGTTTCTTTACTTCGGACAGGGCCTTCTTTTTCACTTCATCGGGCATCTTCGATTGCTCAATTCTCTCCCGGTATCCGCCATCACCCGGACCAGCGCCATCAATTTCATTGAGTTCTTCCTGGATCATTTTGAGCTGTTCCCGCAGCATCGCTTCCCGGTTCGACTTGTTCACCTTATCGGACACCTTGTGTGCCATCTCGATCCGGAAGTTGATGTTCTCCTTCAGTTTCACGAGCATCTCAAGGAACATACTGTACCGCTTTCGGGCGGAATCGATCTCCAGCAAGGCCTGTTTTTCTGCAAGTTGAACCGGCATAAACGGCACAATAAATCCCATGATCTGATCGATGGAATCCATCTTGTCGATCGGGCGGGTAAAATGCTCGGAGCCCTGGAAACGGTTGCTGATCTCATGAATGATCTTTTTTATATCCATTATCAGTTCTGCATGAACTGCGTCATCGAGATCCGCCAGATCCGGAACAAGCTCACAGGTTACATAGAGCAGTCCGTCCCTCATAAAAAACGTTCCGGCCTTTACTCTCTGGACTGCCTGTGCACACACCAGATAACCGTCATCGGCAGGTATCACTGACGAAATCCTGAGCAGATTTCCCGTGATATGTAATGCAGCTTCTGATACTTCTCTAGGATCCGTTCCGCTCCTGACAGTCAGACCGACTGCATATGCGACATTGCCATCGTTCATCTCCTTTATGACGATATCCCCGGTCGTTTTGTTAACCTGGATTTTAGTCCGGGTTTTTGGAAAGATTACTATATCGAAGAGCGGGAGTACGAGGTGCTCTCTCTTTCCATCAGCTGTTGTTGAATCTGTAATTGTCATGTCAATCATTTAGTTTGCATTTACCTAACCAAAGTGTCAGATAAAAAAAATTATCTGACCTTCCCGAGAATGTCGATAAGGACATCAATCTCATGTTCACCCAGCGAATCCACCATCCGATCGATAACCCGCATCAGGGCCTCCTGTTCGGCACGGGCTATCATCTGCCCTTTTTCGGTCAGCCGGATATACTGGATCCTTCTGTCATCGGAGCAGGATTCCCGGTACACACAATCCATTCTGACAAATTTGTTGATCGTCTCGGTCACCGTGGGTTTTGAGGTCCTCGTGATTTCTGCAAGCCTGCTGAAGGTAACTTCCCCGCTTTCGTCAATGGTCTTTAAGTAACGGATCTGTTTCACTGTAATGTCCGGCAAACCGCAATCCGAGAAGATCCCACACGAGCATTCGTTCCTGATCCTGAACAGGTTATCAAAAACCTGGAACACATGCTCTTTTTTCGCTGTCATGGATTGATCTATCGTTAGTTAGGGTTTACCAAATTATAAAGGTTGTTGTGATGTCATATTACAGCGTAGTTCTTTCTCCAGATCCTCATCTGATACTATCCCAGGTACACGATACCGGAAGAGTTGCAGCGGAAAAAAACCAGCCGGGGAGATATTGCCATGGATACCGATCAGGGCAATACCGGCAAGGATATCCCACTCCCCATATCTTTTGAGAGGGTAAGTCTCAAATCCGGGCCCAGAATTGGTGTCTGGTTACCACTTTTCTCGGAACCTGGCCGAAGTGTTCCTGCACTTTTTCGGGCGGGTTTCCAGAAATCCTGTTATTCTCGCGTTTCAAGCCGGAATATACGATTTTCCGGGTTTAAACCCGGAGGGATTCTTTTCCCTATCGTTCTATACGCAATGACAGCGTATAGGTATATATCTTAAACGGTTTTGACAACAGGTCTGCTCCATCAGGACCGCCACACCAGAGCGGTCACTTCCCAAATCTGCGAAACCTTTTTTGCACAGATGCTCCGATTACCAGGCCGGTTTTCGTGGTTGCGCCGATTGTAAAAAAAACCATGAGAAAGAATGCCCCTATGAAAAAGCAATATCCCTTAAAACCCGAGATACAAGGTACGAGAACCGGGTGTGCCATCAAGTTCTCCTGCCCCGCGTGTGCTGCAGAGAATATCATTATAACAAGAACCCCGCAGGACCATTTTAAAGAGACGCATGTCGCGGCCTGTAAACACTGCAAGATCCGTTCCACGATACTGACTCCTTTTGCTAATCATCCACGAAATTATTCTCCCCCATACCCGTGTGCCGGATAAACAAAATTAAACTAATCCTTTAGTACCCTCAATCAATTCGATGGTAAAACGGGGGGGATAATCACCCCTTTTTGGGCCTGGGTCGTCACAAGAATATACAATCCAAAGCCCGGTTTCATGATATGATTGGTGTAAAGAGAATTCAAAAGGGCACTGATCGACCGGGTGGATGTTTCGGGAAGGTGATGAAATGTGGAAATATCCCGTGTTGTTACATAGCATGCGCGATATTTTTCTTCAGTAGATAATCATAGATAAGAGTGGCAGGATGGTATCGTTTTTTGGATCCATTGCTCCGGCGTTTTTCCCCCCAAATCCTCTCATTCAGCCAACTTCGTGTATACTGCTATCAAAGGTATCTGACACGCTGGGTGGTTATCAATAAGCAACCGGAAATTTTGGCTGATGCAGGCTTAACGCTACAATCTCTCCGGCATTTTTTAAAAGACCGGCAAGATATTCTTTTGCCCATGCCTCATTCTCATATTCCTCGAACGGGCGGTACGACCCCTGCAGGTCAGTCCCTTCTTTATCAAACCGAAGCAACCCGACAGGAGATCCTCCGCTTTTTATGAGGTTATTCAGTTCTTCAAGCGGGCGCGGTGTAGAACTGAAAACAAATTTTGTCTCGTTTTCAAACCCGACCGCAATTGCAACCGTCCAGGCTTTTTTTGCTTCGTCAAGCATCTCATTGACAAGATCTGAAGTTTTTCTCATTTTAACTCAATAGTGGAATTGTATTTTATCGCATAAATCATTCGTTACTATCCCCCTCGTCTTCTGCATGACTGTAACCGGAACAGTTCCGCAAAACATTATCCCGATGACGGATGAATAGTGGATGGGAACCCATGAATGACCTAGCAACGGAAGACGAGCCATGTGAGCAGTGCGGACTCTGCTGCCGGATATTCGGTCCCGGTATTTCGCCGACCATATCGAATGTGTACGTCTGGATGGAGCAGGGACGGACCGATATCCTGCGCTGGTTCACTGCGTTCATCGGGAACGATACACCCGTAAACTGCGCCGGCCTCCGGGCCGAAGACCTCGGGAATGTTGTCTCTGTCGAGATGCGTCATCCCGACACCGGGGATTACGTCCCAGTCTGCCCGTTCCTGCGCCGGGTGACAAAAACACGGTACCTCTGCGGGATTCACCAGGTGAAACCCGAGATGTGCAGCACCTACCAGCCGTGGATCTGGGGTGAGACGTACTTCACCCGGTGCAGGGCTTTGGGAAAAACCGACCAGAACAACAGATGGCCGCTCTGATCTTCTCCCTGAACTTTATAAATTACCATCTTTTTCTGGCACCCAAAATAACGAATGTAATGCGTACGCAATGATTGCAGGGAATACTCTATCGAGGGAGATAAGGCATTGAAGTTCTAGTCTGCCGACCCCGGCTTAACGAAAAGAACTCCTGTATCAGGAAGCACCAAGGATCTTTTCCTGTACGATTCTCTCGTAAGAGATCCCGGAAATGGCAATTATGGTTTCTTGGTGGCTTATGATAATACTCTCTCGTGATACGATCAATGTTAGCGACGCACTCCCTGCCCTATTATTGTACAACATCTATCCGCACTACCACGTTTTGCCATGAACCCACACCATACAAGGGACTAAAAATAGTGCAGCATTCTCTTCCTGAATCGTTCCTGCTTTTCCCATAATCCGGAGGAAAGGTATTATTATACCTCGCTATATTACTTCGTGGGTAATAGCTGCATGAAAACAATGGATAATTCCATAACGGTAGAGGATACTGTGGAGAACGAGGAGATTTGCACAAAGTATTGTGGATCCTGTCCGACATTCAAGCGTAACAATCTCGCAAAATCTCCACCTCACGTACTATTCTGCGCTCGAGGCAAAACAACGACTCCGTCAAATGTAAAAACAGCCGGTTGCTATTGTCCGGCGTGTGAGGTATTTACAAAAAACAAGCTCGTCATCGGTTACTTCTGCACCAAGGGATAAAGTAATATTTTTTCCGATATCGTTCGTATTGCGGGAATCGAGTGAGGATATGCGTATTGTATAACTGTTGACCGGGTTATTGAATATATTAAAATTATCAGATTCTCCTGAAGCAGCATGCCCGAAGGGGCAAAAACCGGTGAGAAGGTGCCGGATAAATCAACCGGAGTGTTCTGTCCCACACTGCCCATTTCGGCACACGTTGTCGATCCCCGTATCCATGTAGGCAGGAAACAGGGATTGTTCAGACAGAAAGATTGTCTTTCACAAGCTTGAATGAATCACCATAATTAAACCTTTTACTGTACATCATGCTGATTACCATCCAATCCGTGGTGCTGATATTTTTGGTTATGGCACGGTAATAGAAGAAACTGCTTGGATCTCCTGAATATCCCTCAAAACCAAGTTCGTACAGAAGACTCCGCAGGAGCAGGTATTTTCGCTCCTCACCGGTAAACCGGGAATTGATAGACAAGGTATCGGTAGCCTCCCACTGGTTTCTGAGTGTCCGCCCAACGAATAAGATCTCGCCTGTATCCCAGTCCCGGTATATCCTGTTTGACTCATCATCCTGGATCGTGTTGAGATACGACAGCGGCACGAGGCGAATGGTGATGTCCTCGCTCTCTTCTTCCATGAGCTGGGTAAGTTTTGAAGTGGCGGACACGTTATTAAACCTGGTGATGAAATCGTTCAGGGTACTGACATCTTCCTTGGTGTAGTCTCCCGAGATACTTACTTTAACGAGACGCTCACTCCACCTGTCAAGAAAAGGATTCTCGTTCCCGAATGCTATATCCATAAAACGCTGGTTGATCTCCGATTTCTTGAAAGAAACGGCTGGTGCTGGTGTTGATGTTGGCGGGACAGAGAACACATTGGGTGTTGGGGTGAATGCGGCAGGGATTACCTCACGGGTCGGTACCGGGGAGGTCAGTGGTGAGGTTCCCGGGGCAGTTGACGTAACAGAAGTATTCGCGTTCACGTTTGAGGTTATACAACCGGCAGCGGTGATGAGGAGCAGCATCAAAAAAATAGCACCAATGCCACGTATCCGGGAATCCATAGAAAAAGATTGTTTACCTACTACTTGAGGATTGGTATTTTATAAAACACAGAAATCCGGGTAAAAATTATATTCCGATTGCAAAAAGAGGTGGCATCGCAGCTCAGGGTACAGGCCTGGAAACATTCTAGTCCCAAAAGATCGTATCTGATGAGTTATATCTTACATATTCAGGATACATGCCCGGACAATTCCGGGGGACAGCCCGATCCTATGGAAAAGAACGAAACTGCAGGCAATGACCCGGGACCTGCCAGAAAAGCCATAGACTACAAGTGGATCGTCCTCTCGATAACGACCATCGAGATGTTCATGGTCTCCGTGAACGGGAGCATCACCCTCATCTCGCTGCCTGCAATCTTCAATGGCATCAATATCGACCCGCTCACTTCGTTCCAGTACCTGATCTGGGTGCTGATGGGGTACAGTCTCGTCACCGCGACATTGCTCCTCAGTTTCGGCCGGCTCTCGGATATGTACGGGCGGGTGAAGCTCTACAATATCGGGTTTGCCATCTTCACTCTCGGATCCATCCTGCTCTTTCTCACACCGGGCACGGGTGACGCAGGCGCCATCGAACTGATCGTGTTCCGTCTCGTCCAGGCAGTAGGAGCATCCTTCACCTTCTCCAACAGCGCTGCCATCCTCACCGATGCATTCCCGCCCAATGAACGGGGCAAGGCGCTGGGACTGAACATGATGGCATTTTTGTCGGGCCAGTTCATTGGCCTCATCCTCGGCGGCATTCTCGCTTTCTATAACTGGCGGTATGTGTTTCTCGTCAGCGTTCCAGTGGGCATCATTGGCACGATATGGGCTTTTTTAAAACTCAAAGAGACCACGCTGCCGCAACGGGCCCGGAAGATCGATCTGTGGGGCAACATCACATTTGTCGGCGGGCTGACAATTTTTCTGATCGGGATCACGTATGCGCTGCTCCCGTACGGGAATGACCCGATGGGATGGGGAAGCCCATGGGTCCTCACGTCGATGTTCATCGGCATCCTCCTCCTTGTCGCCTTCCCGTTCATCGAAAACCGCGTCGAGGACCCGATGTTCCGGCTGAGCCTTTTTAAGAGCCGGATATTCTCACTGGCAAATACTGCCGGGTTCCTGGGTGCACTAGCCCGGGGCGGCATGATGTTCCTCCTGATCATGCTGCTGCAGGGCATCTGGCTGCCGCTCCATGGGTACAGTTACGAATCGACACCGTTCTGGGCCGGGGTATTCATGCTACCGCTCACCGCCGGTTTTGTAATCATGGGTCCCCTCTCTGGCTGGCTGTCTGACAAATATGGTCCCCGCTGGTTCGTTACGTCCGGTATGCTCCTCATCGCCTTATCTTTCCTGATCCTTGCGATGCTGCCCTACACTTTTGATTACCCGATCTTTGCGGTCGCACTCCTGATCATGGGACTCGGGAATGGCATGTTCGGTGCACCAAATATTGCCGCCATCATGAACTCCGTGCCCCCGGAAGAACGGGGTGTCGCATCCGGCATGAGGTCGATGCTGCAAAACAGCGGGATGGTTGTCTCGATGGCGCTGTTCTTTACGATCGTGATCGTCAGCCTGACGCACCTGTTTCCCCCGGAACTCGCGACATCGCTCACAGCAGCCGGAGCCCCGGAACTGATCGCCCCCATGAGCGCAATTCCGCCGACAGGAGCTTTGTTCGCCGCGTTTCTGGGATACAATCCGGTCCACGCGATCCTGGTTTCGTTACCCCAATCGGTCGTTGCTGCAATCAGCCCGGCGACCATAGCGACCCTGACCGGCACGACATGGTTCCCGACAACGCTTGCACAGGCTTTTATGCCGTCGCTCAGGATCTCATTCTATATCGGCGCCCTGCTCTCAATCGTCGCTGCAATATTGTCCGCGATGACCGGTTCGCGGTTCGTTCACGAGATCCACGGGAAGCGGGGTGAAAATGCCGGGGCAACGCCCG
>Ga0315282_10011880_pt1 | contig 13418 bp, 17 predicted proteins | sample YL17G07_20_MG_FD_203693 | JGI IMG/M metagenome (GOLD analysis project Ga0315282, IMG submission 203693) | Sediment microbial communities from Yellowstone Lake, YNP, Wyoming, USA - YL17G07_20 | ecosystem: Environmental > Aquatic > Freshwater > Lake > Sediment | place: USA: Wyoming | collected...
TTTGATTTCGTCTACAATACTTGGGTAGTCAGCTGATGCCTGGATTGCCTGATTGATCAACGTTTCGTCGACAACATTGATCACAAAATCGTGCGAGAATTCGATATTCCTTAACGTGTCTTTCTTCTGCCCTTGTCGTAGTCCTATTGAAATGCAGATGACAGGTGGTTTTGAACATACAGGGGCAACGAAGCTGAAGGGCGCCGCATTATGCGTACCATCTTGGCCTATAGTGGAAATAAAGGCAATGGGGAGCGGAGCAATAGTATTTCCTATCAAGTCATGTGCTTCCTGCCATGTCAAATTTGCCGGTTCGATCTTCATACCTGCTTTGCCTCCTTTCATTCTCGGCTACGAAGTGCCTTTCTATAGCCAGCTAGATGATACTATGCAGCTGCCTTGGGCTCTTTGTCAAGCATTAAGTCACACTTTAAGTCACACTTTCTGGCTTACTGTGACCTAAATGGCCAAACGAGACCAAAACGTACTGTTTAAAGCATGACGAAAGTACCCCCTCAAAAGACCCTTGGCTGTTGACACCAAGCTTCTAGTGAACAAGAATATTAATGAGACAGGGAGTATTGTTTCGAGGCTGTTAAGTATGGACAAATTCTTGTTTTGTGGCAAGCTGAGGCCGCTACCTCGTTTAGCAGCTTAACGAGCCTGTTCACACAGTAGGATTTAAGTGATGACCTGAGAAAAGCCATCTGTAGAAACCATGCCAAAGTTAAGGTAGACAAATGCAGAGTGAGAAAGGATTTTCACTAATTGAAACGCTAATAGCCTTGGCTCTCATGGGGATAATTGCCGTTACCGTCCTTATGGGCATGACAACCGCATTCAGGGCAGCAACAGTAAGCCAGGAGAGGGTGGCGGCTGAGAGTCTAGCCAAATCACAGTTAGAATTCATTAAGATTCAGAATTACATAACAGCAGCAGACTATGACCCTAATGACACCTTGAAATGTTATGCGCCAATTGATATTTATGATGGTTTGGTCAAGCAGGGCTATACTATTGCAATAAACCCTCCTCAGACTATTATTAGCCCGGGGGCACATGGCTATGAGGTTCAAAGCGTAACAGTAGTGGTTAGGCGCAATGGTGAGGAAATGTTGACAACCTCATGCTTCAGATTAGGTAGGGTATCGTGATGAGGCAAATGGAAAAGGGCTTTGCCCTGATTGAAATGGTAGTTACGATGGGTATACTATGCATCGTTATGCCGGCGATGGTGATGACTATATCAACTTTGCTGATAAATCATGAGCAGCCAAATGATCACAATATTGTCTCACAGCAGGTATTCTGGCGATAAGGGAGTGGATTACAGTAATGGCATCCGGGAAGCATCTGCGCAAGAGAGGTGTGGCAGTCGTGATCAGGCATGATAAAATGCTACTGGTTAAGGACAAAGGCAGACATCATTATTCTCTTCCTGGTGGAGGTTGTCATAAGGGCGAGCGTTCATATCAGGCTGCTGCCAGAGAGCTATATGAAGAGACTGGATTGAAAGCCCGAAAAGTAACTTGGCTTGGCTCTTTCAAAAGTCTGGTGACTGAGCATAAAGCATTCCTAATTGAAGCTGAGGGACATGCACATTTAAAGGGTAGAGAAAACAGGGGAGGGGGTGAGCTTAGCTCATATATGTGGTGGGATATGAAAAGTCCGGTCCCCGTATATGGTCATGTGAGAGTGATATTGAATATGTTGCATAGGAAAACCTAAATGGCTAATTATTGGGTTACTGACCACAAATGGCATGATATCAATTATCATGACTTACCCGATTGGGTAAAACGCAGGGTCAGAGAACTTGACCGTCACCCGCTTAGAGGTGGGTCTTTTGATTACCGGCGCGAGACTACTACAGGCAGGTACCAGCGGAGACTTCGTCATCACCCTTCTCGAGACATGGTGTGGGCCAAACGAACAACCGGGTGGTTTAAGCGAAACGTTGGGAAGTTTTTTATACTTGTGGTAGTTCTTGCCACCATCGCCATCATACTGTCGGCAGTTGGTCTCTCCATTAGTGGGACTGTCTCGCTGGCTGCAGGCATCGTCATTTGCCTTGTCGGATTGGGAATACTGCTGTGGTCCGTTAGTACCCTATCCAAACACAAGCCAAGATTAGCCAGGATAATTATGGTTCTGGTTATATCATTAATCTTCGTCATGTTTTCTTCCGCATACTTGGATCTCAGGTCTCCGCAAGATGTTAGAAACAGCATATTTAGTGCATTCTCTACCCAACAAGGTGAGTTCCGCTCGAGGGTTGATATGCTAGTGCAAAGGGCGGAGCTTAAAACCATAGATGTAAGTTCAGAGACTGAAGAAGCAATTGAACAGACAGCAGAGAACATAAATAGCACCGAACATGTGTATTTGGATGGGGGCGTACTGGTGCGAGCCGATGGTCATTACATAACTTTGAGGAACAACAAGGACGCTACTGACCCATCGTGGGAGGAACTCAAGGCTTTTCTGCTTGCGGACGAAACAGATAACCACCATTATGATTTGGGCACCTTTGTCTGTGCCGACTTTGCTGAGATGCTTCACAATAACGCCGAAGCGGCTGGACTTAGAGTTGCCTTTGTCGCAATACAATTGGGCCCTTGTTCTTACTACCCAACAAGTGGCGGGCATGCGCTAAATGCTTTTGAAACTACAGATAAAGGGCTAGTTTATATAGATTGTACTTCTTCTAATCAGGGTGTGAACTCAGACAAAATTGTAGACGTTGAAGTGGGGAAAGAATATGTCCCAAGAAGTATATTCCCTGAACCCGGCTGGGAATCAGTTTGGATAAGCATGGGTACCATCGAAGAGGTTGAAACCGTTCAATGGTAAGCCGGTTACAGTTGATCTTTTATACTCCTTAAATGAGTCCTCTTTGCGTTTGTTGGGTTAAAAGTATCTTAGAGTAAAGTTGGTTTGCAAGCACCTCGTTGATTTGTATGAACCGCTATATCTTACTAGAGTGCCTGATACATGTAACAAGTGCTTGCCTTGTGATCTGCTTGAAAGTGGGGCATCCACTTAGAGCCGAATACACACCCTGAACAGGTTATATACCTTAAAGACCATATACGAGAGCTTGACAAGGAAGAGGTAAACGGTACAATATCTCAAGTAAGGAGGCATTAATATGTGTTTTAAGTGTTTCAGGAAAGCTAAAAAACCAACACCAGCAAAACCTGATGTCCCTCCGCCAACACAAACAACCCCACCCAAAACCTAAATAGATTGCATTACTAAACAATCGGATATAAAATCTATTCAGTTAGATGACGGACAGCATAGCGAGAGCCTTAGCTCAGCTAACAGGAGAGAAATGGGGAAAATCGTTGCCGTAGCCCAGCACAAGGGTGGGACGGGGAAGACCACGACATGCATTAACTTAGGGGCGAGTCTCTGCGATATGGGCAAGATCGTTCTAGTCATTGACCTCGACCCGCAGGCCTCCCTGACGGTCAGCATGGGCATCAATCCTTTGCAGGTTGAGAAATCTATCCACCAGGTCTTGGTTGACCCCAACGTGGATATGAAGGACGCCATACTAAGGAGGCCAACTCTCAACTTTTTCGTGGTTCCATCTCATTTGGACCTGGCTATGGCAGAATCCGAGTTGGCGGGAAAGATAGGCCGCGAGAAAGCCCTGAATAAAAAGCTAGCTCCGCTAAAGGAAGATTTTGATTATATCTTCATCGACTGCCCTCCCACATTGGGCATTCTCGCTGTCAATGCGCTGGCAGCTGCCGATAGTGTCCTCATACCCATCCAGTGCGAGCCCCTTACCTTTTATGGTGTGAAGCACCTCCTACAGATAATCAACCTCATTAGGGAAGAGGTGAACCCCACTCTCAAGATAGAAGGTGTGCTCAGAACTATGTACGATAGGAGGACGAAACTGAGCGGGGAGGTCTCCGATAGCATCCAGCAGACCTTTGGAAACCTTGTCTTTTCCACGATCATATATCGGCCTGTAAAGTTTGCCGAGGGGCCGGTTCACGAAATGCCGATAAATTTCTACGCCTCAAGGTCGGCAGGGGCTGTCGAATACCGGGATCTGGCAAAGGAGCTTCTTACCCATGAAACCCCAAAAGCCTGACAGAAGCGTTTCTAAGATGGATGTGCTCAAGGATATCAGAGGGCTATTGTCCACAACTCGAGAGCGAGAGGGCTCAACGGAAGCTCGGTTAGAAGACGAAGGTGGTTTAAGAGCTGAGACAGCCTGGCTTGAGGAAGAGGTTAGACGTTATAAGGGGCTGGTTCAAAAGCAGCAGGAGGAGCTGGACAGGCTAAAAAGCGAGAACAAAGAGCTTGCCGCCAAGTTGAATATGCTTTGCTCCGGTAAGGACAAGCCCATGTCTCCAGCTCCTAGAGCTGAGGAGCTATGCGAGGAAATTGCCCGACTCGAGGCAAGGAAAGCCGAACTATCTTCAACCCTGTCTCAAGTTGATGGGTTGCTTCAGCTCAAGGTCAAGGAATTATTGAAGCGAATAGCCAGACTTTACCAGGAGGCTGGCGACGGCGAGATAGCCATGGAATTTAGAAGGGCAGGCGACGAGCTGGAAGTTGTTGAGAATTTCGCTCACTTCGTGCGAGCGCTCCTTAAGTAATAACGAGTCCTCTTGGCACAGCTAACCTAAGGGGGCAGGGTTGAACAATGCTGACGATTGTGACATGCACGGCAGTTGCGCTCAAAAAATCAGGGGGGTAATCCGCCATGATTTGAGGCATCATTTATCTGGTATAATATTCCGGACGGGCGATAATATCCTGAAGCGGAGGCGATGAGGCTCGCTAAATGAAAATTCTAGCTGTTGATTGTATTGCTGAGTGCCAGTTGAAATGGGCAGCCCAAAGAAAAATCTTCTGCGAAGGCTGCTATACGAAAAGTGTAGAGGATAATATTTTTAACCATGAGCTCCATCCTGTCACTAGGAAGGAATATGAGAGGGGGAAAGGGCATGAACTCGAAGGAAAACGAGCACATATGAAAGCTCTTCACTCATCTTCTGCTCTTGTCGTAAACGTATTCGATTATTGGCGCCGCGAAAATAGGATTCAGGATATAGCCAGGTGCTGCGGCGCTGAAGGTGTCATCAGCGGGATGGAATTTGAGAAAACTCACCCAATAAAAGGCGTGGGCAGAACACCACCGCATCTGGATGTTGAATTCACTGGTACCATTCCAATGGGTATAGAGTCCAAATTCACCGAAACTTATCACCGAAAAACACGGAGGGACAATAAAGACACTCACCTGCATGTGTACCTTAGGCGTGGTGATATCTGGGATGGTATTCCAAGAGTAAGAGCTTTGGCTGAGAGTATCATCCAACAATCGGGAGCCAGGACCAATTTCGAGTACCTAGATGTTCCACAGCTTATTAAACACATCCTGGGGTTGAAGGGTAGCTACGATGGCTCATTTTGTTTGCTATATCTTTGGTATAAGGTAAACTCACCTGAAGCTAATCGACATGAAGAAGAGTTGGCTAGATTCTCTACCAGCGTAAAAGACGAAATCAACTTCAGGACAATGACATACCAGGATTTATTCCACAGAATTAGACATCTACCGGATGTAGATTCAGCGTATATTGAATACCTAGAGCAGCAGTACTTTCCAGTTAGTTAATAGCTCTCGCTGAAGGACAAGGATTCCCTTCCCTTTTTAAATCTGACTTCACGAAGGCCATAGTGAATGGGGGGTTGCACAAAGCTCGGACTTGTTCAACAACGAAGTTGTAGAATGTCCTACAACATCTATTTTGATACTCTATTCTGCTTTTCCTGTGAAAGAGAGCGCCTTACTTATTGATGGGCGTAGGCTAATTACTATATTATCGATTTCCCATCTGTAGGGCTTATCCAGGTTAATGTCTGTTTTCCACTCTTGACTGTATTGATTGTTTCTCAAAAAGATTTGTATGGTCTCATCATGTTTTGGTTTTACTATTAAAGAGCTGTCTGTTCTCTTTGAATCACGAGATAGGCATAATTCCCTTGACCTAAGTCCTCTCCCTTGCCTGGCAACTAGAGATACTGTATTCAATATTACATGGGTATCCTCTTCATCCCTGCTTCTGATTCTAAGTCTGAAATTGGCAGAATATAGTACTTCTGAATCGGATATAACACTTTTTGTAATGCGAGAAGGTTTCTCAAACAGCTCCACAACAGGTTTCCGCAAGAGCCAAAGAATCCTTGGACTGCACCCCTATGATTGGACAGATAGGGTTAGGAGAGTCTGGCGGGGTAATCCTTTGTTCTCCTGATTAAGCAATAATCTCTCAAAGTCATCCGGTGGGAGGTAACCAAGCGCCGAATGAAGCCTCTTCTGATTATAGACTTCCTCGATGAAATAGGGAAGCCTGGTTACCACGTCCTGAAAAGTCTCATACTCGCATAGGTTCACCTCCTCATACTTCAGTGTCTTGAAAAAGCTCTCCATCATGGCATTCTCGTAAGGATTACCGGTGTGCGCCATGCTGATTTTGAAGTTATGCCTCAAGAGCTCCTCCACGTACTCGGTGGAAGCATACTGCACCCCCTGGTCGGAGTGATGGATGACATCAGGGCCGGGCTGCCTCCGGGCTATCGCCATTTTCAGCGCCTGAAGCGTCAGGGCGGTATCCAGACTCATGGAGACGGCATAACCGATTACCTTCCGGGAATAAGCGTCCAGAATGGCTGCCAGGTAAACAAAGCCTGTCCGGATGCGGATATAGGTGATATCAGACAGCCATACCTGGTTCAGGCGGTTGATGACCATCCCCTTGATGAGATTGGGATATCGCGGGAAGCGGTGACGACTGTCGGTGGTCTTTACCCATTTACGCTTCACCCGGCACAAGAGGTCGCTCTCCTTCATCAGCCGCAGCACCTTCTTGTGGTTCACCCGAAGGTTCTCCCTCTTTAATGCTGCGGTAACCCGCCGGTAGCCGTAGCGGGGAAAATCAAGGCAGATGGCTTCAATCCGGTCTCTTAAGTCAGCCTCAGTCTTCATCTGTTCGGGGCTTTTACCCCTTGGCCTGTAGTAAAAACTACTTCTTGCCAGCTTCATCAATCTACACCCCCGCCGGATATACCTGATGAGGCGTTTGAAAGAGGCGACAATTTCCCGTTTCTTTGTGACTGGCTGAGGCTGTGCTGCAGCCCCTTTTTCAGGAACTCATTCTCCAGGGTGAGCTTGCCTACCAGCCGCTCCAGTTTCTCTATCCTGTCCCGGAGAGCCCCTTCCTCGGTGGGCTCGTTATTGAACTTGCCCCGGCTGTATTGCCTTTTCCAGTGGTAAAGCACACTCGAGGTGATATTGTATCTGCGGCAGAGCTGTGCAGGGCGGCTTTCGCCGCTCATGAGTTCCTCAACTACCTGACGCTTAAACTCTAAGCTGAAACTTCTTTGATTCCTCACGGCAAGGTCCTTTCTCCTCCTGATTATACTCTGACCCTGCCAGACCTTCCTAACCTTCCTAACCTAAAGTGTCCAGTCTCTGGGGTTCACTCCACCTTGCCTGAAAATTATATAATATCCATTGATACATTGTTTTTGTCTTCATAGCCAGCCACTTAAGACTGGGCCATAGTACCTTGATTGCTGTATACAATGCAGCAGCCTGTATAATAGCCAAGTCAATCTGAAGCCAAAAAGGGGCTTTGTTAAATGCTTCCAATAAATCCATTGTAGCGTCCTTAAGGTGGCAAGTATCATTCTATACCACGAAAAGAAGCTAATCAACACTTCAGAACGGAACCAGTGGGACGTCATGTCATGCGTGCGCTGTCGACTCTCTCACCCTTGAAAAGGATATCTATCATATCACTGGAATCCATAATTAACCTGTCAACGACCCCCTTCTCAAGAGACCGCAAGAGTGATGATACAATTCCCCATTTGGAAGCTTACTACCCAGATTTGAATTTCTTGGACAGCTCAATGGCAGCCTTGCTGGCTGGCCACCATAATGACTTTAATTCGTTTCGCGTGGAAAACCAGTAAGCAACGTATTCGGTCGTAGCTTCATCCCAAGTCAGGGGGGCACCCCGTTCCCACTTATCATCTGCCAAAGCTTTCTTGCATATCTCCATACAGGATAAGAGAGTAACATACCAGAATATGGTACCTCCCAGAAGTCTCATAGAGTCGTTTCTAATGTCAAGGGGTTCTCCTCGGCATCTCCTTATTTCCTTGGTTGCCGTCTCGACCTCCATGAAGTAATAGCGTAAAGTGGACTCTCCACCTCTTAAATGCTTTAGGAATCTCATTTTGAGGGGTTTATCTCCATCCGTCTCACCGAAGAAAAGATAAAGGAGCTGCTCCAGACAGATGGTCACCATTGAGTCCAAGGCTGCTAGGGCCTTATAGGAACTGTGGTGTATTCTATATACTGGCTCAATCAAACCGAATTTACTAAAGTCAAACAACTCTGATGGGGGATGTAGGTCGTTCTCTCTGAGTGTTGCCTCAACCTTCTCTAACCTGTCTGGTGTCACGTGCTGACGTATCCAATCTTCAAATCTCATTGGTGCTGAAGTTGTTACCCTTCCTCTCCTCTTACCTTTTCCGGTACTCATTATTTTACCTCCCGGTCTAGGATGCTTGGACCTGCGAGTATTCCGTTTTCTCTAATATTACAGTCAATAATGACGTAAGCTGTTCCGCACACTTGCGGTATTTTTCAATTCCACAGCCAAATGGGTCAGCGATCTCTCCTTCCTCACCAGCAAACTCTGTGAGTAAATGAACCTTTTGTCTGGAATGAGGGAAGTGCTCCAGCACGTAGTGTTTGTGCTCATGTTCCATGACCAAAACAACATCGGCCCAATCTATAAGAATCTCGTCTATATGTGTTGACCCATGTTGGCTGATGTCTAGTCCTTTCTCATGCATTACACGGATGGCCTCGTCAGTAGCTTGGCATCGCCCTAAACTAAAAGTACCCGCACTTTTGACAGAGATATCAATAGACCGCGGTACAGGTTCTTTCTCTACCATGTTCTTGAAGATAGCCTCGGCCATAGGGCTCCGGCACGTATTTCCGGTGCAAACGAAGAGCACTCTCTTGTATTTCATGGCCACTCCTTATATTAACCCAACGACAATCATTATGTCCTTAGTAGTTACCTTCAGAAAATTGTTCCAACCTGCCTCGCGCCTTACATGACCTCACCCGGTTCCTTTACCTCTATAACATACTGCCGTGGCAGTATTAAGCTGTCTCGATAAACCGTTTCTTCCTCATCATGACAGCGGCAATAGTCAGCCTTTGTTCATTATCAACAACTACCATACCGACAGTTGTACACTCAGCCAGTTTCTGGCTGATAAGCTTTGTTTCTGTCATATCATCCTCAATATGAGTAGCGTCAGCCCACCGCACCTTGACCACCCTATTATTCATTCTACCTCCTGCTCACCGTCGCGATTGAGTATGCTCTCTTGTTTACCGTCTCAACTTTTCGGTTCCTATCAGGTCAGGTTTTTCACCGTTATGATTACCCCGGATAGTAAAGCCTATTTGATGCCTGTTTTTGCCATTTATCTTCGAGATGACAGTTTCAATATCATCTTTGCTCACTTCTAGATACGTTGACCGAGGTTCAGGCAATTCGTCCGAGTGCTGTATGGCAAGGCTGAAGATAATCTCTTGTAGCTGCGCCGGGGTGCATTGTTCTGCTTTGTGGGCAATACAGTCTTGAGTAGAGTTGTCAACAGGTATCTTTTGACATAGCAGGCTGATTAGTTCTTCCCGTTCTTCCAGCGATGGGAGAGCGAGTTCTATTACACGGTCAAACCGTGAGGGTCGTTGCCTAATTGCTTTGTCTAGCGTTTCTAGGTTATTGGTGGTAGCTACGGTTACAATTCCCTCTTTCTCTTCAACACCATCAAGCACAGCGAGTAGCGCTAGCAGAGCCGGACCACTCCGATAATTGAACTCCTCACGATTTTGTCCGATGAGGTCTATGTCTTCAATGAACACGATGCACGGGCTTAGGTCACAGGCCAATTCGTAAAGCTCAGTAATATAATCTTCCTCAACCAGTCCATAGGCGTTGGTCATAATACAGGTTATTTTATCAGCTTCAGCCATGAGAGCCTTACAGATTATGGTCTTACCTGTACCGGGCTCTCCTGCCAAGAGAATGCCTCTCTTCATCGGTATCCCATACTTATTCCACACCTCCTTCTTATGCAGGAAGTTGACCGTATTTCCTCTTATTTCCTTCTTTATGCCGGGATCCAGTATTATGTTTTGCCACGACTTAGGGCGAATATCAAGGAAGCGAAGGCGCACCCCGAATTCGATCTTCTTGTTCCGATAGATGTTTTCCTGGTCACCAATGGCATTGATGCCATCGATGAAGTCCTGTACCTCCTTCTTTTTTCGGGCAAGTCCTTCGACCTTGACTGAACCTCTCCACTTCAGGTTTACATCTACCGTCACCACAAGACGGCAATCCTCCTTTTCTACCAGCAACTGGCCATTCATCAAGAGGTTTTCACGCTTATCGTAGTCCGTACTGACATCTATGTACACTGGTTCAGGCATTTGGTAATTGAGGGTTATGATTACCTTCCACTGGTTCTTTTCGACGTAGCGGTGGAGTGACCAAGTGAGAAGCTCACCATAATACCTTGGTACGATAGCAACCGCGTTTACCCGGCTACCTTTGCCTAGGAAGCTGTTAATAGTGGCCCTATTCTTACGTTGTTGCCTTTCATGTCTGCCGGCAAATGGGTCCCATACCATAGGCATGTCAGGTTCCATTTCCCCAGGAACAGCATTAAGAAAGCGTTGTTCTTCATTCAATTTCAATTTGTCGTTCACCTCCTTAATATCTACTGAGATTTGATGTGCATAATTAATCTAACATGGGTCAGTGACAGCTAGGGTGTCAAAATATTGCCGCGGTTTTCAATTCTCATGAATATTTTGCCGCTTTAGCGATAGTGCTATAATGCAGGTAAATCCGGCTTCTTTGGGGGCGCTAATTTGACCGAAGCTGAGAGACTGGGAAAGACAGACCGGACGGCGCGCTTACTAAAGGTAGAGCACCTTCTCTATCAGAATCCAAAGGGATTGAAGGTAGAGGAAATAGCCCGGCTGTGCAGCGTCAACAAGAGGACGACTTACCGTGACCTAAAAGCGCTTGAGTCTGAGCTAGGTGTTCCCATCTGGGAGGATGGTACCAAACGCGGCATCGCTGAAGGCTATCTTCTTCCCCCTATTCACTTTACACTGCCCGAGGCATTAAACGTTTTCCTTGCTGCTCGTCTCATGCTCAGTTATGCTCGCAGATATGACCCAAATATAGCCTCAACTTTCACAAAGCTCAACTCAATAGTCCCTCCTCCGCTAAGAGACCAGATACAGAAGACCATGGACTGGATGCAAAGGTATCCAAGAAACGAAAGGTATCTCCTTACCCTGGCGACCCTTGCTGAAGCGTGGGTTTCACAGCACCAGGTCAAAATATCGTATAAAGCCCTGGGTAGACAGAAGGCAACAGAGCGCACCATCGAGCCGTATTTCATTGAGCCAGCGGCACCGGGGCATTCATGCTACGTTATTGCCTACTGCCATCGCACCGGTTCGATGCGCACATTCAAGATAGAACGCATCGAAAATATACAAGCGACTGCTGAACCTTATATCATTCCTCCTAATTTTGATGCCAATGCCTATCTCAGCTCGTCCTGGGGAATTGTTGCGGAGGGTGAGGTCAAGAATATTAAGCTGAAGTTTGCTGCAGAGATAGCCAGTATCATGGAAGAAACGATATGGCATCCTTCACAGGTATTGGAACGCCAAAGCGATGGTTCCGTAATAATGACCCTGAGGGTTACCGATACGGTCGAGCTTTACTCATGGATACTGGGCTGGGGAGGGAAGGTAGAGGTGCTAGATCCCGAGGAAGTCCGCCATCACATAATAGAGACGGCTAAAGCAATGCTGGATGTTTACCAGCAAAAACAATAATTTGTGACAGTCTAGCTGTCACTGACCAGTGTTAAGCTTCCCATAATGGAAGTGACACGCTATGACGGTGCAAACTAATCAAATAGCCGGGGGTACAGAGAAATGGCAACAGAGATCAAGATTTGGCAAATTGAGGGTGGGGAGCTAATTCCCTTGGAAACCACTATGGCTGAAGCCAGAAGAACCGAACCACAAGACCTGCAGCGATGGATAAAAGCGAAGCCAGAGATTCTAGGACAAGACATAGTGGTCATAGGAGAAAAAGTTGGCATAGATGGGGGCGAGATAGATTTCGTTGGGGTGGATAGAGCGGGCAATGTTGTGATTATCGAGCTAAAAAGGGATCGACTACCTCGCGAAGTATTGGCTCAGGCCATCGACTATGCCTCAGCGGCAGCGTTATGGGATCTGGATAAATTGAACGAGATATGTGATAAATATAGCGGGCAGCAATTTGATGCCTACATAAACGACAATTTCCCGGACCTTGGTGTGGACATCCAATGGAATAAATCTCAACGGATCCTGTTAGTTGGCACCTCGGTCGACGACTCCCTACAAAGGATGATGGACTGGCTCGTCAGCAATTCCGGGCTAGAAATCAATGCTGTCCTTTTCAAATACATAAGAACGAAAAGCCACGATGAGCTCATAGCAAGGACTACGACTATACCTGAAGATATAGCCAAGGAAAAGAGTCAAAAGCAGCAAAGGCGGATACCGATTTCAGACGAACCTGGAGTTTATGAGGAGGGAGAATTGCAGACCCTTCTGAAAAGTTATCTGTCAGAAACAAGAGCCACCCCTCGTCGCATTAGAAAGATATTGTTACCGCTATGTTTGCAGCACGGAACTGTGACTCGTGACATGATAAAAGCAGAACTCATCAAGCAGAAAGAGGCAGAAGATGAGGGTAATGCAGGGATAATATTAACCACAATATCACGAGAACTAGGAATTAAGCGACGTGATTACTTACGGCAGGTCATATCATATGAGAAACCCTTGCCTTGGGAAAAGGATAACTACACCATCAAAGACAGCTATAAAGACATGGTTCGGCAGATTCTAAATGAGCTAGAAGCAAGCGGGAAGCATTAATATTGGGTTAGCAATGGATGCATATTTAGATATCGAGACCACCGGTTTGTCACCCTTTTGCGATGATATTACTGTTGTTGGTATGTACCGGGTGAATGGTGGTGATGGCAAGCTGATTCAACTGGTGGGCAATGAGGTTAACAAAGATAATCTTCTCGAAGCTCTGGACGACGTCAATACAATCTACACCTACAACGGCAGCAGGTTTGACCTCCCTTTTATTCGTGCTTTTTTGGGTTTAGACCTGACAGGCGGGTATCATCATCACGACCTTATGTATGACTGCTGGGAAAAGAATCTCCACGGTGGCTTGAAGGGAGTA
>Ga0315282_10011881_pt1 | contig 13417 bp, 4 predicted proteins | sample YL17G07_20_MG_FD_203693 | JGI IMG/M metagenome (GOLD analysis project Ga0315282, IMG submission 203693) | Sediment microbial communities from Yellowstone Lake, YNP, Wyoming, USA - YL17G07_20 | ecosystem: Environmental > Aquatic > Freshwater > Lake > Sediment | place: USA: Wyoming | collected...
TCTCGCCGCGTTGATCGTGGCGAACCTGGACGGGCTGCCGGCGCTGCCACGCGAAGAAGTGCTGCGCGTCGTCCGGCCAGAGGGGAAAGCCTTCCTCAAGCAGGGCGGCACGTGGACGCTTGTGACGAAGCCGCGGTCGGCGGAACTCGACGACTGGCCGCAGTACTTCCACGACGGCGCGATGAGTGACCTGTCCAGGGACACGCGCGCCGGACCAGCCCGCGGACTGCAGTGGCAGGCGGGACCCTCGACAACACATAGCCTGGGCGTGCGCATCGTCCGCGACGTGTGGCTCTCCGCGGACGATGGCGGCTTGGTGGCGCGCGACGCCTTCAGCGGCCTGCCGCTCTGGCGCCGACCAGACCTGAAGACGTGCAATCGCTACACGCTTCTGGCGGACGAGCAACGCGTGTACGTATACCCCGCGCCCGGTGAGCGCGACGTGCCGGCGCCGCATATGCTGGAGCTGGATCTCCGCACTGGCAAGACGGTGCTGGAATACGCCGAAGGGCTTGTCTTTAAGCCGCCGCCCGTCCCAAAGGTGAACGACGCGGCTGCCAAGAGCCTGTTTGAAACCATGCGCAAACGCCCTGTGGATATGCAGGCGCGTCTGGCCGACGGTATTCTGGTTCAGAATGCCCGTGAGGACCTGGTGGCGCTGCAAGCGGCTTCGGGCAAGCGGCTGTGGGCTGCGAAAGCGCCCGAAAGCATGGAATGGGCGCATCCCATTCTCGCCGGCGGGAAACTCTACGCGGTACAGGGCGCGAGCGCGCCCAGCGCGTCGTATACGCATTGGCCCATGGCGCTGGTCCAGCGCATCGTGGCGCTCGACGCGAAATCCGGCCAGGAACTATGGGCTTGGGAGTGGGCCAAGGAGATGCCCGAGTTGCTCGCCAAGCTGCCGTTACCACAGGGAAGAGCCGATGTCGTGAAGACGCTGGCGCCGCCGGAGAAGCGTGTCGCGGCGGCGTACAACATGGCGTTAAGCGGCAATGTCCTGGTGCTGGCGGTTCGCGCCGAACTCGTGTCCACCGCAACCGGTAACGGGTTGATCCGGCAGCTCGTACTCGACGCCGGCACCGGGAGGTTCGTGGCGTACGGGCCAACGCCGGCCGGTGACATCACGATCGGCGGCGGACACTCCCACCTGCGCGTGCTGCCCAGCGGGGAGCGTTTCTGGTTCCTCGAAGCAACGCGCGTTTTGGGGACATGCGATTCGGTTGCGCCGGTAGACGCGACGAAGTTCCGCAAGGACTACGCCAAGCTGCTTCGCCCCGTCGGCTGTACGGTCTTCCGCGCGTCTCCGAATTGGCTCTTCGGTTCACTGACGACGTATGCCCTGGACGGCAGCGGCGTTCACCACACCAACGTGGCGCGCACGACCTGCGATGTCGGCGCGTTCCCCGCCAACGGGATGACCTACATCACGCCCAATCATTGTTTCTGCCAGCCGTACCTGCCTGGCAACAATGCCTTCCACCCGCGAAAGGTCCAGCCGGCCGAAGAACTGCAGCGGCTGGAGCGCGGCAAGGCCGCCTCCGCTTCCGCCGTGGCCGCGACCTCGGACGCCTGGCCGATGTACCTGCACGACGGCCTGAGGAGTTCCTGGAGCAGCGGGACGTTGCCGCCCAAGCTCGCGCAGACCTGGACCGCGCGCCTCGCCGCGCCACTCGATAGTGTTGTGGGCAAGGACTGGGAGAACCAATGGTACGGGCAAGGGCCGGTGACGGGCGCCAGCGTTGCCGAGGGCGTCTGCGTCGTCGCGCTGACCGACCGCCAGCAGGTTGTCGCGCTTGATCCGGCCACCGGCAAAGAGAGATGGCGCGCGGCGCTGGACGGCCGCATTGATTCCCAGCCGACGATCTACAAAGGACTCGTCCTGGCCGGCACGCACACGGGCTGGATCTACGCACTCAACCGCGACACGGGCGAACTCGTCTGGCGGTTCTTCGCCGCTCCGCGGCGCGAACGCATCGTTGCCGACGGGCAGCTCGAATCACCCTGGCCGTTGTTCGGGACGATCCTGGCCGACGACGACGGCGTGTGGGCGTTCGCCGGCCGGCACAACGACTGCGACGGCGGACTGTGGTGGTGGCGGCTGAACACCACGTCCGGCGAGGTGCTTTCATCCGGGCGCCTGGGCGCCGATGAACTGCGCACGAACACGGGTTCGACGGGCGCGCTGGATGAGTTGCCGGAGCGGTTCAACGGCGGCAATTCGCCGGTGCTGTCGGACGGCAAGCTGATGCTGTTGGCGCGAGTCCACCTGGAGCGCAAGGACGGCAAGCTCGTTCCGTATTCTGGCCTCGTTGCGGACAAAGGGAGCGAGCATATCTTCTGGGAGAAGCGCTTCGCCCCCGGCATTCTCATCCCCGGCAACCAAGGTCTGCTGAACCGCAATGTCGGCCTCTCCGGCTACAAGATGAGCGCGTTCGGTTTCACGCAGGCGCGGCAGTTTGCCTGGAACGGGAAGGACTTCGTCAGTGTCGGCGGGACGGTGCAGGAACAGCACCGCGGCGGCGACGGCGGCTCGATGCTGCGGCGTTTCCGGCGGCACGAGACGCTGCAGCAGATCGAGTACAAAGACCCGAAGTCGGGCGAACTCCGCAAACGCCCGCGTGGCGCCGAGATCGTCTGGGAGAACAAGATGGACCTGTCGCGGGACACCGGCACGAAGGCGCTGGCGGTGGCGGGCGACGCCGTGCTCATCGGCCTGTCCGTGGAGAACCGCGACCGCTGGAAGGAGCGCGACCGGATGCCACATCGCTTCCTCGTGCTGGACTACGAGCGCGGCGAACAGCGCCAGGAATTGCCGCTGCCCGCCCCCGCGATCCTCGGCGGCATCAGTTCCGCTGGCGGCCGCGCGTACGTCGTGACGGCGGATGGCACACTGACGTGTTTCTGCGCCGCCGAGTAGCGCGATGCCAATGCGAGGAATAGGGGCGCAGACTGCGATTCGCGCTACGGCCAGCCTCACTGCAGCGGCGCCGCCTCGCGGTTCACTGTGATGACCGGCAGCGCCTTGCCGTCTTCCATCCGCGTAATGGTTACGCTCGTCTTGCCGGCAACGGAAGAACTGAACCTCACCTGATCCTGCACGCCGCCGATCTCGATGCTGACCGTCGTTTGTTTCTCATCCCACGTCGTCTGTGGCAGCGGGCCGCCTTCCCGGTACGGGAAGACCAAGACCTTGTAGCGCGGGGCGACCGCGTCGGCGGGGATGATCAGCCGCCGCGTCGTGGTCCTCTTCGTCTTCACCTCGTCAATGAACGGCTCGACCTTGGCCTGCGTGGCCGCGAGATCGCGCTGCAAGACACGCACCAGCAGCATCGCCTGCCCGGCCTTGATCGGCCCGTCCGCCCGCTGTGGCGGCAATGTTTCGTCCTTCTTGGGCGCGAATGACGGGTCGCCGGTCAGGTAGATATCGCACGCGCCGGGAGCACACTCGGCGGGCCGGTCCACCTTCGCGATCTGGAGGTCGGCTTGCAGCGTCAGAATCCAGTCGTAGTGGTGAACCGCTTCGTCCTTCTGGATGTCGTCAACGATCAGCGCGTACGGGTACTTGCCGCGGACAACGCCCGCCGTCCGAAAGGCCGCCTTGACCGGGTAGTTCGGCTGGCAAACTACTGGCGTCAAGCTACCGCGCGCGCCGACCCAACTGGGCAGTTCGAACATGGGACGGTGGAAGCTTGCCTCCGTGCGCTTCGTGAACGCAAAATCGTTGAGGCCGTGCGTGACCTTCTCCCAGCCTTGCGGCACCTCGACGCGTCCCGCCTCAACGTCTTCTTTGGTGTAAGGCTTCGCCTTGCCCTCAAGGTTCTTCCACTTCCAGTCCCACGCGTACTTCGCGTCGCCGACGGCGAACGTCGCCAGCGGAGCGTCACAGTAATCCACCATCCGGCCCGGCACCCAGAAATCCTGCGGTTTGCCGTCAATCACTACCACACTGTTCTGCGCGTTCTCGAACGAATCGAAGGTCCCCGGCACGGACCACGCACGGCCGGCGCCGCAGAGGGCGATGGCGTTGCGGTCGGCGTAGGGATGTCCGCCCTTGGCGGAACGGACGTGGAAGCCGAGCATCAGCGCGTCGTCTTGCCAGCCGCTGCGCGTCATCAGCAGGGAGCGTTCGCCGCAGAAGAAGGTATTGCCGAGACCCAGCTTCGCAGGATCGTTGTTGGCCGGATCGAAATCACTGGCGTAGATGCCCCAGAACAGGAGCGCGTTAAAGTAGCCATCGGGACGGTCGGGCACCATCTCGTATGTCTCGCCCACCTGTCTGCGGAAGACCCAGTCAATGACCTTGTCACCGGGGAACATGTACTTCAGGCCCAACGCGTCAATGGGATGGATGGAACCTATGCCGCCCAGCAGATCAAACTTGAGGAAGGGCGCTTTGCCGAATGGCCCCGCGCCACCGCCACTCGGCGTCACACTCAGCGGCAGAAAACGCGTCGCCTGCGCCCGGAGATGCGGATGGCCGCAAAGGTTATCGCGCGTGCCTCGCATGGCGAAGGCCATGATGCCATCCATGCCGAGCTGGTCCTTGGCTTCGCCCTCCAGCACTGCGCCGGACGGATAGAAGCCGTAGGTCAGGAAATTGCGCCAGCCGCGATAGAGGCCGAGATATTTGATGTCATTGAAGCCAGCTTCGCCCTCGATGGCCAGCAACTGAATCAGCCAGTAGCTGAAGCTGGCCCAGTTGCTGCGGCAGTTCGTGGCATCGTTGAACGTGCCGTAGTTGTCGTGGTACCAGGTCGTCGCGGCCAACTCGCCGTGGATCGTCTTCCTCTGCTCGGGTGTCAGGAAGTTGAACAGGAAATCGTACGTGAACGCCAGGCCGTTGCCTTTGCTGATGTCGTCGAGAGCCAGGGAGCGTGGCCGCGTCTCTTTCTTCTCCGCGCGCTTCTTCTCGATGGCCTTCAACTCTGCATTCGTCGCCGTCACGACGGCTCTTGCCAGCGTCTCGGCGCCGGCCTTGTCGTCCTCAACCCAGCAGCGGAACGCTTCGAGGGAGAAGACGCTCCAGAAGAAGCCCACCTCGGCGGTTTCGTCGCCATTCGCCAGACGCTGATACCGGTCGGACTTCCATCCGCCCTGGCCGAGACGGAAAAGCGGCACGGGCCCGTGAAGGTTGCCGAAGCTGCCCTTCCATAGGTCCGGTTGCGCGTACGGCGCTTTGTCGTCATACGTGGCTTTCATGCCATTGATCCACGAGAGAATGTTGCGCCAGGCCTGCTGGCCGCAGCGCGTTTCCTTCAGACGCCGGCGAATGTCCGGAAGATCGTCGGGCGAGCACAGAATGCGCGGATGGACGCACGCCGCCGGGGCCGGGCGCAGTGTGCGGACGCCGGTGCTATCGAACTTCACAACAACAGGGCCGAAGTCATCCAGTGGCGCGTCGCCCCAGCGGAGTTCCTTGTCGCGGAACGAACTGTAGGAGAGACAGGGCTTGTCGGCGAACGGCGATGTCTCGGCTGCAGTCAAGCCGGCGCCGGCAACAAGAAACACGAAAGCGAACGACAAACGACGGTTACTCAACAGCATGAGCCAATCTCCTGTGAAAGCGGCCGCGTCGCACTAACGGCTGGTGAGAACACTCTTGCCCTGACGTTCAACGCGAACGCCGGTGCGGTCGTCACGGTTCCTGCGGACGAGAGGCACGGACGCGCTGTTTGACGAGCCAGTCTGGAATCTCGCCGAAGGGGTAGCCGGCATCGGGAACGAACAGACCGATGTCGCCCTGCAAACGGTTCAGGTCCACGTCCTTCGCACTCAGCGCCATCATGTCCTTGCCGCCGCGCTTGATGACAACGATGGGAACATCACGCTGTGCCAGAGCATCAGGGGCAAATGAGATCTCGTCGTCGCCAACCTTCACGCCGTTCGGAATGGTGGCGATAACAGGCACGTTGCCGGGGTACAGCACCGTGACGAACTCGCCCTTCTCAGCCCGGATGGTCAGTCGCGCGCCTTGCGTGGATTCGGTCCCACCGTTGTCGTGGCTCCACGGGAACGACTCGAAGTCAAACGCCGCGGGATGCGCGCAGTAAAGTGCGAGGTTGCCGAAGTCCACCGTGTGGTCCCTGCGCTCGACCTTGTCCGAACGCACATGCAGGCAATAGGTGGCGGCGACGGGCTCGGAAGCCCAGAACTGGTCGCGGAAGACGAAGTAGTCCTGCGGCCCGCCTTTCAGGAACACAATGGTCCGGCGGTAGACCAGCGGCTTGGCGAAGCGGTGTTGCGGGTACTCCTGGTGCCAGATCTCCGGCGGCAGTCTCTCGACCTTGCGCAACCGCTCCGATTCGACCTGTCCCACGGCGATGTCCACGCTCGGCAACGTCTTGAACGCAATGACCCGTTCGTAGCCGTCCATATTGGCGTAGGGGAATCCGTCGGTGTGGAACGCCACACGATTGTGCATGTGTTCCTGCCCGGCGCGCGGATTGTAGGAACAGTGGTGGTCCACGGCGAGTGCTTTGGCGTTGGCGCAATAGTGGAACGCCAGTTGATCACCGTGATAGTGGCCGCGGTTGGGTCCGCTCTTGAACGCCAGATAGGTTTCCTGCGGCGTGCCCGCTTTGTTCTGGAAGATGACACCGAAGCCCGGCAGTTCCTCCGTGGTGAACCTGGCCACGTCGCCGGCCGGCACGTCCACTATCGCCGGTCCGCCTTCCTTGCTGGGGTGCGTGTCGCCCATCGGCACCATGCGGCGGACGCGGCCGTCCGGCTGCGTGCTGCGCTTCTGAAAGTACTGCGCCGCCTTGTAGCGTTCCCACGTCGTCGGGTCGAAACCGAGGTGCTGCTTGCAGACCGCGCCCAGTTCCATCCAGTGCTTCGTTGCATAGGACACGTAGCCGGGACATTCCTGGCCCGCGCCGCAGGGCAGCGTGATCGAGTGCTCCATGTCCTCGCGCAGCTTCGCTTCGGCGGCCTTGCGCAGTTCCTCGAAGCGCGGGTGGTCCTTGAGCTGCGCGGTGAGCGCGATGGGGACCTTCATGAAGTCGGTGAAGAAGTTGGGATTCTCAGGGCTCCAGTGATTTCTGTATGAACCATACGTGTCGGGGTGCAGCATCACTTGCGCGCGCGTGAGCGTGCCAATGTCGCCCGGTTTTCCCGCGTCGGCGATGGCGCGTCTTCCCGCGCCGCGGATCCCGCCGCTCGGATTCATCTGGCCGCCGTCGTAGAGATTCATGCCCGAGAAGCCGCCCTTCCGGCCGGGCCAGTCGAGGATGAAGTCGTGGTTGAGCTTGTCGAGAGTTTCCCACGAGTAGCGCGTCACGTAGTCCACGCTGCAAGGCGTCAGTGTCGGCGCAAACAGCCACCACAGGCGTTGGCCCTTCCAGGTTGGGCAGCGCAGGCCGGCGTAGTCGCCGCTCTCTTTCACGACAGCCTGGATGCTGTTGTCGTGCGGCCATACCCACTTGCCTGCGCCCACAACCAGGGCGCCGACGTAATGCGTGCCGTCCGCTGCTGCGAAGCACCAGCCGTCCTTATAGTGCTGGTTCCAGCGCGGAAACAGATTGATGAAAAGGTCTTCGCGCTGGTATGGCAGGCCGCCCGGCTTGAGGTCGCGTTGAGGCTCGACCCTCCCTCCGATCTGCCCCGAGCCCGCGCCGCCGCTGAAAGGCTTGGACACTCCCTGCCGCGGCGCCCAGCCTTTGGATACGTCGAACTCCCAGTAGTCGCCGCGCGCCATCTCATGCGTCTCGAGTATTTCAGCGTGGCTCCAGCCGGGGCCCACTGTGATGTCCACCTGCGCGAAGGCTGGCGTCTTGCCGTCCAGCCCGGCCATACCGTCGAACTCATAGCGCAAGCGGACCTTGGCGAACAACATTCCGTCGCCGATGACGCTTGCGGTGCACTTCTTTTGCGGCAGCGCGCTTTTCCAGACACTGCCGCCAACCCACTTGTCGCCCAGCTTGATAGCGGTGATCGGACCTGGCGCGGTGTCGGCGGCTGCGGCGGGAACTCTGACGGCGACGATACCGTTATCGAGCAGAAAGCAGTTGCCGTCCTTGTTGATGGAAACTCTGGGCTGTGCTGCCTTCGGCGCGCCGGGCGCGATCTCACACTTGTGCGAAGCGCCAGGATCGAAGTCCGCGCAGACCCAGATCCAATTCTTTCCGCCAGATTCCTCAACCTGGTACGGAATCTCCGCGCCGTCCTGCTTAACGACGAACGTCCGCGCCGCGCCGGGCGCGGGTAGCGGCAGGCGCACGAGTTCGTCCTGGTACGCGCGCTTCGTGGGGTTGCGGAGGACAGACGACTCCCCGGCGTCAACGCCCGCGCAAAGCATCAGCGCGGCGATGCCGAGTGCTACCGGAAATCTGCGTTCATCTGCGTTCATCTGCGGTTCCGATAGACCTCATTTCGCAAACGCCGGATGCGCCTCTGAGAACTCCAGCAGCAGCAAGTATCCATCAGTCTTGCCCCGCGGCGTATCGAACAAAGCATCTTTAACCGGCGGCGTGTCAAGAAGCGCCTGGCCGACGAGGAGAAAGCGTCTCTCGGAAACGCGGACGAGTTCGTACGGCACGATGCCCCGCACTGCCGAACTGAACTGCGTTTCAAAGTCCGGTGTAAAGACGCGCACGAACGCGGCGGGGTTCTCGGTCGGCTCGCCTTTCTGCCAGGCGTCCGGCGTCCATTGCAGATCGTTGTTGAAGCGCCCCACGGTGAGCACGTAGTTCTTCGACAACGACTGGATGTCCACCACCCAGCACGGTCCGCCGCCAGTGCTGCAGAGGCGGACGCCGCCGAGGCCCTCGCGGGTCTGTGCGTTCACGCGATGGACCATGCCCCACCAGTGAACCAGCTTGACGCCGGCGTTGCCTTTGATCGGCTGCTCAAAGCGCTTGCCGAGTTCCGCTTTGGGGCTCCAGCCCATCACCGTATTCCCGCCATCGGCGAAGAGGCCGGCCAGTAGATTGTTGTCGTCATCAATAGCGATTGCGGAGATAGCGGTATCGGCGACTGTCCCCAACATGCGGTTGTCCGGACCGGAAAACGTGTCGTATTCGTAGAACTTGGCGAGCAACCTGCCGTCGGCCGCGGCCATCTTCCAGACATACGGCGACCAATACGGCTCGTTGATCGTCTGCGACGTGGAGAACCCGCAGAAGTGAATATTCTCGTCGCGGTCCAGCCTCATGCGGTGCGTGCGCGGGCTGCTGTAATAGGGATACGGCCACTTCTTGAGGCGCTTGACGGTGTTCTGTTCCACCGCCGGCGTGTAAATCGCTTTAGTCCAGACGCGCTTCTTCAGGTCCGGCGAGAGACGGCTGAGATGGTCGCAGCAGTTGTAGAAGCCGAGACGCTTCAGCAGTTCCGCGTCGCTGCCGGCAAGTTCCCTGTCCTTGTCCGTGAGGATGTTGAAGTAGCCGCCGTCGTGAAGCACCACGAGGTCGCCGGAGTTCAGCGGCGCCAGCAGCGTCGGCTGCCAGAAGTATTCCACCGGGTGCATCTCGCGCGGCTTGATCTGCTTCACGCGAAACTTGTCCCACACCTGCTGCCAGCCTTCGAGATACGTGCCGGCGCTGAACGTCTGCAAGTCGGCCGAGAACAGCATAACACACGGCGCGCCGTAGCGGCCCAGGTGCGGCCGGCCGGCAATCGGATCCTTGTTGTCGGGGATGCCGTTCGCCGCGGCGATCTTTCCGTCTTGAACGAGCTTGACCTGTTCGGCCAGCGGATACTTGGCGATGAGTCCCTTGCCGTCAAGAAGCGGCTCCAATGCTTCCGACGCGTAGCCGCTCACGTACACACCCTGCGTGTTGGCGCGCACGGTCGTCAGGAACGCGACGCCCGGCGCAAACTCGGCGTATTGCAGCAGCTTGCTCATGTCCGCCGAGAAATGCGCGACGAAGCCACAGCCGCACTTAGGCTCGGCAGCCGCCGCTCCGAGGACCTTTGGCGCGACGCCGCCGGGCAAGTCCTTGGCCGGAACGCCGGTGTTGCCCACGATGTAGACCGTGCCGTCCGGCGCGGCCGTCGCGCTTTGAATGTCGTCGTTCTCCGCGGTACCCCAGAAGCCGGCCCTGACAATCTCCACGGAGTTACCCGCTCGCGCGGCGCCGCAAACCAGCGCAGCAAAAACGACGGTTACGCGCATTGGTGACATTGCATGCCGCTCCTTGGCGGGGCGAGCTGTCAGCTCGCCTTACGGCTTGACCACTCTGAAGACGACCGACTGCGGTTGCGCCGGAACGATCTCCGGTCTTGTGCGGCGGCCGATCTGGTATGCAGTCACTCGGCACTCCAGGGGGAAGCGCGCATTGTCCGGGACGTCCGCGAGCACCAGTTTCCCGCCCTTGATGGCGACGGGGCCGTAGTCCACCTCATAGTACACCGGCAGTCCGGAACTGGCCTTGGCGCCGAGGGCATACGGCCCGCTGTCGGCCTTCAGATCGGGCACGGGCGGGAACTCAATGCTCTGAGCCTGGCCCTTCACCTGCGGCATATTCAAACTGCCCCAGCGGACGGTCGGGCGGTAATGTTCGTCGCCGGGATGAAAGGCGGCAATGTTCACACTCCGGTTCTTGTTCACCGACGGACGCATAAGTCTGAACGTGTTCGGGCCGGTCTGCACTACCGGCTCAGTGATCTTGCAGCGGAAGACGATTGGTCTGTCCGAATGCCCCACTGTTTGCCCGACAAGTCTGCCGCCGTACTTCTCCGGCCAGGCCGGCAGCCACTCGCACGTGGCTTTGAACGTCCAGCCATCGCCATCGTCGAGCCACTCAAGCCTGGGGGTGTCCAGCACCTGGTGCTTGCCAAGTTGCCTGTGCCAGAGCTGGCTGGCCTCGGCGGTCTCCTGGTCGTAATGCCAGAACGCCTTGGCCTTGTCGCCTGTGTACTCGGCATAGCGCGCAGGCTCATGTCTGAGACTGTAGAAGTCGGAGTCCGTGAGCCAGCCGTCCTCGGCCTTCAGCGGAAGCGCCGTGACCGGCGCGTCACCTGCGGGCAATTCCTTCGGCAAGCGGTACTGAGATGTCTTGCGGATGAACAGCGCGGCGAACTGCGAGAGTTCCGGCGCGCCGTGGAAGTGGTCGTCGCCGTGGTGAACCCACAGTGACATGAGGTGGTTGGGGTCCTGCTCGCGGAACTGCTGGATATCCTTGCGGACATAGACCCACTGCGTTTCGCGGCCATAGTCGTTGTCAATGCCCGTCGCTGGACCAAACGACTCGAACTGTCCGTTCAACGCCACGAGCGGGATGCCTGCGAGTGTTCCGCTGGGCGGCAGGTGTTCTTTCTGGTGGAAGTTGCCGCTCTTGATATGGAGGATGCCCGCCACGCGCTCCGGCTTCCAATACGCCACGTTGCGGCAGAAGATGCCAGCGGTGGAATGGCCCATGGTGATCCAGGGAACGCGACGCAACTCCGCGTGGCCGCTCACAGCGGCAAGGTTGTCGAGGGCCTTCAGGAACCGCTGCGCGTCGCTGTTGCCGGCTTCCCAGTAGTGAAACAGTGCCGATACGTGCGGGACGAAGTAGGCGATGCCGATGTCGCAGTCCGTGCATGCTTGGCGTACCGACGGTGCCAGCGCGATCTCGAGTTCAATGCCAAGCTGTCCGCCAACGAGCAGGCCACGGAGCGTCGTGGCGTGCGGCGGCAGCCACAGGAGTACCTGCCCAGGCTGTGGCTGTCCCGCCTTGTCTACCTTTCCAGTATCGAAGGGCACGCTGTATTGCCATGCCGGCGCCATGGGCTCGGCTGTTGAACACGCTGGCGCAAACGACGCCAGCGCCAACATGAGGAGACTCATCGGCGGACGGTGTTTCATAGAGGCACTCCGAACATGCCCTATCATACACCGCCGGCGTCTGCGGTGAGGAAACGGCGGCTTTCACCCGGTGAATGTTGTATGCTGTTGTGGCCAGCCGCGTATGCCGGGAGCGCAACGGCCAAGGCGAATCGTGGAGCGACGGAAGACGCTATGATCCCGAAGGTGGCTCTTGGAGTCTGCTTAGGGGTCCTCTGCGCAGCCGCGCATGCCGGCGACGCGGCAGCGGATCTCGACAACAGCACCTGGACGGTCCGTTGCGAGGATTTCTTCGGCGAAGGCAAGCCGCTGAACATCTATCCGTCGCGGCGCGAGGGGAAATGGGTCTGGGCGCTGGGGTCGTCGCGGCTGCCGGGCCGAAGCAAGAACGGCTGGAACGTGGCGCGCTATATCGCCGACGTGTCGGCGTTGACGCGCGAGGGCGACACGATCAGGGGCACGATTGCAGTGCTGCTGGGGCCGGACCCCTGGGTACCCGTGGACGGCAAACCGCGGCGGGCGACGATTGAAGTCGAGGCGAGGTTCACTGATCCAGACCCGGCGGATACCAACAAGACAGTGTTCCGCGGCATCAAAGGCGCGTACAAGACGAAGCAGGAGGCGGGCCTCCGCGACAAGGAAAAGCCCTGTGAGTTCGCCGGTGTCGTGACGGGCAACGCGGCGCCAACGGACATCGGCGAGCTGGACAATGTCACGTATGGGATCACGTTTCAGGACCTGATTCCCGGCGGCAAGGAAACCGATAACCAGCGCCGGCTGTGGGTGGGCCTGGGAATCAGAGGCGGCAAGGTCATCAGCGCGCGCGCCGGGCCGATGACCATGCGGCACGAGCCGTACGATTTGCAGTTCGTCGAGACGCCAGAGAGCGTGCAGGTCAGCAAGGACGGCGCGAGCGGGAAGTTGGCGATTCCGTATACATCCTTCGACGGCGAGCCCGTGACGCTCAACGTCGAGTTCAAAGGCGGGCGTGTGCAGGGCTTCCTGTCGGGCACGTATACGGCCGCCTGCGTCACGGCGGAGGGCAAGGAGACCCAGCGCGCGTGCACGTGGGACGGCGTGGTGAGCGCTGGCGCGGTTGAGAGCCAGTTCGTAAAGGACGACCAGCCGTGGTTCGTGCCGGTGAAGGACTGGAGGCCGGTGCAACCAGGCGAGCACCCACGCCTGTTCTTCCGCACGAGCGACCTGCCCGAGATTAAGCGGCGCGCCGAGACGCCGGAAGGCAAGGTCATCCTGGCGCGGCTGCGGGAACTGCTGGGCGGCGGCGAGCAGATGCCGGCGTCGTTCAACCCGGCGAAGAAAGCCTACGATGACAACAAATACAAGGCGGCGCCGGGAGCGTACTCCATCTCGCACGCGGCAGGCTTCGGGTTTCTCTATCAGTTGACCGGCGAGAAGAAGTACGCGGACCTGGCGCGGCAGCGCGTGGAGCTGGCGTGGAACGGGCAGCGGAACTTCGACGACCGCTATGCGTGGGTCGCGCCGGGCGGCGAATTGCGCGCGGGGCCGACGCTGGGCTGGTACGCGCTGGCGTACGATCTTTGCTACGACGCGTGGGACGAAGCGTTTCGCGTTAAGTTCGCGCAGGCGGTGCAGAACTACGACGACAAGGAGGGCGGCGAGTGGGCCAAGGCT
>Ga0315282_10011882_pt1 | contig 13416 bp, 13 predicted proteins | sample YL17G07_20_MG_FD_203693 | JGI IMG/M metagenome (GOLD analysis project Ga0315282, IMG submission 203693) | Sediment microbial communities from Yellowstone Lake, YNP, Wyoming, USA - YL17G07_20 | ecosystem: Environmental > Aquatic > Freshwater > Lake > Sediment | place: USA: Wyoming | collected...
TTCTTAAGCTTATCTCTCAGCTCTGTAGAGATTCTGACAGTGGTTACGTCTCTGGTCATTTCAGCCCCTATAACAGTTATGCCTGTTATACGTTTTTATAGTTATCGATGAGGCATTCGAGCAAGAGCAGGCAGTCAACGCGCGCCCTTCAGCCGACTACAAAATGTCTTTCAAACAGGGAACAGGTAGATTATGTCATGGATTTGATAAAGCAATCCTACGAGCTAGCAAAGTAGCTCTTCTGAAAATGGATGACGGAGAAGGTCCAGTTGAAGAATGATTTAGAAGTTGAAAGGCCGAGCAGATTCGCGATTCTCCTATGGGTTCTAGGCATCCTCATAATGGTTGTGACAATTTACGCCATGATTAAGTGGCAAGGATGGATCCAGAACTTAAACGACGCGTTACTCGTCCTAGTGGCTTTCGCAAGCGGCATAAACTCGATTGCAATAGGAGCTCTCATAGACATGCACACAATGCGATACAAAAGAAAACGCGCCGATTGAGGGCGACTGAGTGTGTCGCGCGCGCTAGGGTTACGAGTGGTTACGATTGTTATGACACAATTCTTCAGCCAAATGGTAGTAGTAAGAATTTTAAGTGTGGGATATTCAAAAGTTTCAGTGCCAACTTGGAGATCCTGAAGATGGCTACACAATTTCCATCTTTAGATAAAGGATTGAGCTTCAACCCCAAACTGAGCCAGATAATCTATGCGAATCTTAAGCCCGGATACTTGAAGATTCTTGACCGATTATTTTACGATCTCTATGATGCTGGATGTAAGGGCGTTGATACAAAGGTGAGTGAAGTCTATGACTTACTCAGATTCCAATCCTTAGTTTCAGAATTGGAGTTTGCTCGATACTTCGCTACGAAAAAATGGCAAGTCGAGCTTCTGTCAAATAATGCCTTTCAAGGGAGAAAAGCTCCTGATATGCTGGTGACGAGTGGCTCAAGAGAGTACTTTATTGAAGTCAAGAACATAGGCTTTGATGAAGAAGAATATAATTTTGGAACAAGAGTTGCAGAAGCCCTGAATGCCAAGGGCATGTCTTTTATGGTTGTAATAAAATCGTCCAGTCTATTATCCAGACCAGCATACAAATTCCAGTCAAAAGAGCAAAAAGAGGCAAGTTGTGTAGTTGCGTTAGACGAATTTAATAATAGATTGAAGGGAATCTCGTCAACAACCGAAGAGTTGAAAATTAGTACTACGATTGCAGATGTGGAATTGCATCCAACACAGAAGGGTCAGTCTTACCTCGGAATAAGGGCAATGAAGGAAGTAATATCTGAGCCGTCTGAATACGGAGAACGAATAAAATACGACATACTCCAGAAGAGTGGCAAGAGAGAAGACTGGGCAGGCCCTGAGCTTGACAAACTTTACATCGTAGCCATTGACGACTTCTCGTGGTTCTTTAACATAGACAGATATAACATAGAGTTGTTCGGGCCTACTACCTGCTTTTATCCCCCTTTGCCAGTTCCAAATCCAACAATAGATGCTACTATTCAGAATGCTCTGAATCTAGGGTGGAAGGATTATCTAGTAAGGATGGGTATCCTACGCAAAGGTTGGTCCGTAATTGAGGATCAGCAGAGAGGAATGTTTTACACTGAAGCTAGACTAAGAAATGTAACAGCAGTGCTTGTGAGAAACCAGAGTACTTTGTATTTGTTAGCCAATCCCTTTGCAGAAAACAGAATAAATAACACGAGTATTTTGGCAGAGCTGGCCGATTGCTCTATTGGATGGCAATAGAAGAGTCATCAATTAGAAAGCTTGGGTCGGGCAAACGTCAAAAAGTTGTGCGACAAATAGTGCGCGCGCTAACTATTCACCCACGTTATTCTGCATAAGACTCTGAAGCCCCCCAGACAAGATTTTTATCCATCTATTTTGGAACAGAGCTGGATTTCTATGCAGTGATCCGACGAGCGGGCTGACCGCCAGGCGCATCCACTCATCCTCTTTGATAATATCTTCGAAATATTCAGAATCCCACAAGTAGTAATCTAGCTTCGGAGCATTTACTTCAACAGGCTTTGTTTTGGCGATTTCTTGGCGTCTGAACACATAAGCGGCATCAGGTTCTTCTCTTCTTAAGCTATCTCTAACGAGCACGCAAAGATCAAATTTCTCATCTTCGACCTGCGGTCTGCTAATCACCCAGCTTGCGAATCCATGACCATACTTATCTGGTTCCTTGTTATCTTCACTATGCTTCACTTCGAATTTTACCTTCTGTAAAGCACTATTTGCGCCCGATAAGACTACAGATAAGTCGCAACCTTTTTCGTGAAATCGCACGTCATATCCCGCTTCCACTAGTTTGCGTGCAACCCAGCACTCAGCGTATGCAGCCTGAACAAATTGAGTCCTGAATCCAGCTTTCATACTTTTCATCAGTCGGTAGGCCTTTCCAAGTGATTTCCAAGTTTCTTCCTCTGCCCAAAGCATAGATCACAATCTTCTTCAGCTAGTATTTAGATTTGCCTTTCCTAAATAGCCATTCGCGCGTTTCCTTTTGAATTTAACGGTTTGGTTGGTTGGTTTGGATAAAACTTTACCCTTTCTCTCTCTAATACTCTTACTCTCTATACACAGGAACACACACTCACACATAGTCAAAACAAAAACTCTAACGCATACAAGCGCCCTACAGCGCGCGCGAGCGCTGAGGAAGATGAAACCTGATGCAGAAGTTTTCCATTATGCTTTAGAAAAATTGGAGACAGCGCCTTCTGAGGCTATATTCGTTGGGGATGAAATGGAAACTGACTACAAAGGAGCGCAAAAGTGTGGGTTGACTGTAATTTTGATTGATCGTGATGGTAAAGTCCAAGATGAAAGCGTGAAGACAATATCTAGTTTGAAAGACTTGTTTGAACCAAACAACAAAAGAGCGCGCGCGCTACGGTGCGATGCGCCAAGAAACAAAGGAACACTTTGAGTAACCATTTGGACTCTCGTTGGGAAGTGGGAATTGGGAAGTAACATAGTTATCCTAGTTATTCATGAAATAAGAGGAAAGCTAGAAAAACCTGTAGGAACTTGATTAAGAAAGCGCGCGCTGAAGGCGCGATCCCACCCTGCTACGCTTGAAAAAGGGAATTTAGGAACACGCATGCGCGCTATTTGATTCATTGGCTTATCTTTTGTAATGCTTTGCGCTTGAACTACGCATACTTCGGGTTCCATGATACATCACTTTCTTGCATTAGCTTCAACGCCTTCTCGACGGCATGACTTCTGTCTCTGAATACTCCATTCTCAATCTGACTGTCAATCCACTTCAGAGCGTCTTTACTTATTGGCAAGCTCATTTTCTCAAATTCGTTGGTAACAAATCTCTCTCTTTCTCCGGCTTGCACAAGATCTTTCTCGCAACTTAGTCTGAGTTTTATTGGAGTCTGTCCCTTGCCTACGAAATAATCTTTTGCTATTTGTTGTAGGCGTCGTTCGTTTATTGAGAACAAAGGTTTTGCGGTGCCTCTATTTTCGATCGGAACATATCTTTCTAAAGCATCCCACGCTCTCTTGGTCACGTGAAATATCCTTTCAGTGCGCGGGTCAACTATGCGGCTTGTGATTTGGTGTTTTTCAAAATCTATGTCTGAAATTGACAACTGAAGGATTATGTTAGAATCCATTCTTGACCATAGGAGATTCAGTAAACAACGATCTCTGTTACTAATGCGGATCCTGTCGGCTTCATCCATACGTTTTTCGAAATCCTCCCATGCTATCAAATTGTCAGACTTCTGCAGTCTATCTCGCTTCATTTCCTTGATCGCATCAGACAGTCCTTCTTTAGAGATATGTTCATAGTACTGCTGGAATCCGCTCAGGTATGGATTAGCAGGAGACTTCGCCTTTCTTTTGAGCCAAAACACGAAATCTTTGATATCTCCCAGAGTTGCGTCCTCAAGCTGCTTGCCACTCTGATGGTCTGACAAATACCGCTCGAGTTTCTTCACATAACTGGTGTACGCCTTAACAGTTCTCTCCTTCTTTTCCTTCTTTTGCAGGAATTCCCTGAATCCCTTTTCATCCATACATATCACGTTCGTGCTTCGTTTTAACAATTAAAACGCATCCATTTAAGCGTTTCGGTTTATTGATTAAAGCGTTTCATTCCCTATTCGGGTGTTTTTGGCAGCGCGCGCCTGCACTTCACTCTGGTCACCCGCACTCCTGCTTCTACGCCTATACCTATACCTAGCGCGCGCGCTAACACCGAATTTACGACCAAAACAGCAATTGAAAGAATCGGAAGAAACTTAAAGCTTCTATAACCTCAACTAGAAGTAGAATAGTCTTGAATTTATGCGCGTTAAAGCTTGAGATAGAGGAAATCGGAGGTTAGAATGAAATGGCGAAAGTTGTTTTCGTCGTGCAGCCATATCCGTCATTAATAACGAGCAATATCAGGGATGATTTCGAAGCGTTCATGGATCTTTTGAAGAGACTGAATCACATCCTGCAGTTTGGACTGGAACCGAATCTCATATGCCCCGAGAACGACGGAGTAAGGGAAGTCCAAGACTCTAGGAGCTATCTCCGGTCTGCGCTGCAACCATATCTTCGGCACTACCATTCAACCTCAACTACTTATGATCTGACCTCGTTTTTCAGAAAGCAAGAACATCAGCTTGAAGAACCTTTTTCAGCTGGAAATTTGATAAGTGTCTTTGCCTATGGCAATATTCTTGAATTTGTGTTCAAGGAAATATCAATTGAAGACTTCGTGAGAAGAACAAGCAATTTCGATGTTATGCTTAAGCAACTATTCAACTCACCCGTAAGTCGAAAAATGTATGAAATGTATCTTGGACACGAGATTCTGGCCTCACCTGCCAAGAATGAGTTTTTTATGCCTCCCTATCTTACAGTCTATCTTGCGGTTCTAGTCACGGAAAGCACAGAGGAGTTTCGGAAATCTGTCAACGAACTCAAAAAACGAGAAGTCGTGCTCAACGTCATACTCCCGGATTCCGTCGCAATCGGTTCATATCCCGCAACAAACTTCATTCATGAACCTTTCTTTAACATCAACATTAACCCAGTGCTGATCAATCTTCAGAATGCGGGTGATTATAAGATGAAAGATTCCTTTGGATCGATGTGGTACTTAACAGCCGCTATCGGAGAATTCCATAACATTTTAGCGTTAATGAGCGATGTTCACGAGTTATGTGCTATCTCTCGATCCAGCGTTCCAACCAAATTGTATGAGAAGATCGGCGTGCTGAGGATAAATCCATTGAGGGATCTTGTAGGCCTTTACGGACTGAATGACTTCAGAAAATATGATAAGCTATTTCGTCTACTGCTGGCAGAAGATGTCAATTATTTTCAAAGCTACAATACAGAAGATTCCAAGATAATCTGGAGGAAAGAGAGTGAGCCACATTTTGTTGGCCTTGTTGAGGTTTGGAATCTGATTGACACATTTCTAGTCCATCTTCCTGAAAACACAATATTCAAAGACGCGAAGAAGAAGGCGGGGTTTGCAGCTGAAATCTACAAACAATTTGAACATGATTTCAAAGGTTTTCTGAAAACCCTCTCAGAATGGGTCAAGGACGTAACCCAAGTTATCGAAGGAGCTAGAACAACAGTCCAGTTGAACGTAGCAATCATAACTTTGTTTTGGACGCTAGCCCTTACAATATTACTTTCTCAGGACCTGAGGTCGTGGTTGACGTCTCTGCTGTCACACCTGAGAAATCTAAAGACACCCAACCTGCCATAGCGCGCGCGCAAGTGCGCCACCATTTCCCAGCCGTCGCGGAGGTTTTGCGACAGCTAGTCTTCGGGGATTTCTCTGACGCGCGCCCATGGCAGATTCCGCTATTAGGAGAAAAAAAGGGTTTTGCGGGAGATATCGCCACTCAGAGTAGGGTTCGAATCCCACTCCTCGCAGCGCGCGAAGTGATGCGCAAGTAATATATCTCGCTCATCATTGATGCACATCTATGACAGCATTAGTTGAGAGTTCCAAATCCATATCTTTTGAGGAAGCATGGAGGAAATTCCTTTTGGTGAGACCTTTCACGAACCAGATCATGCTGACTTACGTGAAAGATGCACAACAGAAGATTGTAAGAGTAGACACAGGACCTGTCCAAATAATGTGGGATGATCGGCAGCGATGGTTGATAGATAGTGTGTCTATTCCAGGGGTTTTGTTGGGTTTTCCAGAGGAAATCGTGAAGAAAGAGCTTGAGACAAAAGTCTTCTCGAAAATGATAAACAAGGTGATAACTGAGGAGGAACTAGCTCGAATGAAGAGAAAAGTCAGTGAGCATTTGGAAAAAGGAGGCAGGCGTTTAGGCTGCGCAAACATGAAAGAGCTTGCTGAAGAGATCTCTGGAGGGAACTATTGGGAAGCGTTGTTTTCTCTTCATCAGCTTATTGAGTACAGACTTCGCATGTTGATACTATACAAATCTGGGAAATTAGACGCTGAGAAATCTCAAGTTATTCTGGACCCTCTGAAACAGAAACTCTTGAGCAACATTGGAAGTTTCAAACACTTGGTGGATTTAGCCTTTATTATGGATGCGGTTTTTGATGTCGAAAGGACAAAAATCATGTCGTTCAAAAGTGAAAGGGATACTTTGGCCCATGACCTACTAACTAAAGAAATGGAAGCTTCAATGCTTCAAACGATGTGCAAGCATGGATTGGAAGTAGTCGAAATGTTGCAGGATGCCCTATCGAGAACTATACCGAAACCTGCAATCATCACAGTGAAAAAGTTTGAAATGCAGGAACTCCCACTCTGAGACATGGAGCGCGTTGGCTTGACGCCTCAAGCTGGCAGAAGGAAATGGCTCTAAAAATTGAGAACACAGACTGCAGTGTAACAGTGCGGAAGACTTAAGTTCGCGCGTCCGCATCTTTTTTTTTATGTATTCGATGCATTGTAAGTGTCAGCAGTTACACTGTCAATTATGTCAAGATAAAGGGCGATATGAAGTAGTGCTAGATATTATTCGCAATAGTTAGTGGTAAAAACTCAGAAAACTTTACATTTCGCCTGCGTCAATAATAGTTTACGGTTGTGATATATTTGGATGTCGAATTAGATGAGTACTATCACATTTCATTCGTTGACCTAAAAACGGAAAAAGTTGTTGGGAAAGAACATCGATTTAAAACGCTTGAGGAGGTGTTAGGCTTTCTTCATAGTTTTGAAGAAGCGTCTGAGGCGATACGTGAAAGGATGTTTGTTTGTCTAATGAGTTTGAGGGATGGAGAAAGTGAAGTGACCATTCACAGAGAAACGTTTAACGTAGGCGATCAAATATTGAAGATACGCCCACCCAAGGGTTTTCACAAACTGTTTTGGGAAGGACATGGCTTAAAGTTTGGAAAAGTAAAATAGTTTTCTCATCAACCGATTTTTGACAAGGAGATCAATCCAGAAATCTTAAGTGCAAGGCTACGAAACATTGGATAGGTTATAAAGATGCAAAGTGGAGCAAGTAGCTACGTCATAAAAGAGGGGCAAAATAAATTTGTGTTCAAGCTTGGTCTACCTCAACCTGAGGATTATGGAGTAAGTACCTTGGCAAGTTGGGATACTACAGTCTGGATAGCTGAAAAGACAGCCAATGGTTTCACGTTAAAATTTGGGACTTCTTGCCCGAAGGAAGGAGGAGTACTTTATCTAACTCTATATACGCCAATGAAGCCCATAATCTTGCAAGAAACGCGAGCAAGTGGAACCCCTCACAAAGAAAGAATCAAGTTGTCGAAAAAAACGCAAAGAGATGTAGCGATAACCTAGTTGGCATCACCCAACAGTTAACAAGGAGAAGAATCACCCATCAAGTTACCAGAACCCACTTTAGAATAGACCGTTGTACGTGCAATTTTCTTTAATGAAGTCTGCTAAATGCTGTTGCGAACCACGTAATTGCTTGATGTTTTTATCAACACTCTGAAGAATTTTCTCGATACTTTCTTTGTCATCAAATGGGATGTATTCTTTCTCAACCAGCAAACTCGATTCTGAAAATTCTTTCAGAATTGGAGGAGGAATTGGCAAGGAACGAAGTTTTTCCAAGTTGAACCTGATCTTCAGAAGGAATTTCTTTTTCTCTTCCTTTTTAATGAAGCTAGAGTAGGAACATAGACATAAAAGTAACAAACACTTACTGCCCAAAAGATTGGTCAAATCCTCGACAAGAGACTCATCAAAAATACCTATGGGATGTCTGACCTCAAATAGCTGGCCTGCAAATCTCCCTGTAAGATTAGATATGTGATCAAGACAAGTGTAAACATGTTCTATATGTCTATCTTCGCGGAGAGTATCTGAAAGCTCTCTTCTCATATCCAAAGACTCATCCAATATCTCATCCAGAATCAAGTATAACCTGTAGAGTCCCTTGCAACCTTCTTTTCGATTCTTTAGATGTGTTCGTGTTCCTGCTATCAGCTCTATCGCTTTTATCAGAAGTGAAAAGTAATCCTCCAGCATTGCAATCTGCCTCTCAAATCCACTATTTGCAATGTGTACATATTCTTGTGAGGGCATTTTAGATTTTTCTTTCAGAAAGCCCCCTAGTTAACAGACTTCTTCGCAAAACGCTTAAGTCCGAAAGAGACAATAGAACCCAGTTTATTCACCGATTTTTTACAGGGCTTGTGTAGGCTCGCTTTCACCGAAGACTTTACAGAACCTTCGGAATTGATTATTCATGTCAGGCGCACAGAAGATTTCTAAATTTGGTAGCGCGCGCTAAGGTAAATGACCGCGCATTATTGGGCCGCTTTAGGCATTATAACGCACCTTTAAAGGTTAGTTATTTTTCCCAGTTCATAAAAGCTTTTCATAGAGGTCAAGCAATCGATAAGTCTAAACTCGATGCATCAATACGTGAAATTGAACAAGTTGTTTCAATTATTCGACTCACACGCTTTTACTCATCTACTGACATTGTCATGTAAATGCTTGGTAATAATTTGGTCATAAGTCACAATTGTGTCGTTCGGGTTGCTTTTATCGAGTGTTGCAATGGTCTCACCTCAAGAAGCAATGGAAGCTCTGGATAGGCTTATCCGAAAGTGTCGTTCTTTTATGTACAAGCCAATTCAAGTGGCAGAAACGCTCAGACTGCATAGAGAAGGGCAAATTACTGATCTCCTTGACCTTGAATCGTATAGAGTTAAATCACGCAATGAAAGGGACAAGGTTACAATTTTATTATACAACCATGTGTGCACATCAAGTGCCCGATTCCAAGACGATGTATGGAATGAACACGCGATTCCTCCCAGAATCTTAAATCAATTAGCGCTTCTGAACAAAGATGGGAAAATCGAGAAATATATCTATGAAAAAGTGTATGAACAATTTTCTAAGACGGAAAGCTTCAGGCAGAAAATCGCAAAAGCTGCTGAAACGGTGAAAGAGAGAAAACAATCATTCCCCATAGAAGAAGTATGGACATATTTCGATCAACCAGCTTTGAAGAAAAGCGTTGATAAACTCTTTGAACTAACTATTTACGCAATTTTCAAATGTTTTCTTGATAACACGCCATACGCTTTGATGGTGAAGAAAGAGAAGACGGAATTATTCGATGAAAAAAACAAAAAATATTACGGGATTCTTTTTGGGATTCAAATCCCTAATGATGTAGTACTTCTTAAACCTTCAATCAAGAGAGCCGGAGTAGCCAATGCCGCAGACAGAGGCTTAGACATGTGGTGCAACTTTGGACCTGCGGTTCAAGTGAAACACATATCAATACAGAATGAAGTCAATGGAAAAGCCATTATTGAAAACATTTTGTCTCAGTTGGATTCTGATGCGACTATCGTCATCTGCAAAGATTGTCCAAGCCATATCAATAATTACCTAAGGCAAGAGTTCAGTTCACTGAAGGGAATAATCACTCTGAATGAAATCACATACATCTACTATTCTCTCTGCGACCGCTCTAAGAACAACGGTCAAGACAATGAGGAGAAAATATTAAATGAACTATTGAGGCAGTACGACCTTGAATTTCCAGTCGCTTCTAAGTGGGACGTTATCTTTTCAAGATATAAATAGCTGTTATCAAACTAAAGAAGTTGTACCCAATGTTCTCTACGGTAAGACGCTTTTCACGTTCTTGTAAATCACTTACGGCTGGTTTAGGTATTCTTGGACGTTGCTGATTCTGAGACTTTCCGGAGAACGTCATTTCCCTTTGAAGTCAGACGGTAAAGCGTTCCTATCCTTCTTCGCGGAGTTAAATTCTCAACCAAATCTCTCTCTACAAGTTCATGAAGAGCTCTGCTTACATGCTCAATATGTAATGATGTTTCTTTTGAAATTGTCGAGGGAGTTCTTGGGCTTTGCTTAAGAGCTTCAAGTACTTTCCTTCGATAGGTGCTGGCCAAGACAAGGCTCACATCATCCCAAGACATGCTGAACCCTACTATTACCATTGAATTGCATTGGAATTAATATTTGATGACCAAATAGTTACCATTAACCATTTATACGGGAACGCCCCTACTAACAGCAGATGACAAGCTCAAAAAAGGAGTTTCCTGCCTCTGCAGTTTCCATTCTTTCAAGAATGGAGAACGCGAAAAGACAGTATTATCGCCCAGTCTACTCTCTTCACAAATGGTGGGCAAGGAGAGCCGGAGCAGTTTTCAGATCGATAGGTCTCTTCGCTTTGAGGGAAGACGGTGAAAGCATCTTAGAAGTTAAACAAAGAAGCGTCGACCCGACTTCTCTATATTTTCGCCCAAACAGGTTCCCAGAAAAAGTCATCCTAGACCCTTTCATGGGCGGAGGGACGGCAATCATTGAAATGGCGAGGATGGGGACCAAGGTCATTGCTGTTGATCTAAATCCTCTGGCTTGGTGGATCGTTAAACAGGAACTTGCTTCTATTGACTTGGATGATCTGCAGAAAGGTTTCAATCAACTTGAGCAGACTGTTGGAAAAGAAATAACGGAGTATTATACAACAGTCTGCAAAGATTGCGGATCGAAATCAATAGTGATTTATTATTTCTGGTCGAGTTCGCTTCTTTGTCAAACCTGCAGCAAAGAGGTCTTTCTTTTTAACATGTGCTATTTAAACAAAGGCATGTCAAGAACTGCAAAAGAGAACAACGTTCCACTATTGATCTGTCCAAAGTGTCTTGCTATATTTTTTGAGAACAAGGAGCCAGCTACATGTCCGACTTGTGGATATAGTTTTGATCCGAGGCATGGTCCCGTTAATAACGGAATATATACATGCATACACTGCGGCTCTTCTAATCGCACAATTGAGACACTTAAGGAGAGAAAAGCTCAGTTAAGTAACCACATGTATGCGATTGAGTATTATTGTGAGAAATGTAATCAAAAAAAGTACAAAGCTCCAGACGAATATGATTTAAAACTGTATGATAGAGCCTGTAACGAATTTGAACAGCACAAAGAATTTCTACGCATCCCTCATCAGAAAATTCCGCCGGGTCGTGACACTGCAAGAATAAGAAACCATAATTTCGTTTATTTCTCAGACCTCTTTAATAAAAGGCAACTGCTTTGTCTCTCTAAGCTCTTGCAATCCATCGCTGCGCTTCCAGATTCTCATACTAAAGACTTACTTCTCACGACATTTTCAAACTCACTTGAGTACAATAACATGCTGGTTCCTTATAATTATCCTCACAGAAAAATACATCATCTGTTCATACATCACGCTATTCCGGTTACAACACGACCTGTCGAGAACAATGTTTGGGGTTGTGCTAAGCACGGCGCCGGAAGCTTTGTAATGGTCTTCCGACGCACATTAAACGCCAAAAAGTATACGAACCAGCCATTTGAGAGATACAAGGCAGCTGACGGAAATATTCGAACAGTGTATCTACCTCAAGAGCGAATAGAGGCAAACTTTGCAACAGATTTTTCCCAACTTGAAAAAGAAGATAATTCCTTGCTTCTTTGCAAAGATTCTCGAGACCTTCCAGAGATTCCCAGTGGAAAAATAGACCACGTTATCACCGATCCTCCATATTTCGACAATATAAATTACTCGGAACTTTCTAACTTCTTCTACGTTTGGCTAAGGCCTGCCTTAAAAGACAGAATACCTTACTTCATGCCAGAGTACGTCCCCCATTCAGCCGAAATAGTGTGCGATGAAAGCTCTGGAAAAAGCATGAGTAACTATGAAAAAGGGCTGAGAGATGTTTTCAAAGAGTGCCATCGCGTTCTCAAAGCTGAAGGAAAGCTTCTCTTTACTTACCATCATACTTCTGGTCAGTCCTGGGGGGTAATTCTTAAAGCGATTGTTGAAAGTGGATTCGAAGTGGAGAACGTATTTGTGGTGGAAAGTGAAACCAGGTTTAGCCCTCATTTACGAGGAAAAACAGGAATGCAATTTGACGCAATTATTGCATGTAAGAAATGGCAACCATCGGAAGAAGAAAGAATGAGCATTGCCGAGTTTGAGGATCGTCTATATCAAGGAGCATTAAAGTCTCTTAAGCAAGCCGCGAAGGGATTTTCACGCTTAAGGGTGTCCGACTTTCTGGTTTTTGTATCAGCTGAGTGTTTTAAAATCTACTCTAAATGTCATGGTCAAATATATGATTCTGGGGGAAACAGACTTTCAGTGGAGGATGTATCTAACAGATTAAGCAAAATCCAGGAAAAATTATGCTGGGCAGATATTCTACCAATTCCAAAGGATATAGATCCACTTACTATTATCTACACAGAATTTCTCTCACAAAGTGGGATGGGAAGTGCAGAACTTGAGTTGATACTTGAACATTACGGGTTCAAAATGTCAGAGTTTATCGATAATCGACTTGTTAGGTTAATTCATGACAAGGCGAGTCCTTTAAGTCCACAAGAGAGACTTGATTTCTTAGTGAAAAAGATCGAAAATGATGAAGAACTATCATTGATAGATAAAGTGCATTACCTTATCGCACAAGGCAACGAAAAAATCAAGCTCAAGAATATGTCGTCATGGAATATTCAAAGGATTAAAGAAATCTCTGATAGGTTGTATCTAAAGACAGGAAATCCCAGCTATGGAAGGCTCTCACAAGAACTCGATTTGCCCGAACTTCACCGTAGTCTTCTGTATTTTCGGTAGACTTAAGGCGTATTCGACGTGTTCGCAGTTTTCTGATGAGCATGCTTTACAGAGTGCACGGCTGTTGCGGAAGTACACGTCTGCAATTGCACCTTTAACCATAACGTCTCATCCTCTTTTTGGTTTTACTGGATGTTTGTTATGGGTATGATTTATTCTTTCGTCAGTGCTTTTGCTGGGATAAGTAGTAGGTTTTGCGCGATGAGGTTTGCGATTAATGGTGGAAGTATCTGCGGGCCAAACGCCGTGAGACCGATAACTAGGGAAAGGGCCGCGTTT
>Ga0315282_10011883_pt1 | contig 13414 bp, 8 predicted proteins | sample YL17G07_20_MG_FD_203693 | JGI IMG/M metagenome (GOLD analysis project Ga0315282, IMG submission 203693) | Sediment microbial communities from Yellowstone Lake, YNP, Wyoming, USA - YL17G07_20 | ecosystem: Environmental > Aquatic > Freshwater > Lake > Sediment | place: USA: Wyoming | collected...
CGCTGCTGCGCGGCAGTGAGGATGGACTGGTGCTTTTGCCCCTCTCCGCTGGCGGAGAGGGGGTGCCTGAGCGGAGCGAAGGCGGGGGTGAGGTTGGCGCGACCTCGCGGCTCTGGAGGCGGCGAGGGGGTGGGGCGCGTAGGGGCGAGCCGGGACGCACGCGCATGACCCACGGCTCGCGCCGTGGGCTCTCTTCTTGCGCCGCTACGCGGCTGGTACGCGAAGGCCGCCCGGAGCCCCCCGGGGCCGACAGATGAGAGCACACGGCGTGAGCCGTGTATTCGCGTGAGCCGTGTGAGCGCGTCTGCCGCCGGCGTGAGGCATGTGCCGGCCGGATGCCGCCCCTCAGAAGCTCGTCCCACTCGTGAAGTGGAACTCGTCGATCACCACGGGCGGGCACAGCATGTGGTCGTCGAACTCGGTGTAGGTCAGCACGGACCGCCCGAGCTCGCGAATGCGCTTGAGGAACCCCAGCGGCGAGTCGTTCAGCCGCAGGTTCTTCAGTGCCGCAACGATCTCGCCGTTCTCGATGAGGAACAGCCCGCCCCGGGTCATTCCCGTGAGCGACAAGGCCATGTCGTCGACAGTGTTGAGGTACCAGAAGCGCGTGATGAGAAGGCCGCGCTCCACCGTCCTCACAAGCTCGTCGGCGCTCCTGTCGCCGCCTTCGATGACCGTGTTCTGCGGCCACCCGGTCGGCGCGCGCCCGTTCTTGTCGGCCCAGAAGCGTGTGTAGGCCAGGGTCTTGAGGACGCCACGGTCGATCCAAGAGACCTCGGGCGCTGCCAGTCCGTCCTCGATGAACGGATCGCCCGGTAGGGCGGGGTGGGTCGGCCGGGAGCTTAGTGTGAAGGAGTCGCTCGCGACCTGCGTGCCCACTCGGCCCGTCCAGGGCGAGCGCTCCTCGTCGGCCTCCTTCGCGTCGAGCGTCCAGCAGACGAATCCCAGCAGCCCGCTGAACGCGGCGGGCTCCATCACGACGGTGTAGGCGCCGGGCTCGATGTCGCGCATGTCCGAGAACGCGCACGCCTTGCCGAGCCCACGCAATGCGAGCGCCTCCGCGTCCAAGTCGCCGACCCGGTGCGAGTAGCCCTCCGCCCAACCGGTCCCGTCACCCTTCTTCGCGCTGACAGTGAACCTAGCCCCCGTGGCACGGTGCGTGGCCTCGAGGCCCGCCGAATTGCGGAGGTAGAGGCCCCATTCGTTGGTCGTGAAGCTCCCCGCGCACGTAGCGGCGCGCTCTTCGGCCAGGCGAGCCGTTAGCGCGACCGCGTCGGCGCGGGTCTGGGGCGACACGTCGGCGGTCGCGGGGTCGTGAGCACGCACCCGCGGGTACTGCTGCGGCCCAGGCGGCGGGAGGTACTCAAGGTCGGCGGCGCTGCTCCTTGCGATCGACTCCGCGCGCCGCACGGTGTCCCTCACGCCTTCCTCGGAGAGGTCCGAGGTCGTCGCGATGCCAACCTGCTGCCCGAACGCCGACCTAACCGCGAGCGTGCGCGTCTTCTTCGAGACGTTCTGCACGACCGCGTTCTCGGCGAACCGCGTCGCCGCCTCATGGCTCTCGGTGATCCACACCTCGGTGTGATCGGCGGCGGTGGAGTCAAGAGCGATCGTGCTGGTGGCCTCGTAGGTCATTGTGTGCCCCTCATTCACCTGCGCTCGCGCCACCGACCTCATCCCCGGCCTTTGCCGTACGGGCGGCCCCATGTGGCCGCCCGTGAGCGAGCACATTGGCTCGCCCCTACGCACCCGAGGCTGAGGTACGGTCGCGAAGCCGATGGCTAGATGTACATTCTGTAGACTTCCACGTCCTTGAACATCCCGTACAGCGACCAGAACGCGCCGAGGAAGTAGTCCCCGGCGACCAGACCCAGGAAGAACGGCGCGGCTCCTCGATGCGCCTTCTGGCCGCCCCATCGCAGGATCGCCGCCTTCGCGAACCACGCCACGAAGAAGCTGAACCAGAAGTAGTCGAGCGCGAAGCTGGTAGCGAGGGCATAGCCCGCCGGATGGAACGGGAACCCCACGAACCGCACCCGGAGGGCGGACAGCGCGCCCGCCATGCCGAGGCCGAACAGGAGGGCCTTGATGCCGCCCTTGTCCGGTGTGCGAGGGTTCACGAGCCACTCCTGCAGCCTCTGGAACGTCTCCGCGCCGACCCAGGACTTGAAACCTTTGAGCTTCGCTACTCCGCCATAGAAGTAGGGAATGTGCATGTTGGCCGCGGTAGCCGACACGATCGATACGACGGTGGAAATGAGCAGGACAAGCGTCATCGACCCCACCGGAAGGTCGGCGGCTTGGCCGATCTTTAGGGCCTCGAGGTAGTTGGGCATCGGGTGGTTGCGATTTCCGCGGGTGAGCCAATAGAAGGACGACATGACAGCCAGGTCCTTCTGATGTCCGCCTGAGAAGACACCGGCTCCGCGGATAAAGAAGTTCGTGCCGAATGTCGTCACAATCAGGTCGCGCGGCTGAACGAAGTAGATCTCGTGGGGAGCGCCCATCTCCGCTCTGACCCTGGTGATGGCCACCGCGAGGCCGAAGTAGAGCACGAAGAACAGAACCGCGAAACTGAGCCTGAGGCCGGCGTAGCTCGCGAACGCCACCATGGCGCAGAAGCCCGTGGCCGCCACCAGCATGGCGAGGCGTCTTCGCGCGATCTCGTGGGGCTCCCTTACCAGCTCCTGCTGCTGCGCGCGCTCGGACAGACCCTTGAGCTGTTTCCGGCTCGCCCACAGAAGGAGCACGACCAGCAAGAGCCACGCGCCCATCGACTGCTGGCCGAAGTAGTCCGCCGTGATGAGGCCCGTCTTCGCGCGGAACACCTGCTGCGCCGCTCTCAGCATGAAGAAGAACCAGCATGAGAAGCTGAGGTCAGTCGGTAGGAAGTAGGCGAGCCCTACCCCAAACGGGTAGGCGCCCAGCCGCGCGTCGATGGCGTTGAAAGGCGGCGCCTGGAAGTAGGTCCTCAAGTCCGTGAGCTTCACTCGGTTGAACCGCGGCCACGCGGTGTTGAGCACATTCATGCCGTTGATGGCGCTTATGAATGCCGCGATGGCGAAGCCGATCCAGAACGTCTTTGAGTAGAGCACGTTCTCCGTCTCGGCCCGCGTGACCGCGAGCGGAAGCTGGACGATCGGGAAGCTGAGGCGCTCATGCTCGATCCAGGACCTGCGTAGGACCACCGCGAGGGCCAGCATCGTGAGGCACGCGATCCCAAAGAAGCCCAGCCAGATCGCGAGCGACGGCATCCAGCCTGACAGCAGGCCCGGATCGAAGAAGTCGAAGAAGGGCATCCGCTTCCCGCCCTCATAGAAGCGGGTCAGCGTCGGCTTGTCGTGTACCCACATCCAGTCCGGGTAGAGGCCGGAGAACAGCGTGTCCCACTGGTTCTCGCGACTCGTATTCTGAACCAGGTGGCCGATCGTGCCGATCAAGTTCGCGATAGTGTCGTGGCCGACCATCGCGCACGACACGACCATCATCACGTAGATCACAAGGAGCTCTGACGCCCGCAGCGCGATCCGAGGCGCGATCCTGCGCAGCCCCACGTTCAGGAAGGACAGCAGCAGAAGCGCGAAGATGGGTGTGACGAAGAGGGGCAGGCAGGTGCCGTCAAGCACGTACCACCTGACCTCCATGACGGCCACCCAGTAGCAGTTGAACACCGACAACGCCAGACCCAGAGCGATCGAGCGCAGGGTCAGGCGCTCCTGCGCCGGGCGGACCAGGGCCAGATCGTCCTCGGTCGGCTCCTCAGTTGTCATGTCGCGCTCAGATGCCATTGAGTTCACCGGGCAATGGGCTCAAGCCCATAGTCTAGAACGGGTCCGTTGGCAATGGGCCCGAGCCCATTGCCTGGTCCTCAGGAGCCGACTCGACGGCGGGCTCTACCGCCGGCTCGATGCCTACCGCCCCCGCCAGCTTCTCTCTGGCCGCTTGCCAGTCGGCGGGGCTGTCGCTTGCGACGAGCTCGAGCGCCTCGCCGACCACCGCGCGCTCCGGAATGGGGCGCCCGGGATCGCCGCGCTGAGCCACCTCCAGCTTCCTGCGCGCTTCATTAAGCGAGTCACGCGCGAGCGTGACGTTCCAGACGTCGAGATCGGCGACGGCCGAAGCAAGGTCGCCACGGGCCTCGCGTACGAGCTCGCGCTGGAGGCCGACGATCCTCACCTTCAGCAGGTCAGGGTCGACGGAGCCGGGCTCGGAGGCGACGATCACGTGCGCGAACCACCCGAGGGCGAGCGCCGTCGCCGGGACAACGGTCCACCCCAGCACGGCCAGAATCGCGGCCATCCTCGGCGGCTCACCGCGCCGTGGCTCCCGGCCGATCAGCTCGACCCTGGAGACGGGCTTCACTCGTCTGTTGCCGCGTGCCACCTCAAGTACCTCCGAAGCACCCTCAGTAGGGGAGGGTGGAAACCGACTTGGTCACCATCGCCAGCGCCGCCGACGACAGGCCTACCAGACCGAGGCCACACTGGTACCCCGCCAGCAGCACCACTGCGTAACGGCGCCACTGGTCCCGGCCGAACCGGCGCTCGAAGTAGAACCGCGAGACCAGTGCGCCGGCGAACATAGGCAGGATCACGTGAGGAAGCTGTCCCATTCCCTGGATGAACCCGTATATGAGTGTGACGGGGAGCCTCAGCAAGGTCATTCCGGTCAACCCGACAAGCGCCAGGCCGAACCCCAGCGCGGCGCGCTCGAACTTGAAGGCCTTCAGGAACGGCGACTCACCCGCACTCGTCGCCGTGATCCAGAACGTCTGGTGGAGCGACTGCAGCGGCCAGGTGACCTCCGCCGATGGGTACTGCGACGACGGGATCGGCGCGAGCCGCCACGCGAACTGCCAGAAGACCAGGCCGCAGATGATCACGAGCGGCGTGACAAGCAAGTCGGCCTTGATCAGCGACCACAACTTGGTGCCCGTGAGCTCTACGACTCGGAAGTACTGCGCCGTGCCGCCGAGATCCGAGAGCGGGATCGGCGCGAACCAGACGTCCACTCCCTTGTAGCCGCTGAGAATGAACGTCCCCTCGCGGAGCATCGGGATGCCGACCCACTGGCCCGCCACGCCGAGCATCCTGGCCGAGATGTACGACTCTGCAGGAGTGACGACGAACGCGAACAGCACTAGGAACAGGAAGTTGAAGTTCGGCACCAGACGATGGCACAGCCAGACGATGCCGATCTGCGAGGTGAGGAAGAAAGCCGCGATCACGTACAGCGGGATGCTCCCACGCCCGACGGGCGGAACGTAGGCTCGGTCGATGCCGGCTCCACGGCGGCGGTCGATCAACCAGCGGACGAGCATCTGCCCCACGCTGAACACGAAAAGCGCGATTCCGACCCCAATCTGGAAGCTGATCCAGAAATCGACGCTGGCGGCGAACGAGGTGTTGATCGTGTCCATGCCCTCGCGCCAGGTGGTGAGGATGCCGTGCCTGTACAGCACCGGGTTGACGATGAGCGCCACGGCCGCGGCACCGGCCTGTCCGACGACGGTCCAGAACGGTACCACGGCCCCGGTTAGCACGACCGTGAGGTCTGTGGAGATGCCCGTGGCCGCGGCCGGGAGCAGCTTCTGCGTATTCGGTGTAAGCTCGATCCACGGGATTGGGATCAGCTTCAGCGGCTCGGTCGCGATGACCCCTGTTATAGCCGGCACCCCGACCTGGAACGCGCCGTAGACCAGGCCGATGACCGCGCCGGTCGACAAGGTCCGCCAGCGCCAGGTCTGTTCCTTGGCGGTGCCTTCCGCTACGGCCATGATACCGAGCGCTTGCACCGGCGCCATCGGGAAGGGCAGACGCTCCAGGTCCGAGGTCAGGCGGAACATGCCGTAGCCCAGGCCGAGCCACTCGAGCTTGCCCAGCACCGTCAGCAGCATCGAGATGCCTATCGGCACGAGCCAGTCCCGGTGGAAGAAGGTGCGCTCCAGAAGCGCGGGCGAGTCCCCCGTCGGCACAACCCATGTCGGGATCCGATCCGCGATCCCGAAGCCGACCGAAGCTGGGGCGTAGCGGAGGTACTGGTTCCAGACCATCCCGCCGAAGGGCCCGCCCGCCGCCGCAAGCCCGCCGGCCATGTAGAAGAGGACAAAGATCTCCTGCTTACGCACCGTCGTGAAAGAGCGCTTCGCGACCTCCACGAACAGGATGACCGTGGTCCACTGCGCCGCTCCGCCGAGGGTCTGGCCGACCACAAGGGATAGGTAGATCGAGGCGGGCATCATGACGAATCCCACGAAAAGCGCGCCGAAGATCGTGCGGACGTTGAAGCCGTCCTCGAACTCGGACGGGACCTCGAGAAGTCTCCTGTACTCCTCCAGGTCCTGGCCCAGCTTCATCGCGCTAGCCAACGATCGCCACCTCCTCCCCCGTGCGGTGGTACTTAACCTTCTCCGTAGGGCTGAACGTGCGCCACAGCAGGAACTGGCGGCGCAGGAGGTGCAGGAACGCGCGCGTGCAGCGGATCCACGCGCTGTCGTCGCCGCTCACCCGGTACACCCGAGCTACGGCGCCGAGGAGGTCCGGCTCATCCGTAGGGACGATCCTTATCTCACACTCCTCCGACACGCCAACGTCGTACGGCGACAGCCACGCCCTGAAGCGAAGCGTGAAACGCGGAGCCGCCTCGACGGCGTGTGCAGACCGCATGAGCGTCGCGCCGTCCGTGGAGAACTCGCCCACCGAGTAGTCCGCGTGTGCGTTCAGGTACTCCGCGAGGTACGCCAGCAGGCCGAGCGTCTCCTCCGTGTGCATTGTGAACGGAAGGTCAACGGTGAGTACGTCTCCCTCGGGCTCGGGCAGCCTCCACCGGCGCTCGACTCCCGCGACGGCGAGCTCCGCCGCCTTCTTGGCCGGGTACAGGGTCGAGACGAAGACGACCGACATGATGATGACCGTGCTGCCCACCGCCGCCATGCTGCTGTAGTTCAGAGACAGGAGGCCCTGGAACCAGTGGAGGTGCACGTACAGCCAAGCGATGGTCTGCCCTATCAGGTAGCCGACTATCGCGCCGATAACAGCGTAGACCGAGGCCTCGGACAGAAACAGGAACCCGACGTGGGCCGGGGCGAGCCCCACCGATGAGAAGATCGCGATTTCCTTGACGCGCTCGTAGACCGACCCCAGCATAGTGTTGAGCACGATGAGGGCGGCGATGAGGATCGGGATGATCGTCCCCTCCAGGCCGGCGAACGTCGGACGGCCGACGGCGCTGCAGAAGTAAGTGGTGCCTCCGAACCCCGAGAACACGCCGAAGTCTAGGCGGGATACGAGGTCCATCTGCGTCTTCTCGGCGTCCTCGTCACCTTCGAGCCCCGCGGCCACACACCGGAGCGACCCACCCAGGCGCAGGCTCATCGCGTAGTTCACCAGCACGACGTTCCCGGCCGGGATATGAGGCGTATCGGCCGTGGTGGTGCCCAGCTCCACGTTCTGCGTGGTCGTCCGCATCAGCTCGCCACGACGCTGGAGGTTGTTCTGCTCCACCTCGTCGATCGGCGTCATCATCTCGCCGTCGAGATCGCGAAGCTCATCGGCGGCGTCCCCGTCGTACAGGCCTATCACCTTGAGTGGGACGCCGCGGATCTGGATCGTGTCTGTGCCCACCTGATCCTCGCCGAACCCGATGGCCTGTGCGACCCTAGTGGGGAGGATGCAGGTCGCCAGGTCGTCGGGACTGTCGGTGAACCACCTGCTCTTCGCTCCGACAAGCGTGTCGGCGATTCGCGTGACCTTCGGCTCCTCGGGCACCATGCCCAGGAGTGCTCCGACGTCGTAGAGCTCGCTCCCGTACCGGAGTGGGACGGACGACTTGAGCGCCGACCCCTCCGACAACGTCCACGAGCGCGGCACGATCGGGAACCGGCCGGCCGAGTCGTTTCGCAGCACCGAGTACGTGTACTCCGAGAACGGTCCGTAGGTCGGCTGGCGGATCAGGATGCCGGTGTACGCGGGCGGGTTGTCACGCTTGACGCGGCGGACCCTCTGCTCGGTCTTCACCGACGTGAACGACACCACAGTGAACGTAAGGAGCACGAGCGTCACGCAGGTCAGCCCCGTGCGCGTGGGCCGCCGCCTCATGTTGCCGACGCCGAGCGCGAACGCCGCTGTGGCGGAAGACAGACGCGCGACGTCGGCCTCATGTTGCCCTATGGTCTGGTGCCGGTAGTCGGCCATCTGCTGGTCGAAGTGACGGAGAAGCAGGACCGCGACGAGTCCCGCCAGGACCATGAGGATGAAAGCCAGGAGCACGATGAGCGGCGTCGCGGTGACACGGAACGCGGGGTGGACGGCCGCCAGCACGATGAAGACCGCGAAGAACACGCCGACCGCGCCCAGGACCTGCTTGTGGATCGTCCTGCCCGCGAAGAGCAGCCGCTCGACCAGGTAGGCGAACGGGATGAGCAGCACGAGGTAGAAGATGACCCCGTTCACGACATCCCTCGCCGTACGCTGGACGGCCGGATAGACCCTGTCCTCAACCGCCAGGGCGCGTCTGGCCAGCGCGACATACTTTGAGATGTCTCCGGCCTCTTGCGCCTGCTTCGCCTCATCAAGCGTTCCCCTCGACAGCGCGTGAAGCCGCGTGGACCGAGTGTCGGATACGCCAAACTTGGCGAAGCGCGCGATGCGACTCTCGTCGAGGATCCACATGTCACTCGCCGAGCGGTAAGCCAGGTTCGCGATGACGCGCTCGTCATCCACCGAGATGCCCTCGCCGAGCGGCTCCGACGGTGTCGCGCCCAGGAGCAACATGCGCGGCGCCTCGAAGCCCGGCTTCATCAGGAGGATGAGGTGCTCGCCGGGGGCGCCGTAGACCACGGCGGCCGGCTCGGGATCGCCGGGGATGCGCGCGTCGGTCCACGACGGCCGCACGAGCCCCCACTGAAAGGGCACGGCCTTCGTAGCCCTATCGAGCACGCGAACGTCTGACAGAATGCCGAAGTGAGCCGGGTCTATCGTGTCGATGATGGAGATCTGCTCCGCCCGGAACACGACCACGTCTTTGCCCTGGTCGACCGCGTCGATGGTGAAGTTGTCGAAGGTGATCCGCTTGGCGCCCTGGGCGCCGCGGTCGGGCGCGTAGATGACGTCTCCGGTGTCGTCATCGACCAGGAACGCCGCGAGCTCGGTCGCCGCGCCCCAGTTGTGCGTCTGCAAGGGCAGGCCGACGAGCTCATACCGGCCATCCTCGCCCACCTGGTCCATGATGTGGTGCCGCACCCCGCACAGCGTCTTCGTCACCCGAGCCCACAGAGCGATCGCACCGGGGACGGGGTCCTGCGGGAAGAAGCTGATGCTCTTGCCGAACTCGAACACTCCTCCGTGCAGCTTCGCGAAACCGTCGTCCGGGTCAGCCTTGAACAGCCCGACCGCGGCGTCCTGGAGCACCTCGCAGAGGAGGTTCGGCACCGTGCACGCGACGAGGCGCATCTGACGCTCAAGATTCGCGTGATCCAGGCGACCGAATGTGTCCAGAGGCGTGTCTACAAGGGCGCGCATGTCGCCTGTCGACACAAGGCTGGTCCCGGCGTAGCCCGCCAGTGTCGCGCACTCGGCCTCGAGACAGGGCGCGCAAGGCAGGTAGGTGCCCCAAGACCGGTCGGTGCCGGTGTTGATGCAGTCGACCACCGTCTGGTCCCGGTCGACCCCGAACTCCTGCGAGAGAAGCCAACCGTAGTCGCGACAGGCGGTGCCGAAGTCCGAGAATTTGAAGCGCGCGCTCTCGATGTAGTTGTAGAAGAAGCCCTTGTAGAACGCCCCTACCGCGGTGCCGTGCGACGTCAGATCGACTCCGATCATCCCGCGGAAGTGGAGCGGCTCGAGCTGTCGGGCGTCTGCGGCCTTCGCCTTCTCGGGGCGCCATGCCGTGACGCGGCGTTGCACGAAGTCGCGCATCCCCGCCATCGCGAGCCCGTGCGCATCGGTCAGCAGAACGATGACGGGTCTCCGCGGCGGGTAGTCATGCAAGATACGGCACAGCTCGACCAGGAACGCGCAGTTGGCGGCGCCTTCCGCTCCGGGCGCGACGGTAGGCGCCACACTCATCGAGTCGTACCAGGCCGTCAGCACGATGGGCTCGGCTGCGAGGTCCGGATCGCTTCCGGCGATGAACCCGTGGATGTTGACGCCGGTGACCTCCTGCCAGCGGCTTCCGCCGGTGACGGTCCCGGTGGGTGTGGCCCCGTCGGCGGTCGCCTTCCGGAGAGCCGCCGCGCCGGAGCCCATCGCGATGAACCGAGGGGTCGACAGCGGCTGCTCCGAGAACTTCTGCTCCGCCTCGCCGCGGATGGTCTCCGGCGGCTCCAGGAACACGACCGCCGCCGCTCCTACCATCGCCGCTCCGTACCAGGCACGCCCGGAGTTGAACTCCATGACGGCGATGGAGCCCTTCACGGGCTTGCGGTCGTACGATGTAAGGTCGCCTCCGCCGACATACACAAGCGGCCCCGTGATGCCGGCGCGGGGGGCCCGGCTCGGACGCACAAGGTTCGGCCAGAGCGGCTCGAGCCGGATCTGTTCCCCCTCGAGCGCCAACGCTGCGGGCGTCGATTCGTCATCAACCACGGGAGCGAGTGCCGGGAACTCCTCCGTGGCAACGCCGCTCACCCCCGCTTCGGCGAGCCGCCGCATTAGGAACTCGCGGGCCGCCGCGTTCCCGGGGGTGCCGGTGACGCGAGAGCTGAGCTCGGCGAGGTACCGCGCGTCGGCCCGGACTCGCGAGTAGTCGAACGCGTTCGCGAGGTCCCCGAAGGCGTAGGCGGGGGTGACCGCGATCAGAGACGGGTCGAAGTCGTCCGCGGCGAGCACATAAGGCGCGGTCAGGGCCGTGAGGGCCGATGCGAGTAAGACACGCGCCGCACGCAAGGACTTCCTCCACTGGTAGAGTAAGAGCGGAGCCAGGGGCCGACGGCCGTGCTATTCTACGCGGGGCCCGGAGCGCCCTGCCCAGACGCGGCTCAACGCTCATGTGCGGAGGGACGACTTGTCGTACCCAGTCTACGGTAGGCCGGAACCGTACGCGACCCACCGCGACGGCCGCGTGCGGGCGGACGACGGGAGGCGCCCCCGATGCTGCTGCGCCGGCTGTGCCGCGGGGAGCTTCCTCGTGGCCCTTGCGTTCTTCCTCGGCGTTGTGGCCCTGGTGGTGGCGCAGCCGAAGCGGTCGCCCGAGATCGAGAGGCGCCGCCAGGCCGCCCTCTCGCGCTGGGATGAGCCGCCACCTTCGCGGCCACCGGCCGAGGTCCGGGCCTTGCGGGAGCGCGTCGAACGCGCCGCGGAGCAGGCTGAGCGGGCCGCGCGCCCTGGCGGGACCAAGAGCTTCTCGACCTCGGTGCACGAAGACGAGGTCAACTCCCTGCTCGCGACCGACCCCCGCATCAGGAAGGAGCTGGCCGCCAAGGGGATCAGGCAGCTCACGGTTCTCTTTGAGAGCGGGCGGGTGCTCATCGACGGCGTCTGCGACGTGGGGGGCCTGAGCTTACGCGTGAGCGCGGACGCTGTCCCCGCCGTTCGTCCGGACGGCACCGTTGATCTGCGTATCGAGAACGCGCGTGCCGGGCGGTTCCCGATCCCGGCCGACAAGATGGCGCAGGCAAGAACCGAGCTCGCCAAGGCGCTCGCGATGCAGGATCCGAGTCGCGGACGGGTAACCTCCCTCGAAGTCCTGGACGGGGAGATCCGTGTGTCGGGCGAGGCGACCGGCGAGCTGCCGGATGTGCCCGACCTGACGGGTGGGTGACGGCGCTGGCAAGCGAGGATAGGACAACAAGGCGCGCGCGTGGGCATCGGGTCGAGTTCCAGGTCGCGCGCGAGCTCGCCAGACGCGGCGCCAACATCGTTGAGATGAACTTCCGCGCACAGAGAGGCGAGATCGACATCGTGATCGAGGAGGGCGGCGCGATCTCCTTTGTGGAGGTTAGGTCCCTGCAAGCCGGCAGTCCCGTCGACCCGGCGGAGACCGTGGGGCCTGACAAGAGGCGGAGGATCGCGCTCTCGGCGCAGGAGTACCTCGAGCGCCGCGCGGTGCCCCGGACGACCCCTGTGAGGTTCGACGTCGTGGCAGCCGTCACGGCGGGCGACGAGCTCGCTACCGTGCTGGAGATCCGGTGGATCAAGGGTGCGTTCACGCTGGAGGACGTGCCCGGCTGGCAGCCGGATGTTGGGAGGCGCAGCCCCCTGTCAACGTCAGCAGCGTCACCTCCGGGCGGCAGTTGATGCGGAACGGGAGCGTGCCGCCGCCGAGGCCTCGGCTGACGTAGACCCAGGTGTGCCCGACCCTACTCCACCCTGACGCGTGGTTCAGCTTCCGCCGCTCCGGTATCCAGATCGCCGCACCCGAGGGATAGCACCACTGGCCTCCGTGTGTGTGGCCGCACAGGCACAGGTCGGGGGCATCGGGCGGGAAGCGGAGCGCGGTCACCGGGTTGTGAGCCACCATGAGGGACGGCACGCCCCCGGGCCGGCCGCGGAGCGCCGCGTCGGGATCGGGGCACCCACCCCACTCATCGTCCACGCCGCATAGCCACAACGGGCCGGCCGGAGTCTCGATGACCAGCCCGTCGTTCTTCAGAACCTGGATCCCTGCCACACGGTACATGGGATCGGGACCGCAGCCGGGCAGCCACAGGTCGTGGTTGCCGTAGACCGCATAGGTGCCCGCCGGCGCCCGGAGACGGCAGAGGACCCGCTCCGCCTCCGCCGACGGGCGCTCCTCGAAGAGGATCGTGTCTCCGCCCAGTACAATGAGGTGGGGCTGCCAGTCGAGGACGGCGTCTATGGCGTGCTCGATGAACCACAGGGGTACGGTCCTGCCAAGGTGAAGGTCGGTGAGGAACCCGATCCTCACCGGCTCCGGGTGACTCGGCGCCACCAGCGAGCGGAGCCTTACGCTGTATCGGCACCTCTGCAGGAAGCCCGGCTGCCGACACTGACGCTCGAACAACCCGGCCGGCCACCTGCCCAGCCATGAGCGGCTCAGCCAGTCGTCGAGCGCTCCCCAGACCCAACGGTATGGCGGGCCGGTTCCGATGTCACGGTGGTGTCGTTTCACCGTGGCGCTTGCCACTCCTAACGGCCGTCCGAACCACCTCGGGCGACCGGGACCCCACGAACCTGCGGGCTGCCTGTCGGCGCCCCGATCGGGGGCCGATCCTCTGCACGTGGCAGGAGTTCGAGGGGCGGCGGGCGCACACCTTGCCACCACGTGCGGGGTGCCGCGGGCGACTGGTGAGATCGTGGCCCGGAGTGGCGCCGGTGGGGGTCGGCCCCAGCGGAGCCGATGAAGCCCCTTGCCGGGATGCGCGATGCGCCGCCATGTCGGGGCGCAGGGTCTCTTGATTGTCGGCACATCGCGCGTGCCAACCTCACCCCCGGTCCCTCGCTGCGCTCCGGACCAC
>Ga0315282_10011884_pt1 | contig 13414 bp, 13 predicted proteins | sample YL17G07_20_MG_FD_203693 | JGI IMG/M metagenome (GOLD analysis project Ga0315282, IMG submission 203693) | Sediment microbial communities from Yellowstone Lake, YNP, Wyoming, USA - YL17G07_20 | ecosystem: Environmental > Aquatic > Freshwater > Lake > Sediment | place: USA: Wyoming | collected...
ACTCCTCCCTAAAGGGAGGAGCTTTCCATTGGCCGGTCGGTACTCCGCACTGCGGAACTCGAATCGGCCGCATCTGGACGAACAAGCCCGTTTACTGGGACTCTCGTGCCGGAAAACTGGACAAAACAAGGATTGGTGATGTCCTGAGCTGTCCGCTCCAGCACGGATTTAACAGCAACCACGAGCGAAGCTTTGCGGTCGCTGTTCACGACTAAACCACACTTGCACTTGTACAGGGCGTAGTTTGTAGAGGAGTGTCCCGGGTTCACTGCACCGCAGTGTGGACACCACTTGCTCGTGTGGTAAGCGTCGACTTTATGGAGGAGCACGCCCGACTGCTCGCAGTCTGAGGCGAGGAACTCTTGGAGGCGGAGGTATGGAATCCGATTTATCTTTTGGTTTGCCTTCCTGTTCTTCTCGTGCCTTCTGCTTCTGAAACCCAGCTTTTCGATGGCAACTGAGGCGCCGTACTTTTGGGCGAGCGTAATCACCTCCTTGGCGACCTGACCGCTTCTTGTCTTCACGTAGTCTCTCTGCTTGTGCCTGAGCCTTTTGAGGTACTTTCTGGCTTTTGGAGAGCCGTTGTCGGCGTGTGCCTGAAGCTTGCTTCTCAGTTCTAGAAAGCGCCTCTGCTTTCTGGCGACGTCTCTGCCCAAGTAGAGCTGCTTTGCCACCCTGCCCTTCTCCGCGTCGTAGACGGTTACGGCTGCAAGCGTCGTTGAGCCAACGTCTACGCCAACGACGAACCGCCTGCTGTTTTCGGGGGCAGGAAACTTTTTCTCAAGGACGACGACGATTCTCCCGTCCTTCAATAACGAAATGTTTCTGAACGCCCATCCGTCGTCGAGGAAACGGTTGAAACGCTCGAGCTGCTCATCAATCCTGACGGGAACAACGAACGACTTTGCAGGCACATACGTGATCTTGAAGAGGGGGTTGCCCCTTTCCGATTTGACGTACCTGAACCACCGTTGGTTGAGGCGGATGGAGCACCGCTTGAACCCGTCCTTGACAGTTTCTCGCTTGGCCCACACGTCCTTTCTCGCTTCTTGGACAACGTCGGAGGGCAGGAACGAGGTTTTGCGGATGTCGTGGTACGTGAGGTGGTGCAGCTCGGTTGAGGATTTGGCGTTTGGTAGGCTTCTAAGTGTTTCGTTGAGAACGCGTAGGTACTCGGAGAAAATGTTATTGAGTATCCTCTGCTTGTTTGCCGTTAGTTTTAATATGTTTAGCACGATGCACTTTCTCAAGACATCACCAACAACTAGTCCTCTCGACAGCTTAAAAAGGTTTCGGCAATTCCTCCCCGCCTTGAAAGGCGGGGTCTCCTTGCCATTTTAGATAACGGTCACCTAGTTAAGTGCCCGCACAAATATATATTCTTTTCGGGTATGTTAATCAATTATGAGCATAGTTTAACTTGAATTAAGGAGAGTGTTCGTCCTTTAGGGGCAGGTTAAAACTTTAAATAGGGTTGTTTACTACTATTGGTGAAGTTCAAAAAAAATTGAACCTAAGGTGAGATGGATGCAAGACCTATTACGAAAAATTGAAACCGGCGAACTACAACTCGGACAACCCTGGAAACCAACAAACAAATCCTTAACCCTAGTTATCCCAATAATTATTAAAACCGCCGGCAAAAGAAGCTACGTTGTGCTGGAAGAAATAAAAGACAAAGTGAAAATAGTTGATACGGGTCACATCGGCGAAATAAGAATCACCGCCGACCATGACAAACCCATTTTTATTCGTGGAGGCACAATGCTGAAAGGCGCAACACAGGAACGAGCAAACCCCTACAGCATCATAATCGCGCCGCAAATCCCCGAAGAAATCATGGTTCACTGCATCCACGCAACAAGAGGCATTATGCTCGGCGCAATTTTAACTCCAAGCGGCCACGCACCCAGACAAGTGTACGCGCAAATGCTGCTCGCAAGAGATCAAAGCCTCACTTGGAACGCGGTAACCCAATACTCAAACAGCATACTACCTGAAATTGGTGCTGACTCGCTTTTAAGAGGCGACGACCTAGTTGGAACCTACGAAAACATCAAAAATTTTAGGAAAGAACTTGAAGAACCCCTCAAACAAATCCCTGACCACATAAACCAAGTCGGAGTTGTCATTGTAGACTCTGACGGCATCGTCGGCTTAGAATTATATGATCATCCAGACTCGTGGAAGGCTTTTTCAGAATCAATACTGCGAAGTTTTTCAGAAGCAATAGCCCGCGAAGACAAAACCGGAATATTCACGGTAAACGAAGACGCGGTTCTCCCAACAGTACAAGCGTTCCTAAAAGAAATAGCGAGCGCTCAGCAAGAAGAAGTGTTCAACAAAAACAACGCGCGAACCACCATAATAAAAACCAAAAACTACGTGGGAGAATACACGAAACTCGACGAATCCACAATACACCTGTCAATAACAAGACGCGAAAAAGAAGTTCTAATGGGGCAACCAATCCAACAAATCATAAGGCCTTACTGGCCGCGAAGACGCGAAATCACATATCCAGACCAACTTCCAAGAGACGACGTTTATCCTCCGCCGTTCTACTTTGCTTCCGCCAGCGAGTTTCCGCCGTTGCCTCCCCAAAAATTAAATCCTCTCCTAAATCTTCTAAACGAGCCGCGAACGTGGACCGAGCTGAAAAAACAGGTTCCAATAGCAAAAGCAACACTGTCAACACGAATGAAAACCCTCCAAAACATGGGCCTCGTGGAAAAAGTGGAAGCGATAAACGGAACAACAAAATATACACTCACGGGAACGGGTCAAGAACTAGCAAGAAGAAAGAAGAAAAACAAATAATCCCTTAATTCTACACTAACGCACTCGTATGTGCCCTCCTCCCCAACCTAAAGGTCAAGGCTTCCCGCAGTTCAAGTTAAAGCTTGGTACACCGTCGTTTTTAAAATGTTGGCGAAATAAGCTATTAAAACCCCAACGGCAATAACTGCAAACTCGAATAGAAGGTTAAATTGAAGTGGTCCCCCAGTTAAACGAGAAATAATGAAGGTTAATGTCAGGTAGTATCCTGCCAATGAGTATGCTCCGCGTGGTCTTTGAGTAACCGCTCCGAACACCAGGGGGGTTAATACCATCAGAAACGACGCGATTGAGAGTGAAGAAAATAACGTCGCCGCCAAAGAACCAGCGAATATTGTGAACAAAACAGAATTTTTGGCTCGGTTGTAGAAGGCTGATTTGAGCAATTTAGAAACAACTTCGTCAGGCACCTGCCATCCACTCTTAATTTTCAAAAGTATCTTGGCCATTTCCGCGTGAGTTTTAAATTCTTCCGTGCTAAATTCTTGTTGACCCGTAGCGGAAATTATGAATCCACACACGGTCAACGCCATAGTGACCACCTCTGGACCCTCATTTGGGTACGCGTCAATCGTAGCCTCTCTGTTTTTGGCCGCCTCAGAAATAAGTTTCCACGCTTCAAGAACGTTTTCGTCAACAACAACTTTGCCTTGGCGAAGATGAATTATCCCGAGCTTCCAAAGCGCGTCAAACAAGTTGCTGCAATTCGAATTTCTTTCAGGAGCTTGCATAATTTCACCTACCCATTTATTATCAACTAAACATTTAAAGCTTACGGTTCCATGCGCTTTCGCGTTACCGCACTTCAATTTTTTCTGCGGGGTAACCCTTCTTGATTAGAAACTGTTTTGTCTTTTCACGTTGATCGCCCTGCAGCAGAATTTGACCGTTCTTGTCACTTCCTCCACACGCACATAATGCTCGAAGACTTCTCGCAATTTCCTCGCGTTCACGATTTACGCCAGTGATAATTGTTACAATTCTGCCGCGTTTTCGCGTTTCACACCGGATAACAATGTCCAGTTGTTCGTCATTAAGCTGCGCACAAACACAAATATCAACGGGTAACCCGCAATGCTTACAAATTTCAACCATTTATTTTCAAAAGTATATGACACGCCGTGTTATTTAAACTTTCACATTTTCAACCAAACCTTTTTAAGAAAACACACATATCATCTTATTGGTGTGCTTGTGACTGAAACGGAACTAATCGACGTCTACAATGACAGCGGAATCAAAATTGGAGTTAAAAAACGGGGTGAAGCACACCGCGACGGGAGTTGGCATCAAAGTTTTCACTGTTGGATTATCAGGCAAGAAGGAGACCATTGTTTTATCGTATTTCAGCTTCGCGGAGACAAAGTGGTTTATCCTTTCCTCTTTGACATTACTGCTGCGGGGCACGTGCGGAGTGGCGAAACAGTTAAAGAAGCTTCGAGGGAAATAGGCGAGGAGTTAGGGTTGAAAATACGTTTTGAAAGTTTAGTGTATCTTGGAACTCGTCATGAGGCTTATATTCTGGGCGAAATAACTAATCGTGAATTTTGCGAAGTGTACCTGCTTGAAGATCAAACTCCGCTATCAAAATATAAGTTGCAGGAGAAGGAGGTTGCAGGCGTTTTTCAAATAGAACTAGACGATCTTCTTAAATTATTTAACGGAGAAGTGAATGAAGTTTTAGCGGAAGGAGTTGTGCTCGAGTCGGGTAAACTGAAGAAAATTGAACGCGTTATTAAGGCTGAAGAATTTATTCCCCGCAAAGACAGATATTACCTTTTAATAGGTATAATGGCTGAACGATATTTTGAAGGTAAAAAAAGGTTCGCCGTGTAAAGCAACAAAATCTATTACCACTACAGCAATTCTAATCGCGATTATCGCTGCAATGTTAATTTTTTGGTCGTTTCATCTTCTCCCAAAAAGAATATATACACCATGATTACTTATGTATGCCTGAACGGTGTAACACCATGAGTGGCAGTAGTCCTTACAAACCATTAGGTCATAGAAAAAACTGCAAGTGCAAATTATGTAAACTCAGACGAGAATGGGAAGAACATAAAGCGAGACGATTAGGAAATAGTTTAGTGCAACGGTGAATAAGAGGATTAAGAAAGTTTCGACCCCTTGCCCTCGTTTTCTTTAAACTTTCCAATTCTATCGCCAAGCTCTTTTTTTATAAAGAATTAGTCGAAAAACCCCCCTACTTTAGCGAGGAAATTCATAGGTATTTGGCGAAAAACCTTAAATACCCCGCAGTATCATGTCAAGTTGTGCGTCGCGTGGCAGCCCAGCTTCGCGGCGCCTAGATGCAACGTGGGACGCCTCTGAAACCACGCGAAGTATAGTTGAATGTTATTAATGACGTTAAGATGAAGTTTAAGTGAAGCCGGGTCCAAGACGGACGGAGGCGTTCTTGATGCCGGTAGATACAAAATTATATTATCCCAAATTTTTTGAGTAGTTTTTCAACGCGTTCTGTCGCGCCGAACTTTTGAATTCGCGCCTTGAGGTAATCCTGATCAATTTTTTCGGCGGCCGCCATCGCACGAATATCCTCAACGTCATATTTATCTTTTTCTTTTCCGCGTTGAAGTATTGCCTTTATGAGGATGTTGTCTTCGGGCGAGATCAGGTTAACTTCCATCCCGAAGATTGTTCGATGTTGAATGTGCTCGACCATTTCCGCATCTAAACCAAGCGGATACTCTTTGCCTTCTATTCTCTTAATTTTTGTCTTGCAAAGTTCGACGCCTTCAATTGTTCCTAATATTTGCCGTGCCCTTTCGAAATCTTTGTCCTGAACGAGAACGTCAATGTCTGACACTTTGCGCCGGCTACCATAACAGTACGCGGCGAAACCTGCAAAAAACGCCCATTTAATCCTAGCCGCGCCAAGACGATCCTTGACCAAACGAATTTTAAACGGCGCAAACCAGCCAACATCAGCCAACGACTCTTTCATCTCAATCATTACTCCATGTAATTAAACGGGTATATATTGTTTTGCTAGATTGGCCAAAAGTTGTGTGCGGTCTCGCTCGCTCCGGCGATGCCGCCTGCGTAATTGCCATCGACTCTCACAAGAACATATTGTATTTGGGAGTATGTGAACTACCCCACCCTAAAGGGCTGGACTTCTAGGCTCATCAACCTTTTCGGCTGAATCATCCCTAGTTTGGGCACGTTCAACTGGTGCCCCCGCCCCGTTTAAGACCGTTAGGTCCGCAGGGGACTTCACTCCCAACACGGACATGCCGCGTTGAGCAGTGTTCGCCGCGCCGCCAAAGTCGCCGTCATACTCTAAACCGCATGCCACACACTTGACCCGCTGCCAACTGCCCTTATACGACCTCTCAACCTTTCCACGGCACCGGTGGCAACGGTTTGAGGTGCCCCATTCGTTCAACACCAGACTTGGAATGCCGTGTTCGTCGAGTTTTGTTTGGGCGTACTGGGTTTGTCTTCTGAAGCTCCACGATTGTAGTAACTTCCTTAGGTACCGCTTGTTGTTGCCCCGATAGTTGTTGTATCGAATGTAGTCTGGCGAGCCGAAGACTACGAGAACGTTCCTGCAGGATTCGGCGAGTTCGTTGGCGAGTAGCCAGTCGTAGTGCTCAGAGACATTTCTGCGTTTGTTTCTCTGCTTCTTCAGCGCTTCATGCTTTCCTAGGCGTTGCAGGTGTGAGATGTGGTCGTTGAGTCTCTGCAGCTTTAGTTTCCCGTTGCGGAAGATCTTGTGGTCGTGGGGTTTTTCGCCAGGTCGCATCAACACGGTTGACGCTGCCCTCCGAACTCCCAAGTCCACGCCCATAAACTCCGCAACGGGCTGCGGCACAGACTGAAACAAGACCGTCACATGTACCATCCAACGTTTCCTATCGCGATCCCAAATTAACTCAAAGTCTCTAACAATGCCTTTCTCAAGCAGTTGTCTGTGGTATTCGCAGGGGTTCAGTGGCACATCAATCGTTTCGCCCTTCGCCAAAGTTGAAATGTGAGCCACGTAACTTGTCAACTTCAGTTTTGTCCTTTCTATTCTTCCCGTTCGTCGGTCAAACCGGACTGGTTGTTTTTTTATGAGGCTGTATTTCGACGTGCACGGCAGTTTCGGCTCACGATTCAAAAGCTTCTCATACCATTTTGAGTCTCGTTTAACTTTGGACAACATGCGTTTCCGCAGGGCGTGTTGTTCGCGATACGCGCTCCACATCCACAAGGCCTTGTTTCCTGCCTGCTGCACAAAGCCAGCTGACAGGCCGGTTTCCTCTTGAACGCGGTGTTGGAGGCGGATGTTTTCGAGTTGGCTTCTTGTTCTGATGTCGTTTTCTTCGATTAGTTTGCACCATAATCTTACTGCGTAGCTGAGGCGTGCTGTCAAACAGTTCATGATGCCCCGTTTTCTCTTGGTTGTTGCGTAGTGCACGGGTATTTGAAGAGTCTTAATGTACATGCTTCAGTTCAAAAGAAATAGAGGGGTTACCCCTTATAAATGTCTTTCGGCTTCCATCCCCAACCTGAAGTTTGGGGACTTCCCGCCGATAAAGTTAAAGCTGTTGTTCGTGACTAAAACAATTCACGACAATAGAGAGGACAAGTCGGTTTTCAACTGGTTTATATTCTTAAAGAGGATTGTTTGCATTCCAAGTTGTTTGGCGGGAACTAGGTTTTCTTCGTGATCGTCGATAAGAATGCAGTTTGCGGGTGTGGTTTTAACGATCTCTAAACATTTTAAGTATATTTCAAAGGGGTTTTGGTCTGCATTCAGCCGTGGTTTCGCTATTCCCAAGTCGCATGAGGCTACAACGTGATGAAAGACTTGGTCGACGGGGTAGTTTTCACGCAGGTGCTGAAGCCACTCCCGCGAAATATTCGTTAACAATACAAGAACGTGTTTTTTCGCCAATTGTTCGGCCAACCCGAAAACCTCCTGGTTAACTTTAAAAACTTGACGAATTACCTTTTTAAAATGCGCTATGTTGGGTTCAAGGTTTAGGTCGGCGGCAACCAGCATCCAGTACTCGTCCTCCAAGATTTTGCCCAGTTGAAACAAGGGCCAATGTCTACCAAGGGTCGAGTAGGTAATTTCGGGGTTAATTCCGTATTTCTCTTTAAACTTTGCGGACACTGCGGGAAATGCTCTTTCAACCACTACTCCACCCGCGTCAAATATAATCACTTTCAACTCAATCACAACCATCTAAGTGCTCACCCTCTTTTAGTTTTTTAATAAAAGGAGTAATCAAATTTTTCGTAAGATTCTGCGAAGTTCAAGCACATTGTTAACAAACGTTTCGGGGTGAATGTGGTGCTTTAAGCTTTCGTTGACCCGAACTATTTTTCCACTTGCCAAAGTGTATAACCAAACCACATAACGCGAAAAGGTTATTAGCTAGTTAATGCATACTATTTTTGGTGTGATAAATGAAGATACTCTTTGTATACCGACACTTGTCATCGTTTGTTAAAAACGACTTGTGCTGTCTGTCCAATCGTTTTCCGGTTTTTTCGTTACATGTCAGCAAGAACCTCATGAAAACCGGGATACGTTTTCTTGTTAAGACACCTAAAGTCGACATAATTTTTGTTTGGCTCGCAGGGTATCAGGCGGTTTTGTCGGTTTTATTCGCGAAACTGTTCCGGAAAAAAATAGTGGTGGTTGCAGGAGGTTATGACGCAGCAGACGAACCTGAGATTGGCTACGGAGCATTCAGGACGTGGTATCGTGCTGCAATGGCAATTTTCGTCTTCAAAAAGGCTGATCTGGTTTTGGCCGTTTCGGAGCATACCCGAAAAGAGCTTCTACAACGTTTCAACAGAGACATCCACATGGTTTATAATGGGGTGGACACCAACATTTTCGTTCCAAAAGGCAAAAAAGAAAGAATCGTTTTAACCGTTGCCGCCGTGAACGCGTCTAACCTAAAGAAGAAAGGGTTGGAAACTTTTGTGCAAGCGGCATCTTATCTACCTAACGTACAATTTGTCTTAGCGGGAAGTTATGATGCCTCAATAGAAAATCTTCGGGGGTTAGCAGGCAGAAACATCGTGTTTACTGGTCGACTGCCTTTTGCCGAGCTTCTAAAATTATACCAGCGTTCTAAAGTGTATGTTCAAGCTTCATTTCACGAGAGTTTCGGCGTTGCTTTAGCAGAAGGTATGGCTTGCGAATGCGTGCCTATAATAACTCGTCGAGCAGCTCTTCCCGAAGTTGTTGGAGGCTGTGGTTACTACGTCAACTACGGCGACGCTAAAGAACTAGCAGTAACCATCTCAAAAGCCATTCAAGATAAGGAGAAGGGAACAAAAGCCAGAGCAAGAGTGATTAGACTCTTCACTTTGGGGAGCCGACAAAAACAATTAGAGAAACTACTTTCGGATGAAGTTTTACTAAAATGTCACTTTACTTCACAAAACTTAAATAGTTCCGACTTGACAACTCATGTTAACGGTGGGAAGTAGAAATAAATGAAGAGCGAAGAAGAAGTAAGATTAAAAAAAACCGCTTTTTTAGCTGAGGTCAAGCTTGGATTTCATGTTTTAGACCTTGGATGCGGAAAAATGCGAATACGAAGGTTTCTTCCAAAAGAAATAAGCTATTACGGCGTTGATATAAATCCCGTTTCAGAGAAAGTAATCGAACACAATTTAGAATTGGGCCTGCCGGAAAAAATAAAAGGAATTAGATTCGATGTAATTTTTATGAGCGAGTTTTTGGAACATGTGGAAAATTTCAAAACGTTACTAACTGAGTGCGGAAAAAATTTAAAGGAGGGGGGAAAAATTATCCTATCAACTCCTTCCAGTAACCGCTTTATAATAAAAGAAGATCCCCACCATATTCACTGTTTTCGAAAGACAAACATGATAAATCTTGCCCGCATTTGCAATTTGGAAGTTACTAAAATCATTGGAACCGCCATTGTTATCCCCGTCTTACACTTATGCATTCCATCCAACCAGACTTTTTATAATAATAGCATAATTTACCGGCTGGAACCCAACAAATAAAATTGAGTGCTCACTATAAACGCCGGAAACCCGTTTCGTGAGCTGGCTTCCGAAACATGTATTAAAAACAATGAGGTTTAATCTCCACTAGGCTTACACGCGCATTTACACCCTAAATTTTTTGGTTTTTTTGCCTCTGTGAGATAAAACGTGTGGAAGCCGTGAAATTAATATTGGAGAGAAAGAGCGAATTCTAACACACTACTTTGATACAACAGTTATTACCATAAATGTTTCCGCGAAAAGGAGTTCGAAATCAAGAATTAAACCCTTTTCCATCAAATCCCCTCCTTTTCAGACTTCACATATCCCTACCAGTTCGTTAGTGCCAAAAAGAAAAGATGACAACAATACATAAAGCGTTGATAGGGCTGATTTAACACTTGCTTTCTTTCTAATTTCTTCTAGTGAACCTGCAAATCTTAAGCCACTTCGGATTTCTACACTATTAAAAACTTTCCGCAAGAAGACGCCCAATGTTTTTTGGTTCCAACTGTACAGATGCTCGTTCGTCTCTCCGATACCTTCACGATAATGTGATGCGTTTGGAACCTTTATCACGACCCATTTGCTAGAGACTCGCTTAAGTTCTTTTAGAACCTCTAAAGGAGCTAAGCAGTGTTCTATGACATGGCTACAATGAGTGCAATAAAATATGCCGCCCCTAAAAGGCAAGTGCTCGGCATCGCATACTATTTCTATGTGAAACGATTCGCGCTTGCAGTCTATGTGGATTGTGGCGCCTTTCAATGGTGCTTTCCCACAACCAACATCAAGGTTCAATTTTTCCATTCAAATAACCTTCCATGAACTATTTTCATGCTTTAATGCCGCACCTGCATCTGGTTGTCTTATCAGGTAATAATCGTCTGAGAAGGGGTTAAATTTCGGAACGTCAACGTCTAAAGGAGAGTTGCTACTTCTTTTTATCTTTCTCAAAAGATCCTAACTCCTCAACTAAAACATTAACTAATGTACGGAACTTTCTCTCCGCCCTTACATCACCGGGCTTTATAATCCCAGTATTAAATCCATTCCACAACTGTAATGCTAAGCCTTTCCCATAATTTTCGAGCATGTCATTTACAGAAGTCTGCGGTATTCTCATTGGAAACCTGCTGCCGCTGTCGTTAATTAGATTATACTTTTTTGCTATGTCATATAATCTTGAGCCTATTATTGGTTTGGTAATGGCCCAGCTAATGTAAGTCAATAGTTTCGAGTCTAACATTTTCTTTGCAAAGTTCAGTGTATTCTTTACTTCGTCTGTAGTTTCCCAAAAGAGTTCGCCGCGCTCCTCCCAAACGTTGTATAACATAAAAAATCCATACACATCAATGTTATGTTTCTTCAATAGTTCTAGCGCGTTCTCAATGCCTTGTACAGATATCCTCTTATCTATCCCTTTTAAAACCCTATCATTCGCAGACTCTATGCCAATATGAACTAGCCAACAATTGATGGTTTTTAATTCGGATACAAAATCTTCACTCAGCTTATCGGCCCTCAGCTGGCATTGGAAAAGCAAATCTTTCAAGCCAAGTTTCTCTATTTCTCTACACACATCTGTTGCCCATTTGAGATCAACGTTAAAAGTGTCACAGCGAATATAAATCTCTCTCACGCCTCTTGAATACAACATAGCAATCTCGTCCGCTATGTTTTTTGGAGCCCTCAATCTAACCCATGGTTTTTGCAGTCTCCAAACTGGGTTCGAACAAAAAACGCAATGATACGGACAACCTCTGGCCGGAAGAACATAAGCGAATGGAAATTTTTTCCAAACACTTCCACTGTATTTAGTAAAATCGACGATATCCCACGCGGGAAAGAAATCAAGATCGCTCAAGGCGAGTCTAGGGGGATTTTGGTCGCAACCACGAGATATTGATCCCGCAACGTTTTTCACCGCTTTCCCATTCATTCTGTTCTGCAAGATCTCGCAAAAAGTTTCCTCACCCTCCCCAATAACGCAAATATCCGTATTAGAATTTTTAAACACATCCAAATGATCCAAAGTTGGATGAACCCCTCCGGCAATAATCAGTGCATTAGTAACCCCCGTCACCTTATTTATCGTGTTATAAGCAAGCTTTTTATAGGTTGTCGTAAAAGAAACCCCATAAACGTCCGGTTGAATTTCTTTAACTCTTCTTAAATGTTCTTCTTCAGTTAAGAATGGTTCTAAGTAAACGAATTCTACGCTTGGAAGGCGCTTTCGGGCATAAGAAATCAAATAGAGTATGCCGAGATTTGGGGATTCCGTAACCGGCTCACCTTTTAAATGAGCCATGGGTAGATCTGCTAGTACAACCTTCATTTTATCTCACTTCTTGGGAATCTATTTTATACATTGGAACGGTAGCATTTAAACTTTACTTCATTTCTGTAAACAATAAAACTTATATTCAGCCACGCAATAGTTTAATCTGGAATCACATATGGATTATATAACTGAACGAAATTCGCCGAAGCTTTTGTTCTTGCTTGCACTGAGCCTTCTTTTCTATTACCTGATCTTAAATAATTCTTCATTTCTTCCCCAAATCGGCGGATCACAAACTTCTCTTGAACCATTAATCAATTGGTTGAAGCAATTTTTCCCAATATTCATAGGTACGCAAATGCTTGCCCTCGTATATACCATGGCAATTAAACCAACATTAGATGGCCGTCCTGAAAAGCAAAAATTAAGCCTTTTCGTCCCCGTGCCCTTCGACGCCCCCACAGAAACCATCCCCCTCTTGCTGGACATCTCTGACGTAAAAATTTATTTTTGGGTTCGAGCCCGTGGAAAAACCACGCCTGCGGATGGGGGAGTAATCGTTGTATATAAGGGCGAAAAAATTTATTGGCCCTCATCAAAAACATTCCAAATTGCGGGAGAAAGATATCCGCCACAGGCAATATCTGTACATGTGGATTAACCTCCTTGCGCGGGTTTAACATAACAAAATTTAAATTCTTGCCGTCGCTTACCTCATCCACCATTTCACCATGAAAAAGTTGAGGTGGACGGGCACAAATTTAGTTAATAATCGGGCGGAACGACGTTTGTTAACTCAACTTTAGTAACAAGTATAACCCAATCAAAATAAGGGATCCTCCAAAAAAAGCTGTCGCGCCCACACTTTCATTTAAGAAGAGGTAGGCAAAGAAGGTTGAAAATAAAGCACTAAGCAGAAAGAGCATGGCCGCAGTTGTGGGATTCGTTAATGCAATCGTTTTGTAAAAAGTGAATATCACCACAACATGTAAAATTCCTGAGAAAAGAACAAACACGAAACCCGCTTGTAGTGCGCTGAATACGTTGTTTCCACAGACCAAAAACACAATGCCTGAGGTAAAGAGCGCTCCAAACACAAGTCTAAACCCCGCAACGGTGGAAGAAGAAAACTCGGCCATCACTTTTTTCGCATAAGCATTCGTAAAACCCAATTGTATGGTGCCAAAAATAATGATAATATCACCAAACTGTGGAACTTCAAGCTTACCTCCACAACTAAGCAGAAAAACACCTAGAATAGTAATGAATATTGGCACCCATGCAATTTTTCGAAGT
>Ga0315282_10011885_pt1 | contig 13413 bp, 19 predicted proteins | sample YL17G07_20_MG_FD_203693 | JGI IMG/M metagenome (GOLD analysis project Ga0315282, IMG submission 203693) | Sediment microbial communities from Yellowstone Lake, YNP, Wyoming, USA - YL17G07_20 | ecosystem: Environmental > Aquatic > Freshwater > Lake > Sediment | place: USA: Wyoming | collected...
GCTGGTGTTCTGTGAACTCGTGAACGGCACCTGTACCCGTATGAAAACTGCGACGAGTATCTTTGCCTTGCGGGTCAACACAGAGTACGGCAGAAGAAAAGTCGCTTTCTATGCGAAATATCTTGCAGCCCGTCGCTAAATAACTACATCTAGGTAGCCGCCGACTAGCCCAGTCAGGATACCACCAACGAGAATGAATACTTCTGCGGTTGGATTTCGTGGAACTAAACCCAATGCGATCGTTGTCCCATAAGCGATGAAACCGATAATCGCAGTGCTGAGCGTGATGGCGAGCGCAAATCGGTGAGCTCTGATTTCGGTCTCGCTTATTCTGGCTCTAAAGATCCTTATCAGTCCGTCTATGAGCAGGCCGTAAATCACAGCGAAAACTACGGTGAAGATTGCCAGTTGGGACGTGTAACTGGCAGTTAACAAGCCTCCAATCGTAGCCACCAGTGTTGCTCCGAAAGGTGTCAAGAGAAGAGCGCCCAGACCCAGCAGTAGCGCCTGAACCACTACTATCGAATCCTTCATTGGTGTAGGAGCGAAGATCTTCGAGGTGAAGATAATTGCACCGAAAATCGCTGCCAGTGCATACCGGCGTGAAGCAGATAGTCTAACAGGCGTTTTTGCCAAGGAGATTTCAGTCCTCTGTGGTTCAGGTGTGGCTTTTGACCGGCAGTCTCGATTAGCTAAGCAAAGATAAGATTTGCCCTGTTGATTCAGGTCAGGGAGACCTACCAGAGCCACCTGTGCATAGTCACATGTGCACGAAGAGATTGACGACTAGCTTTGCAGTTCGATCTTCTTTAGTGAAATATTCTCGCGCTCGCAGAAATCTTGGATATTGCGCACGATCAGGCTTCGCTCTTTCAAGAAGTTCTGGGTGGTCACCTGAACCCATAGCTCTATGGTTGTTGACTCTTGGTCGAATCCTTTCACATAGAGCCGCATTTCGCTCATTTCCTCTCCGTTGCCAACTTGGACAGTCTCGATTTTGCTTCTGAATGTGTCTACTGGGACGTTTCTGTCTAGGGTTATGTTCAGAATTATGGGTCGTTTTTCGAAGACTGTAAAGTTACTGATCGGGACTGCAAGCATGACAGTGTTCGGGACCGAAATCGAAACACCGTCATTGGTGACGATGCGACTTCGTAAGAAGGAGATCTCTTCGAGTTTGCCCTCGATTGGTGCTCCGGTTATGTTGACTCGAACGTAGTCACCCCTTCGAAAGGGCTTACTGATCAGAACAAGCATTCCAGCAATCAGATTGCCAATGGTAGTTTGTGCGGCGAACCCGACTACGATTGCGGTAACACCTAGACTCACCAGATAGGCAGAAAGATCGATGCCAAGTTTGCCGAGAGTCGCGAAGAGAACTGCGAATAGAAGGACCACGGTTACAATCTTGCGAACAGTCCCTGCACTCGCCGCTCCAATCAGTGGCGAAGTGGTAGTCTGAATCGTATGCCCCAGTATCCAAACGCCCAAAAGCGCAATCAGCGCCCAAGTGATGGTAATCGTGATATTCGGGTAAGGAATCGGGATACCGAGGACATTCTGTAGAGTATAGAGAGCGATGGTCAGGACAGCGAAGACTCCGATTATGATGACGGTGACTCCAATTAGTCCAATCCGAAACTTGTTTTCTGCATGCGCTGTTTCGTCGCTCCCCATCATTGTCTCACCGGCAGTTGACACAATCTAATGAAATTTGAACCTAGCTGGTAGCCTGTTTCTGGCTTGCGGAAACGTTCATCCCAGAGAGCTATACTAGTCATTCACGTGCTCCGGCAAAGGTTAATTTCGTACCCTCGGGCTAGCAACCCGCTAGAGGCGCGCCTCATTGCTTGACTCGGCCAAGATTCGGCGAGAAATCGCAAGACTCTACGACAAGGACCCTCAGGGTTGGAGCGTCTTGGTCGGGAAGGACAGAGCGGGATTCTTTGATGTGTTGATATCGCATGGCAAAGAGGCTTGGCAGGTAAAAGAGTATCAGGTGAACCCGTACAACTTCGTTGGATTGGGATCTCGGTTAACCAACTTGCCGCCTCATCCTTTGACTTCTAACGAGTATCCGTTTGGGCTAAGGCCTATCGGGCTGGACAGCATGAAGGAGCTTGCTAGGTTGATAGACGAACCTAGTGCTATGAGTGAGCTGGCTTCGAAACTTCTCAGCGAGAAGCCTATCAGTTCAAGAGAAGCCATTGAGAGCCCGGCAATTCTGCAGGGCCCCATTCTGCATTCCAACAGGCCATTGGACAGCTTCTCAACCGCGCAGACCAAGCTGGATGAGAAACTGCGCAGAGAACTGCGTCGGATCGTTTATAAGGAGTATAGGCACACGGTCACTCCATACATTTGAGAGAAAAGCGGGGCCTCCTGTCTCGCTTTTTTGGAAGATAATGCATTAGCCAAACTAATTAGGAACTGTTCCAGTCGTTGGGCCCTTCCGACATGTGTGCATGGCAATTCCGTTCACGTACTTTATTGATCTGATGCGCCATGCTGCCCTAGCATCGCCAACGATTCTACCTGAGATATTCGAGTACGTCGCGGCAATCTTGCTCTCGATTTCTATGCTCCTTGTGGGATTTGTTGCTTTCAACAAGATCGAAGAAGGCGCCCGCTTGCGCGGCAGTATCGCCACCAGTTAGCGCAGACTTCTCTCACCCTCTTTCCCTATATCACAGAGAGGACGTGTTCACCTGTCCACTATGACAACTGCTAGGGTCGCGCCGGTAAAACCGAACATCTCCATTGAACTACTCGAAAAGATTGATGTTCGTGTTGGAACGATCGAGCTTGTGGAAAACGTGGAAGAATCGGACAAGTTGGTGAAGCTCACCGTTGATTTTGGCGACCGCAAGAGATCAGTGTTGGTTGGAATGAAAAAGGAACGTCAAAACCCGAGGGAAGTTGAAGGCAAACAAGCGCTGTTCGTGGTCAACCTTGAGCCCAAGGAGATGATGGGTCAGGTTTCAGAAGCTATGCTATTCGATATTGGATACGTCGATGGAATAAGGCCCGTACTCGCCGTTCCAGAAAGCCCAGTTCCAAACGGCACGCGGGCCGAATAACTACTTCGGATACTGCAACTACATTGAAGATACCAAGAAGGAGTTTTTCTGTTCCATCGATTTACGGGCACCTAAAGATTGCATAAGCTGGACGGGGAACTTGGAGTATCGAGAACTCGGAAAGTCGGGCATTAAGATCTCAGCTATTGGGTTGGGTACTTGGCAGTGGGGCAGCCGCGAATGGGGTTGGAATCGACTCTATGGTAAGAGCGACGTGTTGGATGCGTTCCAGAAAGCCATCCAGATCGGGATCAATTTCATCGATACCGCCGAAGTCTACGGTCGAGGGAAGTCTGAGGAGATTATTGGTGAGGCGATTCATGGTCATCGAGAGGATGTTGTCATTGCGACGAAGGTTTGGCCGTTGAACCTCAGCTATGGCAGACTCCTCAGAGCCGCCGAACGCAGTCTGAGGAGACTGGGAGTTGACGTGATAGATCTCTATCAAGTTCACTGGCCCAACCCACTCGTTCCAATTCGCAGCACCATGAAAGCTATGAAGAAGCTCGTTCAAGACGGGAAGGTTCGAGCCGTTGGCGTCAGCAACTTCAACTTGAAGAGGATGAAGGCCGCACGGGATGCACTAGCGCCCTTGGAACTCGCTTCAAACCAAGTGAGATACAATCTGCTCGACAGACAGATTGAGGAAAAGCTTCTCCCCTACGCCAAGACTGAGAAGATCACGGTCATCGCATACAGCCCGCTTGCCCAAGGTCTGCTTACCGGCAGGTATACCTCGACCACTAAGCCAAACAGCTTCATTCAGACGATAAACCCCGGATTCTCATCTCGAAACCTAACCCGACTTGTCGAAGTTAGCCAGACTCTCTCCGAGATAGCCAAGACGCATGCAAAGACTCCTTCTCAGGTGGCGCTGAACTGGTTGACGAGGAAGAAGAATGTTGTTGCCATTCCGGGAGTGAAGAAAACAGAGTATGCGATCGATGATGCAGGGGCCGTAGACTGGGCACTCACTAGTCCTGAGATGGAGAGACTGGAGAAGACCGCAGCTGAAGTGCGATTCGACAGACTTAGTGCGGCTCCCAATTTTCTGAGAGCACTCACACACCGTGGATAGCCTATTTGAGTCGCCCTGATGTGCCGGATTGCAAGTTTTAAGCGAAAGTCCCCGTATGTAGGACCTGCTTCAAGGGCGCGTTCGATTGGCGGCCACGCTTCGGCTTGGATATTGGGCGGCACAGGAGCAGTACGATCCTCAAAGGCTACTCCAGTATGCCATGCGCGCCGAAGTCGTGGGCTTCGATATCATCGTTACGAGTGACCATTTCCATCCTTGGGGTGATACGAGTGGTCAAGCTGGTTTTTCATGGATTTGGCTTGCATCTGCCGCTGAGAGGACTCGAAAGGTTGAGCTGGGGACGGCAGTTACTACGCCTATGTTCCGCTATCACCCTGCCCTAGTGGCTCAGGCGTTTGCGACACTCGACAACCTCTACCCGGGCAGAATTTTCCTCACTCTGGGTACCGGGCACGCGATGAATGAGATACCATTAGGATTCAAATGGCCGGCATTTGAGGAGAAGATCGGACGACTGCAGGAAGCCCTTGAAGTAATTCAAAAGCTCTGGAAGGGCGACTTCGTAACTTACGAAGGCAAATACTATCACCTAAACAAGGCGAAGCTCTACACGAAACCAAAGACGCAGATCCCAGTCTTCTTGGCTACGTCGAATGAGCGCGTTGCTCGAATCGCCGGTCAGTTTTGTGATGGAATCCTAACCAACCCGAGAGGCTTGGAACGGTTCAGGAAGATCGTGGAAGCGATGGAGAAAGCCGCGGCCAAAGTTGGACGAGATCCGTCGAAGCTGAGCAAGAGCATGGAATTCAAAGTCGCGTATGACATCGACTACAACCGAGCATTGAAGTCAGCTATGTTCTGGGCCACTACGGCGATCCCCCGCGAAAAGCGAGAGAATGTGTGGGATCCACGTGAACTCCAAGCACTCGTTGGGCCTGAGGAGCAGAAAAAGATCAAAGAGTCTTGGTTGATCACAACCGATTCGGATGATATCATCAAACGGCTCGGGGAATTTCTGAAGTTGGGTTTCGATCGCGTCTACATACACAGCGCCAGTCCCATCGAAGAACGATTTCTCAACCTATTGGGCCGCGAGATACTACCATGGATGCGGGAATACTACGAAAGCCTATTCCGACCCGTCCGCACAGTCGCCGCAGAATGACTATCCTGTGGCCTTTGATTCCAGTGATGGATGCTCGGCGACTTCACGGGTTCGAGATTAGGAGCTCTCTGACTTTCCGCATTGCTTGCTGTCCCTTCCACGTGTGGCCGATAACAACAACCTTTCCACTTTGCTCAGCCTCTTCGAAAACCCGGCTGCTACGCTGGAGAACAACGCTTCTGAGGCTTGCCAGATCACCTCTTACTGTTACATCTGGACTAGGAACGAGACCAACATGCAATTGCACATCGCCGCCAGCAAGGAATTCAAGATTGCATTCTTGGGAACCTCCGGTTATGTTTAGGTAGAGCGGCATCACGGTGTCATAGAGGAACCGCTTACCAAAATTCGACGGTCCCGAGATCTCTTCCTTGATTCTGCGCTCCGCTTGAACTCGAAGTGGTTCGAGTAGCGAGACCAAGTCGCTATTGCTCATCATGTTCAACGACGCACTATGCAAGATCGCATCAGGATGTGACTGAGTGGTGCCATTTGAGTATGTATTCCGGTAGTCTGAGCCCGCGTTCTGCCACCTTCTCAACCATGTAGATTGGGAGCGGGCTGAGGGCGAAGGCTGATTTCACGTAGAAACTGTTGGGTCGACCTTCTAGGCCGTTGCCTTTTATTGTGAACGATAGGTCTGAGGCTGCTGCTATGGTGCTGTCGGGGTTTCCAACAATCGACGCCACCACGGCACCCATTCTCTTGAAGTTCTTGCACCAGCCAGCAACGATCTCAGTCTCACCACTATGCGAGATAACGACAAGAACATCGCCTGCGCGTGGTGCAGGTGTATTCGATTCTCCTGCCACATAGATCTGATCTCCCATGGCACGTTTCACGTGCCCCACGCGGACGGCTGTCATACGTGCGACTTCCCTTCCGCTTCCCAGTCCAACGAAGAAGCACGAATGTCTCTGCTCCAGCGCTTCCACGAGGGACTTGAAGAAGTCTGATGCGACGATTTGATCTACCAAGGTTCCAATTTCGGTGAAGAGTTCCTTGGAACGGGCGACGACTCGCTCCGCAGAAGCCTCCTCGTAGAGTGCTTCGGCTATGGCTTGGAATAAGACGCCAGTTCCTAGGATGAAAAGATCTTCCATTATTCCAGTGGCTCGAAATTCCTTCGATTCAGTAGGCTCCTCGTCGGGCTCGCGTCCCTTCAGGACCAGCACGTTACCATAGCGCGATCCAAGCTTACCGATCGGGGAATCCCGCTCTGAGGTTACCACGTCGATTCGGAAGTCTCGGGAGTTGCCTTGCTGAGCGATGTGTATTGCCAACTGTTGAGCGTCGAGGAGCGGCATCAGTGATTTTCCGCTACCTGTGTTGATCAGTAGGCACACCTGTCCGAAGCGTTGTTTCAGAATCGGCGCAGCTTCCATCAGGTTTCTGCCTGGAAAACCGATGTCCCCACGGTCGAGAACTAGTTTTCCTCCACGCATCTTTGCCATTTCGCTGCATGCTACACTGAGAGCGCCTTTCGATCGGCCTTCGCCAGATGGAAGGATCACTCCAGCTCCCATGATGTCGTGGTAGAGAGCCTCAATCTCGTTGCGATTGGCTCGCTCTAGGTTTTGGAATATTCGGTTTACGAAAGTCATGCTGCTTATTTCAGGTGACATTCTTGCTTCACAGCGCTCGCTGAGGCATCAGTTGACACTTGCTGACACCCCCAATATCTGGTTTCGGGTGGTGAGGCAGCTGGCATGGAACCTTACAAAGGATATGTAGAACAGGGGCCCTTTGCATTGACAGCTGTGCAAAACCCTAGGTGCTGTGTGCAATGATCACTGGAAAGCAGGTTGTCCTAAGAGCTTTGGAGCGCGAAGATCTTAAGCTCATGCACAAATGGTTGAATGACGAAGAGATCATGGAATGGGCCCGCTCCAAGCCCGACAATACTGCTTCGATGGAATCTGTCGAGAAAGAGTTCGAGCAGGATGTGAAAGGAGAGAACCCTCACCGGCGCACATTCATAGTCCTCGAGAAGAAGACTGAAAAAGCTGCGGGGTGGGCGATGATTCGGTGGTGGCGTCCATTCAGCACGACAGCAGATCTAGGTCTAGTGATCGCTGACAAGCACCTAAGGGGCAAAGGTCTCGGGACGGAGGCTACGAAGCTGCTTGTTGATGTAGCTTTCAATCAACACAACATGCACAAAGCTGAGCTGTTCACTAGAGCCGACAATAATGCTGCTGTGAGGGCTGTGACGAAGTGTGGGTTCAAGTTGGAAGGGCGACATCGGGACGAGGTGTACTTCAACGGAAAATATTGGGATGGACTGACGTTCGGACTTCTCAGAAACGAGTATGATAAGAGAAAGACGTAACTTAGCCGATTCATCAAAGCGCGATCGCAGATCTGTGCATTGTTCCGCTTGGAGAGCTAGAAAGCTTCTGTATGTCTGACCAAGCGACAACGTGTGTCTACAATTACATTCGTATTTTTGAATGAACCTTCTTTTCGGCTGCGGGAACTATGCCGGTTGTCTTAAGTAGCATCCTGAGAACTGCCGCTTGAGGTTCGTCTGACGTTGAGAACGCAAGAGCGGATCTCACCGCAGAGGACCTCGACTGCAGGCGCTTGGCGGTTAGAACTCGAAAAGATCGCCGCGTCCATGTCATCGGCTAGGAAACTAGCATTGGTTGGGATGGGACACCCGCTCCGCTGCGATGATTTCGCGGGCAGCTATCTTGTGAAGAAGCTTATCGCGCGAGCGAACCGTAAATTGCCCGCTGGGATTTACCTGTTTGATGGCGAAGACAATGTTGAGGTGTTGATTTCCAAAATTGCTGATCTTGAACCTGAGCACGTGATCTTTGTCGATGCCTGCGAGATGAAAGCGAAACCTGGCGAGATACGATTAATCTCGGTGAACCAGACTAGCTACCAGTTTTTCACAACCCACGGCGTCCCATTGAAGCTTCTTGCCGAACAGCTCTTGCCGACGAGCAAAGTCTGGATCTTAGCTATTCAACCCAAGCAGACAGATTTCGGCGAACATCTGTCACCTGAAATCCTTGCCGCGGCCGACTCAGTTTCAGATTTCTTCGCGACCATTTTGAAGGAGAGGGACCAGTGAATTGATAATTAGCATAGATCTGATTGTCGTCATCTGGTCTGTTATTCTGTTCGTTCTTGCTTTCTACTTCGCAGTGGGAAAACTGGGAAAGGTCAGTACTGGGAAGGGCACGAAGTTTGAGGCTTTCTCGGGGGGAGAGGAGCTGCCTCCAGAACGCGGGAAGTATCATTCTGAATTGTTCGTGTATGCGGCGCTCTTTCTCGCGTTTGAAGTGGTGGGCCTGTTGCTTGCGAGCTCAATTGCTGCGCACGGCTTGCTCTGGCCACTATTGTTCACTCTCGCAGGCGGTTTCTCACTGTTCGTTCTGATGGTTTGGTTCGTTGGAACCGGAGGTGCAGAGCTTGCTTGAGAAAGTCGCCACGTGGGCTAGGAAACGTTCGCCTTGGATCTTCCACATTAACGCCTCATCATGTAATGGATGCGATATCGAACTTGTCGCAAGCCTGACGCCGCGATATGATATTGAACGATTTGGTGCAGTACTGGTTCCGAGTCCTAGGCATGCAGATGTTCTCATCGTGACTGGTACAGTGAACGCGCAGACGAAGGACAGGTTGAGGCGAGTCTACGAGCAGTTGCCCGAGCCGAAACTTGTCATCGCCCTTGGTGCCTGCGCGGCTGCGGGAGGAGTCTTCAAGGGATGCTACAATGTCGGGCAAGGAGTCCAAGACGTGATCCCAGTTGACATGTTCATTCCAGGCTGCCCACCCAGACCTGAGGCCATCATGTACGGAGTTCTGAAGTTGCTGGGGGAAGTCAAATGAGCGAAGTCTTGCTTCAGCAGATCGAAAAACTCGCCACGGAAGCCAAAACGAAGAGCACGCAGCTTCGAAAAGGCGAAACAGTGGTCGAGGTTGAGCAAGGTCAACTTAAGAATTTCATCAAGCGCTTGGTGACCGAGACCCTCGCACGACATCTCTCAACGATCACTGGTTTGGATCTTGACCAGAACGTTGGAATCATCTATCATTTCTGGCGTGAGAGGAACACGATTCATGTGAAGACCTTCGTTCCGAAGGAGAAGCCCACGGCTCTCTCGATTGTGGACATTGTTCCCGGCGCGATCTTGTACGAGATGGAGATTCATGACATGCTGGGCGTGGAGTTCATCGGCAACCCATGGATGGACAGGAAGTTGCTATTGCCAGATACATGGCCCAAAGACCTTCCGCCACCATTACTGAAGACTGTGAAGCCGGCTGAGATCCGAAAGCGGTTGGGGCTGGAGGTTGAAAGGAAATGAGCGAAGAACAGCGCAAGTCGACTCGGACAGAAGAATCAGCAGGTCTAATGAAATACTCAGCCGAGAACCTAGTGCCGTTTGGTCCCATCCATCCCGCTCTAAAGGAACCCGAGTACTTCAAGCTGATTTTGGAAGGGGAGAGGATTGTTGAGGTTATTCCGAGAATCGGCTACGTTCATAGAGGTTTGGAGAAGGCTGCGGAGTCACGGCCTTGGGTTCAAAACATGTACATGTTCGAGAGAACCTGCGGAATTTGCAGCTTCGTTCACAGCTTGACCTATGGGCAGGCAGTTGAGGGCTTAACGATTTACGAGGTCCCGCGACGCGCGAAGTTCATTCGAACAATTATCGCAGAGGTGGAGCGAATGCACAGCCACCTACTATGGGTTGGGTTGATGGGACATTGGGCTGGCTTCGAAACACTGTTCATGTGGGTTTGGCGTGACCGCGAAGTTGTCCTCGACCTGGTTGAAGCGATTTCAGGTAATCGTATTCACAAGTCGATGAACGCTTTCTGCGGCGTAAGGCGCGACATGCCCGAAGGCATGGAGGACAGAATCGTCGAGAGAATGAAGTTCCTCGTGGACCGAGCCAACTACTACAAGGAGATTGTGGACACAGAGGAAACCATGCTAGAAAGAACAGAAGGCCTAGGAAAGGTCAGTCCGGACACCGTAGAGAAACTGTGCGCTGTTGGTCCCATGGCGCGCTATGTGGGACTCCGACGTGATATTCGACTTAATGACCCATACGCAGCATATGACGAAGTGCCATTCGACATCGTAACCAGCAAAGAAGGCGATGTGCATGCACTCCTCAAACTTCGCCTTGATGAGATGATAGTTTCCGCCAACATGATCAGTTATGCCGTAAAGCATCTGCCTAATGGTCCAATTCGAATCAAAATCCCGCCAGTGATACCAGCTGGCGAGCACTCATCGCACAGTGAAGCTCCTAGAGGCGAGATCTTCTACTACGTCAAATCGTCAGGCGGACGTACTCCAGACCGGGTCAAATCCCGACAGCCAACTATGGCGAATCTGCCGACGGCACTAGAGATCCTGAAGGGACAGACGATTGCAGATGTGCCCGTAGTGCTCACGGCCATCGATCCTTGCTTCGGCTGCATGGATCGAATGTCCTTCTTGGATATTGAGAGCAACCGGCAGTGGACATGGTCCGGCGAACAGCTGAGACAGTATGGGATCAAACACTATTTTCCAGAGAGGACGAGGTGGAAATGATCATCGAGATTCTGGAAGCAATATTCTTCCCCGGCGTCCTGTTCACAGTCTGGATGGGTTTCCTGTTCGATTGGCTGGACAGGAAAACGGCGGCTAGGATGCAAGGTAGGATCGGGCCAAAGATCGCGGGACCATCGGGCACACTTCAACCCATAGCGGATTTCCTGAAACTTTTGTTCAAGGAGGAGATTATTCCATCTCACGCGGACAGCGTCATCTTCCTATTCGCGCCTGCACTATACTTTCTCGCTCCTCTACTCTCGATGCTCTTCATTCCAATAATCGGCCCAACGGCCCTCGCAGGATTCGACTTCGACATTCTCGCTATCTTGTTCTTTCTAGCTTATGCAGCGTTTGTGGTTGCCATCCTAAGCTATTCGTCTGCAAGCAGCTATACAACCATCGCCACCGGAAGGTTGGTCTTGCAGTATGTGAGCTACGAGATCCCGCTTGTCCTAACAATCATTACTGCTGCACTTTACTCTAGGAGCCTGTCAGTGGAAGGCATCGTCGCCTCCCAGACCAAGCTCTGGAACATTTTCGTACTGCCTTTCGCTTTTGCTGTTTACATAATCGCCCTAATGGCTGAGCTTGAGAAACCTCCCTTCGATATTCCCAGCGCCAAAACGGAGATTGTGGCGGGTTGGCTTACTGAATTCTCAGGTCGCGCTCTATCATTCCTGAAATTGACGAAGGAAGTGAGTTACGTTTTCGGTTCTGCGCTCGCGGTTTCTCTCTTCCTAGGAGGGGGCCTCGGGCCTGAACTGAACATCTGGTTGCCCTCGTGGATACTCTACTTTGTTTACTTCATGGTGAAACTGCTGGCCGTCGGTTTTCTGATTTTCGTCCTCAAGACCTCCCTAGCCAGAATCAAAATCGCCCAGGCAACTGAACTGTTCTGGAAAGTCCTAACTCCGGTTGCGCTTGCGCAGATAGCGCTTGTTCTCTTCCTAATTCAAGGAGGAGTGTTAGTTGCCCCGTAGAAGAGCCGGCGCAGCCATACCCGAAATGTTTCGCACTATGCTCGAGAAGCCTAGCACCAGAGCCTACCCGTACCAGAAAGTTGAGCTACCCGAGCGGTTCCGCGGCAAATTGGACATTGATCCAGACCGGTGCACAGGCTGCCAAGTCTGTGCAATGGTCTGCCCTGCTGGGGTGATTACGATGGTTGACATTGGAACGCGAAAGGTCGGCGACCGGGAACTACCAGTCAGACGACCTGTCTTCGAATTATCCACGTGTATATTCTGCGGCGAATGCGTCGACAATTGCGCGTTCAAAGCGCTTGAGATGACGAAACAGTTCGAGCTGGCCACACCTCACAGAGAGGACTTGACTATGAGGAAGGCGATCGCGAAGTGAGCTATGAGATCGCCTTGATTCTTGGAGTGATGCTAGTTGGCGTCACTTTCGTGGCGCTCATGATCCGCAGATTAGTCTGGTCGCTGATTCTGCTCTTCTATTCGAGCATAATGTTCGGATTATTGCTCATGACTTACGGCGCCACATTCGCAGGCCTATTCCATATCATCACCTTCGCTGGAGCCGTCTCGGTACTCTTCATGGTTATTTTGATGATAGTCGGCAGTCCGGCTCTGAGCCGCAACGACAAGCTTGGGAAAGAGAACTTCTTGGGGATGATACTCGCAGTTCTTGCTGCAATCCCACTGATTGCGCTCGTCTCGAACTTCGAACCGCTCCCAAATAGTATGACTGAGCAAGTCCAGCTTTCTGCTCTTGCCACCAAGCCGAATAGCGCATTGGAGTTTCTGTGGCTCATGCGCTCGTGGGATCTATTACTGTTCGTCGTTCTCTTGGCAGCCGCGATGCTGGGCGTGATGAACTTGTTCTCACGTGAAGGAGGCAGGGAGCGGTGAATGAGCAACAGCTACTGCAAGTCTTCGCAGTGATGCTGTTCATGTCAGGTTTGGGTGCAATAGTCAGCACGAAGAACCTTGTCAAGATGATTATGGGTTTCCAGGTGATGATCTGGGGCGTCAACCTAGCTCTCTTTGCAGGAGGAATCGTGAACGGTCAGGCAACACTCTTCTCAACATCACTGGTTGTACTCTCGATTTCTGTTGGCGCAAGCGTGGAAGCCCTTGCCCTGTCACTTACCATACTCGTCTTTCGGCGGTATGGAACTTTGAACCCGTGGAAAATCAGGAGACTGGCACATTGACCACGCTCTACGCAGAATGGCTAGTTTGGGCGCTGCCGTTCATCGCAATTCCATTTGTGCTTCTACTCTCTCGATGGCGCAAAGTTCGCGACTGGTTCGCAGCCATAATTGTGGGAATCGCGTTCCTGTTGTCTGTTAGCTTGCTTTTTGACGTCCAGAGCGGGCAGATTATTGATTCTTCGATTCCATGGTTCTCAGCGTACGGTTTCACAGTTACAGCGCACGTGGATGGGCTTGCTGCGTTCTTCGTGGTCGTAGTGAACTCGCTTGGGCTCTTGATCGTCCTATACTCGCAAGGATACATGGGACATGAAACGGGCCTTTCCAGATACTACTCGCTCATGTTGCTCTTTATCGGCGCAATGACTGGGCTCG
>Ga0315282_10011887_pt1 | contig 13407 bp, 15 predicted proteins | sample YL17G07_20_MG_FD_203693 | JGI IMG/M metagenome (GOLD analysis project Ga0315282, IMG submission 203693) | Sediment microbial communities from Yellowstone Lake, YNP, Wyoming, USA - YL17G07_20 | ecosystem: Environmental > Aquatic > Freshwater > Lake > Sediment | place: USA: Wyoming | collected...
TGGTCTCTGCTGGTTTCTTGGTGTTTGGTTTGTGGGTGGGGTGTTCAGTTTGTCCTCTGTCAGGGTTACGGTGATTGATGTGGATCATCTATGGGGATGATTTTCTAAACAGGCTAGCGCGCGCGCGAAGCGGATTAGGTGGAACATTGGAAGAAAAAACAAAAGGCATAATCCCCGACAATATTAAACAGTGGCTTGAGGAAGTAGTCTCTTCTAGACGTGAGGTTGAGGGTGAGGAAAAGGTCGGTTCTATTTTTATGCCAACGAAAATCGAAATATTGGCATATATTACTTCGATTGTTGTTCTAACCGTCTGCTTCTCCTATGTGAAAGTCATTACACTTGGTCAAATATGGCTATTGCTGCCCTTTTTCTTCATTACTAGTGTCTTTGTCGGATTCGTCCAAAAGTTCTTCTCCATAGTATACCTGCGGAGCAAAGGTGTGTGGAGTGAAAACAAGATTTGGCCATTGGGACTCATTCTATTTCTCTCAACTACATTCGCCTTCAGAGTCCCATTCTCTTCACCAACCCGGAGTGTGCACTCTAAAAAATTCACAGAAAGGTTGAGCGCAATATCCTCCGCATCTGAGATTCTCATCAGCATAGCATTCGCTGGATTATTTTTTATCTTGTTGAAGAGAGGCTACGTCGCTATTGGGGACGCAGGTCTAAGTATGTGCGTCATCGGCTCTTTCTTCAGCACTTTCCCAGTGTCTCCAATGAGCGGGAAAGACATTTTTGACTACAGCAAGCGTCTCTGGCTTTTACTCTTCATTACGACGTTAGTTATTTTTGTCGCTTGGCTGTTAATCCTTTAACTAGCGATTCTGATCATTAAACAGGTGGCATTCTCTTCCAGGACAGTGTCTAAATGTAGAGGTCTCTCCTGGCATAGGTCAGGTATGCGCCTGTCATGCATACCAAAATGATCACAAACGACAGCCCTACAAATGTCAGATCAATCATTGATTCGTGTAGCATGACAGCTGCATCAAAATACTTGAAGGGGGAGAAGTATTTGAGAAAGTCCAGGTTCTTGTCCAAAGTGGATACAATGGATAGGAAGTAGGTTCCAAGCAACAGGGACACCGCCACAGAGCTAGCCTGCTTATACCGCTTCATAGCGCAGCCCAGGAATATCCCAACGGCGAGAAAGGTCAGCTGCATAATGAAAAGCGCTAGCATACACAAGGCTAAAAAGCTGTAAAAGTCGGTGCCGGGCTGATAGTTTTGCACGCTGACGATGGAAGTCCCCCATGTGATTAACAGCAGGCTAATGCAGTTGACAAGCGCTGCCATGGATTTAGCTGTCACAAGGTTGCTGCGGGTTACAGGTAAGGTCAGAGAAAACTCGACGGTTTTATCACGCTCTTCTTTTGAGATGATGTCGCTACCCCACATAGCTGCCGCGATGGAGAGGAGAAGTGCATAATAGGAGAACATCAACCCATAGAAGCCACTGAGCGTTGTCAGGTTGAAGCCTCGGAGGTTGAATGCAGCCAGCAATGCTGGGGGCATGTTATCCAATATCGCTAACATCTCAGGGTTCATATAATATGCGGAAAACTTGGTTACTCCTAGCACGACGAACAGGATCACAATGACGCCCCAGATTAGCAGCGATTTCATGTTTGCCTTCACTTCCCTCACAAAGATGTTCATCTTTTAGCCTCCTCACACCATCGAAGGGATATCCCGCCTAGTATATAGTGCATAACTGCCCACCATGGAAATAACAATCACCGTTACGCTTAGCAGCACTAGGGGTAGGTCATAGGCTCCATGTTGAATAATGTAGTTTGGTTCGAAGTGCTTGAAAGGCGTGATCATTTCTAGTTTGCTCTCGCCCAGCATGTCGCTAAAAACACTTAGCATATACATCCCAAATGCTAGCGCCATAGAATAGGGTGTCACACTCCTGATCCTTTTAACCAACAGTGAAATCACCAGGCCAACACTCAGGAAAAACAGTTGGAACACTAAGATGCTCAGCAGTAACAATAATAGAGTGCTGGTTTCATAGGTTTTATCTCCTTTGAACATGTTGATGAAAGCGAAACTGCTGACCCAAACGACGAGGTTTGTTATGGTTAAGCCGCTCAGCGCCGCGAGCAGCTTACTGGTTAGGATCTGATTACGCCTCACCGGCTTGGCTAGCAGAAAATCAGCTGTCCATTCTCTCTCTTCGACGGAGACTAATGAGAATCCGTAATTCGCAGCTTGGACCGCTAGACATATCTGGGTAAAAAGGAAGACAAGGCCGTAGTAGCCGAGGACTGTTGAGAGGTCTACTCCTTTTAGGCCAAAAGCGATGAGAAGCTGCTCCGGATATTTGGCTAATACTTCATTCAGAAGCGCTGCTTGTTCGGAGAATGAGGGGTACAGCGAAATAAAGACTAGTAAAAGTACAGCCACCGCTACCGACCAGGTGATCACGGATCTCAAGTGCATTTTGAATTCCTGTCGGAAGATGTTCATAGTCATGGTCGTTCCCTACTCGTAATAGTGCATAAAGATCTCTTCCAAAGTTGGCTCCTCAATCGTCACATCTGAGACCGTTAACTCACCGATTTTCTGCATGACCGCGTTGATGTCGCCTTTGTAGAAGAAGCGAACTACGCCGTTGTGGTGCTCCAGATTGGTCACGCCGGGTATGTTGAAATAGGTAGAGTCGAGATTGTCAGCTATTACTTGGACTTTTTTATAGTTATTCTGTTGCAGGGTATGGATATCTGCGATCTCGATGATCCGACCCTCTTTGATGATGGCAACCCGGTTGCACATACGCTGCACTTCGCCCAAGATGTGTGATGAGAAAAAGACAGTCACCCCCTTCTGATTTTCCTCTCGGATGAGCTGGAAGAATTTCCGTTGCATGAGCGGGTCAAGACCGGCAGTAGGCTCGTCGAGGAAAAGCAGCCTGGGACTGTGAAGGAGGCCCTGTACAATACCTACTTTCTTTCTGTTGCCGTAGGAGAGGTCTTCGATGTGGCGATCCAGTTCAAGCTCCATCAGATCGGCTAGTTCATGCATACGCTGGGTGCAATCTTTAGGGTAAAAGCTGGCTGAGTATTTGAGAAGGTCGATTACCTTCATGCGATCATAGTAAAAAACTTCGGAGGGTAAGTATCCGATTTCCTTTCTGAGCTCTGGGCCATACTTTATGCAGTCCTTGCCAAAGATGGTGGCGTTGCCGCTGGTTGGGTAGATCAGGGATAGCAGCAATCGTATCGTAGTTGATTTACCTGCCCCGTTTGGCCCGATGAAGCCAAAAATCTCCCCCTCATCCACGTGAAATGAGAGATCAATGATTCCTCTGGCTTTGCCATAGTACTTGGTCAGATTGTTGACTTCAATAACGCTCATAGTTACACTCCCTGTGGTCGGCTTCCTTCCAATGTACGCTTATCCTCGGGCAGTTTGAAAAAGGTATCCTTAGGTATGATGAAAACCTACAAAATGACTCGGCGTTTAAGTGATGCCAAGTTACATTCTGCATCACAATGGCTCTCTGAGAAGAATTAGCTTCATGTGAGAAAAATAATATAGGATGACTGTTTATTGTTGCTTAGTGTTCTAGTCTTATTCCTTAGTATAAGATGTGGAGGATGTAAAGCTTGGAAGTAGGTGAAAAAAGAGCAGTAACTATACTGATTCTACTATTATGCATATTCATGTTCACACAGGGGGTTCAGATATCTAAAGCCAGCTCTGAACCTGGAGCTACCTTAACCGGCGTGATATATGGCAAGGGATTAGACGACAATGGAGACGGCACATACGACCGTCTTGAGGTTGGAGTTCAAGTAAATATCACCAAGGGGGGTCCGTATAAGGTCGATTTGAGTGGTGCGCAGTGAACTGGATACTCGCAGGGACTCGGCGTACAGGTTGTATATGTCTATTTAGGCGGTCAGATGATTAGCGCCTCTAAGCTCGACCAAGATAAATTACGTAGTGTGTCTCTACTTGATGAAAATAATAACATTGTAATGAGGATTGATGATATTCCGCTTTCTAGGAAATACCTCACATCGAATTTGATCGACCAGGAGCCCTCTTAACTGGCAAAATACTTAACCGAAGAGTCGACACAGACGGCGACGATACATTCGACTATTTGGAGGTTAGCATCGAGTTCAACGTCACTAAAGCTGGAGACTACGACATCTCTGCATACGGGTTTCAGACAGATGGAGCAAAATCCATAGGTGCTGGGAATCTTCAGCAGATTATAGATGCTGAAGTTGGTGTCCATATAGCATCAATAAGGTTCGACGGACCAACAATTTACTCTTCCAGTTTAAACCCTGCAAATGTTACTAGCATCTCTATTTCTAGCTCTTTACGGGAATATGGCCAAGAAATCAAAGGGATCCCACACTCCCATAAATATCTCTACACCGAGTTTGATAAGCCACAGGTCGCTGTCGGGGACTAGGCTAAATACTCTATGAATAGTACATGGTCTTCTACCGATCCAAATGCTAAGAAGCCAGCTCAGATTGATGCTATGAAAAAAATAAAGTGGATTAAAATTGAGGTTAAGGAAGTTTCTGGCACTCAGATAACGATGTCACAGACCTACCACTACGATAATGGCACTGAAAGCTCGCAGCAATCTCTGTCAGGTGACGTAAAGTACCAATACCTTAACTTCATCATCCCCAGCGACCTAAACAAGGGCGATATGATACCTAGGTTCATCACCATCAATGGGACAGCCCAGCTAACCTATATAGGAATGAACAGGAATGTAACATATGCAAAATACGTCATGTCCTTCTTCAGTATAAATGTAGCCCAGAATATGTACTGGGATAGATCTACAGGAATCCTCTGCGAGATGAATGCAGAAAGTTCAATCAAGGCACAGAATTACACAACAACGACATCCACTTCCATGATGATTATTGAGACTGACCTATGGAAAATAGTGACTCAGATATCCTGCTCAGCCTCAAAAGACACTATAACAGAAGGCAGTAGCCTACTCGTCTCAGGCCAAATAGACTCCGACCTCCCCGGTAAAACCGTGACTCTGACCTACAGGAAACCCAGATGGCTCTACAGTTAACAGAACCGTAACAACATGCTTGAACGGCGCTTACAGCGACTCTCACACCCCTGAGATAATAGGGTCATGGAAAGTGTCCGCATCGTGGGAGGGAGACCAAACGCACACCGATGCAACCAGCTCATTAAGCTCAATAACGGTTGCACAAAAATCATTTATTGAGACTTCCTTAGGTATAGCATCAATTGTGGGTGTGATCGCGGTAATAGCTGCAGGGGTATTTTTTTTTCCTTATTAAGAAAAAATGAATGTTATTTTTATATATTCCAAGCGAAACAACGAATTAACCTTTATACTAATAATGTTTACGGGAACGCCGGGGATTTTGATGTAATATTTCTATTTAAACTTAAATGAGAGAAGACCGGATTTGTGTCTCCTCCTTAACACTTTTCTTCATATGCTTTTCTTTTCCCTCTTTTTTAGTAAGTGGTTTAAGTTTTGCTTCTCTTTCTATACGCTTCTCCTTTTTTGATGTGTTTTACTTTTCACTTATATTTATACTATATCACTTTATGAACTTCTTAATTTGATTACGTTGACCTTTCTTCCAATCAGGCAACTTACTCGTCCTATCCTGCAGTTTCTTTGTTCGTTTTCCCTTCTTATCTTTTTTCCCCATCATCAATTCACTCCTTATTGTAGTAACTATTTTAATCATTAATTGTTAATTCACTTTTAATTATTAATTAAAAGTGTAGTAATTACTACACTACACTTAATACACTGTGTTTATAAACATTTGTAAAGAAGTGCTAGGGCATTAGAAAAGAATAATACTCAAAAAAAATAACTATTATAGCTTCAACACTATAACAGACTCTCTGTGCTGTGTAAAGGCAGATAATATTTCTATAGAAAACGTATAAATGTTACACCGATTCTTTACCTCCTTTAGTTTCTATAGTGATTATAAACTCTAATGATATTAACTGTAATATTTATAAAAAGTTGCATACTAGAACTATAATGCACAATTGTCCTTCCTTGTGCAACAATGTGGAGGGTGTTTTCGGATTATTTCAACTTCGCGTACGTGATCAATTGGGCCTGGGGACTTTAGAGTAATTATTTCGTATGCTCGTTGCTACTCACGCTGACATAGGAGGCGACTCTATCAGAGCCAAAATGTATTGGTGTTTACCATAAATTTCCTCGACAACCATTTTATAATTCATGTCTTGACAATTTTTTAAGAAGTCAATTGTTTTAGGGGTTTTTGGTGCTATCAGAAGGTAATAATCAGCAATACGTTTACCCTTTCTCCCGAATCGGATTTCATTCAGCTGGCTCTTACCATCATGTCTGGTCGCCTTAAACTCGATCCTTATATCCAGATTGGGTAGGAGAAAATCGTAGTTGTTGATCTTGTTACCTTTCATTGTGGCGTCTTTGTCGACTCGAGTTAATGCGTAGAGTACATCTGCCTCTAAGGCTTTCTCGAATGAGGGGCCTCGGTCTGGGTGTTCCATTATGAAATCTAAAATTGTTTTTCTGTTAGACTCTTCGAAATGTTGCTTAATGATAGAGATAACTGGACGCATTTTGTCGACGACCATGTAATTTACCTTTCTTCAATTGTTTATTAGTTAATTAGGATTATAAAATCTTGTACGTGTATGGATCGGGAATGGGGACTTTACGCAAAGTCTGAGTCTCACTGCATCAACCAGATTTCTCTTAATCGAAACAGATTCTTATACCTCATGTCTCCAAGGTGTAGAAGGAAGAAGGGGTTTACATAGTGGACTTATGGAACATTCGCCGGAAAGCAATCTGTTTCTATCACTTTAATTATGTTTCACCCAAGTTTTATCGCTAAATATGTTTCTCCTAGGAAATGGAGGGCGGTTATCTCATTGGCCAAATATCGTTGTCATGCTTTTACTCCAGGTTTCGTGGACCTTTTCTCTATCAAATCCAGCGTATATCTGGGTAATCATTTCCCAGTAAAGTGCAAGAACGATGTTTGCTAAAATATAAGAATCCACATCGCTTCTCATTGCCTTATTATCTATTTGATTCTGTATGAATTCCTGTAATGATTTAAGGTCTTTTTCACGCTCGTCTCTCAGTATCTTAATCACATCCTCATTGTGAGGAGAAAGTTTTACTATGTCAATACTGGTGTGTATAAATTCCTTTAATAGGTCTATTTTCCAATTCATTATTCCTCCGAGTGCTCCCACATAATCCTTGTTATTCAACGATGTTTGGAGAGCCTCCCTCAGTTTCTGGTTCGCGGACATTGCTATTATGTTGTAGATGTCTTTCTTACTGTCAAAGTATGAATATAGTGTAGCTTTAGTGACCCCTATCTCTTTGGCAATATCATCCATGCTTGTCTCTTGGTAGCCTTTATCAGAAAATATTTTTGTGGCTGCCTGAATGATTCTTGTTCGTGCCACCTCTTTGTATTCAGGGACTACTTTTGGCATATAGTATCCTGAATATTATTTCACCTTACGGATATAAATATAAAACGGTAAGTTTATTTAAATTACCGTAAGTATAGTATATCATACTTGTAGTAAGCGGATGAGCGTCTCTGTATGTTGGAAGTAATTAAAACACAGAACCTAACGAAAAAATTCGGGAACATAACAGCAGTCGACAAACTGTCGATCACGCTCAATAAAGGGGAAATATACGGTTTTATTGGACTGAATGGAGCCGGAAAAACCACAACTATCCGAATGCTTCTGGGGATGATCAATCCAACCCAGGGCGTGGTCAGCCTATTCGGTGAGCAAGCGTCCTCTAGGCCTAAATCGTTGTGGTCACGCGTCGGCTACTTGGTGGAACGACCCTCCGCCTACCCCGAGTTAACTATTCGAGAGAATCTGGAAATCACACGCCGACTGTATCTAATGCGTGACCGCGAGCAAGTCGATATAGTAATCGAAAAAATGGGCTTAACCGAGTTCGCAGACCGACGCGCTCAGACTCTCTCAACCGGTAATCTGCAGCGCCTCGGGCTAGCTAAGGCACTCATCAATAAACCTGAGCTACTGATCTTGGATGAGCCTTCCAACGGGTTGGACCCAGCGGGAATTGTTGAGGTGCGAGAAATGCTCCTTAAAATGAGAGAGAGGGAGACAACGATTTTCATGTCATCACATATACTCAGTGAGGTAAACCGCCTCGCGACCCGGATAGGAATAATCCACAGGGGAAGGCTACTTGAGGAGATCGATGCTGCGGATCTGGAGAAGAGGTCTCAGCAGACACTAGTTATCCAAACTCGTGACAATGAGGCAGCTCACCGGTACCTTAGATCCACCGGGCTTGACGTGATGCTTAATGGAGACATCACCGTGCACGGCCAAGAAGCCATAGATTACCCTGACAGGATAGCCACGCTTCTTGTGAACGCTGGTTACCCCCCAACCTCACTTAGAGTCGGACAACCGGACCTGGAAGCACATTTCCTTCAACTAGTCGAATCGCGGAAGATGTAAGATTATGAAGGGATTAAATAGCGCACTTTGGGCGGAGTACCTGAAGACCAGAAGATCGAGGGTCCCCCTATTCATAGCCATTGGCTTCGCCCTAATGCCGTTAACCGTAGCGTTCTTCATGGTGATAATGAAAGACCCCGAAGGAGCACGCCGGCTAGGCATAATCGGCCTTAAGGCGCAGCTAATGGTGGGCAGTGTCGATTGGTCGACGTATATCAACATGCTTTCGATGGGCATCATGATTGGTGTCCTGCTCAATGCTCTGATGGCGAGCTGGATGTTCGGTCGAGAGCACGCAGACCGAACTATAAAGGATCTCCTAGCGTTACCAACCTCTCGCTCTGCTATAGTTACTGCGAAGTACATTGTGTTTGCTCTTTATTCTCTTCTGATGGTTGTCCTGGTCTCTGTTCTCGGAGTATTCTTAGGGTATATAGTGAGCTTACCTGGTCTATCTTCAGATGTCGTTCTTCGAGGTGTGTCAACAATTCTGGGAGTAGGAGTCATGAATATTCTATTAATTACCCCGGCAACGCTAGTAGCATACGCTGGGAGAGGTTATCTTCCATCTATGGGTTTCACTTTTTTAATGTTGGCGTTAGCGCAGATATCGGAGGTAATTGGATACGGCATGTACTTCCCGTACGCCATCCCCGCTGCATTCATTAAGGGGATAACAGGCGGTGACCCTCTTAGTGCAGTTAGTTATCTAATTATTCTCCTCACGTGCTTGTGTGGTGCGATTGGTACCTATACATGGTTTCAATATGCTGATCAAACGTAATGACATCGATTAAGTCTACAGGGCTCACTCATTTTTGCACTTCGTAAATCGCCTTGTTCCAGACTATGACGGGCTGATTCGTTGACAGTGAGATGCTTGAGAAGCTACATCAACTACCCTAATCCTGAAAAACATTTACCATGTGCCTGAACGGATAAGCCAAGCCTGTGTGTCAGGGTGAATCTTTGTCCATTTCCTTACATATTCTTTGACTCGGTCTGAAAGTGCAACAGTGTCGTCGTATCCTTGGGCTTTCACGAAGGCCTTGACTTCCTCCTGGGTCTTATGTTTAGCGGGCCAATCGTCAACGTTCGCGATGCGTATCATGAGTCGCGAGTACTGCGCAGCTGCATCGCGGAGGTTACGGATATCGACTTTATCCATTGTGTCATATTTGGTGTGTCCAAATCCAGGTCCAGAGGGCGGAGAGCCGGCATCACCGCCACCTCCGGTGGGTACACCCTTCAGGAAGAAGGACCAATGGTCACTGTAGGGGGATACCCTCTGGGCTAGTGGGAGTTCTGTCTTCATCTCTTCCCCGAACTCCCTGAACAGAGAGTCTAGTTCTGGGACGCCGTGCAGTGTAACGCCTTCCCTCTTGTATTCAGCAGCTGAGTCGAGGTTAAGCATGAACCTCAGGTCAGCCATCTCAGCGTCATGCTGCTCAGCGTATGCTCTTGACCCCCATAAGCCGATCTCCTCTACGCCAAAGCAGACGAATCTGATTCGCCTCTTTATCTTGTCTCTGAGCATGTTCAGAACTCGTGCCATCTCTATGACTGTTGCTGCGCCTGAGCCGGAGTCCATTGCACCTTGTGCAATGTCATGACCTTCATAGTGAGCGCCTGCTAGGACATACTCCTTGCCTCCGATGGTACCTGGAATATCAGCGACCACATTGTAGCTGGTCATTTCAAGGTTCTTGTCGGTGGTCTCTATTTTGAGCTTGACTTTTCCCTTGCGTTTAAGGAGGCGAACGAGGAACATTCCATCCTCGTAGCCAAGTCCGATGGCGGGGATTATAGGTGAGACTCCACCTGTTGGTGGCCCCATGCTTGGGTGTTGGTTCATGTAGATCCAGCCTTTAGCGCCTGCGAGAACGCTTCTGAAGAACTTCTCTGTCCTGTGCAGAGACCTCGTACCTGGAAGGTTCCTGCTAGAGACCATGACTATTTTTCCTTCAATCTCCGCTTTTCTTTTCTCGTAGACGTCAACAGGACCCTCCGCAAGGTAGACTAGATCAGCCTCAACCGTCCCTGCGAGCCCTAATGGAAGAGAAATACATTCAAGCTCTCTATGTATCGGCTCAACTATGCTAAGGTTCGCTTTTCCTCTTATCCAGCCAGAAATCTTAAAGGTCTCATAGTGCGGGTTATCAAGGCCGTAGCTTTTCAGCTTCTCAACCATAAAGTCAACGGAGCCCTTCTCCCCAGGTGTCCCTGGGAACCTGCTCCCGTATTCGTCGCATAGCTCCGTCAGGTTATCCATCGCCTCGGAGCTGCTGTAGACTTCGCCCAGAATCGCTTTATCAATCTCATGATAGGAATTCGTCTTCATCAAGATCCATTCCCTATCATGCAATTGTACAGTATTTAACGCAAACGAGTATAATAAAAAACCATAATTAGTTTAACTGGGAATTCCTAGAATCATCCAATGACCTTGACGATAAACAAGGAGACGATGCGAACCATTACACTAGAGGAGCACTATGTGACCCCGGCATACCTAGATGGTCCAGGGCAGCAGCTAAAAGCTTCACTGCAGCCCCGCCCAGCGAATCAAGCTCAAACGGTTTTTGACCAGCTATGTGATCTCAGCGAGCGAAGGGTCGCAGACATGGATGATGCTGGCATCGATGTCCAGATCCTATCAATTGCAACCCCGGGGGTGGAACAGCTTGAGGCTGCTGAGGCGGAGAAGGTTGCACGAGAGTCAAACGATTATGTCGCAGAAGCAGTGAAGCGCTATCCAACTCGTTTAGGAGTCTTCGCCACGTTGCCTACCGCAGCTCCAATCAAGGCTGCCGATGAGCTTGAGCGTACAATTCATGAATATGGCTTCAAAGGCGCTGTGATAAATGGCCACATCCGGGGACGGTACCTTGACGATAAATTCTTCTGGCCCATCCTTGAGCGAGCTGAAGCACTTCGGGTGCCCATCTACCTCCATCCAACGCGTCCACCTCAGCCGGTGATTGATGCGAGCTACTCAGGTAGCTTCTCACAGGAGGTCACAGCTCTATTAGCGGCTTCAGCTTGGGGCTGGCACATCGAGACCGCGACCCATGTTCTACGCTTAATCCTAGGTGGAGCATTCGACAAGTACCCTGACCTACAGCTGATAATCGGCCACCTAGGAGAGGCCCTCCCCTTCATGTTGCCCAGAATCGATAACAACCTGACCAGAGAGGTCACAAAGTTAGAACGCCCGGTTGAATCGTATCTGCGTGAGAACATCCATTATACATTCAGTGGCTTCAACTATGTGCCCGCCTTCCTCGACCTTCTGCTTGAGGTCGGATTGGACAGGATCATGTTCTCAGTTGACTACCCCTACAGATCGATGGCTGAAGCCTGCAGCTTCCTCGGTAAATTGCCATTGAGCCCTGCCGACAAACATCGCATCCTACACATCAACGCTGAGCACCTACTCAGGCTGTAAAATTCTCGCTGCCACTCGTGTCATGTGCCTTAGTATGATTCAAAATTTTTGATTGAGACGAAAGGACTTGGACATCGCATAAACTTGAGCACTTGTATGAGGTGAGGATAAGATTATTGTAAGAGATTGGTAGATACATCGTGCTTAGTAAATGATAAATTTACTAAAACTACATTAAAACACTCAATACTCATTTGACTGGCAGGCTTAAGCAAAATGTCAGAGGGAGGAAAATACACCTACAGCAGTCTTGTGATGGGTTTAAACTTTATCTTATTCTTCATCGGCTTCCTGTTCTACGTAGTAAACAGCCCTAACCAAGATTTAACTGGATTTGAATTTAGCTCAAATTTTCTAATATTCTTCATGATAGTTGTGCTATTCATTTCGTTCGTCAGCTTCATAAATCAGAGTCCCCTCGGAGGCGTAATCGTTGGAATATCTTTTTCAGCCACGTTTTGGGTCGGATTCATGACTGACCAACTCGTAAATTACGTAATTGGTCAAAATGCGATTGAAACCGGGTTTTACCTTATATACATCATCATCGCTAGCTTGGCATTCACATCTTTCGGTCTCTTCTTCGGGTTATTAGGATACACCTCTGATCAATTGCTTGTCGAAAACCCAGTTAGTGAGACCTATATCTTCCGAGATTACTGGTCTAACGTTTATTCTCTAGGTAAGAGTGCTCGTAGAGAGTTCAATAAACTAGACCAGAAACTGACCCGCATACATCCACTGGCTAAGGATTGGTGGAAGCAGCAGATCAGGCGCGCGACGGAATCCAGGCCCGAGTTGATGCACGTTAACCAGAGTAAGAAGATCGAAGCCAAGGATGAGAAGAAGGGTAGATGGGCGATTGGCGATGTATATGATATTGCCTCGGGTGAAAAACTCTACGAGGATATTATTAGCCCTGCCGACCTAGTTGGTGTTTACAAGCCCTCGATCCTTAATTTTCCTGAGACCTCAAACAGCATCGGTGGAGCCGGGAGACTAGCCTTTGAGGAGATAATTTCGAGGTTTCTTGGCTGGTTCATTAATTCGAAGATGCTCTGGGTTCCCTACCTAATGGCATCTGGATTAGTTACATACCTGATTTATAGAAACTATACCATTCTTTTCCCTGATCAATTAAGTGACATAATGGATGGCATAAGTGCACTACTTATCGCCAGTATTCTACTGTTCGCAGTAATAATCTACCTAGTGTACATTTTCCGAAATATATCTTTAGAAATCTACAAAAAGAGACCAGATGTTAGAATCCTATTATTCACAGTATATGTAATAATTTTGCTAATCTTTGGACTATATTACCAAGTGATTGCCTCAGCTAGTGCAACCACACAAAGCATTCAGAAAATTGTTGTGGATGGGTCGCCTGATACACTATTACCTTGGACTACAACAAT
>Ga0315282_10011888_pt1 | contig 13406 bp, 12 predicted proteins | sample YL17G07_20_MG_FD_203693 | JGI IMG/M metagenome (GOLD analysis project Ga0315282, IMG submission 203693) | Sediment microbial communities from Yellowstone Lake, YNP, Wyoming, USA - YL17G07_20 | ecosystem: Environmental > Aquatic > Freshwater > Lake > Sediment | place: USA: Wyoming | collected...
TAGCGTTGCGTCCCCCTCTGGAGGAAGGCGTTGGTCGATTCGACGCAGACAGGGATGCGTTGAAGGGGCGCATTGATACCCCTCTGGAGGCTCCGGCATGAACGATGCAGACCGAAGAATCCCACGATTTCAGTCGTGGGAGTATCAAAATAGTATCTCGACCGTTCATTCTCGACGTTGCCAACATCAATTCGCGCATTCACCGATCTGTCCGAGCAGCTCGAGTCGACCAGTAGCCGCAAGAAGAAGACCGAGATGCTTGCCAGTTTCTTCCGTTCGGTGGATCCGGACGAGATCGGATCCGCGGTGTTGTTGACGCTCGGACGCGCCTTCCCCGAGTCGGATTCGAGGACACTGGACATCGGATACGCTACGATAAGCAAGGCTTGGTCGAGCAACAAGCAGAGCGTCCTTTTCGAAGAGGAGCTGACGCTCGGCGGGGTCGTGTCGATCCTGGGCAAGATCGCGGAGGCGCAGGGGCCTGGGTCAAGGAAGGTCAAGGAGCACCTTCTCCAGAATCTCTTCGGGCGCGTGTCTGTCAAAGAAAGGGAGTATCTGGCCAGGAGCCTCTTCAGGGAGATGCGAACCGGGGTGAACGATGGCATCGTTCTCGATTCCATCGCCGTTGCCTCTGGGGCACAAGACCTCGAAGAGATAAGGAATGCCTACATGCTCTCCGGCGACATCGCGAGGATAGCGGAGACTGCAATACTCCGAGGACCTGCTGCATTAGAGAGGATAGGTCCCGAGCCTTTCGTTCCGATCAAGCCGATGCTCGCCGAATCAGTCGGGTCGGTCGAAGAGGCTCTCACGATCCTGAAGGAGGCGGCGTTCGAGTTCAAGCTCGACGGTGCGAGGGTTCAGATTCACAAGAAAGGGAACGAGGTCAGAATCTACAGTCGCAGGCTGACGGATCTCACGGACAGTCTGCCGGAGATCGTTGATCTGGTCAGGAATTCGCTGAAGGACGAGACCGCGATCCTCGAGGGAGAGGTGATCGCGTTCCGCGAGCGTCCTCTTCCGTTCCAGCACATCATGAGGAGAATCACGAGGGTCCACGACATAAAAGGTTTTCAGGAGACCGTCCCGGTGAGACTGTATGTCTTCGACATACTTATGAAGAACGGGGAATCGCTGGTCAATGCGGCTTGCGGAGATCGTTGGAGCATCATCGAGAAGACCGTTCCGAGCGATCTGCTCGTGCCCCGTATAGTCACCGCCGACCCAATGGTCGCCGCGGAGTTCTTGAATCGCGCACTCAGCGAGGGGCACGAGGGGCTGATGGCTAAGGACCTTGAGAGTGTCTACGCCGTTGGGAGAAGAGGGAAGAAGTGGCTGAAGATCAAGAGGAGCCAGACCCTCGACCTCGTGATCACAGCGGCGGAATGGGGATACGGAAGGAGGGAGGGATGGCTGAGCGACTATCACCTGGCTGCGGTCTCCGGGGAGGGGTACTCGATGGTGGGGAAGACCTTTAAGGGGCTGACAGACGAGGAGTTCAAGTGGATGACGGAGCGACTGCTAGCCACTGCCGTGAGGAAGTCGGAGCATGTGGTAGAGGTGAGGCCGACGCTGGTTGTCGAGGTGGCGTTCGACGAAATCCAAGAGAGCCCCACTTACCAGTCGGGTCTGGCGTTGCGTTTCGCGAGGATCAAGAACATCCGCCAGGACAAGGACCCTGTAGACGCGGATACCATCGAGACCATGCGAGCGATGTATGAGAGTCAGTTCAAGACGAAGGATAGGATTGCCGCGCACGATAGGCGATGAGCTCCTGCCCGTGCATCAGTCGCGTGGTTTGATCGGCCGTGCGCTCTTTGCAGAAACGCCTGTTCCTGGCTAGATCGGATCCTCCAAGAAATCCAAAACAACAAATAGCTCCGAATGGTTCCTTCGCATGGATGGATTCGGATCTGATCGTCGTCGGAGGGGGCCCCGTAGGAAGCAGGGTCGCGGCTCTCACCGCAAGGTCGATGCGAACGCTCGTCTTGGAAGAGCATGCGGAGGTCGGGACTCCGGTGCAGTGCGCCGGTCTCGTGACCCCAAGGGTCGTGGAGACGGCTGGCGCCGAGGAGACAGTCTTGAACCGGATCAGCGGCGGGGTCGTACATTTTCCGGGTGGCATCTCGATCGAGCTCAATGGGAAGGAGACGAAGGCGGTCGTGGTCGACAGGAGGGCCTTCGACATCGCCTGTTACGAGAAGGCGCTCGAGGCAGGTGCGGAATTCATGACTGGCACCAGGTTCACGTCATTCTCCCGGGATCCGGACTCTCTAATCGTGGAAGCAGTGTCCGGAGGCGAGAAGAGAACCCTTCGTGCCAATTTGCTTGTGGGGACTGATGGCTATAAGTCATGTGTCGGAAGGGCGGCTGGCATAAGTCAACCCAAAGACACGGTCAAGGGGATACAGGCCGACATCGATCGCAGGCTTGACGATCAGGATCGCATCCACGTCTATCTCGGACAGAAGATAGCCCCGGGATTCTTCGCCTGGATGATACCGTGCGGGGACTTCACACGAGTGGGGCTTTGCGTCAGTCGGGGGCACGGCGCTCCAAGCAGGTTCCTATCCTCTTTTCTCAAGACCGTGGGAGTGGGGGATGCGGAGCGATTGAACTCGATCTCCGGCATAATCCCCATCGGACCGCCACAGAGCACCTACGCCGACCGAGTCATGGTCGTAGGAGATGCGGCGGCCCAGGCAAAGCCTCTCAGCGGCGGAGGATTGTACACAGGAATGGTGGCCGCGGAGTGCGCTTCCAGGACAGCGATGGAATCGCTTGAGGGGAATGATTTCTCGTCCCGCATGATGTCGAGATACCAGGAGAGATGGAGGTCTGAGATTGGCAAGGAGCTCGACAAGGGCTACAGGATACGGAAGGTCTTCGTCAGGTTGAACGATTGGAAGATTGACGAGGTCGGCAAGTTGATGAACCGGAGGGATGTCCTCGAGATTCTGTCACAAGGCGACATCGACTATCCCAGCAGGATGGTGCCCAGCATCCTCAGATCCATACCTTCCCTGCTCAAGTTCTCCCCGCAGATCCTCGGCTCGCTGTTGAGAAAATAGCCTCCGATTGTATGAAAAGCATGAAATATGCGCAACCTTCTGAGATTCTTGAATGAAGCTGGCAAAGGTCCCGAAGCGCAGAGCCGAGACTGTCAGGAAGAAGCTCTTCTTGATCAGAGTCGCTAGGAAGGACCTCAGCATATTCGAGAACGGCGACGACGTGTTCATTCCGGTTAAGGAGAGCGTGACCGAGACTCTGGCTAATGAGATCGGCTTCGAGATCGTCGACGGCTCTACCGAGGAACAAACGTGTCACATCTCGCCGTACCAACGCATCGTCGATGAAATCGGAATCGATGACTCATTGAAACCTCTTCTGCCTAGGAAGTGGGAGATGCTCGGGGACGTCTTGGTCCTGCGGATTCCCAGCGAATTCGAAAGCGTGAAGTACGAGGTTGCCAGGAAATATGCCGAGGTACTCAAGGCGAAGACGGTATGCGAGGAAGTTGGCATCATCATCGGAACGTACCGCACTCCTAGCCTGTGCGTCCTGTACGGGAAGGAGACGGAGACCGTGCATCTGGAGAACGAGATCCACTACAAGTTCGACGTCGCCAGGATAATGTTCTCTTCCGGTAACGTTGACGAGCGAAAGAGAATGGGCGAGCTCGACTGTAGGGGGCAGACTGTCGTCGACATGTTCGCTGGCATCGGATACTTCACGCTGCCTCTGGCGGTCCACGCCAGGGCAGAGAAGGTCGTCGCCTGCGAGATAAATCCCCTTGCATATGGTTACCTGAGGGAGAACATCCGGATCAATCACGTTGAGGACAGGGTCGTCCCGTTCCTTGGCGACAATCGGGACCTCGCGGAGGAGGGGTTCGCGGACCGGGTGATAATGGGGTATGTTGGAACGACAGATCAGTTCCTCAGGAAGGCCATCGGTCTGGGACGTCCAGGCTGCATAATCTACTATCATGAGACGTGCCCCATAGACCTACTTCCCGACAGGCCTTTGAGCAGGGTGTCCGAGGCCGCTGCGGGAAGAAGACATGAAATACTCGGGATGAGAGAGGTCAAGTCCTACGCTCCCTCCACATCCCATGTCGTCGTGGAGTTCAAGATCCTTGATTGATCTTATCTAGTGCTTCCTCTCGATCTGCTCGACCGATCCGCTTGCTTGTACGATAAGCTGAAGCGCATCGTGGTATTCGTCTCCGTCGTTCTGCAAAAGCTTGGATGCGAAGGTCGATAGGTAGGAACCGAAGTCCATCTCCTCTTTCGTGAACTGCCATGCCTTCCCTTCCGATTCACCGACAGCGACAAGGAAGCCGTAGGAGACCGCCCTGAGCCTGTGCTCCCTGTGCTTCTCTTTCTCTATCAGCCTCGCCACTGCGCTCTTCCCCTCCGTCTTGTACAACCTCGCGAGCCTGTCGACGTATCTCCCGACTTCTCCAAGTCTTGCGTACTCAGGAAGTGAGGAGTGGATGCCTCTCGCCATCTCCAGTCTTCTGGCTTCCTGTATGAGCTGAGGGGGTGCCAGATTGGAGTTCTCTCGCCTGAGGCTTTCAACGACGGTCGGTGAAGCGATCTGGGAGAGTAGTTTCTCACCGTGCTCCTCCCAGAGGTCGGAGATAATCCTGCCGGCCTGGTCGGTGGTCGATATTATCGACATTCTGGTCGAGGAAATCAATCCAGACAGGGCAGCCTTCTCGGCCTCGCTCCCCCGGATTTGCTCGATAAATGCCTTCTTGTCAGTTCCGAAGCATATGCTGCCGGCGACGAATATCTCCTCTCCAGATCCCTTGAGCCAGACGAGCTTTTCCCTCACGAACTTCTCCACAAGGGTCCTATCGTCGATCTTACCCTCGAAGTACTCCTCTCTGAGACGGGGGTTCATTTGATATGGCTCCTTCACTAGGCACCTAGAGCAGTCCGACCTGCACTCAAGGTCGTATCTCACCTCGACTTCAAAGTCATCGGTGGGCTCTCTGGCCGCGATTCTGCTCGCGAGGTGATGCAAGAGATTCACATCCGAAAGGCATTCCTGACAGACGGAGATCGTCACGTTAGGCGATTTCCAGATTACATTCAGGGAGACGCTCGAATCGGGATGGGGGCACTTGTTCTGGCGATCGATCTTGTAGGGTGCCGTGGAGATCATTTCTCTGACGTATTCGGCAGGAACGCTCGGCTCCGAGGAACAAGAGAACTTGTCCGAAGAAGAGTACAGGTGCAGATCCCTCTTCTCTGCGATTTCCCAGAAGGCCAGTAATCTCAGATCGGGGTCATCGAAGTACTCGATCCCTATGAGCTTCTCTTTATCGACCTTGCCGCGGACCGCATACGAGACCTCCCCGATCGGCAGGTTGATGACGGCAAGATATGGGATCTTCCCCGCCGCAGCCAGAGATATGGTCGCAGCATAGGCTCTAACGAGCTGGTCCCCCCAGCTAGCCAATGAGATGAGCTTCTCTGGTTCGTCCTTGAACCTCGCAATACTTTCCATCTTCCTCAGAAGGTCGTCGAAATCACACTTCCTGCACGGCTCCTGACAGGCGGGCATGAGGATCTTGGGATTCTCGGCTAGCCTCTTCGCCTTATCGAGCAGCTCTCTCTCGAGGTTCTTCGGCGTGATTTTCGATCCCCTCATCCTCAGGCGAGGTCGCATAACGCCCCCTAGGAACTCGGTATCGATAAAAAGGTTTGGTTCCGTGCTCGGATGCCTGCAAAAGAATTTAACCAGGAATGTGGTTCATTTTACCTTGAGGGATGCGGTGTCAGAAGAGGAGTCTTATGCGAAGGGCTACCTAAAGGGCTACGAGGAGGGCTTGAAAGAGGCATGGGACGAGCTCATCGCTTTGACGCTCAAAGGCTATACCGCGCGCGAGATTCAGGTCTTGGCAAAGAGTAATAAGAGTTCCATAGAATCGAAGGTGCAGGCCAAGAAAAGGAGAATATCTGGCGAGCTGGGATTGGACTTTACCGCTAAGGAAGAGGAAGCGACCGGATCTATTCCCTCGAGATTGTCCAAAGGGGCCACATACTTGATCAGGGACGGAGGGCTCGACGCGACGTTCGCACTGTTCCGCTCACTGGTCCAGAAAGGGGCGAAAGGGCTCTGCATTCTCAGGACGCATCCTTCCGCGATAATGAAGAAGTATGGGATTGATTGTCTGATGGTCTGGCTGACGAAGGCGGAGGTGTCATCCTCTCTGGACAGGGAGGGCAAGTTCGCCGGGGAATTCCTGTCCCCCACTGAGCTCCCCCGTCTGGCGACGCTCATAAAGAACTTCCTGACAGAGAACAAAGACACAGTCATTGTTCTCGAGGGCCTGGAATATTTGATCACACAGAATGACTTCAAATCAGTCTTGAGATTCCTGCAATTGCTCAAGGACCAGGTGACGCTCGCCGAGTCGATCTTGCTGATGCCCCTCGATCCTTCGGCTCTCGATGAGAAGGATTTCAAGCTCCTGGAAAGAGAGACCAGCGATCAGACCTAGTCTTCGTCAAAGACGTCCAGGTCACAAGCATAGCTGGAACGATGCGCAACAGAGGCGGGTGGGCAACCGGTCCTACTTTCTTTCTGCCCATCCTATTTGCCTATGCATATTTCGATTGAAGAGACATTGGCAGTGTTGCCGTTCTCTCCCGTCAGAGTCTCTGTCTCGATCTTGATCTCTTTTACCACTACGTCGTGAATGAACCTGTGCCTGACAATCTCAGCGACATCGACCGCTCTGCTTATCGCTCTCCCCCTGGCTTTGATGATGACGTCGTTCGACCCGCTGTTGAACTGCGTAACGACGGCAAGCACGTAGTTCATTGTCGGTTTCTTTCCAATGTAGACTGTGTTTTCGTCCGCCAATGACAGGTCCCCCTTGCAACGGTATTGAATTGACAGGTCGGACGCTATTTATATCTTTCGAGATTGTCATCGGCGGTTCGAATATCTGGCTCATGCTGCCATCGCTACCGTTACAAACAAAAGTTGCGAGAATCGAAGTGCATGCACAAGTTGTTCTGTTCGTGTCAGTCTCCATGACAATCGACGCAGGGCAAGGATGGTGATGGTGCCTTAGGTCAGATTTCTCGGAAGCAGGATTCCAAACCGTTTGATCGTTCCTTTCCTACTCCAGTTCGATTGCCTCGGACGGGCACTCGTCCACGCATGCACCGCATTCAGTGCACTCCTCCGGGCTCTCGACCTTCGACAGGTTGTCGACTATCTTATACACTCCCGCAGGGCACACTTCTTCGCATTTGCCACATCCAGTGCACCGGTCTTCATCGATTTTCGGTGGCATCGTATACTCTCTCCTGATCAGCGGATTCCCTTCCTTCCGCAGATCTTATTCGGGGGATCTGCACCCCGCTCCTTGTTTTCTTGTGCAATTGAAACACCAAATGGGGGTCCCCGAACAGTTAAGGTACCTTGAGTTCGAGATTCTCAGAGCTGATGGTGCTCCTTGAAGTACCTTGCCATTATCCTGCGCTGCCCTTTTCTGAGGATCTCGGATAGAGTGGACGTCGACACGCCGAAGATCTTGGCGAGCTGCCTGAGGCCGATACTCCTGGGGAAATCGTAGTATCCTCTCTCGAATGCCATCCGGGTGATTTGCTCCTGTCTCGCCGTCAGCGCATCCTTGTCCCCAATCTCGGTGAGGCTCACGAGCTTCGGCTCCGCGCCGTGCCTCTCCAGATCCGCCACTAGTTGCTGGAGTGGTGCCTTCTCGCTCATGAGAAGCGTCCATTGCATCCTGCCATCCTTCGTTGAGGTCGAGGACGTCAGGAAGCAGTCGGTATCGACGAGCAATCTGCACACGATGCACTTGGTGGTCGTGAAAACGGCGAGAGCCTTACCTCTCTCGATAGGAGTGATGTCGACGTTGAAGACATTCGGACTCGTCTTTATCGATTCCATGACTTTGTTGAGATCTTCTTCCTTCTCCACTTCGATCTCGACCAGATCTCTGACGGATTTTCTATCGACCGGCTTGGAGCTGATTATCTTGACGATGGACGGGTACTCAAGGAGGGACTCCCTTATCCATTTGTCCGGCATGCTCAGCGACACGACTGCTTCCATCATTCGAACCACTCTCTCACGGGAACATACCTCTCGCGTCAGCGGCGCGGACCACTTCCTTCAATGCCAGCATGTATGCCGCGGTCCTCATGTCAACCTTTTGCGTCTTTGAGACTCCATGCACGGCCGCGAAGGAACCGGTCATGAGATCCTTTAGCCTCTTCTTGATCTCCTCGATCGACCAGAAGAAGAACTGCAGGTCCTGGACCCACTCAAAGTAACTGACGGTCACTCCCCCCGCATTGGCGAGGATGTCGGGAATGACCATCGTTCCCTTTTCGCGGAGTATCTTGTCCGCCTCGGGCGTCGTGGGACCGTTTGCGCCCTCCGCCACAATCTTGGCCCTTATGCGGTCCGCATTGTCCTTGCGGATGACGTCCCCCAGTGCGGCGGGCACAAGAATTGTGCAGTTCGTCTCGAGAAGCTCCTCCTGAGTGATGTTCTCGGAACCTCTGAAATCCTTGACCGACCCAGTCTCTTTCTTATGCTTGTAGACTTCCAACGGGTCCAGCCCCTTCTTGTTCAGAATGCCACCGGAGGAATCGCTGACCGCAATGACTCTGCAGCCCGCCTCTTTCGCGAGAAGCCTCGCAGCGTGCCAGCCGACGTTCCCGAATCCCTGGACAGCGACGGTCGATTTCTTGAGATCTATCTTCCTAATCCTAGCTGCATCCTGCACGACATACATGAGTCCCCGAGAGGTCGCCTCGTCCCTCCCTTTGGACCCTCCAATCTCTAGGGGTTTGCCAGTCACGACACCGGGAACAGGATATCCGACGCACATGCTGTACGTGTCCATTATCCAAGCCATGGTCTGGGAATCGGTGTAGACGTCTGGGGCAGGTATGTCCTTGTGGGGGCCTATGACCATCATGATCTCGCTCGTGAACCGTCTGGTCATCCTTTCGAGTTCGCCCTTGCTCATCTCCTTGGGATTGCATATTATGCCCCCCTTCGCACCTCCGTAAGGCAATCCCATAACAGCGCACTTCCAGGTCATCCACATTGAAAGCGCCCGGACCTCGTCGAGCGACACTTTCGGATGGTATCTTATGCCTCCCTTGCAGGGACCTCGGGCGTGACTGTGTTGCACCCTGAAACCTGTGAACGTACGGACGTGGCCGTCGTCCATCCTTACCGGAAAATTCACTGTCAGTTCTCTTCGAGGCTTGCTCAAACCGTCTATCGTCTCGTCGCTCAGTCCCAGAAGCTTACCAACACTCTGGACTTGTTTCATAGCCATTTGATATGGGTTCCCCTGCTCCATGTGGTCCCTCCCACTACTGTGTTCAACACCCTCATCTTGAGAAATTGATTTGAGAATTGATTGGATACGCTGGTATATAATACCGCCACAGAAGTGGAGAGGTATCGCACCCGCACGTCGCTCGGTACTGTCCCAATGTCCTGGAGTCCAGGCGCGGTGCCCCTCATGACCATCCAGTCAGCGCCATTTACATCCATGACGATGGTTAAATAAGCATAGACAGATTTGATGCGCTTAATGAAGAACCCCGTCACCTTTCTTCCGAGATCACTGACCGTTACGGTCGAAGAAGGCACAACGGTTCTGGAGGCGGCGTTCAGCGCTGGCATCTTGATGAACAGCGTCTGCGGAGGGAAGGGGACATGTGGTAAGTGCCGCGTCTTGATTAGTGGTTCGTTCGACTCACCGTGTAGTCACTCCATAAGCGAAAGGGACTGGGGGAGTGGCTACCGTCTCGCCTGCAAGACCAGGATCACTGGGAATGTGGAGGTCATCATCCCGGAGGAAGCCGAGATCGCCTCTCATCAAATCCTAACAACCTACTTTGCTGGTAAGATTGATGAGCTCACTCCCCTCTCTACCGCCCGCTACTTGGAGCTGTCACCACCCACGCTCGCGGATAGCATTGGTGACATGGAAAGGATAGGCCGCGCGTTAGGAACGAGCGCCCGTGAATTGAAAGGCTCCCTGAGATCACTGAAGGCACTGCCGAATGTCCTCAGGGAGAGCGGCTGGAAGGTCACCGCGGTTCTGGACGACAGCTCCAGACCGAGAGTGCTCATCGACGTGAAGCCCGGGGACGCATCGTCCCGCAACTACGGGATAGCGCTTGACATCGGGACCACTACGGTGGTCCTTTCTCTGATAGATCTGGCCGATGGGCGGGACATTGCTCAGACCTCTGATTACAACAAACAGATCGCATGCGGCGAGGACGTCCTATCCAGGATAACGTATGCGGAGGAGGGCGGCCTGGAGAGGCTGAACGATCTGATCGTCGAGACGATCAATCAGCTCATTTCCCAGGTGTGCGACGAGTCGGAGAAGAGTCTTGGGTCAGGGAACAGGGTGCTCAGGAACGAGATAACGAGCATGTCCGTCGCCGGGAACACCACGATGATACATCTCCTCCTCAAACTTGACCCTCGCAACATCAGGTACGAGCCATACATCTCAGCGGTGAACGTGCCGCCGATATTCAGGGCGAAGGACGCCGGGATTGACATTCATCCAGATGCACCAATCTACTGCGTTCCCGGCAGGGCGAGCTACGTCGGCGGGGACATAACCGCGGGTGTCATCGCCTCGGAGATGAACAAGTGGTCGGAGCTCGCGCTTCTTATCGATGTTGGAACTAACGGAGAGATTGTGCTCGGAAACGCGGACTGGATGGTCTCCTGTTCGTGCTCGGCTGGTCCTGCGTTCGAAGGCGGGGAGGTGTCGTCCGGGATGAGGGCGATGACGGGGGCGATCGAACGTGTCAGGATACTTGACCACTACGATGTCAAGTACACGACGATCGGTGGCGTGAAGCCGAGGGGAATCTGCGGATCCGGTCTCATCGACCTCCTGGCAGAGATGTTCCTGCGAGGGATCGTGGATAGGAAAGGGCGCATTCAGGAGCTTTCGACCCCGAGAGTGAGAAAGGGAGAGCAAGGACTAGAGTTCGTCGTCGCCTGGGCCGGGGAGACGGCTTCCGGGGCAAAGGACGCGAGGGACATCGTCGTCACCGATGACGACATCGCCAGCATCATCAGGACGAAGGGGGCTGTTTATTCCGCCTGCAATGTCTTGCTGAAGAGCCTGAAACTCAACTTCCGGGACGTCCAGAGGGTATACATTGCCGGAGGATTCGGGAATTACATCGACACGGAGAGGGCAGTCATCATCGGACTGCTTCCCGACCTTCCGTTCGAGCGCTTCTTCTTCCTCGGGGATGGAGCGCTCGCGGGGGCTCGTCTCGCCTTGCTTTCAGCGAAGAAGAGGACCGAGGCCAGGGCAGTCTACGACTCGATGACGTACTTCGAACTGAGCACGACACAGGCATTCTTCGACGAGTTCTCCTCATCCCTCTTCCTGCCGCACACTGACATAGACATGTTTCCCACCGTTCAGGAACTGCTTCGCAATTGAATACTCTTCGGGACCTGCCGGTCCTGCGTTGGGTTTTACAGTCGATTTCTGCTTTTCATCCCCGACGGCGGGGAAGGTTTATTATGGTCAAGTGAAAATCTGGGTGAGATGGCCTGGAATTGTCTTCCAACTTGCATAGGATCTCTTCCACACTCGGATCCGAAGAAAGCCGTGGACCTCATACTGGGACAGAACGGTCTGTTGCCCTTCTGGCCGCAACTGCCCGCCAGGGGCTTCAACGAGAACATGTACGCTCAGTACTCCACACACCTCCCCGGCATAAGGATAGATGAGGTGAAGAAGAGAATCTCGGTCGATCTGCGGGACTATGATCCGGAGAGATTCTACATAAGCGTGATCTCCGAAAACGTCGATGACTTCTCATACCCCCGTAACAGCTTCAGCGGGTTTTACGAGTTCGTTTCGCGGGGTATCCCAGCTGGGGTCAAGGCTGTGAAGGGCCAGGTGACGGGGCCGATCAGCACAGGATTGCAGATATTCGACACCGATGGAAGACCGGCGATATACGACGAGGCGTATGGCGAGATAATCCGCAAGAACCTCAACATGATGGCCCGCTGGCAGGAGAATGTCCTGAGATCCAAGTGCTCCAACACGATCATGTTCATCGACGAGCCGAGCCTTTCCTTGCAAGGCACGCCATTCGCTAGCATCTCTTGGGATGACGCGACCAAGTGGATAAATGAGGTCCTTTTCGGACTGAAGAGCTGGAAGGCGATCCACTGCTGCGGGAACACAGACTGGCCGAGAATCATGACGACCGACATTGACATCCTCTCCTTCGACGCGTACAACTACGCCTACACGATCGCGCTCTATCCAGACGAGGTCGAGCGGTTCATGAAGCGGGGAGGGACTCTCGCCTGGGGCATCGTTCCAAACAATGAGGATGGAATGAAAGGCGAGACGGTGAGTTCGTTGATAGAGCGTGCCGAGATGTCATTCCAGATGCTTGTCGAGAAGGGAATGGATAAGGACGTTCTTCTGCGGAACTCGCTTATGACCCCCGAGTGCGGACTCGGCGGGGTAGACGAGCCGCTCAGTGCCAGAATCCTTGAGACCCTCGTCTTGGTCTCCCGCGGTCTGAGGGAGAAGTACGGCCTTGAGGATAGCTTATGACCTTCACGATAGCTGTCGCTGGTAAAGGCGGGGTCGGTAAGTCAACGATATCAGCGCTCCTCGTTCGAGCGCTTGGGGAGAAATCAGGGGAGATCGTGCTTGCAGTTGATGCCGATCCCAATGCCAATCTCGGCGAGAAGCTGGGAGTGAAGATCGACAAGACCATAGGGGACTTGAGGGAGGACCTGCTCAAAAGGGCGGAGGAAATTCCTGCGGGCACAAGCAAGCAGGAGCATGTTCGATATCAGATTCAGCTTGCGATGGTAGAGGGAAGTTCTTTCAATCTTCTGACGATGGGACGTCCAGAGGGTCCCGGATGCTACTGCTACATCAACAATATTCTGAGGACGTTCCTGGATGCGGTCATGGACGATTACACCTACGTGGTAATTGACAACGAGGCCGGGATGGAACACCTGTCGCGAAGGACGACCAGGCGCATGGACGTCCTTCTTCTAGTCTCCGATGCCACGAAAGTTGGAGTGGATACAGCCTTGCGTCTTACGGCTCTGGCCAAGGAGATGGAATTGGAGGTAGGAAAGACGGTCCTGGTCATAAATCGAGTTGCCGCTCAACTCCCCCCCGCCGTCTGCGAGATGGTCAGAGCCTCGCCTCTCAAGGATGCTGTCGAGACGGCCTTTGATCCCCTGGTAGAAGATCTAGTAGCCAAGGGCGATCCTCTCACTAAGTTGCCGGAGAGCAGCCCGATGTTCTGGAAGGTGAAGGAGATCGCAGGTTCCTTCACTTGCCAGGTGTAACTGAC
>Ga0315282_10011889_pt1 | contig 13404 bp, 11 predicted proteins | sample YL17G07_20_MG_FD_203693 | JGI IMG/M metagenome (GOLD analysis project Ga0315282, IMG submission 203693) | Sediment microbial communities from Yellowstone Lake, YNP, Wyoming, USA - YL17G07_20 | ecosystem: Environmental > Aquatic > Freshwater > Lake > Sediment | place: USA: Wyoming | collected...
GCGTTTGGCCCGCAGATACTTCCACCATTAATCGCAAACCTCATCGCGCAAAACCTACTACTTATCCCAGCAAAAGCACTGACGAAAGAATAACCAATAATGCGCGGTCATTTACCTTAGCGCGCGCTAGTGATGACCATAGGGGTAAGGACTAAATGTGTGAATGTATTTACATTGATTTATGCGATTTCAAATAGCAATATTCATAATAGTTTTTGTTGTAGGTGTGGCTGGTGGTTTCTATATAGCACTTTACTTGCAGAATCAAATAGCGCTTTTGGCTGGAGCGGCAGTTCTTTTTGCGTTCCTTACATGGTTAGGGTCAGGGGCTGAATTATTGGGACTCTTGCGTGAGTGGTATAAAGAAAAACTTGAAAGAGTTGCATTCTCACTAGAGTATAATCCTCAAGACAATCCCCATCTTTATGCACCAATGTTAGAACTCTTGACAGAGACAGGACAACGCATTAATGTCAGTCGGAAATTTCTGAAAGTGGGCCTTATGAACAGCGGTGGAAAAGTCGCTAAGCAATGTAAGGCAACCCTTCAAATTAAAAAATGTCCGCCGAGTACTAGAGGGCCTTCGCAAGAGCCAAAGGTCCTTTTTTGGGAGAATGGACAGAGTTATCAAGACATAGGGATAAACCGTGCAGAATACCTACATATTGTTTTGTCGGACACCCGTTTGGGAACTGGCATAGCGGCTGGAGAGAATTTGTTTGCGCTTGTCTCAACTCCTGACACCGTCAGAATGATTCCTCCAAATTTTATCAGGGCTCAGGATGGTTTTGGCTGTGGTGACTTCGATTTTGAGCTGGCTGTCACATGTGAGAGCGGAGAAACCATAAAGGCAATATTGAGAGTTCATGTAACTGAAAATTGGCAAGAGTTAGCAATGGAAAGGGTTAGCTAGGCTTTGAGAATATTGCCCTACGCACAAATCAACTCTGGTTAGGCCAACGCATGCGGGTAGCGTTAGCTGGGTGTAGTCTCTTCTAGCAGCAGCAACGTTTTGTATTCCGAGAGCCACACATTTAATGTCAGCCTTTTTTCCTGCGGTATCTGCCTCAGACTGGGCAGGTAGCGCCTTGATTTCACTTTTTGTAATTCGCTATCGCCGATCTTGTTTGTCGAAAGGATAACATCAACCTCTGAGACAAGGTTGTTGACTCTTTTTTTCAGCCAATCACTAGGTACAACGAAATAGTTCATCTTCGCCAAATCAACACTGAAGCCTTGCAATTCTCTTGGACAGAGTAGAGTGTCCCAAAGGATGGAGATGCTATCCGGCATGGCAATTCCTTTATAAATCCTGCAAGAAATGGCCTGTAACAGTTTTTGAGCAAAAGAGCCTTCTCGATCTGTCAATTTGGAGATCTGAACTGGCAGCCAGACAAGATTTGGAATAAATGAGTTAAGCATATAGTGACGAGATGAGATCATAGATCTGTTTCCTACTGCAACTTTTCCCCAGATGTGGCTTGCAACAAAACCAGTTCCTAATCTGAAGCCATCATACGCCGAGATTTTCGCGCTCTTGACTTTAAAACTGCGTACTATTCCCTTTATTAGACTGTTGTCATCTCGTAAAAAACCATTCGAGTTTGCAGCACCCCACTCATCCTCTCCAGACTCTCTTTTCACTCTGCAGGAAGGATCTCTGACAACGTATGGCAGAATGATTGGAAGTTTGCGATAGAAATCGACTGGAATCCATATTGAAAGATCAACAAGGAGATGCTCCAATAACTCCTTTGAGAATTCGTCTTCGTTTTTCAAAATGCTCTTCTGAAAATAATGGTACAATACGTTCTGGCCATCTATCTTTCCGCTTTTGGAAACCATACTTTTAGTCGTAGAATACATAAGAGTGTAATTAATTTAAAGTCTGTTATATAGCAAGAGTGCAAGTTCTAGCTTGTTCGAAGTTCTCGGCATTGACTGATCAGAACAGCACTTGAAGCCTACTCCCAAATCAAATCTTAGCGCGCTTAGGTGCGTGAATGAAAGGCTAAATACTTGGTACACAGAAATCAAATATTGTTCCCATGTGGTATTGATGGTAGAGCTGAATTTAGTAGATCTCTTTGCTGCACCTGGAGGAATGAGTCTAGGATTCGAGATGGCAGGCTATAATTGCAGAGCAGCCATAGATCATTACAGAGACGGCTGCGACACGCTATCATACAACTTTCCATCGGCGGCAGTCATCAATGAAGACATCAGGAAAGTCACAGGAAAACGTATCTTGGATGAAACAGGACTTTCTAGAGGAGAAGTTGATGTCATCACAGGTGGACCGCCTTGTCAGGGATTCTCCAATGTAGGTCGAGTGAAGATAGCGTCACTTGTCAGGAAAGGTATCTGGAAACTCGGCAACTGTGAGCCTCGCTTGATCGATGATCCGCGGAATCTCCTCTATAGAGAATTTGCAAGAATCGTGGTCGAGCTTGCTCCAAAGTTCTTTGTTATGGAAAATGTCAGCGGGATGGTTTCGTACAAAGATGGGAAGATCATCAGTGAGATAGAAAAAGAGTTGATAAGCGCAGGGTACGTCGTAGACCACAAAATCTTGGACGCCGTCAATTTTGGAGTGCCCCAGCATAGAAGAAGAGTCTTCTTTTTGGGAAACAAACTCGGGATTCCCAATTCTTTTCCTAAAGACTGCAACAATAGCAACGATAGGGAATCGCCCAAAGAGTTTGTTGATGTTTGGGGTTCAATTGGGGATTTACCCTCTCTCGGGCAAGGAGACGGTGTGGAAGAAATGGAATACGATAAATCTGCTTTTCATCCGTACCAAGAATGGGCAAGAGCGGGCTCGCCGAAGGTTTTCAATCATGTTGCTAGACCTCACGGCCAGAGAGACCTAGTGACTTTTGGTCACATGCAGCCCGGAGGCAAGTGGAAAGATCTGCCCGGTAGGATCAAAGAATCATACGGATATCGAGACGATATTTTCAATGACAAGTTCAAGAGATTGCGGAAGGATAGACCCGCATGGACGGTAACGGCCCATCTTTGCAAGGATGGTTACGTTTACATTCATCCTACTCAATCGAGAACAATCACAGTACGGGAAGCAGCTAGGTTGCAGAGTTTTCCTGACAAGTTTGTGTTCAAAGGTTCGAGGAGCAGCCAGTTCAAACAGGTCGGAAACGCTGTTCCTCCGCTATTGGCAAAGATGATTGCGCTTGAAATCAAAAAGGCCATGACCCAGCTACATCCTAGCTTAAGCGTGCTTGCATGATTCTAACTTGTAGAAGTCGCAAATATCTCTTATAGGGCAGGTTTCATGGTGAGGCGTTTTCGAAGTACAAAGGGTGCCTGCAAAATCCAGTAGTGAAAGGTTGAATTCCCTAGCTCTCCCTCTGGGAATCATGCGCGACATAAAGTCCCATATTTCAGGTTTTTTATGCGAGCCCGGGATCGATTTAATCGAGAAGATCCTACCCAAGACTCTCAAAACATTCGAATCGACTAATGGAACATCTTTCTTGAAAGCAAAGCACAGAACAGCGTTTGCCACGTATTTCCCTATCCCAGGTAGACTCAGAAGTTCATTCTCGCCATCTGGGATCTTTCCACCAAACTTGGTTTCTATTATCTCCGCGATTTGCTTGAGTCGAGCTCCACGGTACGCGAGACCAAGCGACCTTAGATCCTCCGAGACTTCTTCGACAGGAGCACTGGCCAAGCTGTGCACTGACGGGTATTTTGCAATGAACCTTCTGTAGATAGGCTCAACTTGCTGCGCGCCAGTTCTTTGAAGCATAATTTCCGCGACCAATATGCAGAATGCGTCACTTTCCCGTCTCCAAGAAAAATCGCGTCTATTTCTTTCGCCCCACTTCAGCAATCTTGTTACGAAGATCTTTGTTTTCTTTTCGACCAGCGCCATACCAGATTCTCTAAGAGACGAGCTTATCAATATTTAGTGCGCGCAATTTGGAAAGTGAGCTAGTCTAGGTTTAGTGTACCTGTTCTTTGATACTCAGCAACAACCCGCTTTACTTTTTCCAATGTCATTCCTTCAGTTGCTATCTTTTGTACGATTTTCTTATGTACATCTTCTGGCAATCCACGTAATGCTCTGGCCTTACTCAATGTTATCCTCTTTTCCGCCGGATAGTTTCCGAGTCTCTTTAGTATCAGACATATGACGCACATTGCGCGTGGTGCTTTCTTTCTTCAATTGCTTCCTGATTTCCACAGGTCTAGGCATTAGTTTAACGATTACTCCCGTTTGTCTGAAAAATTCCCTTTGTTTGGTATTGCCGAAGCGCCGAGATTTTCGCGCTCGAGGACTGGTCGAACTCTCAGGCGAAAATATGCGCTTCTTAACTCCTTTTCCAGGAAGACCAAGTTCCTCAGCCATCTTATCAATTCGTTCGGCTGCTTTCAATGCCCCTTCATAACTCAGAGGCCATCTGTGAACTTCTCCAATAATGTGCTCGGCGTTCAATTGACCTTCCAATGGTTTTGCGTGGAAAGTTGCAATGATGCGACCGACGCCAAGAGGGTTCAATATTAGTTGGTGTCTCCCCTTCACACGCGATGGGCGCTTCTCAAAGTAGTTTCCCACAAATTTCAGATATTCAGAAACAACGAGTTTGCTTGTAATCTTCATCACATGTCGCCATTCATGTTATGAGATGCCCCAAGATATATAGGTGATTAGAATGAAAACGTCGCGTTTGATCGGACTAGCCCGCATGATACCAAAAGCTCTTTTAGAGATTCGTCACATATAAAATCTGATAAGAATGTCATCCAGAGATCGTATGCTCATAGCTCTCAGTAGGGAGTTGCTTGGGCCTAGAGAAGGAGCGCGCGAACAAATAGACGTTGATCCAAGAGGAGAATATTTAATCGGCGTAATCGAGCCGAAAGACTATTTCAGAGGTGCACTTGCTTTCTACGGACGGTCAGATTTTCAGACTATCGAGGCCGGAACTGGCGAGGATGATGATACTGGTGGGGAGATTGACCCAATCGAGATCAGTCTCCAATTGGACCCGCGAGCATTGCCAAAATCGGTTGGCATATCTTTCGTAGTAGATGGAAAGTGTTCTCACTTAATAGGTCTGTGTGCAACTTGGGCAAAATATTCAAGGAACGAACAAAAGAAATGGCAACGTCGACCTTACAGATTCATCACACGCAACGTAGACGTGAGCAAGGATGACGAGCTTTTTAGAGAAGAGGGAGTTCGAATAACTCTTCGATCAACAGTAACTTCTGAGGGCGATTACTACGTTTCCCTATATCTCGTAAATGAGACTCCTTTGTCGAATGAAAAGTATCCACGCACAGAGGAGCATGTATTCCAGCCGCAGCTTCGTGTTGTTTGCGAAAAAGGCGGGTCAATTGTGCCCATAATTGGAGGACAAGAAGATGAGATTGAGGAAGCAAGTCTTTCCCTATTATATAGAAAACGAGCAGCCATGGCTAGAGGGCACCTATGTGGTGTAACATGGAGGGAAGTGGATCCAGAACGACCTTTAAACAGCACAGAAGATCACCAGGAGAGGCCAAATGCCCATCCTTTCATCTGGGTTGATTCAGAGATAGTAGAAGAACCTGATAGAAATGTCTTCACGAATCCTGACGTCAGAACGGAATACCTTCCAAGCTATCCTGTCCAGCAAGTGATAATGAAACCAAAACTTGAGGGCGCAAACCTAAAAGATCTGAAGGCTGCCGCTTTGGCTGAGGCATGGGATCCCGACGTTTTGGGTTCGCTGCTTGAACCGATAGCAGGCGCTTTCGGAGAATGGATTAAACGCCAGAAAGGATTGGTTACGAGTCTGCCGCAACATTACTGGAGTGCGGCTGAACGTAATATTCTGCTTTGTGAAAGTTCCAACCAACGTATTAGAGAAGGGATAGATCTGCTGAAGACTGATCCAGATTCACGTTTGGCTTTTTGTTTCATGAACAAAGTAATGAATCAACAATCTATTTGGAAAACCAAAGAACCATTGCTCTGGCGTCTGTTTCAAATTGCTTTCATCCTTCAGTGCATATCTGGTTTGGTGAAGGAAGATCACGATGATAGACTGACCTGTGACCTATTGTGGTTCCCAACCGCAGCGGGAAAGACGGAAGCATACCTCGGACTAAGCATCTTTGGCTTAGCTCTGCGAAGAAGGCGTAATAGAAACATAGCGAACGGTGGAGCTGGAACTGGTGTTCTGTCAAGGTATACGCTTCGAATGCTTACAATTCAGCAGTTTCGAAGAGCGCTATATGCCATTACAGCTTGTGATTATCTGCGCGTCAAGAATTGGCGACCAAAGGACTATTCGCAGGCTGAAGAGCATCCTTGGGGAGCAACAAGGTTCTCAATTGGGTTATGGGTAGGACAAGACGTAACGCCGAATCGTCTAATAGATCATAAAGGCTGGGATGCCTTCACACGACGTGAGGTTCGTTATCCAGGGGCAGTGAGTCTGCTTAGGGGATTGCACATATATGCGGGCACAAGATTCAGAGTCAAGAGACTGACGGAGAATGAGCCTGCCCAGATACTAAGCTGCCCTGTATGTGGAAGCATTTTATCCACGCCTAAAGAACCTAGTCTTCCACCCAGAGAATACACCATGCATTTTATAGTTTCGTCGCGGACCGCTCCAGTTCCTGACGTTGCCAAAATGGCAGGTTTGGGATTTGAAGTACGAAATTGCAGGGTAACCTCAATGCCCTCGGCTAGATATTACACTGTTTCAATCAGGTTTCTTACAAATCATAAGATAGGGTCCGATATCATAGACCGATGGTGGCAAAACTATGTGTCCCCTGCATTAGGTCCAGACTGCAGAGGCGAATTCGCTCGAGCAAGCCGACCGGGGTATTTCGTCAGGAGATGGGATATCCAGAGGGAAGCTGTCGATTTCGAGATACATTGCCCGAATCCTCAATGCGAACTCAATAAGAGTCAGTGGTTTGAATTTGTCCCAGCGCCTTCAGAAAAAAGCCAGCTTGGGTCGATTTTGGACCCATTCAAAATACCTGGTAAGAAAGGATACGGATATGGAGTTCCAATCTCTGCCTATGTGGTAGATGACCAGATCTACCATCGATGTCCTTCCCTAGTTATTGCCACTGTAGACAAGTTTGCTAGACTATCGTACGAACCGAAGGCAGGTGCTTTATTTGGCAACGTGAGCAAGTTCGATACCTGTTGGGGATACTATCGTGACGAAGCCCCTCCAGATAGAGGAGATATGCACGAAGGAGAAACTTTTTCCGTTTCAAGATTAGATCCCCCAGACCTAGTAGTTCAGGACGAGCTTCATCTCATAGAAGGACCCCTTGGCTCGATGGTTGGGATCTACGAAACAGCGATCGATATTCTGGCAAGCAAGTTAAACGGCAACAGTGTTATTCGACCAAAGTACGTGGCGTCGACTGCCACGGTGCGGCACGCCTCATCACAAGTTAGGGCTGTTTTTGATCGGAAGCTAACAGTCTTCCCGCCGCTTGGGTTATCAATAGAGGACAATTTCTTTTCATATACGCAAGAAGAGCATCCGCTAAACAGCCATCCCGCTGGTCGCCTTTACGTGGGCGTTTGTGCACCTGGCCATGGTCCTCATACACCCACTATCAGAATCTGGACAGCATTGCTCAGAGAAGCCTTTGAGCTAAGGCTTTTGCGAGGGTCAAATGATAGAGAAGCTGATCAATTCTGGACAATCGTCGGATACTTCAACGCAATAAGAGAGCTGGCTGCCGCTCTTGGACTCTTCAGAGGGGACATACGGGAAAGGCTTAGGCAGACGAGCACTAGACTCAGACCAATAGAGTCTCATCTGGAACTTTCCAGCAGAATGGAATCATCACAAATTCCAATAGCCCTTGAACAACTTGCCAAATTCCCAGACAATGGCATTGATGCGGTTTTTTCCACCTCGATGTTCGGAACAGGAGTGGACGTGGACAGACTTGGCCTGATGGTTGTTCATGGTCAGCCAAAAACGACTGCCAACTACATTCAAGCCACAGGACGAGTTGGTCGATTGATGGGAGGACTAGTGATTACTTTTCTCAGAGCTACGAGACCACGGGATCTAGACCATTACGAGTTTTTTGCAGGGTATCATCGTGCCCTATCCAGATACGTAGAGCCAATAACGGTTCATCCATTTTCTCCAAGAGCAAGAGAACGAGCCCTTGGTCCAATGGCTGTAGCTTTGCTTAGGAACGCCAACATGATATCCGCGATTCCTGTAAGCAGCGAATGGGCTCATGAAAATCTTTTTGCACGCGCAGGCGGTCGGGCTGGAGTAAGTGGGTGCCGTAGAATGAAGACCGAAAGAGGATCCAATGAGGTTCAATCATTGATAAAGACTATTGAGGAAAGGAGTCAAAGTCAACCCGACGGATGTAAACCACAGCCAAGTGTGTGCCGGAATGAAATAGCTTCAGAGTTGGATAGATGGGAGGCTGCTGCAAAGAGCGAGCTCTCTTTGATTTACTACGAGCCAACATTCATCAGAGAACCTGAAAATCCAGTAGTTCTAGGGGATGTGCAACATGAGGTGCGAGGGCTGACAATCGTATATAGAAATGCGCCACAATCACTGAGAGAGGTTGAATCGACAACGACGTTTGAGGGATAGAGTTGAGCAGAGGACAAGCGATTAGACCATCTCAATTTGTGCTGACTTATGGAGTCGGAAGCATACTCGAAACGCCCAGCGGTCCGCGCCTAATACTGGATTACAAAGACTGGGGTCGGGTATTCAGTCTACCTGATACTTCAATTCAGCTAAACAATAGGTATGAAATCAAAGATGCCAATGTTAGTGCCCTCTTGGGAGGGGGAAGAATCTTTGCCTTGCCGACAAATGCTGATATGCAGATTCCAGATGAACGCTTTCTATTCAGGACTGGCCGCTTTCCTAGATGGGCACTTTGTCAAGATCACCGGATTCTTTATGAGCTTACTGCAAATGGCACAACAAGATGCCCAAACTGTGATCGAAACAAAGTCGCTCAGCATGAAGCGATCAGGTTTGTGCGCGCCTGCCCAAGAGGTCATTTAGATGACGTGAATTGGAAAAACATTGTGCATAAAGGTGGCAAGAGCTGCGATAGTGCTTTATATGATTGGATAGAGGCGGGAAGTACTCTCCGGGACATCACACTACAGTGTCGCCAGTGTGGAGCTCAGGCAACGTTACAGGACATATATAATATCAAATCGACCTGCTCAGGAAGATTTCCAGAAAGCGATATTCAAGAATTGTGTCAGGAACAGTCTTGGGTTATTCTTAGGAATGCGAGCAATCTAAGGGTACCAGAAACCGTGTCAGCTTTGACCATCCCGCCTAGAACTACTCTTCTTCATAGACTCTTAGAGAATCCCAGAATAATGCCTATCTTAGCGGCGGAAACTTCGTGGACAAAGGACAAACTGCTTTCTAGGCTGAAAACAGCAGCCCGATCGATACCGCATATCAATTCAATAGTTATCTCTGAAATAGAGAGTGCCCCTGAAGTAGAGATTCTTTCTGCCATTACAGATATTACAGAGCCACCTCAGCCAAACGTTACCTTTGCTGATGTGAAAAGCAAGGAGTTCCAAGCTCTTCAAAACGCTGCTGTTCATGGTGCACCACCTCGTCCGTCTCCTCACCCACATGATTTTGAGGTTGACAAAGACTCAGTCATCCAGACCGATCTGTCGCCTCATATCGCCTTGCGGATCACTCCTGTGAAGCGTTTGCGCGTTGTGACTGCTCAAAAGGGATATCGACGACCTGTTGGTGGTCCTACTCCAACAATAGTGGAAACATTCTACAGAGATGGGTCGGATCGGTGGTATGTAGGCGTAGAGCTATATGGAGAAGGAATATTCGTCGATCTTCCGCCTAAGCAATCACTTGCTTTCAAGGATTCCGAGATTTCAGCGATGTGGCAAGCTGAATCTAAGAAAAGGGGCAGTCTTCAGTTCCATCCAGTCTTTGTCTGGTGGCATACACTGTCTCACAGGCTAATCACGGCACTGTCGATCGATTCAGGATACTCCGCTGCCTCCATTAGGGAAAGAGTTTACGTCATAATTGATGGAAACAGTCGCACGATAAGCGGAGGGGTTCTCATATATACATCTCAACACGGAGGAGATGGGAGTCTCGGCGGACTTATTGCACTTGTTCCGGGATTCCACAGAGTCATATCAGCAGCATTACGAAACATAGATTCCTGCTCGAACGATCCACTATGCACAGAACAAAGGGTCACCAGTGACAGACTTAACGGAGCAGCCTGTTATGCCTGTCTCTTGGTTTCCGAGACATCATGTGAATTTGGGAACCTGTACCTTGATAGAAATCTCTTGAGAGAGAGTGTCTCATGACCGCCGCAAGTTCGGACAAGGTTACAATTGTGGTCACAGGTTTAGCTTGGATGGGGCATGGAATTCGTTCTATTGATTCTATTATTGAAGAAATGCTATGCGGTGCCACTGATGAAATACAGATAGCAGCATATGTAATCACGAGCGGCGCGGAAGGTTTCGTCAGGTTGATATCCAACTGCCTAGCCCGCGGTGTAAAGGTTACTTTGGTTGTGAATCGTTTTGGAAAGCAGCCAAAAGCAATGCAAAACATGATCCTAGACTTGCTCCGTCAATTTACTCACTTTAGCTTGTTCCAGTTTAGTCCTAAAGCCGCAAATGAGGATCTTCATGCCAAGATAATTGTTGTCGATCGAGCAAAGGCGTTGATTGGATCTTCCAACCTATCTTGGAAAGGACTCATTTTGAATCACGAAATTGCTGTGACAATAGCTGGGCCCTCTGCTGCAAAAATAGGCAATCTCATAGACACTCTTGTCCGAGACAAAAGAACAAAGGCTATCAAGTCTTTCTAGTCGTCCGCTTGGGCCTTTCTCAGTCTCTTTGCCTCTTTCCTGAGGTTCTCAAATATGTCCTGATCTTTTTCAGTGGCAATCTCTATAGATGATGATGCTTGATCCGGGTGCAAAGACACTGGTCTTTCAATTTCTGGAGTGCCTTCAACTGCCTTATCGTCAATTTCACCTTCAAAGGAAGCCCTGAACTCTTGGCTCCTAGCAATTCGTGAAAACACAATTTGCTTGATTGCAGGCCCCAAGGCTGAGACCACTATCTCTGCAAAGATCCCCTTACTCCTCAAATATTCGCTTTCCTTTGAGGTGCGAATTTGAGCAACATTTTGTCCAGACGCAACCACATCAACCAGTTTTAGAACGTTGATTACGCTTTGGTTGTCCTTCTTTAGGCGGTCAAGAAGCCCTCTTTCTAGCAACGCCACAAAGACAGAAGGATGCATGAAGAAAACATCATTTCCATCCGTAGTCACTAGAGGATTCAGATATTCTAGAGAGGTTGAAAACTGATCAGAAATGCTGTCTCCTATAGTCTTGTCCAATGTAGCTTTGCGGAGAAGTACACGCAGTACTTGTTCGGTTTCTCTCTTTATTTCGTCAAGGGTTCCAACCAAAGACAGCGAAAGGCTCTCTTGAAATCTTTCTAAAACCACCATCCCTATTACAGACATAATTAGCTCGATATGAGACACTTCATATAGAGCCACCGTTGTCAGTGTTGGGAACTTCCTTTCTCTTTTTCTAAATTGGGAAACGATACCGTTTATGTAGAATTGCCCATGACTTTCTTCATCATCTAGGGAACGAGCGACATTCTTTGTCACAACCACATCGTTAATCCTGTGCAGTTCATATCTCGACTGCTCTTTTTTCAATCCCCATAGTGTTACCATTTCTACGGGCATGTCCTTCTCTTTTCCAAGATCCATATTGGAGATATAGGTCCTTTCCGGAATGTATATGCTCTTAGCTGCCTTGAGAACCAGATGGACTTCTCGATCGTCATTAATTACAATAGTGGAGTCGGAGAATCCTCTTTCTGGGAATGACCAAAAACAAAAAGTGAAGTAATCTTCAAGCGAATCACACGCCTGTCCTTCGTAGGAAATCATTTCGGCATTTTGCTTTAGGACGAAATTCATGCTTGATAGCTCGGCAGGTTGCCCAGATCTCCCCGGTTGCAACTTCCAGTACACATACCCCTCTTCTGGTATCGGTTCGGCTGTAGGCACAAAAAGCTTTTTGGCTGTATCTCCCCAAAGCTTCAGGAGAGTAAATCTGTTCAGATTCACCATGTATGCAGGAATCATACCTAGTTTAGCACAGAATTCTGCGTCTTCATTACCAACCCAATAAGCCTCTAATCGTTTGAAAGTTGAGAGAGGATGAGAGAGAGCAAAATAGTACGGACTATTCAGTTGCAGTCTATAACCGATCAAAGTTCCGCTTCTGCTTGTTATCCAATGCGGTTCAAACAGATTCTTCATCGGTTCGCAGTGGCTACAGCAGTTAGCTCTGTAAGCACAATCCCTAGCAAGATCAGGGTTGAAATTGCCAAGAAGATAGAGCAGATGACGTTCTTGGTCAGAGGGCGAGCCGATCACACTCCAGATCTTTTCTACTCATTATCAGATCATTCAACAGAAAGATATTGACGCATCGTTTGTAAAAAACATTCCTTTCGATTGTATATCACCGTCTGGGCTTGCCGAGTTTGACACAAGGGATTTTCTACTTGATCCTTTTTCTTGACTCCTTTTCCGGAATCTCCTTATTTCGCTCTTCTTTCCAACCACTAGGTGGAAACGGATGGAACTGTTTGCTCTCTTTCTCCAGTCGCCCTTCCACGTTCATCTCCTTATGCCATTTGACAACCTCTTTGACTGAGAGCATCCACTCTTTCATTTCGTTGGTCACGGCCTCCACGCATGCATGCATGCAACAGATGCGCGCGCTACCAAATTTAGAAATCTTCTGTGCGCCTGACATGAATAATCAATTCCGAATAAAGAATATAAGAAATGGGATTTTCTTGACTTCGCCTTTGCAGTTTGACTAGGTGCTGAACTGCTTTTTCAGCGCATCCTCCAATTTTTCAACATCTTTGAGACGTCGTTCCAAGGCCTCTCTTAACTCATTGTATGTTTCATCAACCAACCTGTACAAAGCCGAGTTCGGTGTGGAACTAATTCTCTCCCCTTCGAGCGCTACAGCTACGAAATCAAAGAACACTAACGTGAAGGCGTACGTCAGTATTTTCTCTTAACCCAAACGGTTTCCTCAACCATTCTCCAGCACCCTGTTCACTAACGAATAGGCACAGTTAAACATGTTTCAGCACCCTTTTACGGCAAGGTAAATGTTGTTTCGGCGCCACCCAACATCCCTGAGCCACTAAAAAATCCAGCAAAAGCCACACTATACTACAGAGCGCCCAACGCTTCGGAAGTCATTATAAACGGGCGGGGTGGGATTTGAATACGTGTGCCACCATGGAGGCATAATGCTCCTCAGAAAACGCAA
>Ga0315282_10011890_pt1 | contig 13400 bp, 12 predicted proteins | sample YL17G07_20_MG_FD_203693 | JGI IMG/M metagenome (GOLD analysis project Ga0315282, IMG submission 203693) | Sediment microbial communities from Yellowstone Lake, YNP, Wyoming, USA - YL17G07_20 | ecosystem: Environmental > Aquatic > Freshwater > Lake > Sediment | place: USA: Wyoming | collected...
GGCGGAGGGGTGATGATCCCCTCTCATTTTGACAAGAAATCTTTCAGCCTGATCAGCCAGCTCGGCTTGATTCCGGAAGAGATGGAGCTCCTGGCCTTAGAGATGAGCCGTCTGAGTGAGTTCTCAGAACGGGGAGGAGGGTTTAACGTTTCTTCCCGCATTCCTAAGATCGTCTCCTCGGATGCCCATCGTTTACAGGACATTGGCAGCGCCCACACTCTTTTTCTTCTGGCCGGGGCAAGCCTGGGGGAGCTTTCCCTTGCCTTTCGCGGGCAGGAGGGGCGACGCATTGTCCGGAGGATCGATCGGGGAGTGATCTTGCTGTGAAGAGATGGGTTTTCCCCTGGCCGGGGTTCCTGTTCCCGGCCCCGATTCTTTTTTGAACGCGGAGGAACGCAGATGGATTCCAGGAGCCGGGAGTGAAAAGCGAGGACCGGAAAAAATCGGCGTTCTATGGAATGAGGAAAGTCAATCAAAAAAGGAGGAACATATGACCTTTCGAACCGTGGAGAAGAAAAACTTCCCGCCTTTCATCGACAGCCTGATCCAGGCAACGGAGGTGGTGGGGGTTCGGGAGAAAGTGGAGGGCAAATATGAATTCGCCCCCCTGGAATCGTCGTCCCAGCTCGCCCTGGATTACGACGTGACCTTGCTTTCACCGAAAAAGTTCCTTTTCCCACCGCTGGAAACCCTGATGAAGTTCCAGATTAGCCCGACGGTGAGTTGCCAGCCAGTGCTGGAGAGCCGACCCCTGGTTATCGTCGGAATCCATCCCTATGACATCAAGGCCATCGGCCAGCTCGACCGCATCTTTGCCGATGCCAACGAAGACGGCCATTACCTGAAGCGCCGGCAGGAGGCGGTACTCATCGGTGTGGATATCAAACGGGCTTCGCCCTACGCCTTCTGTAAATCCATGAACACGGCAACGGTGCAGGAGGGCTTCGACCTGTTTCTCACCGACGTCGGAGACTCATACGTGATGGCGGTGGGCACGAAGAAGGGCGGGGAACTGCTAGAAAGACATGCGGTCTCCAGGCCGGCCACCAAGGAGGAGATTGCCAAGCGGGAGGAAATTCAGGAAAAAATCCCCTATAAGTTTTCCCTCAATGCCGTAACCACGCCCTACGAGGAGCTGCCCCGGCTCCTGGCGGAAAACAGCCAGAGCAAGCTATTCGAGGAACTGGCTGAAAAATGTTTCAGCTGCGGTTCCTGCAATTTAGTCTGCCCTACCTGCTACTGCTTTGATGTGCAGGACGAGGTGGCCCTGAACCTGTCCGAAGGGGAACGCTTCCGCCTGTGGGACGGCTGCTTGCTGGATGGGTTTGCCAAAGTGGCCACCGGCGAGAATTTCCGGGAAGACCGGTCGCAACGCATCCGTCACCGCATCTTTCGCAAGGGAAAGTATATCTACGAAAAATACGGGCAACATGGGTGTGTGGGCTGCGGGAGATGCGCCTCCGCCTGTTTGCCCGACATTGCCAACCCTGTGGAGATTTTCAACCGATTAAAGGAGGGTAAGTGATGACGACCGCAGCACAGGTTCATACCGGCTCGTTCAGCGGGCAGACATCGATTTACCTGCCCAGCTTAGCCGAGATCCTCAGGACGGAGCAGCTGACCAAGATGGAAAAGCTCTTCGAGATCAAATTCAAGAACGGAAAGGAATTGGGGCACCAGCCCGGCCAGTTCGTCGAGGTCTCTTTGTTCGGCATCGGGGAGGCGCCGATCTCGGTCTCTTCCTCCCCGACGAAGAAGGGTTCTTTTGAGCTGGCGGTCCGGGCTGTGGGCAATGTGACCAGAGCCCTGCATACCCTGGACCGGGGGGCCCCCCTGGGGATTCGCGGACCGTTTGGCAAAGGGTTTCCGGTGGAGGAGATGAAGGGGAAAGACATCCTCTTCGTGGCCGGGGGCATCGGCCTGGTCCCCTTGCGTTCCCTGATCAATTATACCCTGGATAACCGGTCTGACTTCGGGCGGATGATGGTTCTCTTTGGCGCCAAGACCCCCGCCGAACAGCTCTTCCAGGATGAACTTTCCAGGTGGCGGGGGAGCAAGGAGATGGAGTATTGGGAGACCGTGGACCGCTCCGACGGTCAGTGGAAGGGAAACGTGGGGGTCATCACGACTCTCTTCCCCAAGGTCAGCCTTGACCCTAAGAAGACCGTGGCCGTAATCGTGGGGCCGCCGGTCATGTACCGGTTCGCCATCCTGGAAGCCCAGGTCAAAGGGATCCCCGATGACCAGATCATCGTCTCCCTGGAACGCAAGATGAAATGCGGGGTGGGCAAGTGCGGCCACTGCCAGATCAACCATGTGTACGTCTGCCAGGAGGGGCCGGTTTTCAGCTACGCCAAGATCAAGGACCTAAAGGAGGCCATCTGATGAAACCGAAAATCGCATTCTTCGATTTTGCCAGCTGCGAAGGCTGCCAGCTGCAGGTCGTCAACCTAGAGGCGGAGATGTTAGACGTGGTTGGCGCGGTGGATATCGTCCAGTTTCGCGAGGCCATGACGGAAAAGAGTGATAACTATGCCATCGCCTTTGTGGAAGGCAGTATCACCCGGGAGAAAGACATCCCCCGGCTGAAAAAAATCCGCGAGCAGGCCTCGGTTCTCGTGGCCCTGGGGGCCTGCGCCACGATCGGGGGAGTGAATTGCCTGAAGAACTTCCAGCCCCTGGATGAGGTCAGGAAATATGTTTACGGGGATAAGGCAGAGTGGTACGAGACCTTCGCCGCCCGGCCGATCGATGCGGTCGTCCCGGTGGATTGTTACATCCATGGTTGCCCCATGCACAAGCAGGAATTCTTAAAAGTGGTCAAAGCCCTTCTCCTGGGCAAAAAGCCGGAGATTCCCACTTTTCCGGTCTGCGTGGAGTGCAAACGGGCCGGCAACGTCTGCGTTTTCGAGCTGGGGATGACCTGCCTTGGCCCGGTGACCAGGGCCGGATGCGGGGCCTGGTGTCCGACCTACCGGGATAATTGCGTAGGCTGCCGCGGATTGGTGCCCGACCCCAACACCAATGCCGAGAAAGAAGTCCTGCAAAAGCACGGCCTCTCTGTGGAGGGGGCCATCGGGCAGTTCAGAATTTTTCAGGGGTATTCGGAGGTGGCCAAATGAAAAATATCAACGTCAACGTGGACCACGTGACCCGCGTCGAGGGCCATGGCAATATAATCGTCAACGTCAAAGAGGGAAAGATTGAAGAGTGCAAGTGGGAGGTGGTGGAAGCCCCCCGCTTCTTTGAGGCCTTTGTGCGCGGGCGGAGTTACTTAGAGGTGGCCCACATCACCTCGCGCATCTGCGGGATCTGCTCCATCGGGCATACCCTGGCTTCTCTGAAAGCTACGGAGGCGGCCCTGGGGGTACAGGTGTCTGAGCAGACCCGGAGGCTCCGCCGCATCCTCATCCAGGGGGAAAATCTGCAGAGCCATGTGCTCCATGCCTACTTTCTGGCCGCTCCAGATTTTGTGGGCGCACCCAGCGTCTTTCCCTTGGTGAAGACCCACCCGGAAGTTGTGCTCCGGGCCCTGCGGATGAAGAAGCTGGCCAATGACCTGTGCGATGTCTTCGGCGGCCGAACGGTCCACCCGATTACCCCGACGGTGAACGGGTTTACCAAGCTGCCCGAGATAAAGGAGATCCGGGGAATCCGCCAGCAGCTGGCCGGGGCGGGCCCAGACCTGGAGGCCACCCTGGCCCTCTTCAAGACCTTGAAGATTCCCGAATTCAAACGGGAGACCGAATACATCTCCCTGAAGTCCAGGGAAGAGTACGCCCTGTACGAGGGGGTGATCGCCTCCACAGATGCCGGAACAACGCCGGTGGAGAACTACCGGAGCTGGACCAACGAGTATCTCGTTCCCCATTCCACGGCCAAGTACGCCAGACATGTGCGCGACTCGTACATGGTGGGGGCCTTAGCCCGCTTTAACAACAACGCAGACCAGCTCTCCCCCGGGGCCAAGAAGGCTGCGGCAGAATTGGGGTTGAAAGCCCCCTGCCATAATCCCTACATGATCACCGTGGCCCAGGTGGTGGAAGCGGTACACGCCGTCGAGGAGTGCATCCGGCTGATTGATGAGCTTCTGGATAAAGGATTGAAGGAAGAGGACCGGCGGATTTTAGTGAAAGCCGGAAAGGGCGCGGGCTCGGTCGACGTGCCCCGGGGTATCCTTTTCCACGATTACACGTACGACAAGAACGGAACCTGCCAGGAGGCCAATTGTATCATTCCGACAAACCAGAACCATGCCAATATTCAGAAAGACATGGAAGCTCTGTTGCCGCAAATCCTGGACAGGCCCCAGGAGGAAATTCGCCTGGCCTTCGAGATGCTGGTCAGGGCGTATGATCCCTGCATCTCCTGCTCCACGCATCTGCTGAAGGTGGAGTTTGTATAAGAAGGCTAAAGGCGCAGGGCATGAGGCGCAAGGTCTCTATTATTTCTGCTGGGGGATATGCCTTTGGCCCTGCGCCAGCGGCTGCCCGGGAACTTTGAGGAGAATGGGACGGCCAGTCGAATCGTAGTCATCGGAGTGGGAAACCTTCTGCTCAGAGATGAAGGAGTGGGCGTCCACGTTGCCCGGGAGATTCAGAAGAGGCCGCTGCCCGCAGAGGTTGAGGTTTATGACGGGGGCGTGGCCGGATTAGGGCTCCTCGATTATTTCCCGGGAGCCTGCAAAATATTGTTGATCGATGCCGTGGACATGGACCTTCTCCCCGGGGATGTCGTTCGGTTCACCCCGGAAGAGGTCCGGGCCAGGGGAAATGATCTAAGGTTTTCCCTGCACGACATCGGCCTTTTAGAGGTGCTGGAATTAGCCAGGGTCCTGGAGCGGCATCCACCGGAAGTTGTGATCATCGGCATCCAGCCCAAGGAAATCTCCTGGGGAACGGAGCTAACCTCAGAAGTTCAGGCTTCGGTGCCCAAGGCAGTAGAGGCAGTATGGGGAGAAATTCATCGGACCTGCCCGGGAGCAGTTCGCTGACAGCGATCCGCTTTGAATTTTCCGGCAAGGAGTGAGAAGGCCTTTTAGGCGTGATTTGACTCTATCGCGGCAAGATGCCGCTCTTACGAAGAGTTGCAAGAAAAGGGTAGACGTTGAACTCGGCGGTGAATATTGGCGGAGTGGAGAAGACAACCGAAAAAATAAAAAAATCAGGGTCCCTCGTGCCCGAGGGCATTAGAAGACGTTTTCTTCTGAAGGGCGTGGTCCAGGGCGTGGGTTTCCGGCCCTTTATTTACCAGCTTGCCCGGCAGCACGGCCTGAAGGGGTGGGTGCACAATTCATCAGAAGGGGTACAGGTTGAGGTCGAGGGAGAGAGGGCGCGGGTCGAGCAGTTCTCCCGGGAATTATCCGGGCAGGCGCCCCCGCGGGCGCGGGTCGAGTCCATGGAATATGAGGATTTGTCCCCGGTTGGTCTTTCTATCTTTGAAATCCGCCAGAGCGTTGAGGAAGCCGGAAAGTATCAGCTCGTCTCGCCCGACATCACCACCTGCGAGCCCTGCCGGCGGGAGGTTTTCGACCCGAAAAACCGTCGGCACCGCTATCCTTTCACCAACTGCACAAACTGCGGGCCGCGTTTTACGATCATCGAAGATATTCCTTACGACCGGCCCAAGACCACAATGGCCGGGTTCCGCATGTGTCCGGAATGCCAGGGGGAATACGATGATCCGGCAGACCGCCGGTTCCACGCTCAACCGAACGCCTGCCCCCGTTGCGGCCCGAGGCTTGAACTTTGCGACCCTGAAGGCAAGCCCCTCGGAAACGGCGAGCCCATCGGCTCGGCTGTCTCTCTTCTGAGGGAAGGAAAGATTCTGGCCATTAAAGGCCTGGGCGGGTTTCTCCTGGCCTGCGATGCCGCGGATGACCGGGTCGTGGAAAAGCTCCGCCAGAGAAAAAGGAGGCCGCACAAACCCTTTGCCATCATGCTCCCGGATTTACCGGCTGCGAAGGAGCACTGCCTAATTAACGAGGCAGAAAGAAACCTTCTCCTAAGCCCTGAAAGTCCCATCGTCCTTCTGCGGTGGAAGAAGGGGTCTTCCATTTCCAGGGCAGTGGCGCCGGGCCAGAATTACATCGGGGCCATGCTGCCCTACACCCCGCTCCATCACCTTTTGATGACGGAATCGGGGATGGCCCTGGTTATGACCAGCGGGAACCTGAGCGAGGAGCCAATTGTTCGGGAGAACGGGGAAGCGCTATTTCGGCTCCGGGGGATCGCCGATGCCTTCCTTCTCCATGACCGGGATGTCTACATGCAGTATGATGACAGTGTGGCGGCGGTAATGAATGGCCAGCCGACCATCCTGCGCCGGGCCCGGGGATACGCTCCTTTCCCCATCCGCCTTCCCTTGGCCATGAAACCGATCCTGGCCTGCGGGGCGGAATTAAAAAATACCTTTTGCCTGACCCGGGACCAATATGGCTTCATCAGCCAGCATATCGGGGACATGGAAAACCTGGAGACCTTGAACCATTTTCAGCGCACCGTCGAGGTCTATCAGAGGCTTTTCCGGATTCAACCCGAGGTTGTGGCCTATGACCTCCATCCGGAGTATCTCTCCACAAAATATGCCCTGGGGCTGCCCGGGCCGAAGATCGGGGTGCAGCATCACTTTGCCCATATGGTGAGCTGCCTGGCTGAAAACGGGGAGAGAGGCCCGGTGATCGGGCTTTCTTTCGACGGCCTCGGGTACGGCCCGGACGGGAGTCTCTGGGGAGGCGAGTTCTTAGTGGGGGATTACGGGTTTTTCGAACGAAAGGCCCACTTCGAATATATACCCATGCCCGGGGGATCTGCGGCCATCCAGCACCCCTGGAGGATGGCCCTGAGTTATGTTTACACCCTGTTAGGGCGAGAAGGGCTGATGAGGCACCTGCCGCTCTTTGCCCGGGCGAGGGAAGAAAAGATCCGGATAATCCTCCAGCAGATAGATCAGAAGATAAATTCCCCCCTCACTTCTTCCTGCGGTCGTCTTTTTGACGGGGTAGCGGCTCTTTTGGGGCTTAGTCCTTCTGTCTCCTACGAGGGGCAGGCAGCCATGGAGTTGGAGATGATTGCCGATGAGGGGGAGAAGGGAGCCTATCCCTTTTCTCTCGGTGAAGAGGGGGAGAAGAAGATCATCCATCTTCAGCCAATGTTCGAAGGAATTCTGCAGGACCTTGAGCAAGGGGAAAAGACTGCAGGCATTTCGGGTAAATTTCATAACACCCTTGTACAGATGAGTGTGGCCGTGTGTGAGAGGATCCGCCGCCAGGGAGGCCCAAAGAAGGTGACTTTGAGCGGGGGGGTCTTCCAGAATCGCCTGCTATCGGGCAAGATGAAAACGGCTTTGGAAAAAGAGGGATTTGAAGTTTTCTCGCACCGCCTTGTGCCGTGCAACGACGGGGGCCTTTCTCTCGGCCAGGCGGTCATCGCCAATTTTATTACTCAATAAAGCAGTCAGCCATCGGCGGCCAGCGATCAGGAAATCATTTAAAGATTTCTTTAGCTGAAGGCTGACCGCTGAGAGCTGACCGCTGTTTTTAACTTTATGTGTGTTGCCATCCCTGCGAGAATTAAATCCATCGAAGGTTCCCTGGCCGACGTCGAGGTCGGAGGAGTCCTGCGGAAGATCAGTGTCCAGCTGACCCCTGAGGCACGGAAGGACGATTACGTATTGGTGCATGCCGGGTTCGCCATCCACATCATCGATGAGCAGGAAGCCCGGGAAACGCTGAAGGTCTTCGAAGAGCTGGGAGCCTTAGAGGATGAGAGAGAAGGGTTCAAGGATTCCAGGGGTCAAGGGTTCGAGTGAGAAAATTAAAACACATTATTACTCTTGAATTCTTTAATTTCAGAACGCCAGAACCCTGAAGTTTGGAGAACGATCGGTTGAAATTCATCGACGAATACCGGGATAAAGATAAAATCCGGACGGTCCTCGAGGAAATCCACCGCCGGGCGGATGAGCCCCTAACGCTGATGGAGGTCTGCGGGACGCATACCGTATCCATCGCTCGATACGGGCTGCGAAAAGTATTGCCGGAGACGATCCGGCTCATTTCTGGCCCGGGCTGCCCGGTATGCGTCACCTCCAACGGTGATATTGACAGGGCCATATCTATGGCCCGTATCCCGGGGGCGGCGGTCGCTACTTTCGGGGACATGATCCGCGTTCCCGGGTCTGCTTCCACCCTGGCCCTGGAACGGGCGAACGGCCAGGACGTACGCGTGGTCTACTCTCCCCTGGATGCCCTGAAGATAGCCGAGGAGAACCCCGGGATCAAGATCATCTTCGACGGGGTGGGGTTCGAGACCACGGCCCCGACTGTGGCGGCAACGGCCCTGGAGGCCAGGACGCGGGGCCTGAAAAATTTTTTCATCTTCTCTGCCCACAAGACCGTGCCCCTGGCTTTAAAGGCCTTGCTCAGTTTAGGAGAAGTGAAATTAGATGGATTTCTCTTACCGGGCCACGTGAGCGCGATCATCGGCAGCCATCCCTACGAGTTCCTCGCTGAAGAATTTGGCATGGCCTGCGTCATCTCCGGGTTCGAACCCCTGGATATTCTGCAGTCCATTCTGATGCTGGTCCGGCAGGCTAAAAGCCGCAGGCCGAAGGTGGAAATTCAATACCGGCGGGGGGTGGACCCCGGCGGGAACCCTAAAGCCCTGGAGGTGATGGCCCGCGCTTTTGAACCCGCGGATGTAGAATGGCGGGGCATCGGGCAGATTCCCGGGACGGGGCTGGTCTTGCGAGATGAGTTCGCCGAACTCGACGCCTCCCGGGTCTTCAATCTTCCGGTTCCCCCGGCCAAGGAGGCCAGGGGGTGCCGCTGCGGCGAGGTTCTCCGGGGGGTGATCCGGCCGGAGGAGTGCGCCCTCTTTGCAGGATTGTGTACTCCCCAAACTCCGGTTGGCCCTTGCATGGTTTCCTTTGAGGGGTCGTGCGCCGCGGCCTACAAGTACGGCTCATGAACCGCGGTTCCGAAGATTTATTCTCGACGGATAGGGTCCTTTTGGCCCATGGCAGCGGCGGACAGCTCAGCCATGAGTTAGTGACTTCGCTCTTTGTCAAAGCTTTTCATAATCCCATCCTGGACCGCTTAGATGACATGGCGGTGCTGGAGGTCGGGGAGAAGAGATGGGCCTTCACCACGGACAGCTACGTGGTGACCCCGATATTTTTCCCCGGCGGCGACATAGGCCGGCTGGCCGTTTGCGGAACGGTCAATGACCTTTCCATGAGTGGGGCCAACCCGCTCTTCCTGAGCGCGGGGTTCATCGTCGAGGAAGGCTTTCCCATCCCCTCCCTGGAGAAGATTGCTGCCTCCATGCAGAGGGCCGCCGAGGAAGCCGGGGTGAAAATCGTCACCGGGGACACGAAGGTGGTCAACCGCGGGGGGGCCGACCAAATCTTTATAAACACGGCCGGGATCGGCCTGATCCCCGAAGGGGTGAATATATCCGGGGGGTATGCCCGGGCCGGCGACCGGATTCTCCTCAGCGGAAGCATCGGGGATCATGGCATTGCCATCCTGAGCTCCCGGGAGGGCCTGCAATTTTCCACCAGCATTGAAAGCGATTGCGCTCCCCTGAACGGGCTGGTGGCTGCCATGGTGGAAAGGTCGGCGGAGATCCACTGCCTGCGAGACCCGACCCGGGGCGGGCTGTCCAGCACGCTCAATGAATTGGCCCGGCAGTCGGGCGTGGGCATATGGATAGAGGAAGATCGGATCCCGATCAAAGAAGAGGTCCGGGGAGCCTGTGAGCTTTTAGGCTTCGATCCTTTGATCCTGGCCAATGAGGGCAAGCTCGTGGCCATTGTGGCCCCCGGGGCAGCGGGCGGGATTTTACAGCGGATGAGAACCCACCCCTACGGCAGGGACGCGGCCCTCATCGGGGAGGTGCGGGAAGAGCCCAGGGGAAAAGTAGTTATGCGCACATCCATCGGCACAACGCGCATCGTGGACCTGCTGGTCGGGGAGCCGCTTCCCAGAATCTGCTGACTCCCGTTTGCTTTAATTTTTAGAATATGTTATCAAAAAATCATTCTTCGAGGAGGAAAACCCATGGAAGAAACGAAGATCTTGGTCGTTGATGATGACCCCGATATCGTGGAAGCCTTGAAAATGACCTTAGAGGCGAATCATTATAAAGTCTACACCGCGGCCAATGGCACGGAAGGTCTAAAACAGGTCAAGGCCGTGAACCCCGACCTGATCATCCTCGACGTGATGATGGACTCCATCACCGAAGGATTTCAGGTGACCTACCAGCTCCGCAACCCGGACGCCAAATCCGAGTATGCCAAATATGCCAAGATTCCCATCCTGATGCTCACGGCCATCGTGGAAAAAACCCGCATGAAGTTCTCTACCAAGACCGACGGGGACTATCTCCCCGTGGATGACTTTGTGGAGAAGCCGATTCGCCCCCAGGTGCTCCTGGAAAAAGTAAAGAAGCTGCTGGGGAAATGAGGGGAATCGTCCAGGACCAACACCTCATTAGAAGCCTTTCACCGCAGCCCCGGCAGGGAAGATAGTCAGAGTGCAAGGGCGCAGAGTTGGGCCAGGCGTTCAGCGATGGTCCCGGTGAATGGAGGAGGAGAGAATGGTGGCCAGGCTGAGAAGTAAGGAATTGACCCCCGAGGTCCCTCAGTATTACATCCGCCGGGCGCTTATGAAGTCCATGGGCTATACCGACCGGGACTTAGAGAAACCCTTGGTGGCCATTGCCAACACCTGGAACGAAATCCTTCCGGGATCCTATCACTTAGACCGCATCGCCCAGGCTGTCAAGCGGGGCGTCCAGGAGGCCGGTGGACTCGGGACCGTCTTTAATGTCATGGCTCCCTGCGATGGCCAGGGGGCGGGAAATGTGGGCTTCAAATATCTCCTCCCCAGCCGCGACCTGGTGGCTGCCTCCGTGGAGATGATGATTGAGCACGCCAGTTATGACGCGGTGGTGATGATCGGGACCTGCGACAAGATCATCCCCGGCCTGATCATTGCCTCGGCCCGCTGCAATCTGCCCACCGTGCTGGTCACGGGTGGCTGGATGCCCGTGGGGCACTACAAAGGGGACCGGCTGGACATCTCCTCCATGGGAAAGTATTTCGTCATGTACAAGCAGGGCAGGATCACCCGGGAGGAATTGAATGTCGTGGAAACCTGCGCCTGCCCCGGTCCGGGAGCGTGCTGCCTGATGGGCACGGCCAACAGCATGGGCATTGCCGCAGAAGCGTTCGGCCTTTCCCTGCCCGGCAATTCCGGGCTGTGCGCCACAGATGCGGCCCTGGAGCGATTGGCCGAAGAGGCCGGACGGAAAGTCATGGAGCACGTGGAGCAAGAACTGCGGGCCAGGGACATCATGACCGAGGCCGCCTTTCAGAACATGGTCAAGGTTGCCTGCGCCACCAGCGGCTCTACCAACTTAGCCATCCACTTTCCGGCCTTTGCTCACGAGCTTGGATTTTCCTTCACCCTAAATGACTTCGACCGGACCAGCCGCGAGACCCCTTCCGTCATGGAGATCAAACCTTCAGACCCTGCTTACCTGATGGAGGATTTCGGGCGGGCCGGCGGACTTCAGGCCGTCATGAAATCAATCCAGAGTCTTTTAGATACAGGCGTTATGACCGCCAGCGGCCAGACCTTGAGAGAGAATTTAAGAAAGGCCGAGGTAAAAGACCCGGAAGTAATCCGCCCCCTCAGCAACCCCAGGAACAAAGAGGGAGGCATGGCGATATTGAAGGGAAACTTAGGCATTTCCGTGGTTAAACAGACCGCAGTCCGGCCAGAGATGCAGAAGCACCGGGGGCCGGCCCGGGTCTTCGAGCAGGAAGAAGACTGCATCGAAGCCCTGCTTTCAGGAAAGGTGAAAGAAGGGGACGTCCTGGTCATCCGCTATGAAGGGCCCAGGGGAGGGCCGGGGATGCGCGAGATGGTCATGGCCACCTATCTCATTGTGGATATGGGCCTGGATAAGTCTGTAGCCCTGGTAACGGACGGAAGGTTCTCCGGAACTTCCGGCGGGCCTTGCATCGGACACCTCTCGCCTGAGGCCATGGTGGGCGGCCCGATTGCCGTACTCCGTGATGGAGATATCATCCATATTGACATTCCCGCCAGGCGCTTGAATGTGGAATTGAACGACGCCGAGATCGGCCGGAGAAAGGCTTCCTGGAGTCCTCCGCCGCCAAAAGTCACCCATGGCTGGCTTGGCTACTTTGGCCGCCATGCCACCAGCGCCGACCAAGGAGCGTACCTCGAATAGCAGAGAGCATAGCGCAGATTTTTTACACCCCTCACCCCGCCCTCTCCCACGTGTCCGGAGACTGCGTTGTAATGGAAGAAGGGGACCGTCATTCCCGCGAAAGCGGGAATCCAGAAAAATGTTAGATTCCGGGTCAAGCCCGGAATGACAGTAATGGGACTTTTATATTTGTTTTGGATTTCGACATTCGGACTTAAAATTTAATATGTTCTCTGCATTCTCGGCGATCTCTGCGGTGAACGTTCGGAGAAAGATGAATGGCAAAATTAATCATTTCCGTCGGAGTCACCGGGTCGCGGATCACCCGGCAGCAGACTCCTTACATTCCCATTACTCCTGAAGAAATCGCCCAGTCGGGGATAGAGGCCTGGAGAGCGGGCGCTTCGATCCTCCATGTTCACGTCAGAGATGTGAAGACCGGCCTGGGCACGCAGGATCTCGCGGTCTTTCGCGAGGTGGTGGATCGTTTGCGCGGAGAGACCGATGTCATCCTCTGTCTGACCACGAGCGGGATCCCGGGTCGAAACCTCCCTATTGCGGAAAGGCTCCAGCCCCTGGCCTTACTTCCGGAGCTGGTCTCCTTCGATGCCGGTTCCATCAATATGGGCGAACATGTTTTTCTAAACCCTCCAGATTTCTTAAATGCCCTGGCCAATGAAACGCTGGCGAAGGGGATCAAACCCGAGCTGGAGATCTTCGAGGCCGGAATGGTTTACACCTGCCTACGCTATTTGGACAAGGGTCTTCTCAAAGCCCCTCTCCATTTTCAATTTGTTTTAGGCACACCCTCGGGAATGCCGGCCAGCGCCCGATCGCTCCTTTACCTTTCCGAGATCATTCCCCCGGGTTCGACCTGGTCGGTGATCGGCATCGGTGCCGGCCAGCTCGCCATGGCCATGATGGGGATGGCGATGGGGGGACATGTTAGAGTCGGCCTGGAGGACAATATCTTCTATTCCAAAAATGTGCTGGCCAGGAGCAATGCGGAGTTGGTCGAGAGGGTGGTCAGGATTGCCAGGGAATATGGAAGGGAAATTGCTGAACCCCGAGAGGCCAGGGAAATTTTAAACCTTCGATAATTCTCTTCTTACATTCCTTCCTATTTAATCCTTGGGGAATTCGTAAAAAGTC
>Ga0315282_10011891_pt1 | contig 13400 bp, 9 predicted proteins | sample YL17G07_20_MG_FD_203693 | JGI IMG/M metagenome (GOLD analysis project Ga0315282, IMG submission 203693) | Sediment microbial communities from Yellowstone Lake, YNP, Wyoming, USA - YL17G07_20 | ecosystem: Environmental > Aquatic > Freshwater > Lake > Sediment | place: USA: Wyoming | collected...
GGCGGGAGTGGTGGCACGCAGGTAGGCGGTGCGCGCTTCCGTCACTGCCTGCAAGGTCTTTTGCTCATATTGCATATAGCCTTTGCAGGTATCGATGAGCTTCGGCAGTTCGTCATGCCGCTGTTTAAGCATCACGTCAATGTTGGAGAAGGAGCGGTCGATGTCATTCTTTAAAGTGACCAGGTTGTTGTAAATACCGACGAAATACATGATCAGCCCAATGACGATGATAGCTACGACCACCAAAACGGCGATAATCACTCCCCCGAGTACCATATCCAGCTCCTTTCTTCATTGGTGATTGGCGATTTGCGATTGGTGATTGCTCGACGCGACCTCACCTTGGTAATTGATGCTTGGAAATCTTGTACCACTCGTTCGCCTCGGCCAGTGAGCTTTCCCCGCGCATTCTATTCACCATAACGCAGACGCCTTGGCCCTGCGCCGCAGTTCTTCGGGCAGGAATCGTCTGGGAAGTATTGTTTGCAATCACAAATCACCAATCAGCAATCACCAATCGCCAATCACCAATCACCAATGCCTACGTCATCTTCACCTCGACGTCCTGGCGATCTTCCTCCGTCACTTTGAACAGGTCACGACGTTGCAGGTGCATCATGCCGGCGATGAAAACGTCGGGCAGTTGTTGAATACGAATGTTGTAGGTGTTGACGTCATCGTTGAAGAACTCACGCCGGTCGGCAATCTTTTCTTCCAACTCCGAGATGCGTTTCTGGAGCTGCATGAAGTTGTTGTTGGCCTTCAGCTCCGGATAGTTTTCCGACACCGCAAACAAACTCTTGAGTGCGCCGGAAATCATGTTATCAGCCTGAGCTTTCTCACTCACGGAACTGGCTTTCATGAATGCGGTCCGCGCCTCGGTGATGAGCTGAAAGGTTTTCTGTTCATACTGCATGTAGCCTTTGCAGGTCTCGATCAATTTGGGCAGCTCGTCGTGCCGTTGCTTCAGCAGGACGTCGATATTCGCCCAGGCCTTATCGATATCGTTTTTCAAACGCACCAGGCTGTTGTAAATGGTAATGAGGTAAACGAAGATCCCCACCAAGAAGAGAATTAGGACCAGCCCCACCAAAATTGCTATGCCCATCGTTTGGTTTCTCCTTTGACTTCAGAACGCTCCGTGTTTTGCCAGGAAGAGACCCAGGCAGACCACGGCCAGAATTGCACCTCCGAAAATACGCTGAGCCGCGCGATTGCGCAGCGTCTGTTTGATCTCCTTCTCACTTCGCCAGGTGATTAGAAAGGTTGGCTCGTTCGTCCCCTTCACGATCATATTGCGGTCGTATTCGTCCTGGGGTTCGGGATTTTCCACGCACGTTCCCGTGAGGTCGTACCAGTGCTCAGGGATAACCAAATACTCGGTCAACCGGTAGCGCTCCCCCGCACCTCCACTCCGATCGAAAAAGCCGCCGCCTTTCCGGCGGGCGACCGCCGCGGAGGCGTAAGACCAGAGGTCAGCGCCAGGCAGGGCGGGCCCCGCCGCCCGGGTGGAAGCACCGATGCCCGAGAAGAGGCGCCCGAGGCCCAATCCGGCGCCTCGTCCCGTTTCGACCTTGGCGGTTTGGATCAAATCGTATTCCGCGTTGTGCGCGTCCACCAGCACTTTGCCGGTCGAGTCCGCGAGGTAAAATCTACGTCCATCGGCATCGGTTGCGATGTGATGCCATCTTCCGCCGTTCTTGTCTGAAACCCAATGCTCGATATCCACTTTATAGAAAAAGCAGGGGGTTTGGGTCACGGGGCTGGGTACGGGCGGGACGCCCGTGGCCTTGCCGTGAATTTCCACCAGGCCCATGGCGACACTCCGGATCGGCATTTCGGGAGTATCCATCAGTACCCGGTACTCGCGATAAGTGCGAAAACCCCGGTAAAAATAGTACAATCCCGCGCCAAAACCTATCGCCAGCCACGCATCTATCTTCGTCGAAGCGTCCGATGACATAGGATGACCAGAAGGTCTGGCCATCCTACTTTACGCGCGCGGGAAAGGCAAGCGTGGCATACTGCGCTGCACACAGCGCGGCATACTGCCGCCGCGCAGTTTGGCGAGGGGGGGGCTTGCAATTCGTCGGGTATTTCGCGGATTGAATCTAGCGCTACCCCGGCAGGTCTTCCATCTTCCGCCGCGCGCGTAGACATTCCCGTGGTCTACCCAAGCGGCCATCTCTTCAGTATGATGATGGGCCGCTTCGACCTCTCTTCGATTGCGGGCAAATCGCCCCAAGAGGGGCTGAAGACCGGGAACGCTGCAATGCAACCGTTTCGGATTCTGGAACACCCGGCCGATGTGGGCTTCGAAGCGTTCGGATCGACCCGCGAGGAAGCCTTCGTCAATGCCGCTCGCGCGCTAACTTACTTGATTGTAGAATTGGACGCGATCGTTCCTCGCGAGGAGGTATCCGTGCAGGTGCAGGGGCCGGACCCCGAGAGCGTTTTAGTGAATTGGCTGAGTGAGCTTTTGTTTCTGCACGACGCCGAGGGGTGGCTCTTCCGGGATTTTGAGATCCGGAGCCTTCAGGACGATTCGCTGAGCGCCCTGGCGCGCGGCGAAAAATTCCAGCCGTCGCGCCACCAGGCCAAACTGATGGTCAAGGCCATTACTTATCATCAACTCGCGCTGGAAGAAACCCCACAGGGCTGGCGAGTGCAAGTATATGTGGATATCTAAGGACAATCGAAAGCGGATTCTTACCTTGGGCATCTTGTTGACGGCCTTCGGCTTGATGTCTTCTCCTCGCGGCCTATCTGCCACCTTGGGGCTTTACAGTGTCCAAGAGGTCAAACCCAAGGTTTTCGTATGGATTCCCGACGATGTGATCAATCAGGAATGCGATCCCCTCTTCACCCGCGCGGCGACGGCGGGATTCATCGTGACCTCGGAGGGCGTGGTGGTGGTCGATACCTCCAATAGTCCGATGAACGCTCGCGATCTGCTCTACGAAATTCGCAGGCGCACCGACCTCCCCATCCGTTACGTCATTAACACCAGTTCGGCAGCCGATCACATGTTGGGCAACGAGGTTTTCAGCGATGAACAAGCCACGCTGATTTCCACCAAGGCAGCGCAAGCGGAAATGCTACAGTACCGGCAGGAGCTTTCTGATCGCATGCGTGGTGAACAGGGATGGCGGCTGCAAGCCCGCATGCGGGGCTTCCACGTAACGCCTTCCACCCAAACCTTCGATGAAAAGATGACGCTCAACATGGGCGACCAGGAGATCCGTATGGCCAGCCTGTTGACCAGCGAGAGTTCCCCTGAGGACGCCGTCGTGTATTTGCCTAATGCGAAAACGCTCTTCCTCGGTGAGCTTTACGACAACCAATATTTCCCGCGAGTTGGCTCGCGCAACGTTTACCGCTGGATCGAGGTGCTGCGGCAAGTCGAGGGCTGGGACGTTGACACCTACGTTCCCGGCCACGGCGCCCCAGGCAGCAAGAAGGACTTGGCGGATTTCCGTAAGTTCCTGGAATGGATCGTGGCCCAGGTGGAGATGCGCCTGAAGCAGGGACAAACCCCCGGGGACGTGCAGAAGGCCCTTTGGCTCCCGAGAACCTACAACTGGCACGCCCCCGACCTTGCGCCGGATACCGTCGCCGATGTCTGCCGCCAGCTCGCCCCGCAGCAGGCGGCCCCCGCCGCATCTCAGCCTGAAAGACAGTAGGGATCTGCTCAGAAGCGCATGTAGGCCGTTTCCCAATCCCTTTGGACTGTAAGGGCGAGCGGCGCTCGCCACGTGCGGGCCGACCGCCATTAAGATCGGCGCACTTTCAGCCGTGGCGCTCCTCACAACCATCGCCGGGCGTTAGATTCCCATGGCAATGCAGAGCGCGGCAGCATCGCCGATACTTTCACCGAGTTCGGCGGGGATGACCTGGCACGTGCGCGCCGGCAATTCCAGCGCCTCACGTCTTATTACGCGGCGAGCGGGTTCAAGGAGCATATCACCCAGGCGCATGGCCAGACCGCCGATCACGATACGGTCGGGATTCAGCAGGTCGACAAGGATCGCCAATACTTCTCCCAGCTTCTCGCCCGTGGCTTCGAGAACTTCCAGCGCGACTTTGTCACCCCGCCGTGCCGCCGTGCCGATATCCTTTGCGGTGATCGGGTCCCCCGACCGATAGAGCTTCGCTAGGCGAGTGGGGCGCTTCTTCTTGAGCGCCGCGGCCACCGCCTGCTGCGCCACCTGCGCCATGCCGCCGCCGCTTGCCCAGCCTTCCGCCGAGCCTTTTTTGTTGTGACCGATGGGCCCCGTACGGGTCAGGCGAAGGTGGCCCACTTCGCCTGCCAGGTCGTTGGTGCCGCGGTAGAGTCGCCCGTCAGTAATCACGCCGGCGCCGAGGCCAGTGCCCATGGTGAGGAACACCATGTTTTGGCAGCCTTTGCCGGCTCCGAATCGATGTTCCGCCACGGCCCCGGCATTCGCGTCATTTTCGATCAAACATTCAGCTTGGAATTCGCGCTCAAGGATGGCCTTGATCCGCACGTCATTCCAAGTGGGCAGATTGGGCGGCGACTGGATGATCCCCTGCACGCGGTCCAGCGGGCCTCCACAACTTACGCCCAGCCGCGCGATGGCAGTTGCGTCAGCGCCTTGCTCAGCCAGCATCTCGCGAATTCCTGACTTGATCAATTCCAGCGCTCTCTCCGGCCCCTGCGCAGGACGGGTGGCGAACTGCCTGCGCGCGATGACCTCCGGCGGGGTTGAGGAAAGCAGGACGGCGGTTTTCGTGCCGCCAATATCGATTCCGACCAACAGTTTGCTTTCAGACGTATTCACGGGCAGTCTCCTGTTCCAGGGCGGTTGGGTTGAAAGGCGAAGTGAATTTTCCTTCCGATCCAAATAGCAATGAGTTCGGCCGGCGCACGTGCAGTCCGCCGGCGGGAAGCATGAAACTATACTTGTAATCTTCTTCTGAGGGAATATGCTCTTGGCAGGGCCAACGAAAGAGTGAGACTTGTGAGTGCCGGAGGAGAACCATGATCTATTCGCGAAGAGATTTGTGCTTGCTGCTTACGGCGCTTGCTGCATCCCCGGGGGTCGCGGCGCAGATGACGGCGCTTCAGAGTAAGGCATTTCCTTACGAAGAAATGCCGGTACAAAAGAGGGACGGAAATGAATTCCGCCCCGTACTGTCGGGCGAACTCCACAACGGCTGCTACCTGGAAGTGCACCAGACACGGCTCGTGCCGGGAGGAATGCCGCACCCGCCGCATCACCACCTGCACGAGGAGATGTTCCTGGTCAGAACAGGAACCCTCGAGATCACGATCGGCGGGCAGTCAACCCGCTTGGGACCAGGATCAGTGGGTTTCGTCGGGTCGAACGACGAACACGGTATCCGCAACGCCGGCACAACCCCGGCGGAGTATTTCGTGGTCGCGTTCGGAAAGGACGCATGAATCCGCCGATACCACAGATTGCCTCTTCGACCCCCTCTCCCGCCGCCTTGCGGTCTCCCCGTTCCCCCGAAGGGGCGAGGGAAGAAGAATCGGTGCTGTCCTAATTTCAACGTAACGCCGCCATCTTGGCGGCTTCTGTGCCGGCTGGAAGCCGGCGCTACACCTCAAACTAGGACAGCACCGAAAAATCCCCAATATTGACGCCCGCTGACTGCTGATCGCTCACGGCTGACAGCCTGTTCTCCGCGAAATCTTCGCCATCTGCGGATCATGAAGACTTGGGCAGGTGCGCCAGCGCCTCGCGAATCTTCGCTTCCGGATATTCGTAATCGGAAAGCTCGCCGGCAAAATACTTCTCGTACGCAGCCATATCAAAGTGGCCGTGCCCGCTGAGGTTGAAGAGGATGGTTTTCTCTTTGCCCTCTTCCTTGGCCCTCAGCGCTTCTTCGATGACACAGCAGACGGCATGAGAGGTCTCCGGCGCCACGATCAGGCCCTCGGCGCGCGCGAACGTCAACGCCGCTTCAAAACACCTCAATTGCGGATAGCTCACCGCCTCGATAACGCCCTCACGGTGGAGCAGGCTCACGAGGGGCGCCATGCCGTGGTAGCGCAGGCCACCGGCGTGGATGCCGGGCGGGACGAAGTCGTGCCCCAGCGTGTCCATCTTGAGCAGCGGAGTCATGCCGCTCTTATCGCCGAAGTCGTAGGCGTAAATGCCCTTGGTCATGGTGGGGCACGCGGCCGGCTCGACAGCGATCAGACGAATGTTCTTGCCCGCGGCCTTTTCCGGCACGTACGGGAATGCCAGCCCGGCAAAATTGCTCCCGCCGCCGCAGCAGCCGATGACGATGTCCGGCGATGCTCCGGCGAGCTTCATCTGCGCAATGGCTTCCTGCCCGATCACGGTTTGATGCAGCAGCACGTGGTTCAGCACGCTGCCCAGCGAATAGTTGGTATCCTGACGCGTGGCGGCGTCTTCCACTGCTTCGCTGATGGCGATGCCCAAACTGCCCGGGGTTTCGGGGTCCTCGGCAAGAATCTTCCGCCCGGCTTGCGTCAGGTCGCTGGGGGAAGGGACGCATTTCGCGCCCCAGCATTCCATCATGGTGCGGCGATGCGGCTTCTGGTAGAAGCTGCACTTCACCATGTAGACCATGCACTCCATGCCGAATACGTTGCAGCCGAGCGCCAGCGCGCTGCCCCACTGTCCCGCGCCCGTTTCCGTGGTCAAGCGTTTGACGCCGGCGGCCTTGTTGTAATAGGCCTGCGCAATCGCCGTGTTGGGCTTGTGGCTGCCGGCAGGTGAGACTCCTTCGTTCTTGAAGAAGATCTTGGCCGGAGTGCCCAGCGCCTTCTCCAGCCGCAGCGCGCGGTGCAATGGCGTCGGCCGCCACATCCGCAGGATGTCGAGAACCGGTTCAGGGATGGGAATGTTCTGCGCCGCCGTCACCTCCTGCTCGATCAGCGCCATGGGGAAGATCGGGGCAAGATCTTGCGGTCCCGCTGGTTGCAGAGTGCCAGGATGCAAAGGCGGCGGCATGGGCGCCGGTAAGTCAGGCGCTACGTTGTACCAGAATTTGGGAATCTCTCGTTCGGAAAGAAGATAACGATAATCAGGCATGCTAGGTCTCCGTGTGAACCGCAAAAAGATGAAGGCGATTCAGTCAGAATTTCTAGGCTGCGCAAGAAACGCGGTGACGCAGCCGGTACGGTTGGGATTGGCCTGAAACATCAACGATCGTTTCCTGAATCCGCGGCGGCACCCAGAGCAGTGACAAGTGACGGGAAACGGGCAAAGTCTAAGGCCGAATCGAACGCGGCAGAATAACACAAAAAGCCAGTTGGTGGGCAACGATACGCCCATTCAGGGGCACAAACCGAAGATGGAGCTAACTTCCACCGCGCGCTGCCATTTCGGCAAATGTCCAGATGGGTTCACCACAGAGCGCACAGAGGCGCACAGAGGAGTAATTCCTGTTCTCTGTGTCCTTCGTGGTGAAGGGATTCAGGTTGGAGTGCAACGCGATGTGCGCCAACCGGTGGTACAATACCTCACACTTGCCAGGTTCATTTGCTCTATTCAGGGGTGCACATGGCGCATCGAACCGTCGCAGCCATCCTGATTCTCATGACAACGCGGGTGGCGCATACATCGGTTTGTATGTGTGCGTCCAGGGAGCCCCGGCTTGCCATGATGCCGGGCAGCGCCGAAGGAGGGCCAAGGGTCGCCGACATAAACAGCGACGTCGGCGCCACGCGCGATGACGGCGCATGCACCCGCGTTGTGTAGGGGCGGTTCGCGAACCGCCCTCATCGTGCATGGCGACCCATCCCGGGAGGGCGCTTCGCGAAGCGCGCCTACGATTTCATGCGTACGAAACCCCTCATCCGACCTCGTCCCTCGGCCACCTTCTCCCCAGGGGAGAAGGTGGGCTCTCATGGCGCGGGGACGCGCGCCAGTAGAAAACAGTCCTCGCTGAGGGGAATGGCACGCGGAAGCGCGCCAGTAAGGAAAACAGCCCTGGCCGAGGGGAATGGCCCGCGGAAGCGCCCCGGCAAGGAAAACAGCCCTGGCCGAGGGGAGAGGGTGGCGGCCATGCGCCGCCCGGTGGCGAGGTGAACTCGCTGCTACCTCGTAAGGGCACGCCCGGGCGTGCCGCTATCAGCCCTCTCGTTGGTCCCCCGACACTCCCCCACATCGTTATCGGCGGATGAGGGCAGGAGGATGAAAGAATCTTACCGCAGGCACAAGCCCCCTCATCCGACCTCGTTCCTCGGCCACCTTCTCCCCAGGGGAAAGGAAGCACCAAATTTTCGCGGGTGGCGCCGACATGGGTTTGCATGTCTGCGCTGCGGGCGCCCCGGCGGGCACTCCCGGCGGGCGGCGCCGGAGGGAAACCTCGCGGCGGCTTTGCGCCGCCGGGTGGCGAGGTGAACTCGCCGCTACGTCGTCAGGGCACGCCAGGGCGTGCCCCTATCAGCCCCCTCGTTGGTCCCCCGACATTCCCCCACATCGTTATCGGCGGATGAGGGCAGGAGGATGAAAGAATCTTACCGCAGGCACAAGCCCCCTCATCCGGCCTCGTCCCTCGGCTACCTTCTCCCCAGGGGAGAAGGTGGGGTCGCATGGCGCGGGGACGCGCGCCAGTAGAAAACAGTCCTCGCCCAGGGGAATGGCCCGCGGAAGCGCGCCGGTAAGGAAAACAGCCCTCGCCGGAGGGAATGGCCCGCGGAAGCGCCCCGGCAAGGAAAACAGCCCTCGTCGGGGGGAATGGCCCGCGGAGGCGCGCCGGTAAGGAAAACAGCCCTCGCCGATGGGAGAGGATGGCGGCCATGCGCCGCCGGGTGAGGGGTTACGTTGTCACCTTCGTTCCACCAGCAGCGAGGTGGCTATGGCCAGTGATTTTCTGACCCTAGCCTTTTCTCAGCCGCGATACCCGAGCGGCAACCGCACGTAATCGATCTGAATAGGGCACGCCGCTACCGTTGCCTTGTCCATGGCAAAATTGTTGTAGCTTGACCACCGCCATGGCTCGGGCCGTTTCGCCAACCCTTTTCACACAGGGTTCGGGTGCATGTGCCCTAATCGCTCATTGTTCTGGTCGGTGAGGGAAGGCTGCGGCTCCTTGTTTTCTCGATTTGACGAGGTTGGCAAATCGCGCTATTTTGCTACATAGGATTACCTAAACGATTCCAGCAGCCGCTTGACTTGCGCCTATGGCGTTCACAATCCGCAACATGAAAATTCGTGACCAGATCCTTCTGGTAACCCTTCCCCCCCTATTTGTCTTGCTTTGCGCGGTGGCGCTCTTTTTCTACGCATACTGGAGCGCCATCAACACCGAGCGCGTGGCGCCGCGGTCCAAGGAAAGCGTGGTCCGAGGTGAGTCCTTCCTTCGGCACGCGACAGAAGCTTCCACGGCCGTCCGGGGGTACGTCTTCACCCGCCAGAAGGATTTGCTTGCTCCCTACGATAGGGCCATAACGGATGGCTTGGCCGATCTCATCGCGCTCGGCGACCTGGATGCGGCCGATCCAGGACAGGTACAAGAGGTCAATCGAATTCGGGCGGAATTCGACCAGATGCAAAAGCAATGGGCTCTGCCCGCGATTGAGAAAGTGCGCGCTGGTGTGGATATCGATGCCGCCGCGACCTCGTTGGACGGCCAGGACCGGATGACAGCAATCCGTTCTGAAGTGTTGAAGCTGGGGAAAGAAGATGAGGGGCAGAATATAAACGAGATGTTGGGTGCAGAAAAGGTGATCCGGCGCATGCTAGTGGTGGGCGTCAGCCTGGCCGTGCTCCTGGCGGGCATCCTGGTTTTCTTGACAGGGGTGGTGACGCGCCTGATTGTGGCTCCGGTGCTACAACTCATCCGCGCTTCCGAGCAGGTGGGGCGCGGCGATTTTGCACCCGTTCTGCCCCCCATGGTCGACAACGAATTTGGTGTTCTCTCCCGCAGTTTTTCCCACATGACCACCGCTCTGCGGCGCGAACGTGAGGAAATCGCCTCCTTGAACCGGTTTTCCGAGGCGGTCACCCAGTGCACCTCGGAAATTGAGGTTTACGACCTGCTTCTGCACTCCCTGAAAGAGCGGTTCCAACCGAGGCAAGTCATCATCTTTAAATTGAACCAGGCGGAGAATTTTCTGGAGGCGGCGGCCACGCTGGTAACACTTCCCAAGGAGGTCGGAGCTTGGCCGGTGATCGAAGAACCGCACAATTGCAAAGCGGTGCGCACCGGACGCCCCTTCGTGGTGAACGACGTGCAGGTTGAACCGCTCTGCCCCTCCAAGTTCGTGCTGCCTTCCGAAGGAAGCTACTATTGCGGACCCTTGATCGCAGGCGGCATCATCATCGGCTCCGTCCGCATGGAGGCGGCCAGGGATCTCTGGACCCCCGACCGCCAGCGCTTGCTGGAGAGTTATTTGAGTGGCGCCGCCTCGGCGCTTTCCAACTTACGCCTGCTCGACAGGATGAAGCAACAGGCCAACATCGACATGCTGACAGGGCTTTATAACCGGCGTTTTCTGGAGGATTACGCCCGAAAGCTTTTTGCTATCGCCCGGCGGCGCGCGCAGCCCGTGGGGATGATCATGATGGACTTGGACCACTTCAAAAGCTTCAATGACGTCTACGGACATGAAATCGGCGATCGCATCCTGCGCCACTTTGCCAAGACGGTTACGGCCTCGATGCGTGAAACCAACCTTGCCGCCCGATACGGGGGAGAGGAGTTTATTGTAATCTTGCCCGATACGAGCACGAAATCCTGCACCCTGGTGGCCGAGCGCATCCGCAGAGCGGTGATGACCATGGTGGTGCCTTCCAACACGGAAAAACCGCTGCCCCAGCTCACGGTGAGTATAGGAGTCGCGGCTTTCCCTGAACACGGCCAAACCCTGGAGGAGGTCATCCAGGCTTCAGATAAGGCTCTGTACGAATCCAAGCGCATGGGGCGCAACCGCGCGACGGTTGCATCGACGCCGGAAGCTGCGGTGGGCTAGGCTTCGGCATCCTGCTCCGACGCTGGCGCGCGTCGGCGCTCCCCGCCGACTCCTCGATGAGCTTCTCCTGAAGAAGAGCCTGAGCTGTGCTATCATGCTTGCGCTGAAGCCGTTTCCGCCCCGGGTTGAGTTTGGGGCGAGATCACAAAGACCCTCAGCAATGATTCCCGGAGCGCGCCGCAGACTCCCGCTCCGAGAACTACGACAAAACGCATGGGAAAATATTCTCGAGGATTGCTGGCCCGCGCCAAAAAGATTAAGTTGCTGCTGATGGATGTGGACGGAGTCATGACCGACGGGAAATTCTATTATGTGCCGCGGCCCGGCGGCGGCATGCTCGAAACCAAAGGGTTTGATTCCCGCGATGGCCTGGGCCTCCGCTTGGCCCACCACGCCGGCCTCAAAACCGGCATCATCACCGGGCGCAGTTCGCCGGTGATCGAATACCGCGTCAAGGATTTGGGCATCCATTTCCTTCAGCAAAATGCCCTGGAAAAAATCGAGCCCTACCAAAGGATTTGTAACGCCGCCCAGGTGGAGGACGCCGAAGTTTGCTATGTGGGCGACGACCTTACCGATCTGCCATTGCTCACCCGTGTCGGCTTGGGGGTCTGTGTGGCAAACGGGGATGATCTTGTGCGCAAACACGCCCACTTTTGCACTCGCCGTGCGGGCGGCAGTGGCGCCGTGCGCGAAGCGATCGAACTGATTCTGACCGCGCAAGGGAAGTGGGACGATATCCTGAAATCCTATCTCCGCGGCGACCGCGCCTTGAAACTTAAGCACACCGACGAAACTGACACACCCTATCCATTGCGTCCCGAAAGCCCGCGGCGACCAACGCGCGGGGTCGGCGTTTCCAACTCAACTAAATAATTTGTTAGGCGATTCTGGTCTTGGAGAATTGCCCGGAGGGCGCCTTCTGCCCCCATCGTCACAACCTCGCCAGATAAGATGACGGGATAACCCATTCTTACCCCAATGGTTGGCCCCGGTCGCGCTTCTTAATTATTTCTAATAATTATCTAATATTAAATATCTTGACCACCTGATTAGATGATTATAGGATATTCCCTGTTCAGAGTTCCGACGCCCAGGCGGTGGCAACGAATCCCCTTTAGAGGGAGTTGCTGAAATTCAACCCGGTGGGGCCTACTTCGTTCCCACCCCAACCTGCTTTGAAATCCGCGCGCAATGCTTCCTGCCGGGCATCTGGCGCCAAGTCGAACCGGGGAAGCCATCATGGGACGCGAAGTCCGTTACCACATTCAATCCTTCATCGGTTTTATCTTTGGCCAGCTCAAGACTGGCTTGCAAACGATCGTGGGCTCTCGATCTGCCGTTTGGACCGTCGCAGCGCTGGTGGTGCTTGTGCAGTTGCCGGTCTACTCCGCTCGCGGTCAAGGGTACATGTTCGGCCGGGCCAGTTTCTCGGTGGGTAGCACGGGCGCAGGTCCAACCTCCGTCGCCGCGGGAGATTTCAATGGGGATGGCATGGTGGACCTTGCCGTTGTGCAGCCCAGCCGTAATAGTGTTGCGATCCTGCTGGGCAAGGCGGATGGCACCCTCTCATCCGCCGTGTTCTACCCTACGGGGGCCCAGCCCGTGGCGGTTGCGGTGGGCGACTTTAACGCTGATGGTCGGCAGGATCTGGCCATTGCCAACCAGAATTGTGCCTCTTCCTTGCGCTGTGGGGCCAACGGGTCGGTCTCCATTCTGCTGGGCAAGGGGGATGGGACATTCCAGTCCCAGACGGTCATCGTTTCCGGAACGCGGCCCTCATCGATCGCGATTGGGGACTTCAACGCTGACGGCAAACCGGATCTGGTGATATCCAACGGAACGCTGAACGCGATCCTGGTCTTGTTGGGAAATGGCGATGGCACATTTCAGGCGCCCGTGGGCTACAGCACTCCCGGCGAGGCGACGTCAGTGGCCCTGGGAGACTTCAATCAGGATGGCCAGATTGACTTGGCGGTAGGGAATTACAGCGGTGCGGTTTCGCTCTTTCTGGGGAAAGGCGATGGTACATTTCAACATGCTACAGACCTGCTGATGCTGGGCGGGGTCAATGCCCTTATCGTGGGCGACTTCAACCATGACGGCGCGGCGGACCTGGCGGTAACTTACGCGCAGGAGAATGCCGTCTCGATCCTACTCGGCAACGGCGACGGCACCTTTCAACCCCGCGTGGACTACCTCACCGGGACCTATCCGACGGCCTTGGCGGCAGGTGACTTCAATGGCGATGGGCGCCTGGATATGGTGGTGACGAATGGTGCCGACAAGACCTTCTCGATTCTGTTGGGCAACGGCGACGGCACCTTGCAGGCGGCCCAGAACTTCGTGCTGCCGGCGGAGTCCACGGCGGTTGCGGTGCAAGACTTCAATCGCGACGGCAAAGCTGACTTGGCGATTGTCCTGAGTGAGATCGGCGCAGTCTCTATCATTGTCGGCCGAGGTG